>Ga0268299_1000097_pt1 | contig 342385 bp, 266 predicted proteins | sample NOBtaG_FD_193484 | JGI IMG/M metagenome (GOLD analysis project Ga0268299, IMG submission 193484) | Activated sludge microbial communities from bioreactor in Nijmegen, Gelderland, Netherland - NOB reactor | ecosystem: Engineered > Bioreactor > Aerobic > Activated sludge | place: Netherlands...
ACGCCAGAGTGCAAACGATCCTCGCCACCGCCAAACAAAAAGGCGAACAGAGCTTTCAAACCTTGCTGAACCTGATGGGGCCGCCAATTCTTCCATTCTTTGAGTCCTCAAGCCCGTGAGTAATTACTCAAAAAGAGTCTGCGCCAGCGGCAAGTCAATGCGCGCAAAGTTCGCGGAGTGCGCGATGAATCCGAGCCGATCATCAGGCTGGCCGATGCAGTCGCCGGTTTTGTGCGCGATTTCATCGAAGGGCAGGCTTACGCCGCCGAGCATTATGAACAGGCTGTGAAAAGTGGCGTCCTTCGTGAGCTATGAAGGAAAAGCTCGCGGCCTTGCGCGAGCTTTGAAAGGTTGGAGCAGCCTACATCCCGATCTCTCGAGATAACCCGCCATCCGGTCGGTATTCGGCTGCTGCTTCCATTCACAGCCTAAGCTTGCGTTATCGCTTTGTCAAACATCAATACATTGCGGCCTCACTCTTCCAGCAGGCTGCCTTTGAACACTTTCTGCCCGCCCAGTGACGTGTAAAAGCCATACCCGCAGATCGCCAGATAGACGACGAGGACGAAGATTGTGCCTTGCGCATACCAGGCTGAAAAATCGGGAGTTGTGGGGAAATAATAGAGTAGCTGTACCCAGAGCAGGAAGGAGACTGTCGCCAGCAGCCCAAAGCGCGCCTGGATGATGACCCAAAACGCGGTGTACATTCCTGTCCAACACCAGTCTATCGCCAACTGGACGTTCAAGGTATTACCAACGATTAAAGTAAAGATGAGCCAGGCCACGAGGAAGGTCAACCATTCCTTACGCAGGAGGCGAGAGAGTAGCAACAACGTGAACAGCAGTAAGAAAGCAATTATGATTACTGACCTTTGATGGAACAACAAGCTGCCGATAAGTCCGCGCAGCCCGTACAGCGTCGGCCAATCAACTACTAAGGGCTTACCCAGCGGCAAGCCAAGCCAACCCGCCGAAATGTATAGGGCATTTAAAAGCCAGCTATAAATAATCGAAAACAGCCCGCCAATGAGCAGGTCGCGTCCGACCAGCGGGTCACGGAAATTACCGGCCAGCAGTCGGCTCCAGGCAATGATCCGGTGCGGCCAGCGGCGACGCACATAGGGTTCGAGCGCCAAGTAAAGCAACCAGATGCCGCAAGAGAATGAGAAAGCAAAGGCCAAACCAAATTCGAAGAGACCGAACTCAGCAGCCGTAGGAAGGTGATGAGTGCTCAAGACCCAGGACAAGAAAAAGGTGCAAAAGAAGTAGAGGGCCAACCGCAAAGCGCCCTTCATATCACCCCTTCCGAGACGCAGATTCCGCCGAGCCAACCAGGCGCCTGTGAACAGTAACGTCATGTAAAGCAGGATGATGAAAACACCGCTGCTTAGCTGGTTTAATCCCAAATGTGCGGGTTTATCCCAGGGACCAATCATTGCAAAATAGACTGGGCGTCCGCGATAAGCCGCCGCTTCAATCCGCAACGGAAATTGAGCTGGATAGGGGTAGACGCCTTCCCAGGCTGCGCGGCTGTCGCTATTGAATGGCGGGAGCCATTTGGATGCGGTCGGAGTGAATTTGGTGATGTCCAGACCTGCTTCGACAAAGAGCACCGACCAATCAGGCGCAGGCGCAGGGCCTGTCGCCTCATCAACCTGAGGCGGCACAGCCTGGAAGCTGAGCAGGCGCCCGCGTGGGTCGAGCGTCAGATCCACCGCGCCGGAAATCAACAACGGCGGATCATTGGGGGTTAAGAATTCGCGGCTATATGGAACCAGATAACGCGGGCTTTGGCGATACCAGAAATAGACAGCCGCCGGTTCACCCGCTGCTACCTTATCCCAGCGATTAACCGATGAATCGTGTTCCTGAATGTACTGAAAATAATTCTCGTTGCGGTCAAACCCATACGCCCTATCTACTGGCGGTTCCGCATAACCGAGCTTCCTGGCAATCTCGCTCGCGCGTTCGTTGAGCACCTCGGGCGACTTCTCCAGCGGCCCGTGACGAAGTCGCCATATGCCTTTATAAAACTGGGTATGAAGAACAAAGCCGATCAAAATTGCTCCCAGACAAGCCACGGCCACTGCCGGACGCAATCTGCCTTCCGTCGGAGCGGCGGCCACCATCTCCGGCGAAGGCGTTTCGCCCAACGCCAATGCCGCCGCCAACGGATCACCACCCGGCAAGGCATCGGCTACTTGTTTGGCCGAAGCCAACCGGCGGCCTGGGTCTTTTTCCAAACAGCGCAAGATCACGCGCTCAACCAGCGGATCAATGTCCTTCACCCAGTTCGATGGATTGGTTGGCGAACTGCTTTCATGCAGTCGTTGCATTTCTTGCAGCGAGTTGGCTTCAAACACCCGCTTGCCGGTGAAGATTTCGTAAAGCACCAAACCCAAGGCGTAAATATCGCTTTTGGTCGTGACTTCTTTGCCCGCGAACTGTTCGGGAGACATATAAGCTGGCGTACCCGCGAAAACTTCTTCGTTGCGAATCGTGTCGGCGAAACCCGCCAGGCCGAAATCGGTGATGCGGACGCGGCCTTTGCCGTCCAGCATTACGTTCGCCGGTTTCAGGTCTCGATGCAGCACGCCCGCTTCGTGCGCGGCGGCAATTCCGGCGCAAAGCTGGTTGGCGATCTCGACGGCTTTGTCGGCAGGCAATCGCCCGATGCGGCGCAGCAACGACGACAGGTCTTCGCCGTCCACGTATTCCATCGAAAGAAAGTGCAGCTTGCCTGTTGAAGTCGTCACTTCGCCGATGTCGTGAACGCGGCAAACGTTCGGATGCGTTACGCGGTGCGCCATCGCCACTTCGCTGTGAAAGCGCGCGAGCATCGCTTTGTCGTTGGAAAGTTTTTCGGTCAGGAATTTCAACGCGACCGGGTGGCCGAGCTTCAAATCGTCGGCGCGATAGACTTCGCCCATCCCACCTTTGCCGAGTTGGCCGACGATTCGATAGCGTTTATTCAGAGTCGTGCCCGTAGCGAAACGGGCTTTTTCGTTCGTGTTGGCCAGCAAGCCTGCGGCTTCGTGAACTGCGCCTTGAATCACGCCGCTCATCTCGGTTTGAAAGACCAACAAGGCTTCGACTTCCTGTTTCAATTCCACATCGTCGCCACAAGCCTTTGCCAGAAACGCTTCGCGTTCGGCGGGCGCAAGCTCCAAGGCGGATTGAAAGACTTGTTCGACTTGCTGCCAGCGTTCGGGCGACATCGTGCCTGCGGAACTGAGCTTGGCAGGGGAAGCCAGGTTGCGCGTAGCCTGTTCGTGAAACGACAGCAAGGCTTCGGCTCCGTGGCGCAGCTAAACGTCTTCGGCGCAGGATTGCTGCAAGGCGGCTGAACGTTGTTCGGCGCTTTGTTCCAAAGCTGAGTTCACAAGGTGTTTGATCTGCTGCCAGCGTTCGGGAGTCATTGGCGTTGCTCCTGTTTTGGAGTGCTGCGGCTTGACGCAGCTTTTGCTTTCGAAAACCGAGCATCAGTCACCCGGAAGGCGTTCGATCAAGAACGAAAAGCGGTGTCGAGCCACCGCACTCCATAGGGTTACTGCTATTGAAAAACGATCTTCAGCTAACCAAAGCGGAAATCGGAAGGCGAATCGCTCAGGGGGCAAAGATTTTTTTGTGGAATAAAGTTGGCTGCTGAAACTGCACGGTAAGCGGCGCTGCTGCTTACCGTGCAGTTGAAGTGAGTTATTTTTTGGCTTGAGCAGCCGGAGCCAGTACGTGGTTTTTTTCTGTTGCCGGGTTGAAGGTAATGCGGCGTTTTTGCACGTAGGCGATCTTGCCCAGATTGGAAGCCAGCGCCGAACGATGACCGCTGACCACATCTGAATTCGGCGTTTTGTTCGCCTTGACGCTGTCAAGGAAGTTGCGAACGTGCTCGGCTTCAAGTGGTTTTTTGGCTTGCACGGTTACAGGCGGCGGCGGAGCCTGGCGGCGTTCCGGCGCTTGCTGCCAGACGTATCTGCCGCGATCAATGAACAGACTGCCGTTGGTTCCCATGAATTCGATTGCGGCTCCGCGCGCGCCGGGAACCAGCGTCGCGTCAAAGGTCGCCATCCATTCTTTCGGATATTCCAGTTGGATCGAAAGCGTGTCCGGTGCGGTTCGACCGTCTTTGTAATGATAGATGCCGCCCGCCGCCGTGGCTGCCGTAGGCAACTCTTCGCCCAGAAACCAATGCACCACGTCAATCCAGTGCGTGAACAGATCGGTGATTTGGCCGCCGCCGAAATCGAAATAGGCGCGCCAGTTGTAAAACTGGTGAGCGTCAAACGGGCGCGCCTTGGCCGGGCCAAGCCAGCGTTTCCAATCCAATCCGGCGGGTTGGTCTTTGAAGTTCGGTTTGCGCAGGTGATAACCGTTGCCATGCCAGTACGTGCGGACAAAAGCGATTTTGCCGATCTTGCCGTTGTCAAAGTATTCGCGTTTGGCTTCGGCGTAATGCGTGCCACTGCGTTGTTGCAGGCCGACTTGAAAGATGGTCTTGTTGGCATTGACGGCTTGAATGATCTTGTGACCTTCCTGCCAGGAATAGGTCAGCGGTTTTTCGCAATACACTGCTTTGCCAGCGTTGCAGGCATCCACGGCCTGAATTGCGTGCCAGTGATCCGGCGTGGCGATCAATACGGCGTCCACATCTTTGCTTGCCAGCAGTTCGTTATGAATGCCGTAGGTTTTGGCCTGTCCGCCCGCTTTTTCTTTCTGTTCTAGCATGGGCTTTTCGTAAACGTCGCAGAGCGCTGTGACTTCGCAATCCGGTTCTTTCAAAAACCAACTCATCACGTCGCCTCCGCGATTGCCTGTGCCGATAACGCCAAGTCGAACTTTGTCATTTGCGCCAAGCACCCGGTTCCAGCTTGCCGCCGTCATGGCGACGCCTGCCGCGCTTTTGGCGATGAAACTGCGCCTTGAATTTGATTCCATTATCTTTCTGTTTCCTTTCTCGAATGAGGTTGTTGCTCAGTTTGCCGCTACGCGGCGAAAAGGCAGTGGTTATTGAGTTAAGAATTTTGCGACCGCCGCGTTGACCTTCGCACCTTCACATGTTGCGTACACGTGGCCGCAAGCGTTGTTGACCTCCAAGGCTTTGGTTTTCAGCAATCGGGCGAACTCAATTGCCGGGTCTGGGTTGACCATCATGTCCTGCCGTGCGACGACGACCAGCGTTTTGGCTTTGACCGCCTGGGCGGCTTTGGCCATCGAACCGAACGTTTTGCTGATGTCGTGCGCCATCATCGCGCGAAGCTGCGACGCCCAATCGTCAGTTTTGAATGAGTCCAGGTAATTCAGTTCTTCTTTTTTGACAAAGGCTTCAAATTCTTTCGGCGGAGTCGCGGAGTTGCGATAAGCAGGTGTGAACAATGCCAGCGCGTGAATGCGCCCGACCATCGCGGCTCCAGCGTTGTCGCTGGTGTCGAACTTACGCGCTTCTTCAATCGCTTTCAGTTCGGTTGACCACAACAGCAAATCAAACGCCGTCTGGTGCGTAGTGCCGACAATCGGAACGGCCAGCTTCATCATTTCCGGGTAAGCGACCATCCATTCAAAGGTCTGCATGCCGCCCATTGAAATCCCCATCACCGCGTGCAGCTTTTTGATGCCGAAGGTTTGCGTTACCAATTGATGCTCGGCATTGACCATGTCGCGTATGGTGAAGCGTGGAAATTGCTCGCCGGATTGTTTGCGGCTGTTGGACGGTGACGATGAAACACCGTTGCCAATTGCGTCCACGGCGATGATGAAAAATCGCGTATCGTCCACCATCTTGCCTTTGCCGAAATTACCTGCCAGTTGTTCGCTTTTGCCGCCGAACCACGTAGGGAAGAGCACTGCGTTCGATTTGTCGGAGTTGAGCGTGCCGAAGGTGCGATAGCCCAGTTTGCAATCTTGAATGACTTCGCCGTTTTCCAGTTTGAAATCGCCAAGCTCTGCAAATTTCTGCTCGCTCTGCGCCGCAGCCATAGAAACTGTCGCACTCAAAAGAGCCAGGATGGCAAAAATCAGTTTCAGCTTTTTCATAACGTTGAATTCAATTACGCCAAAAGTTTTTTGACGACATTTCCGTGAACGTCGGTCAGTCGGTAATCACGACCTTGAAAACGATACGTCAGCTTGGTGTGGTCAATGCCGAGCAAATGCAGCACGGTTGCCTGCAAGTCGTACACTTCCACAGCGTCTTCGACCACGTTGTAGCCGAGTTCATCCGTCTGGCCGATGGTCACGCCGGGTTTGAAGCCTCCGCCGGCAACCCAATACGCAAACGCGCGCGGATGGTGGTCGCGTCCCAGCAGTTTGGAACCGGAGCGAGCTTCGTTGACCGGTGTGCGTCCGAATTCGCCGCCCCAGATGACAATGGTGTCTTCCAGCAATCCGCGCTGTTTCAGATCGTCGAGCAACGCGCCGATTGGCTTATCAATTTCGCGGCACATACGCGGCAGCTTGGTCGGAATGTCCACGCCTACGCCGTTGCCGTGCATGTCCCAGCCCCAGTGATACAACTGCACGAAGCGCGTTCCGCGTTCGATCAATCGCCGAGCCAGCAAACAATTATTCGCAAACGAAGTCTGCCCGGGTTTCGTGCCGTAAGCTTCGTGAATTTTCGCCGGTTCTTTGGCGATGTCGGTCAGTTCGGGAACGCTGGTCTGCATTCGATAAGCCATTTCGTAAGCGGCGATGCGCGTGTCAATTTCCGGGTCGCCGATGGCTTGGCGATTGATCTGGTTCAAGTCCCGAATTGCGTCCAGCGATTGGCGGCGAATGTCGCTGCTGATGCCATCGGGATTGTTGACGAACAAAACCGGTTCGCCCTTTGAGCGAAACTCGACCCCCTGATGCACCGTTGGCAAAAAGCCGCTGCCCCAACAGGATTTGCCGCCGTCGGGATTGTTTTCGCCGGAAAGCAGCACGACGAAACTCGGCAGGTCTTTGTTTTCGCTGCCGAGTCCGTAACTGAGCCACGCGCCCATGCTCGGACGACCGGGAATCTGATGGCCTGTGTTGAGCAGAATCTGCGCCGGAGCGTGATTGAACTGCGACGTTTTCATCGAACGAATGATGGCGATGTCATCCGCGTGCCGCGCCAGGTGCGGAATCAGATTGCACATTTCCTGTCCCGACTTGCCGTAGCGTTTGAACTCGAACGGAGTGCCCATCAAATTCGGTCTGCCTTGAATGAAGGCGAATCGTTCGCCCTGGATGAACTCTTCGGGAATGGGCTGGCCGTCGTGTTTTTGCAACGCCGGTTTGTAATCGAACATATCCAGTTGCGATGGCGCTCCAGCCATAAACAGATAGATGACTCGCTTGGCTTTTGGTGCAATCGCTTTGACTGACGAAGCCAAAAGCTGTTCGTTCATCAACGAACCAAGCGCCATTGAACCGATGCCGAACCCGGCTGCTTGTTTGAAAAAGTGGCGGCGAGTGATGTCTTGGAGTTTTTCCTGATGCTTGTTCATAGCGTTTTTCCAAACCGGCATCTCGTAATCGAATCCGAGATGCCGGTTCGCATTTGATGTCAGAAATGATTTACAGCTTCCTGATCCAGATATTGCGGAAGCGCATCGGGTTGCCGTGATCCTGCAATTTGATCGGGCCCACCGGGCCGTGCGGAATGTACGCAGGCGAGCGGTCGTGCCAGGTTTCGCCGTAAATTTCGACGTTGTTCTGCACCAGCACGCCATTGTGAAAAACCGTCACGCGAGCGCGTTTGCTGACGTTGCCGATTTCATCAAAGACCGGCGCGCTGAAAATGATGTCGTAAGTTTGCCATTCGCCCGGTTTGCGCGAAGCGTTGACCAGCGGCGCATGTTGTTTGTAAATCGAAGCCGCCTGGCCGTGGAAATAGGTCGGGTTCTGATAAGAATCCAGCACCTGCACTTCGTAACGTCCCATCAGAAAAACCCCGCTGTTGCCGCGTCCCTGGCTTTCGCCTTTGACTTCGGCGGGTGTCGCAAATTCGATGTGCAACTGGCAATCGCCGAATTCCTGTTTGGTGGCGATGTCTCCTGTCCGGGTGACCTGCATATAACCATCCTGAACCAGCCACTTGGCGTCGCCGCCGCCGCGCAGGCTTTTCCAACCGGAAAGGTCCTTGCCGTCAAACAGAATGATCGCGTCCGAAGGCGGATCGCCGGGTTTTGCGCCGGGCGTAATGACGGTCGGTTCTTTTTTCGGAGCTTCGTTTGCCGGGCGGAGCAAACCCATTTCCATGGCTTTTTTGCGAACTTCTTCGACTTGCTGTGGCGTGTATTGCGGTTGTTGTGGTTGCTGCGCGCGCGTCAGGACGATGGAGCCGCCTGCGATCAGCAGCGCGAAAGTGATGATCAGCAGCGGTTTGCGAAAACGGGATTGCTTGGCGATGAGATGCATCATTGTTCGAATTTCTCCTTGCGAGTTGAATGGTTCAAATGGGGTTATTGCTTGGTTAAAGTTTCATCCAAATTCAAAAGCACGTTGGCGACCAGCGTCCACGCAGCCAGTTCCGGCGCGGGCAGTTCGCGGTTTTCGCCCTTCAGCAGTTGATTGGCGGTTTGCGGAGAAGCCTTGTAATTCGCCAGTTGCTGGTTGTAGAGCGCCGCCAGCCGATCCAGTTCCGCCGGTTTGGCGTGACGGCCAGTGCAAAGCCGGAAGCCATAATTCAATCGCGCTTTCGCGTCGCCTTCCACTTCCAGAAACATGCGCTTGGCCAGCGCGCGCGCCATTTCCAGCGAGGCTTCGTCGTTCAGCAGCGTCAACGATTGCAGCGGCGTATTCGTGCGAATACGGCGGACGGTGCATTGTTCGCGGCTGGTGGCGTCAAAGGTCATCATTGCCGGATACGGCGAGGTGCGGCGAAGAAAAGTGTACAAGCCGCGCCGATAACGATCTTCGCCTTTGCTGACCATCCACTTTTCGGAACTGTAAGGATTGCGCCAGACGCCTTCGGGTTGAGATGGCATGACGCTGGGGCCACCCAGTTTGTAGCTGAGCAAGCCGCTGGCAGTCAGCGAAAGATCCCGGATCATCTCGGCTTCAACGCGGAACCGCGGCCCACGCGCCAGCAAGCGATTGTAAGGATCGTCGGATTGCGGATTGACTGAAGAATCCTGTCGGTAGGTTGCGGAAGTGGCAATCAACCGATGCATTTTCTTCATGCTCCAGGCCTTCGATTGCGACTTCTCCCCTTCGCTCATGAATTCGACCGCCAGCCAGTCCAGCAACTCAGGATGCGATGGCGGCGAACTTTGAGTGCCGAAATCTTCAGCAGTTTCGACAATGCCGCGCCCGAAAAACTGTTCCCAGAAACGATTGACGGTCACGCGCGCAGTCAACGGATTGCTTTCGTCCACCAGCCAGCGCGCCAAACCCAACCGATTGGTCGGCGCATTGTCTGGCAGCGGCGGCAGCGACGCAGGTGTTCCGGCGTAGACCTTGTCGCCGTGACTGTAAAAGTTGCCGCGTTCGCGCACCCACGTCGAAGGCCGGTCAAAGCCCGATTTTTCCTGAAGAACAAGAGCCGTAACGATGCCAAGATTTTTGGCGGAATCCTGCAATTCTTTCAGCCGGTCGCGCTCGGCTTTCAACAGCGGAGTCGTGCTGCGGAAATGCGCCGACAAATCACGGTTCTCTTTTTCGGTACGGTTGGATTTCGCCATCGCCAATTTCAATCCGGCGGGGACATTGACCAATTTCAATGGCGTTTCGCTGTCTGTCACTGATAAACGCAAACGTCCTATGCTCTGGCACAAACCACCAGCCAAAAACTTCAGCCGAATTGTCAGTTCAACCGGTTTATTCGTCGCAAATGATTTGTCGAGCGAGAAGGCTGCTTGGCGCATCATTCGCTGGTTGTCGTTCATAGCGTTGATCAACCAACCGCGCGGACGGTCGCTGACGTTCAGCATCTCGTAATTGAAAAAGGTCTTCGGATCAATCTTGCTCAATCCATCGTCCCAACCGCCGTCTGCGAATTTCAGCGGTTGCCCGTTGGCGGAAACTTCAATCGTCGAAAGTATGAAATTGCCATAAAGGTCGCGTCCGGGACCGCCACGCGGCAGACTTTTGTCCGGCATCGCTTCGATTCTGAGCGCCGAAAGTTTCGACAGTGGTAATTTGGTTTTGATGATGTATTCGTCGAATTCCGGGTCTTTACCGGAAGCCAGCAGGGATTTGTCGTCGAGTTTTGTCAGCGTAGCGCCGCCCATGGATTTGAATTCCGTTGGGTCGAGCGTCGTCCATTTGGCAGGTTCGGCCAGAATCTCCTTTTCCCAGTCGGATTGCGCCGCGTCTAGCGCAGGCGTTTGCGTTTTGAGAGTTGTTTCCAGTCTGGCGATCTGGTCGTTCAGTTCCTTGCGTTTGGTTTCCTGTTCCGGTGTTGGCAGTTCCAGAGTTGGTTCATAGGCTACGCTGTCAAACGCCGCGCTGCCGCGAATCTGATAGGTCGAATTGTCGAAGAAGGAATAAAGCTTGTAATAATCGCGCAAGGAAAACGGGTCGTATTTGTGGTTGTGGCATTGCGCGCAACCGAGCGTCGTTCCCAACCATACAGTCGCCGTGGTGTTGACGCGATCCACCATCACTTCGTAACGCGCGGCGTCCGGGTCAACGCCGCCTTCGGTGTTGAGTTGTGTGTTGCGATGAAAACCGGTTGCGATCTTCTGATCGGTTGTCGCATTCGGCAGCATGTCGCCTGCTATCTGTTCAATCGTGAATTGATCGAACGGCATGTCGGCGTTCAGCGCGTTGATCACCCAGTCGCGGTATTTCCACATCACGCGCAGGTTGTCTTTTTCGTAGCCATTCGAATCGGCGTACCGCGCCAAATCCAGCCACGGACGCGCCCAGCGTTCGCCGTAATGCGGCGAAACCAACAACCGATCCACGACTTTTTCGTAAGCGTCCGGCGATTTATCAGCCAGGAATTCGTCCATCTCTTTGACGTTTGGCGGCAAACCGATCAAATCCAGATACACGCGGCGCAGCAATGTTTCCTTCGAAGCTTCGGGCGAAGGCGACAGCCCTTCTTTTTCCAGTCGTGCCAGCACAAAGGCGTCAATCGGATTGCGAACCCACGCGGAGTTTTTGACCAGCGGCAGAGTTGGTCGAATCGGTTTCAAGTAGGCCCAATGCTTTGGCGGCTCATTCGCCCCATCACCCTTTCTCCCCGTCGCCCCGTCAGATTCCGGCCAAACCGCGCCTTGATCTATCCATTGGCGAACCAGTTCGATTTGTTCGGAGGTCAACGGATCAGCGCCCATTGGCATGCGAGCTTCGCCGCCTTCGCCCAGTATTCGCTTCAGCAGAATGCTGGCTTTGCTGTTGCCTGAAAGAATGACTGCGCCGCTCAGCCCGCCCTTCATGGCGTAAGCTTTTCCATCCAGACGCAATTGTCCGGCGGCTTTTTTCGCGCCGTGGCATTGATAACAGCTCGCGGCGAAAATTGGTTCAATGTCTCGTTTGAAATCAATCTGCGTTTGGGCGGAGGCGAAAGGGAACAGTGAAATCAGGCTTACAACAGCCGCCGTCAGAAAAAGACTGGTGAAAAGAAGTTTGATGACTCGACGCATAAGTGCCTCGATGGAGATTCAATTGCTTGTTGATGAACGCGGTCAGCGATTCTGACTGCGAAGGAATTGGTCAATCCAAGTTGACGCGGCAAAAGATAGCACAGCGATATGGCGAAGGCGAGAGTTTGTCCTGCAATCCTGTTTGAAGATGGGAACTCATGGGCGGAAGGGACAGATTCGAAGCTCAGACACGCTGGCCAACGTTGGCTGGCTTTCCGTTTCCGTTGCGAGTGTTGAGATCAATCGGAATGGTTGCGGTGACAGTGGTTCCTCGTCCGGGAAAGCCGGAAACAGTGACTTCGCCGCCGAAGATGTGCGCGCGTTCGCGCATGCCCAGCAATCCGATGGAATGCGGGTCGCTGATTTCCTTGTCGGTAATGCCCCGACCGTTGTCACGAACTTGCAGTATCAGCTCGCCATTTTTTCCAGTCAGGCTGGCTTTGACCGCAGTGGCGTTGGCGTGGCGAGCGACATTGGTCAATGACTCCTGAAAGATGCGGAACAGGGCGGTTTCGCATTCCAGACCGGGCAGTTTTTGCGGCAACTGCTCGCTGAATTCACACAGAATGCCCGTACGGTTGCTGAATTCTTCGGCTTGCCATTCGATGGCGGCAATCAATCCCAGCGTATCCAGTATCCCCGGACGAAATTGTGTGGCGACGCGCCGCATGGCAATGATGGTTTCGTCCACCAGTTCCAGAATCGAAGCCATCTTTTCCTTCAACAACCTGGAGTTTTCTGCGTCCTGTGGCAGGCGTTTTTCAAACCATTTGAGGTCAATTTTCAATCCGGTCAGCAATTGGCCGAGTTCGTCGTGAATTTCGCGGGCGATGAATGCGCGTTCTTCTTCACGCGCTTGCTGCAATCGAGCCGCCAGTTCGCGCATTTGCTCGCGCGATGTTTTCAGCGCCTCTTCGGCCTGTTTGCGGTACGTGATGTCGTTGAATGTGACGATTCTTCGATCCAGAGTTCTGGCAATGCGGACTTCCATATCGAGATCGGTTCCGTCTTTGCGGCGGACATGCCACTCCGTGGGAATTCGGCGAATCTCTTCGTGAGAAATTGACGAGGAAGATGCTTTGGCCCAGCTATCGAGCGCCTGCTGGCGAGTCACCGGATCGGGAAAGGCCTGACCAAACCATGCTTTGAGAAACGCCAGATCGTCAAAGGTATAACCCAAATCCCGGACAAATTGGTTGTTGAGTAACTTGATCGAATCCTGATTATCGAGTACTGCCATCGCAATCGGCATCGAACGTACGATCTTGTCGAGCAGTTTTTCGTTTAATCTGGACACGCGATACCGGTACGCGCCAAGAAACGCCAATCCCAGAACCGACAAACACAGCAGATAAAACCAGGTTTTCTGGTAAAACAACTTTTGAACATGAATTGAAGCCGCAATGCCGACTTCATCCCATTGGCCGTCAGTGTTGGCGGCGGAAAGTCGAAACGTGTAATCCCCCGGCGGAAGATTGGTGTAATACGCCGTTCGTCGGTCAGCCACGTTGATCCAGCTTTTGTCCCAGCCGTCCAATCTGTATCGAAATTGAATTTTGGTCGGAGCGATCAGGCTCAACCCCGTGTAGTGAATTTCCAGACTCTGAAGTCCGGGACCGACAGAGATATTGCCTTCCAAAAAAACAGGCTCTTGATTGGCGACGATTTGCTTGATCGCAACTTTGGGCGGCGACAATTCGTCGAGAATCAAACGCGGATCGAACGTGACCAATCCCTTGATGGTAGTGATGAGTATGCGGCCATCCTGTGTGATCCACGAAGAAGGCTGAGAACCGCCATTGCATTCCTCGCTTCGAAGTCCATCGGGAGTTCCGTAATGGATCGGAGTCAGCCTGGAGATTTTGCCCTGATCCAGATCATCGAACTGCTGTCTGGCAATGCGAAATAACCCGTGGTTAGAAGTGAGCCAGAAGAATCCCAGCCCGTCTTCGACGGTGTCGAAAACCTGATTTTCCAACAGTCCCTGATCTATGGAATAGGTCGTGATGGTTCCATCGGGACGCAATCGGCACAACCCGCTTTGATAAGTTCCGATCCAGAAATGCCCGTTGGCGTCTTCATAAATTGCGGTTGGTTGGTTCGACAGTTCTCGCTTTGTTTGAGAATGACTGATGACTTCCTGATTCTTGATTTGGAACACTCCATTGGGCATTCCGGCAAACCAGATGCTGCCGTCTCGCGCAACCATCAGGTCGCCGATCAGATTGCCGCCAAGCCCTTTCTGATTCCAGGAATTGTCGAACTTTCCGTCTTTGAAGCGGCTGATTCCGTTATACGTGCCAATCCATAAACTGCCGTCGCTGGTTTCGCCAATGGCTGTGACCTGATCGTTGATCAACCCGTTTTTGGTTGAATAACACTTGAATCGTCCATTTATTAACTGGCAAAGCCCTCCGCCGGTTCCCAGCCACAAGTCGCCGCTTTTGGTTTCGTGCAACGCCAGGACTTCGCTGTCGGGCAATCCGTCTTTTATGGTCCAGGATTGCACTTTTCCGTCTTTCATTCTGGCCAGACCGCCTCCGGCGCCAAGTCCCAGCCAGATGCTGCCATCGCGCGATTCCAACACACACCAGATGTCGTCGCGCGGTATGTTCTCAGCTTCGCCGTAAACCTTGAACTTGGATTTTCGGAGTTTGTACAGCCCGTTGCTTTTGGTTCCAATCCATAAAATCCCTTCGTAATCCACCATCAAGCAATGAATCTGGTCGCGTAACGGTTTGGACGATGGGGAATAGTGAATGACCCTGCCGTTCAGCAGGTAATCCAGACCGGTTCCGGTTCCAATCCACAAGGCTCCTTCGTTGTCTTCGGCAATCGAATATACGCTGTTGTTGGACAGGCCGTCTCGTGTCGTCAACCTGGAAATGCATTCATCCTTGAGCCAATTCAACCCGCCGCCTTCCGTGCCAATCCATAACGTTCCATCGCGGCTTTCAAACAATCGAGTGATTTTGTTGCTGCCGAGACCCGATTGTTCCGTGAAGTTTTTGTGTTTGCCGTCCTTGATTCTGGTCAATCCTTTGTCAGTGCCAATCCAGACGCTGCCATCACTGGTGGCGGCAATGTTACGAATATCGTTATTGGTAAGGCCATCCTTGGCTGAGAGAGTAGTTATCCGATTGTCTGTGATTTTGGCTACCCCATCGCGCGTGCCGACCCAGATCGTGCCGGAGCGATCTTCCGCCAAGGCCGTGACATATTTTCCGGGCAAACCGGAATTGACCGTGTAGGTTCGGAACTGTTCGTTTTTGATTTGATTCAACCCTTCGCGGGTTCCCACCCAAAGGCTGTTGTCGCTGGCGGCAAGAATGACATTGGTGAAGATGGCCTGCTCAGCCCAGACTTTGGGGTCTCGAAAGGTTTTGAAGCTGATGCCATCAAACCTGGAAACACCTTCTTGTGTTCCGATCCACAAATAACCATCTTTGGTGCGTGCCATATCAACGACGGAGTTTTGAGGCAGGCCATTGTCCGAATTCCAGTTATCCAGCATGAACTGCAAATGATAGGACTTCTCAGAATTTATGCTGGGAGGTTTGATCGTAGGATTTCTGGAAGAACCATCGGGATTTAAGGGAGAGAGCGGCCCTAAATGAGAAAGAGAGCGGGGATGTCCCAAAGAGGCAAATAAAAGCAAAATTATGATGCTCAAGGCCGGAAGCTTTGTTTTCAAATGGGCCATAACGCTAGTCCGACGAATTCTTCTAGTTGTGGTCTGAAGGCCGACTTCTCGCTGCTGTTTTTCCAGTCATCTTGAGGAAAAATAAGACTGATAATTTTCCTCAAGCTCCTACTCCGGGGCGGGGAGTTTTAGAGGCACCGCCGCTAAAGTATCACTTACAAATAAAACTCGCCATAAAAAAACTGTGCAATTTTCACGCTTTCAAGACTCTTTGAAGTTTCTTTCATCGAAAATTCAACTCACCTTTAAGACTTCACCAGCCAATTGCCGATAAATTCCCGCTCGCAATGAGGAGGTGAACCGAATGAATCAACCAGAGTTTGTTTCCAAAACGATTTACACGGCAGTCACCGAAAAGCTGCCGCCAGTGACGGCTCCGCAAGCGAGCAAAGCTTCACTGACTCGTACGCTGTTGCACGTCGCCTGGATGGCGATTTTGTTGGGATTGATTGTCGAAACCTTGATTCTGATTGTGGCGGCAAGTTTCGGAAAAACACTCGCTGCAAAACCGTTTTTGGCCGATCTGACGCAGAAAGTTTCCTGGTCGGTGATTGTCTGTATGGGACTGGCGTTGGCCAGAGGCGCGACAAGGCTGTTTGCCGCCACGGCGCAGACGGTATTGGTCGGAGCGGCTGGATTGCTGACGGCTCCGGCGGCGTTTGCCGTTGCGCGCAGTTTGCACGAAGGCGTGCAGGAAGCCTTGTTCATCAAAGTGTTTCAGGGCGGCGGCGGCTCGCCATTGTTACTGGCTTTGATCAAGGGCATTGAATACGGCTGTCTTGGCGCATTGTTGATGTGGATTGGCAAACAGGTTTGGGGAAAGGCGTTGGCTCACGCCGGAGCGGGCTTGCTGGTCGGGATCGTGTTCGGAGCGATTTTGATCGGCGTAATGTCCTGGGGAGCGGCTTCGCCAATGTCAGTCGGCGCGATCATTTCTCGCGCGTTGAACGAAATCATAAATCCCGTCGGTTGTTCATTGACGCTGTATTCGGCGGAAATTCTGGGACGAGCGCAAGCCGCCCGCACGGAGGAAGATTGATAAAAGCAAGCAAGGAGAAAGAGGGAGAGTTTTGAATCTTGCCGCTGCAACCCCTTCAGAAGCGGCAAACACAAATCAGCATCGTAATGGCAGATCGGCCTTTTCCGATCAAAAAGGAGGCATTTCATGACTCGTACCAATCGTTTGTTTACCAATTTGATTTTGGCGATTGCGCTGCTGGCGCAGCCGCTGAGTGGCCTGGCTCAGGATAAAACACTGAAATCCGGTTTGGGCAATTCGCCCGTTGGGCAAAACGAAGCCAGCGTTGACATCAGCAAACTTCGTCTTGCCGGTGACGATGTCGCCGAAGTGAGTTGGGTTGTTGTGGTTCCTGCAGGAGTGGAAGTTCAAGGGTTCGATGTTCGGGTTGACGCCGAATTGAGCAACGGGCTGGCTCAAACCGACAGCAAATCGTTTGCTGGAAACGCGCGGTTCGGCAGTTTCAAATTCAATCTGCCGCTGGTTTCCAACGGTGGAGCCAAACCCGGCGGCGGAAGCTCCGGGACAATTGGCCCAGCGACCAGCGTCAAAGCAGCCAAAGGCAATGACAAAGATTCACTGCCAAAGACAAATGATTCCAAATCGAGCGACAAAACCGCGCGAAAATTTGGGGAAGGCAACATCTCAGGTGGCGGCTCAGGCGGCGGCAAAGACAAGCAGGAGCCTGGCACAGGAGTCAATAGCGGCAATCCCCCGCTCAAGCCCAGACCTACTCCGACGCCGAAAACGCTGATTCCTCCGGCGATTCCTCCACAAAAAGAGCAGGCGCGAATCACTTCGCTGCGAGCCTTCATCACCGCGAAATTCGCCGCAGGTAACGACCTGGCCGCGTTCAGCGACTTCATTCAACCGACCGATGCCGTTACCGGCGAAATGAAGCTGAAAGGCGCGCGCGGCAATACGCTGCAAGCCAGAAAGCTGATCCATCTGAATTCAGTGGCCAGATTGGCGACCGATTGTCCTGCGGGACAGGAATGTTTCGATCTGATGGCTGAACTTCGCGGAGCGAATGCCAGCGGGCAATTCAAGGTGTCTGCGGAATTCATCTTTGCCAATGGCGTTCGCCGCAACGCCACGCGAACGGTCGGCAATCTGCTGCGACCGGTTCGACTGTCGGTGGACAAGATAGCCGGAACGCAAATCGCCAACGTGTTGGTGAACATCAATGGCGGCGGCAATCGTGAACAGTTCATCAAACAGGACACTCAGGGATTGGCCATTCTGCAGGGCATAAGCGGCGCAAAGAAATAAATCCAATTTCCAAACTGGCGGCAAAGCGCACGTTTTCTGACGACGCGCAATCAAGCGAAGAAGCGGCAAATCGGCTTCATCGCCTCATTGCAAATCCCGGTTGCGCGTGTGGCAGGGAAGCGTGCGCCTTGCCGCCAGTCCATCGCCAGGAACTGTTCCCCAAGACAACGTTTTAACAAACAAGGAGGACAAGCATGCGATCCACGACTTCAAACAAACGAAACCTGTTGCGGGCGGTCAATGCTGTTTTGATCGCGTTGGCGACGTTTGGCTGGTTGGCAGCCGAAGCCGGAAAACAACGCGACGCCAGCGGAACCATCACGTTGGAACTCTGCAAAAAAGGCGAAAACGGCCAATGGCAGGTCATTGACCGCGTCAAAAGTCCTGTCAATTTCACGGCCAGCGTCATGGATCTGGCCGCAGGCAAGGAAATCAACAGCAATTTCAGTTGGCGCGGAACCAGCGAAAAAGGATTGCGCGCCGAAGGCCGAATGTTGCGCGCGGGCAAGGTCAAACTGGATGTAATGCGCGGTTTGCTGGAACTCGACCTGCCGATGGAAGCCACCGTCAACGGGAAGAAAATCCCGCTCAATGTCAAATTGACTACCGAATCGGTGTCTTCGCCGACGGGACAGCTCAGCGGCAAAAAAGCCAGCCTCAATAACGGCACGCTGACCGGAGGCATCGTCGGATTTTCCGTCATCAAACAACGCGATCTGGTGGATGAACTGGCGAAAGTCGGCGACAACAGCGGTCGCAAAGTGGAGCAGAAAAAAGAAGGCATTCGCGCTTCCGGCGTGGTCGGCGGCAGCGGAGGGTTTTCAGAAGAACTGATTGTCGTCATGCGTGGCGACGGAACCGTTCGCGCCAGGTAAAGAAAAGTTTCATAACAGGGAGGCACAAATGAAAACAGTTCGCTCGCAATTCACTCGTTCATTCGCGCTGGCCGTGGCGATCTTCGGTCTGGTGTTTACGCAGCCGGTGTTGGTGACACGAACAGCCGAAGCTACGGGACGAAAGACCGCTCCCGCCGTGATGGAAGAACCATCCGCCGTCGTCAACAGAACCAAGGCCATCGAAAATTACGGCAAATTGCCGTTGAGCTTCGTGCCGAATCACGGACAGACCGATGCTTCGGTGAAATTCACGTCTCGCGGCAAAGGTTACACGCTGTTTCTGACCGGCAACGAAGCCGTGATGGGACTGCACAATGCAGAGACTTATCAATTGAAACTGAAACTGATTGGCGCGAATGCTTCGCCGCAGATCGCCGGGCAGGATCAGTTTGTCGGAAAGAGCAATTACTTCATCGGCAACGACCAATCGAAATGGCGCACCGGAATTCCAATGTACGGTAAAGTCCGTTACAGCGAAATTTGGCCCGGCGTGGATGTGGTGTGGTATGGCAAGGAGCAGGATTTGGAATACGACTTCATCGTTCGGCCTGGCGTTGATCCTGAACAGATCAGGCTGGCATTTGAAGGCGCGGAAAGCATGCGGCTGGACGCCGAAGGCAATCTGCTTGTCAAAACCAAAGCGGGCGAACTGATTCAAAAAGCGCCTGTGATTTATCAGGACGGCGCGCAGGGTAGAAAATCCGTTCAGGGCAAATATCGTCTGACGGCGGCCAACGAATTCGCTTTTGAAATCGGCGCTTATGACGCGACCCGTCCGCTGGTGATTGATCCTGTGCTGGCGATGGCGACGTATCTGGGCGGCAGCCTGCTGGACAACGTAATTGATGTGGCGATGGATTCTGCCGGAAATGTGTATTGCACCGGGCGACTGGATTCAGCCGAATTTCCTCCGGGCAGCGGCGGCAAACAGGGACAGGCGACTTATGTGGCCAAAATCAGCGCGGACGGAACCACGTTGATTTACGCGACTGTGCTCGATGGCCAGGGATCGGATTTCGGAGAGACGATTGCAGTCAACAGCAGCAACCAGGTAGTCGTTTCCGGTAACACTAATTCCAATGATTTTCCACTGTTGCTTCCCTTTGAAGCCACCTTGGGTCAGGGGGCGGGAGGCGGTTCCAACAGTGACGCCTTTGTCACCAAACTCGATGCCAACGGCGTGCTCAACGCCGATTGCGGCTGTTCGTTTTCGACCTATCTGGGCGGCAACTCTTCGGATGCCGGACGTGGCATTGCTTTCGGCAGCGACAATCGCGTTTACGTCGTGGGCGAAACCGAGTCAACCAATTTTCCTAAGAAGAATCAGTTTCAAGGCAATGGCGTTTTCAGCGGTCAGGATGCTTTTCTGACAGTCTTTGCAGCCAATGGCCAGAGCCTGATTTATTCCACGTACTTTCGTGGAGGCAGCAGCGATCTGGAACGAGCGACAGGGGTTGCAGTGGACAGTTCAGGTAATGCCTACGTCATAGGCCAGACGGATGGCAACAACATCCAGACTCGCGGCGCTGGCGGAACCGCTCCTGCGCAGGCAAACAATGCTGGCGGGATGGACGCTTTTGTAGCCAAATTCAACCCTTCGCTTTCCGGCAACGGTTCGTTGATTTACTCCACTTATCTGGGCGGTTCCGGGACGGAATACACAGGGGACATTGCAGTGGATTCCCAGCAACGCGCTTATGTCATCGGGCAAACCGGGTCATTCAATTTCCCGCTCAACGCCGTATCAGGCGCAACCGTGCTGGATACTACCAACCAGATCAACGAAGCCTTTGTCACCTGTTTTAATGCCAATGGTTCCGCGCGCGTCTTTTCCACTTTCCTGGGCGGCAACGGGCAGGACGACGGGGAAGCCATTGCTCTGGACAGCGGGAACAACATCTACATCCTGGTCTCTACCACTTCTAATCAGAATCTGCCGCTGGTAAATCCAATTCAAGGAGCTTTGGCCGGGGGCTGGGATTCATACATCGCCAAGCTTTCGCCCGAAGGTCGCAGCATTCTCTTTTCGACTTATCTGGGTGGCAGCGGTACCGAGACCAGTTTCGGTATCGCGGTGCAGCCGGATGGAAGTAGTCTGGCAATAGGCGGCGTGACGCTGTCTTCAAATTATCCTGTTACGCCCGGCGCATTTCAGTCGCAGAAATCAGGCGACCGCGACGGATTTGTGGCCAGAATCAAGTTTGAAAACCCCGACACCATAGGCGTTTTTCGCCCGTCCACAAACAATTTCTTTCTGCGCAATACCAACACGACCGGGAATGCCGACATCATTGTGAATTTTGGCATTGACGGCGATATTCCGATTGCCGGTGATTGGGACGGCGACGGCGACGACGAAACCGGCGTATTCCGTCCGGGCACAGGGCAATTCATTCTGCGCAAGACAAACAGTTCGATTTGTCTTTTTCCGCCCTGCACTATCACGCTGAACTTCGGCCAGTTTGGAGATTTGCCAGTGGTTGGAGACTGGAACGGCGACGGCATTGATACTGTCGGCGTGTACCGCATCATCAATGGCAGCGGAAACTGGTTTCTCAGCAACAGTCCGAACGTCAACGGCACGACTCCTGTGGTGAACGTCCCTGTGTTTGCGTTCGGTTTGCCCGGCCAGCTTCCAGTTTCCGGCGATTGGAATGGCAATGGATTCGATACCGTAGGCGTGTATCAGGGACTGGGACAATTCGCCATCACCAATCAATTGCTGAGTTTCGATCCCAACGAAGCCTTTTTCTTCATTCTGCAAGGCGTTGACGGATTGCCCGTGACCGGCGATTGGAATGACGACGGCGTTGACAGTGTGGGATTGTTCGTGAACGGCAACGTTTTCTTGCGCAACACCAACAGCACAGGCCCGGCGGATTTGACCTTTCTGTTTGGCCAGGCTGGCGACCAACCTTTGTCCGGCGACTGGAACGGATTGCCGATTCCATAAGCCATCTTTTTGGCATCCGCTTCCCGCAGTTTTTAGCCTCCTTGAAATCTGCGGTGCGAGCGCCGCTCTGCGGGAAGCGTTTTTTTCTTCAATCACTTAACCCGATTCGTGAGCGCAGCCGGTCGGTTCGGAAGCTGATTCCGGCCTGACTTCAAATGGCTGTCGGGCTGCTGTCCTGCTGCGTAAGGGCCGGCTGCGCTCCCGAATTCTTTGAAGAGACTTTCAACAGAATTTCAAATCCGCTTCAAGATTTCAGGTGGCGGATTTGGGTACTTTTCGTCGCGTTGAGAGAGCGCCGGAAGCTTTTTGCGACCGGCAATGAATTGACGATTGACTGAACAAGGAGGCAAGCAATGCACAGATCAAAACTTTTCGCCGCGATTCTTTTTTCCATCGCCATTCTTCTTTCCGGTTTCGCCGACACACAGGCTCAGGGCAAAAAGAAAAATCCGGGCAAGGGTTCGCCCGCGCCGATTGGCATTCAAGTCGCCGAACTGGTTGACCGCGACAAGGCCAAAGTCGCTGTGACTTCCGCCAATGTGCGCAACGCCGGAGCCAACGTCTTCGCCGAATTGAAGTGGGATTTTTTCGCTCCGCAGGGAAGCCGAGTCGAAACCGTTGATGTGGAAGTCATAGGCGAATTCGGCAACGGCACTGGCGTTTCAGAGAAAAGAAGTTTTGGCGCAGTCACCAGCGGGGCGTTGTTTCTGGCCGAAGCCAGCAAACATCCGGCCAGCAAATTCACCAACATCAATGCCAAAGTTACTGTCAATTTCCGCGACCTGAACAACAACCAGCTTTTTGCCAAAGCCGCAGTGAAAAACTTCCCCGTGAGCGTGAAGCAGGTTCCGCCAGTGTCGGCTGAGCCGGTTCGGCTGACCGTGAAACAAACTCAGCTCAATGGATTGAGTGCGTTTGTGTTTTGGGATGTGACGGATGTTTCAGCCGGCCGCAAGGTCGAAAGTTTTGAGGTGACGATCACCGCCGATCTGGACAGAGGACAGTCAATCGAAACCAAGACGCAAGGCCGCACGCTGCAAAATCCGAATGACCGTTCGACGACATTCAGCTTCGCGCAAATCGGAGTCGTCAACGCTTTAGCCATCTTGAAAACGCGCGTTGTGGTTGTGGCGTTCGTCCGCGACCTGAACACCAATTTTGTTGATCGCGTCACCGAAGTCCGCGAAGACGTGTTTCCGCGCCCAACGCTGCCGGTCGTCAATCTGGCGGTCAGCGATTTCAAGGCCAGTTTGAACAATCTGCTGTCAGTCAACTGGACTATCAATGGCGACGGCGGAAGCCGCATCAAGGGATTTGAAGTCAGCCTGACGACGATTTTTCCAGACAACACGCAAACGACTCAGGTGTTTCAGGCCAGCCCGCAATCGCGCAATTTGACGCGTTCGATTTTGCCGTCCAACGGCGCGCCTGACGGATTCAAGCAGGCGCTGGCCACCATCACCGCCAAAATGGAAACCACCGACGGTCGCAAATTCGATGTCGTAGCCAAACGCAAACTGTTCTAACAGCCCGACAAGCTGCCAGTTTGTGGTGAGCTTCAGAGAGCGTCCAATCAAAACAGCGACAAGCTGGCAGCTTGTCGGACATATAAGGAGCTTTCTTTTTTGAAGGAGAAACTCAAATGCGCGGATTTCTCAAAACCATCCTTGCTGGTTTGCCTGTTGCGGCAATCGTTCTTTGCGTGGTGGCGGCGCTCTTGCTGGTTTATGACGGCAAAAGCGCCAGCGCCAATCGCGTTCAGGAACTGACCATCACGGCCAATTTCGACGGCAAAACCGTCGCGCCTGACGAAATCATCGAATTGACGCTGAACCGGCAACTTTCGCCTGCCGAAGGTCGAATCGCCATTGTGATTGGCCAGACCGACCTGACCGATTTGTTCATTGCGGACGGAACCAGTTTGAAGCATTTGCCAAAGCCATTTCCGTTGCCTGCTGGCGAAAACGATCTGACGATTTATCTGGTCATGCCGAATGGCGAATGGAAACACGTCGCCAGTTTCAAACTGAAAGTCGCTGACAAGCAATTAATCGCCGCGCCGGTCTTGGCAGAAACAAACCAACAAACGAACGGCGACCAGGCGGCGCAAACTAAAATTGCCGAAGCCGGGCAATCCCTTGCTCAAACTCCAACGCCCGCCGAACCGGTCAAACGCCGATTCGGTTTCGATAAATTCGACCTTGCGCCTTCGCTGAACATCGGCTTCAAATCGCAATTCGCCGAAACGCATTTTCCGGATTCCAACAGACCCGAACGGCCAAAGTTTGCCGACGCCACGTTGCAGGGAACCTGGAAAAGCGAAATGACGCGCGGCGCGTTCAACATGCAGCAGCAATTCGATATCGTCGGTTCAAGTTTTCGCAACGAAGCATTGCGCTTCGGCGATTTGGGAGACCGAGCGCGCCGCGTGGAATTGTCGTCGTACCTGATGCAGTTCCAACACGGCACGCGCAAATTCAACGTCGGGCATTCCAGCTTCGGCGCGCAACGGCATTTGATCAACAGTTTTTCCAGCCGCGGTTTTAACGTCGCCGTCCCGATCAGCGAACATCTGGATGTTTCGCTGGCGGCAATGAATTCAACGAACATCGTCGGTTTCGACAACTTCTTCGGTCTGGCGAATGAAAGGCATCGTTTGTTCGGCGGCATCGTCGGTCTGGAAGTGTTTTCAAAACGTCCGGGCGGCTTGCGGTTTGAAACAGGCGCTGTGGACGCCTGGTTTTTGGCCAACCGGCAAAACTTCAATCAGGGAAACATCAACGACAGCGAGCGCAGCAAAGGAGCCAGCTTTCGCATACTGGCCAAAGACAAAACCGAACGGCTGCGATTCGACGGCGGATTTACGCGCAGCCAGTTTTTCAACCCGAACGATCCGCTGCTGAATCAGGACGCGGCGAATGTCGTGCAATCCGAAATCACCACGCGCAACGCTCGTTACGCCGAAGGCAGCATTGATTTGTTGAAAGAATTTTCCTTCGTCAAAGCGAAACCGGTGAGCGGAAACGGCGCAACTCAGCAAACGACCGACGCGCAAAACATTGCCTTGCCCGATCCGAAAAAGCTGAACCTGACGTTGAACGTCAAACACGAACGAGTTGACCCGCTGTTTCGCAGCATTGGTGCGGCGGCGCAACCGGATTTGAATCAGAACATCGTCGAATTCATAGGTTCGTTCGGCGATTTGTCGTTTACGGCTTCGCACACACGATTCAACGACAATCTGGCGGGCATTCAGACGATTCTGCGAACGAACACGCGACGCGATACTTTCGCCATCAACGCGCCGACGCAGAATCTGTTCAAGATTCGACCGGCTGCCGTGCCGAACATTCTGTTGCCACGCATCGGTTACACGTTTGAACGCACGCGAGCGTCTGCCGATTTCATTCCCATCGGCGGCGGATTCGATCAACCGGGAGCGATTCCGGATCAGGCGAACATCAACCAGAGCGTTACCGCCGAATGGCAATTGACTGAAAAATATCGAGCTTCGTATCGGTTGAACCACACGTTTCAGGACAACCGCGCCATTGGCCGCGAAATCGCCGATTTGCAGAATTTCGTGCATACGGCCAGTTTCGGTTTTACGCCGATGCCTACGCTGGAATTGAGCTTCGACCTGAATTTTGAAGACGCCAACAACCGCGAACTGGCCAACACCAATCGCACCTTGCGATTGGGCTTTATCGTCAATTGGCAGGCGACGACCCGGCAATCGGTGAATCTGACCTATGCGACATTGGGCGCGGGCGATTTGCTGCGGACGACTAACAGCCGCAACGACGAATTCGATTTGCAATGGAATTACCGGCTGACGCGCGAAAGCGAAAACAAATTCAAGAAGGTGCAGATGATTTACTTCATCCGCTATTCGAACCGATTCGCGCGGATCAACAACTTCGTCGAAAACATCAACAATCGGACGAAGCTGAATACCTTCAACACCGGACTGAATTTCATATTCTTTTGAAAGCGAGTGTTCAGAGTACCGCCTTCAGGCGGAAACGGCGGCTTTAGCCGCATTGGCATGGATCGTAAACGATCCGCTGCCGCCTGAAGTCGGTACTCTGAACGCCGTACTTCGGAGGTCAGAGTGAAAAGATTTATTGCAATAACAACTCTTCTGCTTTTATCGGCGATGTCGGCGCTGGCACAGAACGAAATCAAAGTGAATCCGACGAACGTCAATGTCTACAGTCAGGGCGCGACGACGGTGTTTCTGACCTACGGCAATCTGGGGGCTTATGTCCCGGCGGAAACCACCTGGTGCGGAGATATTCAACCGGCTTCGCCTGCCATCGGTTTCACGTGCGTGCCGGGAACGATTTACGGAACCCTGCCTCGCCGTTTTGACGTGTCGCGCCGTAGCGGAACCAACGGCTATACCGATGTCGTGTCGGTTCCGGCTTCGGTCGCGCGCAAGGCTTATCAAGCCGCCGCAGCCGGTCAGGATTCGCGTTTCTTTTACGTGCGCCGGTTCACCAATCCCAATGGCGGCGTAGACCAATTCGTCGTGGTCACCATGCGGCTGACAGGCAATGGCATTGCCGCGCCGTTTTCGCTGACCGATGTGCAACTCGGTTTTGGCCAGAGCACGGGCATTTCCGCCAGCGGGCAGGAACCGCAAGTGTTGTTTGTCGAACCGGGCAAAAAGCCTCCGGCGGTGCATGCCGAAATCAAATACACAGGTTCTGGCCGGTTGCGCGGACGCTGGGAAGTCGTGCGTCCCGGCGAAGCGTTGCCTGACGAACGCGACTTGTTGCCGGAAAGCTCGCTGCCCGTCGAAGAGCGCGGTTCGCAGGCGCGCTTCACACAGATCAGCCGGTTCAACGTGTTTTTGTCTTCGGGCGGACGTTACACCTTGCAGGGGCCTGATGCGTTGAAGTTGCCAACGCAGGTTCCCGGCCAATACCTGATTCTGCTTCGCATCGAAGCTTCAGACGATGGTTTGAACACGTCCGACCTGAGTGTCGTCGGCGCTGGACGCAGCGCAGTCAGCAGCGGAGCCGCCGCCGGATTTCCGCTGCCTGTGTTGCGATATGTGGTTGGCGGCGGAGACAACACACGGGATGTCGCTGCGCCTGGAACGTTCTTGTCACTGCTGCCAAAAGACGGTACAACGCTGCCCGCAACTCAAATCGCAGAGTTCGTGTGGTCGGAAAATCCGCAAGCCAAACTCTATCGTCTGGAAATTGAAGACGACAATGGCAAGCTGATTCATTCCGCCATGCTCAAAGCCTCTGTGCGAATTTATCGCGCGCCTTCGTGGTTAAAAGACAAGGCTGGAAATTCCAGTCTTCGCTGGCGAGTCATCGCACTGGACGAAACCGGAAAAACCATTGGCGGCACTGCGCGGCGCAGCTTCCGATTCATTCGCTGACGGGAGCGAACAGGCGCGTTAACTCATCTTTGCGAAAGGTCGTTCATGTACATCAAAGCTTTCATGGCGGTGGCTCTGGTTTGGTCGCTGCTTTTAGCTCTCAACAACTTCGATGACGACAAAAAAGCATTGCAGGGAAGCTGGGTGATTGTCAGCGCGGAACTGGCAGGGCAACCACTGCCGGATGAGATGAAAGCCGACAAGCTGGTACTGGATGGGTACAGTTACCGCTACCGAAACGACCACGGCGAAATCAAACTGGTTCCGGCAGAAGGAGTCAAGGCAATGGATGTCATCGGCAAGGAAGGACCAAACAAAGGAAAAACCCTGCCCGCGATTTACAAACTGGATGGCGATTCGTTGACGATATGTTATGACCTGACCGGTAAGGCGCGGCCAACGCAATTCAAAACCGAAGCGGGCACTATGCAACTTCTGATTACTTACAAACGAGAGAAGAAGGAATAAGCCGTCAGCCAATTGCGGAGCCATCACCAATGCAGATCAAACTCGACGATTTGTCCGGGCCGGAAATTCGCGCCTTGCTGGAAGAGCATTTGAAAAACATGCACGAAATTTCGCCGCCGGAAAGCGTGCATGCACTGGACATCGCCAAGCTGCAACAACCGGACATTACTTTTTGGACGGTCTGGGAAGAAGGCGAATTGCTGGGTTGCGGCGCGTTGCGGGAACTTGATTCGACGCACGGTGAAGTGAAGTCCATGCGGACTTCGTCGGCTCATCGTCGCAAAGGCGTTGCGCGCGCAATGCTGGAACACATCATCGCCGAAGCGAAGCTCCGCAAATACGCGCGCCTCAGTCTGGAAACCGGTTCGCAGAAAGCTTTTGAACCGGCGCAAAAATTGTATGAACTGTTTGGTTTCACCTGCTGCCAGCCATTCGCAGATTACGCGGACGATCCAAACAGCGTTTTTATGTCCAGAGAGTTGCAGGCAAGCCACGACATCTGAGAAACGAAAACCATCAAAATCGGGAGCGTTCTATGAACGACATCATCATTGTAGGAGCTGGGACGGCTGGGAGTGTGCTTGCCGAGCGATTGACCAGTTCCGGCAAGTTCCGCGTTGTGTTGATAGAAGCGGGCGGCAAACCATCCAGCCCGTTTGTCAAAGTCCCTGCGGGGTTTGCCAAGCTGTTCAAAAGCAAACTGGACTGGAATTTTGAAAGCGAACCGCAAGCCTGCGCCAATGGTCGAAAAGTTTTCACGCCACGCGGAAAGATGCTCGGCGGTTCGTCGAACATGAACGCCCAGATTCATCAGTGGTGTCATCCTGCGGATTTCGACGAATGGGTTGAGGCAGGCGCGACAGGATGGGGCTGGGAAGAAGTCGCGCCGACGTTTCGTGAACAGGAATGCTGGCTCGGCGAAGAATCCAACGGCGCGCGCGGACGCAGCGGCCCGATGATGGTGTCGCCGAATAAAAACGCGCATCAATTGTCGAAAGCGTTTGTGGCCGCAGCACGTGCAGCGGGGTTGGGAAATCAGCCGAATTACAACGGCGACGCTTTCGAAGGCGCGTGGCTGACGGAGCTTGCCCATAAAGACGGACAGCGTTTCAGCGCTTTTGACGCTTACCTGAAACCGGCGATGCAACGCCAGAATCTGCAAGTCGTGCGAGAAGCTCAGGCGTTGCGAATTGAAATTGCCAATGGACGCGCAACCGGCGTGAGTGTTCAACAGGGCGGAGTCGAAAAAACTTTCACCGCGTGCGGAGTGATTCTGGCCGCGGGGGCGTTCGGTTCGCCTCAACTGCTGATGCTTTCCGGCATTGGCCCGGCGGACGCGCTGAAACGGTTGGGAATTCCGGTTTATTACGACGCGCCCGAAGTCGGCGCGAATTTGCAGGATCATCCGATGGTCGCCACCATCTTTCGCACGCGCGGAACCGACACGTTCAAAAAAGCGGAATCGCCGCTCAGCCTGTTGCAATACCTGCTCTTCAAAAAAGGCATGCTGGCTTCCAACGCCGTCGAAGCTTTCGCCTTCACGCAGTCGAATGGAATGCCGGGCACGCCGCCGGATGTGGAATTGATTCTGGCTCCGTTTGAATGGCGCAATCAGGGATTGGAAAATCCGCAGGTGGACGCCCTCAGCATTGGCGTCGCCGTAGTTGCTCCGCGTTCGCGCGGCAGTTTGCGATTGCGAAGCGCCAATCCGCTGGATGCGCCGCTGATTGATTTCGGATTGCTGACTGACCCCGAAGGCAAAGACGCTGCGGCGACGCTGTTCGGCGCGCGGCTGGCTCGCAAGATCGCCACCACCTCGCCGCTTTCTGATTTTGTAGTTGAAGAAATTTTCCCCGGCCCGGAACTCACTGACGATGCCGAACTGTTGGCCAAACTCACATCTGAAATTCAAACGGTTTACCATCCGACCAGCGCTTGCCGAATGGGCAGCGACCCTCGCGCAGTGGTTGATCCGCAATTACAGGTTCGTGGCGTAGATGGATTGTGGGTGGCGGATGCTTCCGTTATGCCCACTGTTCCCAGAGGCCATCCGAACGCTGTCGTGGCAATGATTGCCAATCGCGCCGCGGAAATGATTGCCTCCCTGATCGCGGCATGATTCGCCGCGTTGGTGTGACCAATTCTTGACATCACTGCGATCAAAACCTACCATCCCGCTTCGTTCGCACTGAGTTTTCATAGCCCCGCGAGCGGTTTTCCTCGCGGGGCTTCTGCATTTTCAGGTTGAACGAAAATCCCAAAAATTCAGAAGGTATTACAACCATGACAGTAAAAAGACGTGTAGGCATTTTGGGTGCGACCGGAACGGTCGGCCAACGATTGATTCACATGCTGCGCAATCATCCTTACTTCGAGGTGACTGCCGTAGCCGCTTCCGACCGTTCGGAAGGAAAACGTTTTGCGGATGCGTGCAATTGGAAATTGCCGTTTGAAATGCCTGAAGCCGTCAAAGACCTGACCCTTTATCCTTCCAGAGTCGAACCCGGCAGGCCGCAAATTGATTGCGACATCATCATTGCCAGTTTACCCGGCGACATAGCGCTGGAATCCGAAGGATCGTTTGCCGCCGCGGGCATTCCGGTCATCAGCAATTCGTCGGCGTTTCGCATGCACTCGGACGTACCGCTGGTTGTGCCGGAAATCAATCCGCATCATCTGGACATCATTCCTGCACAGAAGAAAAACCGTGGATTCGACAAAGGCTACATTGTGACCAACCCGAACTGCACGACGATTGGTCTGGTGATGGCGCTTGCGCCTTTGCAGTATCGGTTTGGTGTCGAAGCCGTAATGATGACTTCGATGCAGGCGATTTCAGGCGCGGGCTATCCGGGCGTCGCTTCGATGGATATTTTGGACAACGTCATCCCGCACATCGGCGGCGAAGAAGAAAAGGTCGAAGAAGAGCCGCAAAAGATTCTGGGTAAGCTCGCTGGTGCGACAATCGAATCTGCGCCATTCAAAGTCAGCGCGCAATGCAATCGCGTTGCGGTGCAGGATGGCCATCTGGAATCCGTCCGCGTCAAACTGGGCAAATCCGCCACCGTCGAAGATTTGAAAGAAGCCTTTGAAAGCTTCACCGGATTGCCGCAGGAATTGAAGCTGCCTACGGCTCCGGCTCGACCCGTGATCGTTCGCAGCGAAAAAGATCGTCCGCAACCTCGCCTGGATCGTGATGCCGAAAACGGGATGGCAACGGTGGTTGGCCGAATTTCCAAAGACACCATCTTCGATTTCAAATTCACGCTGATCAGCCACAACACCATTCGCGGCGCAGCAGGCGCGGCGTTGCTGAATGCCGAGTTGCTGGTCGCAAAGGGCTTGTTGTGAGAAGCTAACGCGCGGGAGGCTATGATGGAAAATCAATACGTTGAATTTCACGATGAGGGTTACTGGATTCGTGGCGCTCGAATTTCGCTGGATTCCATCGTGTATGCGTTTCGAGAAGGCTTGTCGCCCGAAACGATTGCCCGCGATTGTTTCCCTTCGCTCTCACTGGAGCAGGCTTACGGCGCGATTGCTTACTATCTGTGTCATCAGTCTGACATAGATGAGTATTTGCTGCAGGTGGCGGAAATGGCTGAGCAATTACGCCAACAATTACGCATTGCTGAACCTGAGTACTACGCAAAAATCGCCAAGGCGCGACAGGAGTTGGCGCAAGCAAGCCATGCATGAAAATCCGCTATCAGGCTGACAACGATCTGAATAGAGCAATTGTTGAGGCAGTCTGGAGGCTTGAGCCACTGATTGATTTTCAATCGGCTTGACGGCCTGCCTGATGACATTGTGTTGGCATACGCGGCAGCAGAACAACGCATTTTGGTTTCCCACGACATGAAAACCATGCCACGCCACTTTGCCGAATTTCTGCATACGGCCACCAGCGCAGGGGTTTTGATCGCTCCGCAAAGTCTGGCGCGCGGCAAAATCGTTGATGATTTGCTTTTGATATGGATGGTTGACGAGGCGGAGGATTGGGTAAACCGCATTCGCGTTTTGCCCCTTTGAGCAGTCATTATGCTAATCGTTATGAAATTTGGCGGCACTTCCGTTGGAAATGCCGAACGCATTGCGCAGGCGGCAGAGCTTGCCGTCAAAAGCGCGAAAGAAGGTCACAAAGTCGTCGTTGTCACGTCGGCAATGAGCGGCGTGACTAACAAGCTGATTTCGGCGGCGCAAAACGCCGTTAATGGTCAGTATCACAAAACCGTCAGCGATGAATTGCACGAACCGCACCGGCAAGCCGTGCATCAATTGATGCCAAATGAAGCCGCGCGTCGTCGCGAAGCTCTGGAATCGTTGCGGCAACGCTTTGAACGGTTTGAAACCTTGTGCAAAGGTTTGACGATGGTGCGCGAATTGACGCCGCGCACGTTGGACGCGATTTCGGGAATGGGCGAAATGCTGTGCGCGCCGATTCTGGCCGGAGCGATTGCCGAACGCGGTGTGGCTTCGCGTTCGATTGAAGCCACGGAATTGATTGTCACCGACGATCAATTTGGCCAGGCCGAACCGTTGATGGTCGAAACTCGCCAACAGACGCGCGACAAACTGTTGCCGCTGCTGGAAGCCGGAGAGATTCCAGTGGTCACGGGCTTCATCGCGGCGACCAAAGAAGGCGTGCAGACGACGCTCGGTCGCGGAGGTTCGGATTACACGGCTTCGATTCTGGGCGCGGCTTTGGATGCCGACGAAGTCTGGATTTGGACTGATGTCAACGGCGTCATGACCGCCAACCCCAACGAAGTTCCAGAAGCGCGCACGATGCGCGAAATCAGTTACAGCGAAGCCTCTGAGCTGGCGTATTACGGCGCAAAGGTGTTGCATCACAAAACCATCTTGCCTGCGTTCAAGCAGAACATTCCGGTTTTGATTCTGAACAGCTTTCAACCGACAGACACTGGCACGCGAGTCAGCGTCACAGGGCATCCGTCTTCGCGCGGAGTCAAGGCCGTAACTTCGATTCGCAACGTCAGTTTGATCGCCATCAGCGGCAAAGGCATGCAGGGCATTCCCGGCATTGCTGCAAAAACGTTTGACGCCGTTGCCGCCGAACGCGCGAACATCCTGATGATTTCGCAGGCGTCGTCGGAAAATAACCTCTGTTTCGTCGTCAACAGTTCCGAAGCCGCGCGCGTCGTCAAAGCCTTGCGCGCTTCGCTGGAACTCGACCTGCTGCAAAATCACATCGAAGACATCACGATTGACGATTCAATTGCCGTGGTTGCCGCAGTCGGCGACCGCATGCAAGGCGCTCCGGGCATTGCCGGAAAAGTGTTTGGTTCGCTGGGCGCTGCTGGCGTCAACGTCATTGCAATTTCGCAAGGCTCCTCCGAACGCAACATTTCTTTTATAGTCGGCGAAGCGCAAGCCGCCGAAGCCGTTCGCGCCATTCATCGCGCGTTTGAATTGGATAAACCCTCTCAATAAAAATCAAAAGGCAAAAGTCAAAAGGCAAATATCAAAAATAAGATCATTGTCAGTTTCAAAATAAGATCGTTGTCAGGCTCAATTTTTGACTTTTGATATTTGCCTTTTGACTTTTGATTTATCGAAATGCCATCTCTTCGCTGTATTGACTGCCAAACCGAATTTCCGACTGCTTCACGAATCTACACATGTTCAAATTGTTCCGGGTTGCTGGATGTCGTTTATGAATTGAACGAGTTTGCTGGTGAACGCCTCGTGAGCGTGTGGGATTGGCGGCGCGCGTCGCCCAAAGCCATTGATCAGAGCGGCGTTTGGCGTTTCCGCGAACTGCTGCCCGAAGCCGACGAATCCGAAATCATCACTTTGACCGAAGGCAACACGCAGATTTGGGACGCGCCGCGTTCGGCAGAGTTTGCGGGAATGAACCGGCTGGCGTTCAAACATCTGGGGATGAATCCGACCGGTTCGTTTAAGGATTTGGGAATGACGACCGGCATCACCCAGGCCAGACGATTGGGAGCAACCAGCGTCGCTTGCGCCAGCACGGGCAACACCTCGGCTTCGATGGCGGCGTATGCTGCACGCGCGGGAATGAAATCGTTTGTCTTCATTCCTTCTGGACAGATTGCGCTTGGCAAATTGTCTCAAGCTCTGGATTACGGTTCGCAGGTCTTGCAGCTTGAAGGCGATTTCGACGACGCGATGCGATTGGTGCGCGAAGTCGCCAGCGAAACGCCGATCTATCTGCTGAATTCGGTCAACCCGTTTCGGCTGGAAGGACAGAAAACCATCGCTTTTGAGTTGCTGCAACAGCGCGGTTGGCAAACGCCGGATCGCATCGTTGTGCCGGGCGGAAATTTGGGGAATTCATCGGCGATTGCCAAAGGGCTTCACGAATTGATGGAACGCGGCGTGATCGAGAAAATGCCGAAGATCACCATCATTCAGGCGGAAGGCGCGAATCCTCTTTACCGGCATTGGCTGCGGAGTCGTGAGCTTGAGGATGTGAAATTCGAACCGTTGCCAAATGCGTTTACGTTGGCCACGGCGATCAAAATCGGCAATCCGGTTTCCTGGCCGAAAGCGATGTGCGCGTTGCGTTGGTCAGGCGGCGAAGTCGAATCCGTCAGTGAACAGGAAATCGCCGATGCCAAAGCCGTCATTGGCCGCGATGGCATAGGTTGCGAACCGGCTTCCGCAGTCACGTTGGCTGGAATCAAAAAGCTGGTTGCCGCCGGAACGATTCAACCCGATGAAGACATCGTTGCCGTTTTGACCGGTCACGTCTTGAAAGACCCGGATTACACGGTCAATTACCATCGCGGCTCGCTCGGTTATACGGACAAAACCGGCCAGAAAGTTGAATTGCAATCCAACTACGCCAACGCTTTCACTCAAATCCCCGCTCGCCGCGAAGCAATACTGAAAGCGTTGGGTTATTGAACCATCAAAGAAAATCACCAATCTGTTGGCGCTGACCGTGCAGTTTTGACGGCCAGCGTGTAGGATGCGTTCACTGTTGGTAACCAAGCCGATCTGGCGAAAACTTCTGCGAAAGTAACTGAAATCATGACTCATTCTGATTTGTTGAAGATGTACGACTTCACGGGACGTTCGGTGGTGATTACCGGAGGAACCGGCATTCTGTGTCGCGCAATGGCGAAAGCGCTGGTTGGATGTGGCGCGAACGTAGCGATTCTGGCGCGCAGCCAGGAAAAAGGCGAAGCGTTGCTGGCCGACATCGAAGGGCCTGGACGAGCGATTATCGTGCAAGGCGACGTGCTTCAGGCAGACACTTTGCAGGGAGCCGTCAAAACTGTTCTCGAAGAATTCGGTCGAATTGACGGACTGATAAACGGCGCAGGCGGCAACAGTCCCGAAGCGACTACGCGGCCTGATCTGACGTTTTTCAATTTGCCGGAAGCGGCTTTGCGGTACGTGTTTGATCTGAACATGCTGGGAACGATTTTGCCGTGTCAGATTTTCGGGCGGCAGATGGCGGAACAGGGCGAAGGCGTCATCCTGAACGTTTCTTCGATGAGCGCCATGCGCCCGTTGACTCGCGTGATTGGATATTCGGCGGCGAAAGCCGGAATCAACAACTTCACGCAATGGCTGGCGGTGCATCTGGCTCAGCAGTATTCGCCGCGGCTTCGCGTGAACGCCATTGCGCCGGGCTTTTTCCTGACCGAACAAAACCGCTCCTTGCTGACCGATCCGCCGACCGGCGAATTGACTGCGCGCGGTCAAAGCATCATTGCGCACACGCCGATGGGACGTTTTGGCGATCCAGAAGATTTGCTGGGCGCTGTGCTTTGGTTGATGTCACCCGCATCGGAGTTTGTAACGGGAATCGTCGTCCCTGTGGACGGCGGTTTTTCGGCGTTCGGCGGCGTTTGAAAAACTATGAGGTCATTTCCATGTTTACTGGGCTTACTGGGTTGATTGGCAGAGGCTACACGGACAAATTTCTTTCTGAAGCTGAAACCCGCGATTTGATGGCGTCCGCCTTGTCGCAGGCAAAGCTCGACGGCAAACGTATCATCATCATCATTCCAGATGGCACGCGGACTGCTCCCATCGGCCAGATGTTTCGGCTGTTTCACGAATTGCTGAGTGACAAAGTCGCTGCGCTGGATTACCTGATCGCGCTCGGCACGCACCAGCCAATGAGCGAGGACGCGATCAATGAGCGAATTGGCGTGACTGCCGAAGAGCGCACAGGCAAATATGCCAAAGTCAAAGTCTTCAATCACTATTGGGAATTGCCGGAAACCTTTGTCGAACTGGGCGTGATTTCAAAAGAGGAAATCGCCCGGATCAGCGATGGACTGTTGAACGAAGCCGTCAGTGTGAAGTTGAACAAGCTGGTTTTCGATTACGACCAGATCATCATTTGCGGCCCGACCTTTCCGCACGAAGTCGTAGGCTTTTCTGGCGGCAACAAATACTTCTTTCCGGGAATCAGCGCGGGCGAAGTCATCAATTTTTCGCATTGGCTGGGCGCGCTGGTTACCAGTTATGAAACCATTGGCAAGAAATACACCGCCGTGCGCAAAGTGATTGATCGCGCCGCGCAGTTCATCAACCATCCAAAACTGTGTTTCAGCCTGGTGGTCAAAGGCGAATCACTGGCTGGGCTGTACATCGGGTCGCCCGAAGAAGCCTGGGAAGCCGCCAGCGAATTGTCGTCCAAACTGCACATCGTCTGGACAGATCGCCAATACAAGCGCGTGCTTTCGGTGATGCCCAAACTGTACGACGACATCTGGACGGGATCGAAAGGCATGTACAAGCTGGAACCAGTCATCGCCGATGGCGGCGAAGTCATCATTTACGCGCCGCACATTGACGAAATCAGCTATTCGCACGGCAAGATTCTGGATGAACTCGGCTATCACGTCTTGGAGTATTTCACCAAGCAATGGGACCAGTTCAAGCACTACCCGCTCGGTGTCGTCGCGCACAGCACGCATTTGCGCGGCATTGGCACGTATGACGTCGAAACCGGCATCGAACGGCCTCGCATCAAGGTGACGCTGGCAACCGGGGTTCCGCGTGAACGCTGCGAAAAATTGCAGTTGGGTTATCTTGATCCGGCCAGCATCAATCTGGATGAATGGCGCAACAGGGAAGACGAAGGCATCTTGCTCGTTCCCAAAGCGGGCGAAATGCTATACAGGCTGAAGCCGAAAGCTGCCGCGGCTTGATCTGGCAACCGCAATGTAACTCGTCCAGAAAATCAGGGACGACCTCCAGTCCGTATGACCTTTCCTCCGATTGCTTCCCAGGCATCCATGCCGCCAAGCAGCGCGCCCGGAGCTTCATATCCTGCCTGTGAAAATAAGAATGCCGCACGGGCACTCGAATGTTCGGACGGTCAGGTGCAGTAACTGATCAATCGCTTGTCGCGCGGCGGTTTCGGATATTGTCCGGATTCGATTTGTTGAACCGACAGATTGATCGCGCCCTGTATGTGCGCCTGGGCGTATTCTTCAGCGGAACGCACATCAACAATGACTGCTTTCCCCGTCGCGACAAGGCGTTTCAGGTCCTCGGCGCGAATGCGAGGCATCTTGTTTTCAAGTTCGTGCGTGGCTTCATCGTGTCCGTGCGCCGCGTCGCCAGGCTGGCTGATTTGGCTAGACGGGGTTGGCTGCGACGTGCCGATCTGCACGGGAGGAGCCGCGTTGTCGCAGGCCAGAGTCAGGCAGGCGGCAATCGCCAAAAAGATGAATTGCTTTCTCAGGTTTACTTTGCTTTTCATTCGTTTCCTGCTCTCCAATCGTTTCGTTAAAGAATGCAGCGATTTTCTCGCTTGAGGATCATGTATTTCCTTTGCACTGTTCACCATTTCATTATCACGCTCGAACCTGCCTGACAACACCGGCAGCAAAAAACCAGATGAGCATGTTGACTTGTCTGGCGCGCTAACACGCCCACTCTGGTCGTAAGTTTCGACAGGATTAACAAGATTTTTCAGGATGTTTTAGTTATCCTGACGACCTTGTTAATCCTTTTTGTTTTCAGGAGAAGTTATGTCCACAGATACATCTGCCAAAGGTTCCTCTCTCAAAGTCGTTCGCGGCGCCTGCCCGCACGATTGCCCGGATACTTGCGCGCTGGTCACTACGGTTGAAGACGGCAAAGCCATCAAGGTCAAAGGCGCTGAGCATCATCCGACGACCAATGGTTTTTTATGCACAAAGGTCAACCGCTACTTGGAACGAACGTACAGCCCACAGCGAGTTTTGTATCCGATGAAGCGCGTTGGCGAAAAAGGCGCGGGACTTTTCCAGCGCATCAGTTGGGACGAAGCGCTCGACACCATCGCCGCCAAATTCAAAGAAATTGCCGCTGACAATCCGCAAGCCATTCAGCCGTACAGTTACGCCGGGACAATGGGATTGGTGCAGGGCGAAAGCATGGATCGCCGCTTCTTTCATAAACTCGGCGCTTCGTTGCTGGATCGAACGATTTGCGCTTCGGCGGGAGCCGCCGGTTACAAAGCGACCATCGGTTTGAGCATGGGAACCGACCCCGAACGCTTCAACGAAGCCAAACTGATTTTGATCTGGGGATCGAACACGATCACCTCGAACGTTCATTTGTGGCCAAAGATTCTGGAAGCTCAGCGCAACGGCGCGCGCATCATCGCCATTGATCCGTACCGCAGTTTGACCGCCGAAAAGTGCGATCAGCACATCGCGCCACTGCCGGGAACCGACGGCGCACTGGCGCTTGCCATGATGCACGTCATCATCAAAGAAAATCTGATTGACGCCGATTACGTTGAAAAATATACGCTCGGTTTTGAACTGCTGCGTGAACGAGTGTTGGAGTATCCACCGTCAAAAGTTGCCAAAATCACAGGCCTTGATGAAGCCACAATCGTCAATCTGGCGCGCGAATATGCGACGACCAAACCTTCGATCATTCGGTTGAATTACGGCATGCAGCGTCATGCCGGCGGAGGCATGGCTGTTCGCACGGCTGCTTGTTTGCCTGCGTTGATTGGGGCTTGGCGCGATGCTGCTGGTGGAATGTTGCTTTCGACTTCCGGCACGTTCGGAATGAACACGACGGCGCTGGCCAGACCCGATTTGATCTGGAACAATCCGCGCACAATCAATATGTCTGCCATAGGCGATGCGCTGACGGGGTTTCAGCGTGTGCAGAGCTTCAACGCCAAAGGCGCGCCGACTGAAACTTTGGAGCCGCTCGATCCGCCCGTGCGCGCGATTTATGTCTACAACTCCAATCCCGTAGCCGTCGCGCCCGATTCGCGCAAAGTCATTGCCGGATTCCAGCGCGAAGACCTGTTCACCGTCGTTCACGAAATCTTCCAAACCGACACGGCGGATTACGCAGACATTTTGTTGCCCGCGACCACGCAACTGGAACAGTGGGACGTTCACCGCGCTTACGGTCATCTGTACGTTCTGTTAAACCAGCCAGCGATTGAACCAATCGGCGAAGCCAAACCCAACAGCGAAGTCTTTCGGTTGTTGGCCGAACGGATGGGATTTACTGACGACTGTTTCAAAGACTCCGACGAAGAATTGATCCGTCAGGCCATCACCAGCCCGAACCCGCGTATGCAAGGCATCACGCTGGAAGAGTTGAAGGAGAAAGGCTGGCAGCGGTTGAACGTGCCGGAACGCTTTGCGCCCTTTGCCGAAGGCAATTTCCCGACGCCTTCCGGCAAGTGCGAATTCTTCAGCGAAACCCTGGCCAAGCAGGGAATTGATCCTCTGCCGACTTACATTGCGCCGCGCGAAACCGTGCAGGACGCGCCGCAACTGGCCAGGAAATATCCGCTAGCGGTGATTTCTCCGCCCGCGCACAACTTCCTGAATTCGAGCTTTGCCAATCTACCGAGTTTTGTGAAGGCAGAGAAAGAACCGTATCTGGACATTCACCCTAACGACGCCGGTTTGCGCGGCATCAAAGACGGCGACCGCGTCCGCATCTTCAACGACCGAGGCGATTTCAAAGCCAAAGCCCGTGTCACCGACAGAGCCAGACCCGGAGTCGTTGTCGCGCTGTCGGTCTGGTGGAAGAAACTGACCTCTGATGGCTGCAACGCCAACGACGTGACTTCGCAAGGGCTAACAGACTTGGGAGCGGCGGCGACGTTTTATGATGCTTTGGTCGAAGTGGAGAAAGCCAGAATCAATGATTGATTTTGCAGATTACGAGTTTCATACTCCTCATAAATTGATTGCATTACTTGGAGGAAAAATGACAAGCATCAATACACCGACAAAAACCGAGCAAGGCTGGGTGGTGGATATTCCAGCCGAAATAGCTGCTTCGTTGAATGTGGCTGAAGGTTCGATTGCCACGCTTCAAGTGAAAGACGGCAAGATAGAAGTTGAGATTCTTCCCCCGCCATCGCCGGAACTGACCAAATCTTCTCTCCGGATATTTGAGAAGTACAAAGACGCTTTCGCGGAGATGAAACGGCTTGGCGACTAAAAAAGTCAGCTACGTCTCTTACCCTGAAGCAGTCTTCCTGCATATGGACCAGATGCGGTTGGCTGGTGAATCCCGCTATGGTGTTTTCGTTAGATCACTGATCGAGTCCGCGCTCGCGCGCCCACAACAAGCAGCGATCTACGAAAACGCTGATCTTATCCGGCAAGCAGCAAGTCTTTACCTTGGACTGATTAAAAATCACCCTTGGGAAGGCGGAAACAAACGAACTGCCTCAGCAATTGTTGATGAATTTCTTTACCGCAATGGTCAAGAGATAGTTGCCTCCCTAGAAGAAGTCATTCAACTGGTACTCGACATTGAGGCGGACCGTTTTGGCGTGAATGAGATTGAAGAATGGCTACGACAAAGGGCGATTCCCTTGTTGACATGATTCAGAAGGCAATATGGAAAAAGAAACGATGGAAAGTTTAATTATCCCAAACAATCTGGACCCAAAATCAACGGTCACTGAAAAAATAAACGAATTTTTGAAAACCTTCGAGCCTCGTGAGGTGAGTAGTCACGCGAAGCTTGTTCTCTGTTTTGACGAGAAAAGCGGCGCTTACTATTTCATCTGTCATCTTGATGCGAAGTCTCTGGCTGAAAGCTGTGATTTAGAGGCAACTTTGGATGGCGGCAATGACGACGAAATTTACAAACTTAACCGCGATATTTACGAAGACCAATCAGCCTTCAAAGCGATGGAAGACGACGCGCTCTCTGGCAGGAGCTTCGAGGATTTAGTAGTCGAGTACGACACATCTTATCGTAAGGACAAACCGTTGAAGGTTTACGGCGGCCAACATCGTATGAAAGCTATTGCAAAGGCCGTCAAGCAAAAGGCTTCTGTTTCACATGGGATCAGAGTGTATTTTGATCTTTCCCGCGAGCAAAAGGTTGAAATCGCTACGGTCAATAATACGTCAATCGCGGTTCCGAATGATTTACTTGATCGTATGCGAGAGCAACTTATTGGCTCAGAATTAAGAGATTGGTGCCAAGCCGTTGGGTTGTTGCCGAGAGACAGGGATTTTGCGGACAAGAAAAGCCCAGACATTCCAACGGTCAGAGTTGCGAGAACCTTGCTTGTTAATTACTTCCTTGGGCTAAAAGCTAGAGAAGAGGGGTTGCATCAACCTGTCATATGTAAATCAGGCGGCATGGATGAGAATTATCTGGAAATAAGAAAATCCATTGATTGGTCAGATGGAAATCTATCCATAATGGGTAAAGAGTTTGCTCGGCTTCACAAAACACAAAGAGAGCGTGTAACGGAAAGAAAAGAAGATAAAAACGCCGAGTCAGCTCGCAAGGCACTCTCAATGTCTGTTGTAGCTAGCTGGGCATTTGCTGCTGGGTTATTTCAGCGAAATGCTGAATATCTTAAGCATCATTATGCACTTCCCGATTCCGTTTCAGAACCAAGTGACCCATTAAATGCAAAGGCGCTTTCTGAAGCGAGGCTTAAGGGGATAGATCCAGATACTTACCGAGGTTTAGGTACGAGGAATGATTCAAAGGAATTAGGAAGGATGCTGGAGGTGTTCTTGGTTTTGGCTACCAAAGCCACTAAAAAGAAAATTACCAAAGAACTGGCCAATGCGGCAATAAAGTCATACGAAGCCAAGAGAGCCACATACGATGCTGATAAAGACCTGAGGAAGATATAGAAATGTTCGAAGAATACCTTCAAGATGCTTACGAGTTCTTTCTATTGGCCCAAAAAGCCTCAGAAGAATCAGACGCAAGAACCGCGCGCCGCTATTATCGAGCGTCAGTGTTTTATGCAGCAGGTGCGATTGAGGCATTCATGAACTATGTTGCTGATTCATTTGCCGAGGCGGAGACTTTAACTTCTCAAGAGGTTGCTTTTTTGAACGACAAGAAATTTGTTTGCTCTCCAGAGAAAGGAAAGTTTATTGAGAAAACGGAGTACAACAGGTTAGAGGACAAGTTGAAGTTTCTGATCAGGAGATTTTCCCCAGACTTTGACTTTCAATGTAAATCTTGGAGCAGATTGATGGAGTTCAAAGGCTTCAGAGATTCACTGGTACATCCTCGCCAAAATGAAGACAACTTAGATATTGCTGAATACCAAAAAAGGCTGAAATTAGGATTATCTGGGATCATTGAGACGATGAATGCTGTCTCCACAACCGTCTTCAAAAGAGCTTTAAGAAAGCAAATACTTGATTTGATTCCTGAATGATTTCAAAGTGAGGGAGCTTTGATGTCGGCGAATCTGAAGATCGCTTTAATTGCGTGCCATCTCTTTACAATGCTACTTGTCCTTGGGTGTCAATCGGCCATCATCCCTTCTTCAAGCTCTCAATCAAACCAAGCCTCAACCAGAAATTCTACAGGCAACTCTTTCGACGATTTTCTTCAAACTGACATCGCTCCTGCTGACGGATTCGACTTTCCGTTCGGCGATGCGGATGGCAAAGGTGCGTACACTGATAAGACTTCGGGCAAGACGCATAACGGTTGGTACGTCGCTACGAAGTTTGGCGAAAGTTACAGTTTGGGCATTCATCCCGGCGAAGATTGGAATGGCAATGGTGGAGGCAACACTGATCTCGGCCAGCCGGTGTTTGCCGTCGCCAATGGCCGCGTTGTGTTTGCCGAACAGTGCGGTCAGCCGTGGGGAAATGTCGTCGTCATCGAACACGTCTTTTATGAAAACCATCAGCAGCGACGGATTCGCTCATTGTACGCGCATCTGCAAACCTTGCGTGTGAAAGAGGGCGAAGCGGTCAAACGGCGGCAGCAAGTAGGAACCATTGGCCAGGACCCGCAGAAAACCTTTGGTGCGCATCTGCATTTGGAATTGCGCTGGAATGAATCGCTTGCGCCGACTTACTGGCCTTCGTCGAACGGCAAGGATTTGAAATGGGTGCGCGAACATTACGCTGAACCTTCGAGCTTCATCGCCGCGCATCGCAGTTTGTTTGTGCCTCAACAGGAAGCGACGCTGATTCTGGTGGATCAGGAAAGTTACAAGATGCGGCTTTACGAGCGCGGCAAACTGAAAGGCGAATACGACATCAGTCTGGGACAGGGCAAAGGCCAAAAGCGCGTGCAGGGGGACAACAAAACTCCGAAGGGCATGTACTTCGTGTTGAACAAGCATCGCGGGAAATTCGACGGCGCTTACGGCGAGTTTTACGGCGGCCACTGGATCAAGGTGAATTATCCGAATCGTTACGACGCTGAACGCGGGCGGGCGGAAGGTTTGATTTCGGCCCAGCAGCAAAGCGCGATTGCCGCCAACTGGCAGCAACGCAAAGCTACGCTGGAAAATACTCGGCTGGGTGGCGGCATAGGCTTTCACGGTTGGGCGCAGGAATGGCCAAACGACGGCCCGCGCCATCTGTCTTGGGGCTGCGTGGTGATGCACATTTACGACATCAGCAAAGTTTTCGATCAGATTCCGCCGGGCGCGATGGTGGTGATATTCTGACATTGGCTCGACCGAGCGATTTCAATCAACAAGGAAGAATCAAGTGAGTAAACAAAACTCTGCTGGAATCCCGTTGCGTCCGTTTGGGCGCACGGGCGAGGAAGTTACCGCGATTGGTTTGGGCGGCTATCATCTGGGAATTCTGAAAGACGATGCCGAAGCCGTGCGACTGGTTCACGAAGCGATTGATTCAGGCATCACCTTCATGGACAACGCCTGGGAATATCACGACGGGCGCAGCGAAGAATTGATGGGACGCGCCATCGCAGACCGACGTCAGGAAGTTTTCTTGATGTCCAAAGTTTGCACGCACGGGCGCGACCGTCATGAAGCCATGCGGCAGTTAGAAGATTCGCTGCGGCGATTGAAAACCGATTACCTTGATCTGTGGCAGATTCACGAAGTCGTTTACCAAAACGATCCTGAGTTGCATTTCGCGCAGGGCGGCGTGATTGAAGCTTTGGAGCAAGCCAAACAGGAAGGCAAGGTTCGCTTTATCGGCTTCACCGGTCACAAAAGCGCCGAGATTCATCTGAAGATGTTGTCGTATGAATATCCGTTTGACGCTTGTCAGATGCCGTTGAACGCGCTGGACGGAACATTTCGCAGCTTCGAACAGAAAGTGTTGCCGGAACTGGAACGGCAATCCATCGCAGCCATAGGCATGAAAAGCATGGGCGGTTCGGCGGCGATGGTGAAAGCCGGAGTGCTGACCGCCGAAGAAGCGTTGCGTTACGCGATGAGCTTGCCGGTGGCGACGACGGTCAGCGGCTTTTTGTCGTCGGCGACGCTTCAGCAGAATCTCTCCGTTGCTCGCAACTTCCAGCCGATGACCGCCGACGAAATGCAGTCGCTGCGAAGCCGCTGTTCCCAAGCAGGCGCCGATGGACGGTACGAACTTTACAAAGTCACAGCCAAACACGAAGGGCCGATTGGTCGCGCACAACATGGCTTTCCCACCTTTGAAGAAGTGAGAGGCTGATTTTACCAGGAGAAAATTCGATGGCTGAAACTCGCAATCGTGACCTGTGGGACAAGATAGACATTCTGGCCAAAATCATGACGCCAGTTGTTCTGTTCACGTTTGGGACGCTGTACAACATGCACCAGACCAGGATTAACGAAGCGCAAAAGGCTTCGGATCGTGTGGCGTCGCTGGTCAAAAGCCTGAGCAGTCCAAACGTCGAAGAGCGAAAAACGGCGCTGGCGTTGTTGAATTACGAAAAGTCCAAACATCCCGGCGCGGTGCCGGATGATTTGCTGACGAACATTCTGCCCGCGCTGGTTCAACTGGCGAAAACGGAGCGAAACGCCGATGTCGCTCAAACCGCTGAAAAGCTGGCCAAAGATGTGGTTTCAAATGTAGAGCCGGGATTGGTGACAGCGGTTCAGAATCAGGTGGCCGACGATCCCGGACGAATTTTCATGCACATCATTGACGAAGGACAGCGCAGCGATGCGCGGCGGATTGCCGGTCGTTTGGAAGACAAAGGGTATTACGTGCCGGTGTCGGAAAAGGTGACTGCGGTTCCCGCGGCGACTGAAGTGCGGTTCTTTCACAGCGAAGAAGCGCAGGAAGCCGCGGATTTGGCGACTGCGTTACAGGGACTGGGAGTTGCTGAAACCAAAGTGAGCGATCTTTCCCGATCCAGAAACGCTTCGCGCGTGCGAAAACGAACCTTCGAGATTTGGTTCAGTTCAAAATCGCTGCGTCTGCCTTTGGCGAATACTTCAACGCCACGTACTGGTTCAGAATCTCAATGAATTCCGGCACTATGCCTGTGCCTTTCAACGTCGTTCGCAGTTTTCCATCCACATAAACCGGAGCGCGCGGCTCTTCGCCGGTTCCGGGCAGGCTGATGCCTATGTTGGCGTGTTTGGATTCGCCGGGGCCGTTGACGACGCAACCCATGACGGCGACTTTCATTTCTTCGACTCCGACAAATTGCCCGCGCCAGACTGGCATTTGCGCGCGCAGGTAATTGCCTATGTCTTCGGCCATTTCCTGAAACAACGTGCTGGTCGTTCGACCGCAACCGGGGCAGGCTGTGACTTGAGGCGTGAAGCTGCGAATGCCAAGCGATTGCAAAATCTGTTGGGCGACGATGACTTCTTCGGTGCGCGACGCATTCGGCGCTGGCGTCAGGCTGACGCGAATCGTATCGCCGATTCCTTCCTGCAACAAAATCGCCAGGGCGGCGGCGCTGGCCACGATTCCTTTGGCTCCCATTCCGGCTTCGGTCAATCCCAGATGCAAGGCGTAATCGCCCCGCCGAGCCATTTCGCGGTACACGTCCACCAAATCCTGAACGTCGGAACATTTGGCGCTGAGGATGATGTTTTCGCGCGGCATGCCGTAACTTTCGGCCAGTTCGGCGGAATCAACCGCGCTGCGAACGATGGCTTCTTTCATCACATCCTTGGCGTCGAGCGGTTCGGCCAGCCGCGCATTTTCATCCATCAATCGCGCCAGCAAGGCTTGATCCAGCGAACCCCAGTTGACGCCGATGCGAACCGGTTTTTCGTTGGCGTTGGCCACGTCAATCATCGCTTTGAAATTGTTGTCGTGATGCTTGCCCGCGCCTACGTTGCCAGGGTTGATGCGATATTTGGCGAGGGCTTTCGCGCAATCAGGATATTCGGTCAGCAGAATGTGGCCGTTGTAGTGAAAGTCGCCGATGATTGGCGTGGCGTGTCCGGCGTCGCGCACGCGAGCGGCAATTTCCGGCACGGCGGCTGCGGCTTCTTTGTTGTTGACGGTGATGCGGACGAGTTCCGAACCGGCTTCGGCCAGTTCTATGATCTGTCTGGCTGTTGATGCTGCGTCGGCGGTGTCGGTGTTGGTCATTGATTGCACGACGACGGCGTTGCATCCGCCCAGGCGAACGCCTCCGACATTGACGGCTACGGAGTTTCTGCGATTGATCTTGGCCATAAAATTTGTTTGAAATTGATTGCTGTGAAAGAAGCCGGATTGTAGGGGACGAAGTTTGGCTTCGCAAATTTGTCTGTATGTCGTATCCGCCGGAAGAATTGGTTGACCCTGCGAAAGCGTGTCGGATAAACTCCAAGCCGAAAGTTCAAGGGCTGCGCCTCACTTTCTTGAAAAAGTACAAGCCTCACTGAAGAGTCGTTTTATTTCAGGTTGCACGCGCCCCCTTTCATGCCCCTGCCAACCATCCATCCCTCTGGCGCTTCTGACGGTGGCGCTTCGATGGTTGGGATTTCTGAAATTCGATGCGTGTCTTGCTTTTCATTTGTTCGCTGTTTGTGTTCGACAGTTTTCTGCGGTTCGTGTTGTTGTGTTTGCGAACTGTGAGAAGTCGTCTTGCACACGTCGTCAGCGACAACCCTCTTGCCGGATGTATCGTGTTGATCGCAGCTCACGATGAAGCCGGAACCATTGGCTTAACAGTCGAATCCTTGAAAACTCATCTGGGCGAATGGCCGAACAGCGAGTTGTGGGTGGTTGCCGACCGTTGCAACGACACGACCTCTGCGGAAGCTGCCGCCGCCGGAGCGGTGGTTGCTGTTCGCGCGGAAGGGCAACTGGGCAAGGGCGCTGTCATCGCATGGTGGTTGCAACATCACGAACCTGTTTGGCGAACGAAATCCGCCATTGTCATTTTGGATGCTGATACGCGAATTGCCACGGGCGCGCTGGCAGCGTTGAAAAACACCATGGCCGCCGGAGCCGAAGCCGCTCAAGCCTTTGTGGCTCCTGACGCCTCAACAAATGCCGGACGATTGGCGGGTTGGTCGGAAGTGTTGATGCAATTGATTGACGACGAAGCCCGGCGTCGTTGCGGATGGTCGGTTCCATTGCGCGGAACCGGAATGGCGTTTCGCTGTGAATTGCTGGCGGAGCTTGCGCCGCGTTTGCACACTTATGCCGAAGATTTGGAACTGGACGTGATTCTGGCGGCGCGCCGGGCAAAAGTGGCTTTCGTGCCCGAAGCGACGATCTTTGATCCCAAACCCCAACAGGCCGAAGGAGCTTCGCGGCAACGCGCTCGCTGGTTGCAGGGACAGTTGCGGGTTTTGCGCGATTACAAACGCGAATTCACTCAAGCGTTGTTGGGCGGCGGAATAGGCGCGTGGTTCCTGCTCTGGTTGCTGATGCTGCGCCCGAAGATTTTATTCATTGCAATGCGATTGATGATGCTGGGAACGGCTTTGCTGATTTCATTCTGGCCGTTGATATGGCTGGCATTGGCCGGACTGGCGATGGATGCTGTGTATTACCTGGCGGGCGCGGCGATTGTGGACAACCCGCGCCGGTATTTGCTGGATTTGCTTTCCGTGCCGCGATACGCGCTGATGTGGTTTTACAGTTTTGGAACGGCCTTCATACGCCGTCGAGTCTGGCTTCGCGCCGGGCGTTGATTTACAACGACGAACAAGCGACTTTACAACCATCAACTAGACACACTTAAGTACCATGAAGATTCTTTTCCCATACCTGGCTCGATGGCGGTCGGCCAATCGCAGCCGTTACCATCAACTGTTGACGCACTTATGCGAATTTGGGCATCAGGTGCATGTGTTGACTGCGCCGCCAATGGCCTTGAACGACATCAGCGCCAACGACCTGATTACCGACGACGCCTTGCCGCAAGGGTTGACCATCAGCGAACTGGAAGCTCCACAGGCGTTGCGTTCGTTCTGGCGCATGCCGGTTCGACGCTCCAAGCTGTTGAAGAAAGGATTGGTTTCGATCACGTCGCTGAATCAGATTCGCCGGTTTGTGGACAAGGAGCAAATAGACGTGTTGTTGCTCTACAACCTGCCGCAAGCGCCATTGCTGCATCTGGTGGATTGCCACACGCATTTCGATCTGGCGGACGATCTGGTGGCGATGATGGAAGTTGAACTGGGCGTGATTGCCAAGATGGGGATGATGACCGCGGCCAACGTTGTTCAGAATCACATGCTGGCCAATGCGGCGACCGTCACCGTTGCTTCCAGCGTACTGGAAGAGCAGATTGATCGCCGCGTGCTGATGTTGCCCAACGGCGCAGACATTGGCGAATTGGATCAAGTGGATGATTCCGCGTGGCGCGAACAACGCAACGGGCCGACAGTAGGTTTCGTCGGGGCGTTTGAATACTGGGTGAACTTCGAACTGGTTTTGAAAACCGCCCAACGATTGCCGCACGTGACGTTTTTGCTGGTTGGTGGCGGGCGGCGTTTGGCCGACATCAAACGCATGATTGCCGATCTGGATTTGGATAACGTGGTGTTGACCGGCGCGAAACCTTACCGCGAAGCCATGAGCTATGTCGCCGGAATGGATGTTTGCCTGCTGCCGTTTACCAAAGACGCGGTTTCGGATGGTTCGTGTCCGTTGAAATTGTTTGAGTACGCCGCGTTGCGAAAGCCGATAGTCAGCACCTTCACGCGCGAAGTGGCTCGCATCGGACAAGGCTGGATTTCCTTTGCCGACGATGAAGCGGATTTTGCCGCCGCCATCGAATCGCTGCTGGCCGACCATCGCGCCGCCACGCATGCAGGCGAAGCCGGGCGGGCTATGGTCGAACAGCTATACAACTGGCAGAACCTGACGCGGCAATTCGAAGAGTTGTTGGTCAAACGCACCGTGCCGAGCTTTGAACTTGCCCACGCACGTCGTTCGGTTTTGGAAGCGTTGAATTCGAATCTTTAATCGCCAAGCTGCATTACTGAAAAGCGAAAAGCGCCGGAAGAAAACCTCAAGGTTTTTCTTCCGGCGCTTTTGACGTTTGAGTCATAGTCAGACTTACTGTTTGGGGTTTCGGCTGGAGAGGCGTTTGTAATACTCATCCACCAGCTTTCTATAACCAGCCGGAGCAGCGCCTTCGTCACCGAGCCGCAATCGGTTGGTTCCCAGCTTGGCTTGAACGCGCTTGCTCAGTTCCATTTCAATGCTGCGGAGCGGTTCGATGACCTCATCTTTAAGCATCAAAGCCGTCTGCATGTCGTCCCGATTGATGGCGTCGTTGGCCTGGCGCAATCCCTGAATGGCTTGATCCAACCCGCGCGCCAGATCACGGTCTTTGCCAAGATCGCGGCGCAAGGCTTCTGCATCTCTCAGAAATTCCCGCAATTCAGAACCAATTTGCCGCTGGCCGGAACTGCGAATAGGGCCACCGCCGGATGTCGCCTGCTGATTTTGCGAACTTGGTGATCGTTGCCCTTGCGGATCATTGTTGCGATTACCACCTGCCTGACCACCGCCTTGCTGCCCCTGTTGACCTTGTTGTCCTTGCTGACCCTGCTGGCCTTGTTGGCCTTGTTGACCTTGTTGTCCTTGCTGACCCTGCTGGCCTTGTTGGCCTTGCTGACCCTGCTGACCTTGTTGACCTTGTTGTCCCTGCTGTCCTTGTTGTCCTTGTTGCTGGCCGCGCTGACCTTGTTGTCCCTGCTGTCCTTGTTGTCCTTGTTGCTGGCCGCGCTGACCTTGTTGTCCCTGCTGTCCTTGTTGCTGGCCACGCTGACCTTGCTGGCTTTGTTGATTTTGCTGCTGTCCTTGTTGGCCTTGTTGATTGCGATTGCCTTGTTGCCCCTGTTGTCCCTGTTGATTCTGTTGTCCTTGTTGCTGATTATTCTGAGCCAGTTTGCGGTTGAGCGATTCCAGATTGTCGGCAAGCTTTCGCGTGCGATCCAGATTTTGTTCGGTTTCGTCGCCGCCCGCGCCTTTGCGGTTTGCATTGCGTTCGGCGTCGGAAAGCTGCTGGGCGACTTCGTCCAATTTCTGCTGAGTGCTTTGTTCGTAAGCGCGCGCCGAATCGAAGGCGTTCATGTCGGTCAGCCGTTTGGTGAACCGTATGCCGTCGGCGACGCGATTTTCACGCAGGTTGCGACCGGCTTCGCGCAATTTATTGGCGGCTGATTGCTGATCCTGTCCCATTTGCCGCGCCGTCTGGTCAATGTCGCGTTCCAATCCGGCGACTTCGTTGGCCAATGCGTCTTTCTTTTCAGCCAAACGCTGTTTGGCTTCGCTTGCATTTTGACCAGACTGTCCGCCTTGTTGTCCGCTGCGGTTTTGGCGGGCGAGGTCTTCAGTTTCTTTTGAAATTTCCTGTTGTCGCGAAGCTGCATCGGCAGCGCGTTTTTTCAAATCCTGAACCGATTGACCACCTTGCTGTTTCCTCAACCGATCCATCTGGCGTTGAGCGTCCTGAATCTGTTGTAACGCCCGAGCCGTGCGGCTGGTTGCTTCGTCCTGTTTGCCGTTGGACGCGGCGTTCTGGGCGCGCTGCATTTCGTCTGCCGCCTGATTCAGCTTGTTGGCCATTTCCTGCAATTGCGGATCGCGGCGTTCGCGCGAAAGTTTTTCCAATTCGCGCGCCGCTTTGCGCGCTTCTTCCATCATTTGCTGTTGCTGGCGACCGCCGCCGCCACCGCCGCTCTGGTTGCGAGCTTGTTGTTGCTGGCGTTGCTGCTGCTGCTCCATTTCTTTCTGCATGCGGCGCGACAATTCTTCCAGCTTGTTTTTGGTTTCGTCGTCCTGTTGTTGCTGTTGTTGCTGCTGTTCGCGGCGAACGGTTTCGTATTGGTTTTTCTGCTTATCCAGTTCCAGTTCAAACAGGTCAGCCAGATCCTGCGCGTTTTGCTGGCTTTGTCCCTGCTGGCTCTGGCTCATCGAAACCGTCACTTCGCGGAAAATGGCGTCGGCGCGTTGCAATTGCTGCAAAGCTTTTTGCTCGAACGGCAGCGCGTCTTTGCCTTTGCGACCGCGAAGTTCTTTCGCAGCAGGTTCCATTTCCTTCGACGCCTGTGTGATGTGTTCTATGATTTTCTGGAATTGCGGCTGCTGGTTGATCTGAGCGCCCAGCCGCCGTTTGATGCGTTCGACCAGAGCGATGGCGTCTTCGCGCAGCTTTTCCTGGCCGAGCGCGACGGTGTCGTAATTGTCGGCTTTTTCCTTGTCGCTGTAAGCCGGCTCTTCCTTGTTGACGCGAAACGTCGCGGCGATCAAATCGCGCTGGCGTTTGGTCAGGCCTTCCTGCTGTTCGCCCTGGCCGGGTTGGCCTTGCTGCTGCGACTGTTTGAACTCTTTCTCGAACGGTTTGATTTCGATGAAGTAAATGTCGCTGGTCGCTTCGCTTTTGGCGTCGCGGGCTTTGGCGTAATACGAAACCAGATCGCCCGGTTGCAGACTGTATTCTTCCAGGAAGAAGGTATGCGCGCCGCTCAGTGTCTTGGCCGATTCGCCGCGCAATTTTTGCAAATCCACTTTCTTTTCTTCGCCGCCGTTGACCGAATAGAACAAATCCAGCGACAACACGCCGTAATCGTCTTCGGCTTTGGCCAGAGTCAGAATTTCTTCAACGCTGGTGGCTTTGGCGTCGCGTCCGGGTTTTTCAAAGCTGACCACCGGCGGACGGTCGTCGAGCACGGAAATGTCGTATTCGTTCGATCCGTTGTAAACGTCGCCATCCATGCTGGTGACTTCAATGTGATAGCTGTTGTTTTCGTTGACGACCAGCGTTGCGGCGAAGCTGTTTTCGCCGGAGTTTTCCATCTCGATTTTTTTGCCGTCGCGCAACACCAGCCGGGCGGATTTGGCGCGCCCCGAAAGCTGCGCCGTCAACTTGACCGTCGTTCCGGCCAGCACGGCGACATCGGGCGCGTCTTCAATCGTTTTTGGCGCAAGCCCGGTGTAAGAAGGGAAGAATTGCGTTTGATCAATCTGTTTGACCAGCGGCAGATCGGCGACCGTCAGTTTGAATTCGCCGGAACGGCAGCCCGATGATTCGACAAAATATTCGGTGTCGTCCTGAATGTTGAAGATGAAAAACTGAAACTCGCTTTGGTTTTTGGTCGGTTCCATTGGCTGGCCGACCCATTGGTCGTCGCTGGCTCCGGCTTTGCGAGTGAAGATAGTCGCTTCTTCTGGATTGAAGTTGACGGTGACGGCCAGAATCTTCTGGTCGGAATTTTTGGGAACGCGAGCGTTGCCGGGTTTGACGTTGATTTGCAGCGCGTTTGCCGCTGCGACGGGACTGGCCGGAGCCGCGAGCTGGAACAATCCGCTTTTCAGTTCGCGCGGACCGAACACCATTGCCGAAACAAACAGCAGCACACTGGCCAGCGCCGCTCCGCCCATCTGCCAGAATTGTTTGTTGGGAACCACTTCATTCAAATTGACCTGATTGGCGTGACGGTCGGCGTCGTCCATCAACCGGCCAAGAATCGCCGAGGAACTTTGCTGCTGCTGGGTTTCGTCAGCAAATTCCACGGCGCTGACGAATCGTTCTTCGACGCCGGGCTGTTTTTCTTCGATCAACCGTGCGATTTGCGAATCGCTGATCTTTCGCCGCAACGGGCGAATCAGAAAGAAAAAGACTGTGGCAATCAATCCGATCACCGCTGCCACACGCAGCGAAATCAAAGCGCCTCCGCTGTACCGATACCGGTAAGCAGCGTAACCCAACGCCAGCAAAAGCGCTGCCGCCACGGCCAGAGTGATGGCCGCTCCGCGCAACGCCAGCAACAGAGTGCGACGCTTGCGAACCGCGTTGATAATTCCGAACAGTTGGTCGCTTTGATAATTCATACAGCCCCCTTCAGGAAAACAGGTCGCGAAGCTCGCGCTCGAGCTTCAATTGTCGTTTCAGATTTTTCAAGTTTTTGTTGACGTAATCCAGATCGAATTCTTCCGGATCAAATTTACCGCCAATCCAATCCAGCAAATCTTTATGCTGGGGGTGCTTTGGATTTTTGATCGCATCAAGGAAGTTGGCGTAGCCCCAGACGCCGCCCACGTCATCCGGTGGACAGGCTTTTTCACCAGCCAGACAGCGTGGGTAATAGACTCCTTGTTCTGCCGGAACGATTTTTTCCAGCAGGATTTCGTGCTCCCAGCCGTCTCCAAAATCATATTCGTATGTTATTTTCGATTTGGCGGCAGGCAATGCCTGCTTAATCATCACTTCATCTTCGTCTTGCATACCCTCGTCCATATTCTCATCAAATATCGAAGGCGAGCCGATAAAAATCAGGTAAGGCCGTTTTCCAAGAATAAACTGATGCAGATGGTGGCCGCCCCAGCCCATGACCATCTGAATAATGACGTGCAACACACCTAGCGATGTGTCGCCGCTGACTTGAAGCCTGCGCCAGATAGTGGGTTTGAAGTCTTTCAGCGTTACCTTGATCTGGTAAATCGGCGAGTCAGTTTTTGTCTTTGATGCTGTTTCAGTCGCCCGTCCAACAGCCGATTTTTTGGTCGGAGCTTTGGCAACCTTGCCAGCCGCCACTTTTGAGGCAGGAGCTTTTGTTGCTTTCGATGTTTTGCGTGCAGGCATTTTGCTGGTTTCCTACAAGTTGAAATATCGGAACTGTGATTCAGCCGATTACCTTTGCCATTCGGGTTCGTCGCGACAGAATCGCTTCGGTCAAAAACAATAACAACGCCACCACCAGCAACCACCACCAGACCCGTTGCCGCGATTCGACTTCTTCGTTGCTCAACTTTTCAGTCGCCGTCGCTGCCGTTTGCGCTTTCGGATCGGCTCCGGTGACGGCGGCGATGAATTCTTCCAGATTCAATTTCGTCAAGTCGGATTCTTTACTGTCCACATTGACGGCGGCGAAATCGGATTTATCCGGGAAGCGCAATCGGTAAAAGCCCGGTTCTTTTGCCGCGACGATCAATTCACCGGTGGCCGTTTGCCTGCGTTCGGTCAGACGTTCGCCGGTTGGCAAATCCACTGCTGGAACCGTGCCATCTTTGGCCGGCGCAACAGTGAATGATTGGCCGAGCAAATGCCAGGCGCGCTCATCGCGTTCGCCCAAATGCCGAGCCATCTGTCGAACCAGCGGCAGATACAACGGCGTCAGCGGCAGATCGTTCCAACTGGCGTCGAAGGTCGAAGTGAAGAGCAGAATCTTTCCTGAGCCGTGCGTAGATTCGAGCAATGCCGGATTGCCGTCTTCGTAACGAGCCAGCACGGCTGCGCCTTCGCGCGAAGTGGCTCGGTGATAACCGAACACTCGCGCCGAAGACAGTCGCCCGCTTTGGCGAAAGACTTCGAAGATCGGATGATCGGTTTTGATCTCGCTCATCGTCACGTAATCGCCGCCGGAACCGCCACGAAACAGCGCTTTTTCTTCCAGCCGGGCGGGCGCGACGTTTTGAAACGCTTGATTGAAGGCGTCGGCTTCTGTGTGCAAACCCGCGGCGATAATCAATCCGCCGCCATTTTCGACAAATTTGACCAGGCCAGCGGCCAGCGCCGGACTGATTGCCGCATCGTTCAAAATGATGACTCGATACCCGCTCAAATCGCCGGGATTCACCGACCCAGCAGTTTTGGTTTCGACATCGAACGGCAGGTTGTCGCCCGTCGTCATTGCGTTGCGTATGTAAAAGCTCTCGCTGCGTCCGCGCGAAGCGGTTTCGATCAACAGAGCTTTCAACTGCGCGGTTCGGCGCAACGTGAAGTGAAACTTGTTGTCGAATGTAAAATCGTCGCCTTCGACGCGAACTTCGCATTGGTTGACGCCTTCGTTCAAATTGAAGCCGGTGAATTCCACCGTCGCCGAATCGTTCGCTTCGATTTTCAGATCGCGCTTTTCGATCACGCGTTCGTTGAGCAGAAGCTCCACGCGAACGCCGCTGCGCGCTTCGTCGCTGAAATTGGCAATTCGCGCAGTCAGCTTGTCTTCGTATTTCGGCTGGTAAATCAGCGCGCGCGCGCTGACATCGGTCACGGCCAGATTGGCGGCCTGCGCTTCGCCTACATCCATCGTTTGCAGTTTGATGTCCTGGCTGAGTTGAAACACGCTTTCCGCCAGATTGCGCCCCGCAGCCTGAAAATCCGAGATCAGCACGATGCGCCGGTCTTTCAGACCGATTTCTTTGAACAGCTCTGCTGCGCCGCGCAAGGCTTGCGCGTAATCCGTTGCGCTGTTGCCAACTTTCACGCCATCGAGCGCCACTCTGAGTTTGCTGCCGTCCGTCGTGAACCCGGCCACAGTTTCGTAACTTTGGCCGAATGTGACCAGCGCGACGCTTTCGCTGCCAGCGGTTTGATCGAGAATGGATAAAGCGCGCGCTTTGGCTTGTTCAAATCGTTTGCCGAAACGCATGCTGAAAGATGTGTCGAGCAGAATGACGTTCGCTCGTTTTCCCTGGCCTTCGTTGGCTTCGCCGCTGCCAAAATACGGTCGCACAAACGCCAGCGCCAGCAGCAAAAATGCCAGACACCGCAACGCCAGCAGCAGCCAGTTTTGCACCATTCGCCGCCGGATCGTTTTTTGCGGGACACGCCGAACGAACATCAGAGAAGGGAATTCGACACGCGGGGCTTTGGTGCGGCGCACCAGATGCACAATGATCGGCGCGGCAACCGCCGCCAGTCCCAGCAGAAATAATGGGTTTAGAAAAGACATCTACTTACATCCTGGCTCGTTTGGCCAAAAACGAAAACAGTGCGTGATCCAGTGGCTTGTCTGTCGTCAACAGTTCGTAATCAATCTTGTTACTGGTGCAGCCTTCGCGGACGGCTTCCAGATGTTTGCGGATCGTTTCGCGGTAACCGTCACCCAGCACATCCGGCAGGACGTGAATCTGTTCTACGGTCTCGGAGTCTTCCAACAGAACCGGTTCGATAAAGTCGAAGTCAAGTTCGTTTTTGTCCATCACCTGTAAAACGATCACGTCGTTGCCTTTGAATCGCAGATGTTGCAAGGCTTCGGTGATGGCTTCCGGTTCGTCGTAAAAATCCGAAATGACGACGATGATGCCGCGCCGCGAAATACGTTCGGCGGCCAGATGCAACATTTCAGACAGCCGCGTTTCGTTGCCAGCTTCGATCTGTTCCATGCGCCCGAAGATCGTTCGCATGTGACCGGTGCGCGTGTGCGCCGGAATGTGTGTGCGGACTTCCTGGTCGAATGCGATCAAACCGACTGCGTCCTGCTGTTTGTTCGCAAGATAAGCCAGCGACGAACCCAGAAATTGCGCGTATTGCAGCTTGGTGATGTCGCCCGTCGTGTAGCGCATCGAAGCGCTGGCGTCTATCAGGATATGGCACTGCGAGTTGGTATCGGCGCGGTACTTTTTGATGTAGTACCGATCCGTTCTGCCAAGCAGCTTCCAATCCAGATACCGCAAATCGTCGCCCGGCATGTATTGCCTGTACTCTGCAAACTCCGTCGAAAAGCCCGTGAACGGCGACCGGTGCAAACCGGAGATAAAGCCTTCGACGACGGTTCGCGCCAACAATTCCAGCGAAGTGATTCGCGCCAAAATTTCAGGAGCCAAAAAACGAGGGATTGCGGACGAAGCAGCCTGAGCTGACGAATCTGCCGCTTTCGATTTCGAGTTGTCGGTTTTCCACCACATCGTGTTAGCTCAGTCCGGATTTGGGTTCGGGAACGGTTTCGATCAGTTTCTTGATGACTTGAATCGTGTCCACGCGCTCGGATTCCGCCTGGAAATTCAGCAAAATGCGATGCCGCAACACCGGTTGAGCAACGGCGCGAATGTCATCGAATGAAACGTTATACCGGCCATTGAAAATTGCGCGCGCCTTTGCGGCCAGCACCAGAAACTGCGACGCGCGAATCGAACCACCCCAGGTCACCCAGCGGTTGACGAAATCCGGCGCTTTGGGAGTTCCCGGGCGACTGGTGTGAACCAGGTTCACTGCATAACGTGTGACCGCATCGGCCACAGGAACTTTTCGCACCAGCCGTTGAAACGCGATGATTTCGTCGGCGGACATCATGCGTTCGAACCGCACATCTTGCGGCGAAGTCGTCAGTTTGACGACGGCGACTTCGTCTTCTTCAGGCAAATAGCCCATGTGAACGTTGAACATGAAACGATCCAACTGCGCTTCGGGCAGCGGATATGTGCCTTCCATTTCTATTGGATTTTGCGTCGCCAGCACGAAAAACGGTTTTGGCAATTGATAAGTTTCGCCCTGCACTGTGACGCTGCCTTCCTGCATGGCTTCAAGCAGCGCGGCCTGCGTCTTTGGCGGCGTGCGGTTGATTTCGTCGGCCAGAATAATGTTGGCGAAGACGGGACCGCGAATGAATTGCAGATCGCGTTTTCCTGTGACGCGGTCTTCTTCGATGATCTCCGTTCCGGTGATGTCCGCGGGCATCAGATCGGGCGTGAACTGTATTCGTTTGAAGGAAAGATCGAGCACGCTGGCAATGGTGCGCACCAGCAAGGTTTTGGCCAGACCGGGCACGCCGGTCAGAATCGAGTGTCCGCCGACGAAAAGCGAAAGCAGCACCTGTTCAACAGCTTCATCCTGACCGAGCACCGCTTTGCGAATTTCCCGCAGGATGCTTTCGCGGGCGACGGCCAATTTGTCCAGCAACGCTTCGTCGCGGATCACTTGTGTGTCAACAGCCATTATTTAAGTTTCCTTTTGGTGATGGGTAGTCGGTAGTCGGCAACCGGTAGTCGGTGACCGCTTTTGCAGATGGCTCCCGACTCCCGATTTCCGACCACTCTTCAAATCAGTGCGTTAATGCGTAAATGATGTAATTGACTCCGAATTTGTATGCTTCATTTGTTTCCTCGATCGGGCGGAATGGATTGTCGGAAAACTGCCAGAAATCGCTGACATCGTAGTTATAGTTGATGATCATCATCAATCGCCCGGTTTCGTCTTCCAATCCCCAGAATTCCGGGTTGGCGGTTTCGCGCGTCCCGAATCCACCGCCGTATACCGGATTCAATTCCAGCGTCTTGATCGAAAAGAAGCAGTTGAAGATCGGGTGCGAAACGTCGAGTTTTTTCAGTTGCAGTTCGGGGAAGGCGCGCCGGACGTGTTCCTGCAAAACGTAAAATTCCCTTGCAGAACGGAAGTCATCCACCAGCAGAAATCCTCCGCGTTTCAGGTATTCGCGCATACCGTTGATCTCGGCGTCGCTCAAATTCATAAAGCCGACTTCGCACAGATAGGCGAAAGGGAATTTGAACAGCATCGGATCGTCCAGCGTCAGAATAGGTTCGTTGACATCCAGCGTCGCGTCAATCTTGGACAACTCGGCCATGATCTTCATCAGGTGACGACCGGCAACCGGGTAATCGTGCGACCACGGAGGGCCGCCGTCGCCAAGCACGTTGTTGTAGCCGTAATACTGTGCGTATTGGCTGGTGTCGAAACGTATGCGGACAAAGGTGAATCTGCCCGACCAGTTCGGATCGGTTTTAGGGATGCCGTTTTCGTAAACTTCCGGCAAATCCATGCTGGGTTTTCGGCGTCCACCGCCGCGCCCACGCTGAGCCAGAACCAGCGTGCAAAGCAAGCCGACAATGATGATGGCCGCGATGATGAACTTCTTTTTTGTCATAACTCACCTTGGGAACGCCAGCGCCCTCGCTGGCTGTTTTCGCTATTGCCCTCTGATCTTCAGCAACAGTTCCTGAGCCTTGTCGAAGCTGGGCGCGTTTTCCAGCGAGCGCAAAACGTATCGCCGTGCTTCAGGCTTTTTACCTGCCGCCAAATACGCTCGCGCCAGATTGTACTGGGCTTCGGCGATATTCGGCGGATTGGCTGCCAGCGCAATGTGGAATTCGCGGATGGCCTTTTCCGCGCTGGTCGGGTCGAGTTCCAACAGCAATTCGCCTGTCATGGTGTGGGCCGCAGTTTCAAACGGATTGACGTAAAAACTCATCTTCAGCAGTTCCAGCGCGCGCGCCTTGTCGCCCGTTTCCAATTTCAACTGCGCCAGTCGCTTCAGCGAGTCGTAATCGTTTTCATCCACTTTGATCAGGGCTTCCAGCGCAGCGGCTTCGGCGGCTTTGTCGCCTTGTTTTTTGTAAATTGCCGCCAGAGCTTCATGCGCGCCGCCGCTGCCTTGAAACGGGAACAGCTCTATCGAACGTTTCAGGAATTTGACGGCTTGTTCGTCTTTGCTGTCGGCAGTCAGTTCCAATCCGGCGCGTAAATTCAAAATGAAATCGTCAGGATTGGCTTCAGCCTGTTTGATGGCTTCGTCTTTAGTCAGTCTGGCCAGGTCTTTGTTTTCCCAGCCGGGTTTCATCGCCTTGACGTAGCCGCTGATTTTGCCGCTGACATAAGCGTTGAATTCGCGGTCGAAATCCGCCTCAGACAATTTCAGCACGCTGAGCAAAATCTCCGGCGTTTTCTTTTTCTCCTTGTAACCGCGCAGCATTTCCAGAATCGCGTTGAAGCCGTATTTCTCTTCAATGAAATGGCAAATCTGCGACGCTTGGAAATACGCCAGCCCTATGTCGTCCGGTCGTTTCGGTCGCAAAAAGCCGTTGTCAATTTCTGCGATCTTGAACCAGCGCCCGTCGGCGAAGGCTTTGATGTGGCCAATGCTCCAATCATCGCCCCAACCCGGACGCGCCTTGTGTTCTTCGTAAACCGACAAACCTTCGGAAAACCAGCGCGGAATCAAATGATCTGTGATTTGCAGCGTGATGACGTGCGCGTATTCGTGCCATAACGTGCTGCCCCAGTTGAAAGGTTCACCTGCGCGCGCGGTCGGCGAATCCTGCGCTATGACCTGTCCGAAACAAACGCCCAACGCGCCCAAACCCGGCAACCCCAAAGCGCGCACGGCGAAATCGTCGTGGTTCGGAAAGATTTCCACTGAAATCGGCCCGCGCGGAGTGAATTTGTATTTCGTCGTCAGCTTCGTATGCGCTTCAGTCAGCAAATCGGTTGCGTATCCGGCCAGCACGTCGTTTTCTTTTTCGGCAATCTTGATGACGAAATCGCCGCTCTTGGTGACCTTGTACTCATTCATCGTGTCGAGCAGGTCGAGCGTATTTTTCGCCCAAAGATTGAACGGGTCGCCTTTGAAGGCAAGTTCGACTGCTTCGCGGCCTTCTTCAAATTCGCCCAGTCGCAACAACCCCATTCCCAGAGCCAGATGCGCCGAATACAGATTCGGCGACAACTTGACGGCTTCGCGCAGAAAGGCGACCGATTCCCTGTACCTGCGCGTTTGCGTGGCGAAATGCGCCAGCGTTTCGTAAAGCGAACCGTAACGCGGATTGATCGCCAGCGTAGTTTTGACTTCAGCGTCGTATTCGGCTGTTTTGTTTTGCAGCCAATACATGGCCGCGCGCAGAGAATGCGCTTCCAGCGAATTCGGATTGATCTTCAACGCCGAATCCAGCAGCGTCGCCGCCGCGCCTTGCCGTTCGCCTTCCAGGTCCAGTGACGCGGCGAAGATTTTTGCTTCGACGTAATTCGGATTGATCTTTTGCGCTTCGGCCAACGCCTTGTTCATTTCATCGCCGCCGCTGATGCGTTTGTTGGCGGCAATGGCCAGATGCAACCGCGCGCTGTTCTGGTTGATCTTGGCGGCGTCTTCAAAAAACGTCGCCGCTTCTTCGTAGTTGTACTTGCTGGTGAACAATTCGCCGCCGCCCAACTGCGCTTCGATGTAAGTGTCGTCGGCGGAAATCGCTTCCAGGTAAATGTCTTTCGAGTCCTGATATTTTTCCAGGTAAATCAACGCGCGCGCGATGGCCGTCAATTCTTCCGCTGAATCCACGTCATTTTCTTCGTAATACTCCACCAGCTTTTCAAAGATTTCTTTGGCGGTTTCTTCCTTGCCGGTCAGATGCAGCAACTCTGCTCGGCGCAAATCGGCTTGCACCTTTTGCGTTTGCGGCGAAGGAATCGGCTCTGGCGTTTCTTCGGCATCGGCTTTCTTTTGCTGTTCTTCTTTTTCAGCTTTTTCGATGGCCTTTTGCGCCGTCTGGCTGACCTTTTCAAATTCGGCGATGGCCGCCGCGTAACGTCCGGTGATGGCCATCACTTCGGCCAGCGCCAACCGCGCGGCAGACGATTCTCCGCGAGCGAGAAACTTCTTTGCTTCGGCTTCGGCTTCGGTGTATTTGCCGGTTTCCAGATATGCCTTGAGCAATCCGGCCTGCGCGCGTTCGTCTTTGGGCGCGGCTTGCAACAGGGAATTGAACGAAACGATGGCGGCGGAATACTTGCCGCCCTTGAGTTCTTCTTCGGCGGATTCGATGGTCGCCTGTTGCGCCGACACGCACGCCAACAGGCAAAAGAACGACAGCAATCCGCAGGCGAAAACAGCCGTCAGATTTCGGAAGCTAAAAGATAGTTTTGAGTTCAACTTCAGCATTGTCATCTTTCCTGTCTGCCGTTTTCATCGCCTGCGCGCATTACCTCGGCTTGAACGTAGTATGGTTCGATCCCTGCCAACGCGACTTGCGCGCCAGATTTCCCCATAACTTGTTCTAGTAATTGTGTGACCCGATCTCGATTTATCATTCCCGGCTCTCTTAGCATCCATAACAAATCAAGAATGTCTTTACTGCGTCTAGCCAGGAATTTGAGTATGACCATCCATTCAGGTGCGATCACCGGCCAGCCATCGGCAGTCAAATAAGAATCTTGCAACGCGGCGTCATAAAAATCCCGAAACAGGTCGTCACGAACTATGACGTCAACAATGATGTTTCTTTCCCCAACTTCAATTAGGTGACTGAGGCCGCCAAAAGAGAGCTTTTGTTGATATTCAAGATTGAGGTTTTTAGAGGCCAAAAAGTCTACATCATGAGTTGCTCGCAAGTACCCAAAGATATGCATAGCAAGACCTCCGGCAATTGCGCACTTGATGCCTTCCTTTTTGGCTTGCTCAAGAATAATGCTGGCGGCCTTCAATCCTTCGGCAGTAGAGATATCGCTTCGTGGGACGATAGCACTATATTTTTTTTTGAATTCTTCAGCGCTCATATTTCACTTCTTGCTCGCTTTGATCGTCTGGTTGAGCGTCGCCAATTCCAGCAGCAGCTTTTCCAGTTCGTTGTCGAACTCGTCTTCGCTCATCTGGGCTTTGCGGCTTTTCAACCTGCCGATTTCGCCTTCCAATCGCAACCGCTCGGAATAAAGTTTGGCCAGCGCCGGATCGCCTCCCGCCTGTTGTTGAGGCAGGGAGTCGAAGTACACCAGCTTTGCCAATGCGCCGTCGCCAGTGTCTGGTTTGTCCGCTGTTTTTTCAAAGCCCTTGCCATCGCCGTTGTCATCCAGCAGCGAATGTTCAGTCACCAGCACGCCTTTTTGTTTGAAGCTGGCTTCAGTCATTTTGCTGGCATATTCGAAGGCCTCAAAAACCGACACCCTACCGTTTTTGTCGGCGTCGGCTTCAGTGTTGCCCAGCGCGCCGATGAAAAATTCAGGGAAGCGAGTGGCGTTTTGCTCCATGCCGCTGCGCGTGGCGGTGATGATGATGCGACCTTCGCCCGAAAGAGGTTTGACGAATTCGCCGCTGGCGCTGGCCATGTTGACGATGACCGTGGTTTTCACCGGCAGGGCGTTGAACAACGCGGCGTATTCATTGACCGACAAATCCGGCCCGACCAGATTGAATTTGGCCACTTTGTCCACAAAGCTGCCGTGCCCGATGAAAAAAACGAAAAGCTGATTGTCGGCCTTGAGCGCATTTTTCAATTCCACGAACAACTGCCGAACGCCTTCGGCAGTGGCGCGGCGCTCTTCGCCTTCAGGTTTTTCGGTCAGGACGAAAGTTTTCTCTTCGGCAAAGCCAAGCTTGCCGGTCAGAGCGTCGCGGAGTTTGTTCGTCCATTCGGCAAATTTCTTTGTATACGCTTCTTCGCCGCTGATGCCTGTGATGACGACGGCGAATTTGTTCTGGTCAGGCGGCAGTTTCTGCGCCGGTTGCGCCGCAGACGAAGCAGGCTCGGCTTGCGACGTTTTCTTTTGGACGACCGGAACTTCCTGGGCACAGGCAATGATCGCCAGCAATGTGATCAAACAGGTTGTTTTGACTAAATGACGCATCAGAGGTTCTCGTTAAGCCAGTCCTTTTCGTTTTCGCAGAAACCATTCGGCGCTTGCCAGTCCGATCAGCAGCAGGAAATTGATCGGCATGTCCCAAAGGTCTTTGCTGACTCGTTCGGAATTTTTGCCTTCCAGCATGGTGATTTCGTCCAGCAGGTCGTTGGCTTTGGCCAGCGAGTAATACTTGCCGCCGGTTTCGCTGGCCACTCGTTTGAGCAGTTCTACGTTTTGCGCAGCATCGAAAAATTCGCGCGAACGTTCCGTGACCAGAAAGCTGGATTGCGCCTTGCCCAGTATTTCGTTGCCGCGTTTGGCGGTCATTTCCACTTTGTAGGTGCCGGTTTCGCCGGCCATCAATTCGCTGCGGTAATCGCTGGCGACTTCGGCCACCTGTCCTCCGGAGCCTGAGTTGAAGTTGATCTTGAGCGGCAATTCGACCGTCGCTCCCGACGGTTTGGTGACGATGGCCGTGACCTGTGCATCGCGGATTGGTTCGAACTTTTTGTCATTCACTTCGCCGCGCAAGCTGATTGCGTCGCCGGGAACGTAAACATCGCGTTCGGCGGCGACTTCAAACTGTCCCGGAGTCGTGCTGACCAGATAGCGCAGCAATTGCCGCCAGAATGTTTCGTGGTAGTTGTATTGCGAAGAAATTTCCATACGCCAGCGCCACGAATCGTTGGTGGTGAAAGCCAGCGTGCGACCGCGTCCATATCGCTGTTCGGCCAGCAAAGGCAGCACGCGGTTTTTGTCAGTGATATGGCGGGCTTCAAGAATGATCGAAGCGCCGGGTTTGGCCGACATCAGCGCTTCGGGAACGGAAATCGGCGGCAATTCATCCCAGACTTTGGCGCTTTGAGCGCGATCTTCGCTCAATCGTGTAACCGCGTGCGTGCGTCCGCGCTGAGTCAATGCGGCTTTGAAATTCTGCACGATCTGCATTTCCGGTTCTTCAATCGTGTCGTTCAGATAAAGCGGCAGCAAATCGGCAATCGGCGTTTGCGCATACTTTCCGGCGTCGAACGAACGAGCGCCGCCGATGGCCATCACCCCGCCGCCGCGCCGCGAAGCGAATTGTTCGATCTGTCGCAGTTGTTCGTAACTGAAAAAGTTGGCTTCGACGCTGCCTATGACGACGCCTTGATAAGTGAACAACTCTTCCATAGTCGCCGGAAAGCCGGTCGTCAGTTCGGCGCCGGAATCCACGCCCTGCCGATAAAACTTGCCGTCGGCGGAACGCAGCGAAGACACAAGTGTCAGATTTTTTTCGGTTTTGGCTGTAGCGGCTTTTCGCATAAAGCCGTATTCCCAGCGAGGTTCGCCTTCGACGTACAGGACTTTGGGTTTGTCGTCAGTGACGGCAATCAGCGCATCTAGCGCGTTGTTTTCCAAAGTCGTTTCGCCATCGAGCGGTTTCACTTCAAAGGTGTAGACGTGGTTGCCAGCCGAAGTCGGCGTGAATTCCATGGTCAGACTTTGGGCTTCGCCGCTTTTGACATCGAAGGCTTGTGTCTTGAGCGCCTTGCCGTTTTCGCTGACGGCGAGTGAAATTTTCTGGTTGTCGTAACCGGTCAAGCGCACCAGCGTTTCGGCGATGATGGCGGAACCGCTCAACACGCGACGCGGCACGGTCAAGCGAACTGTTTCTGCATCCTTGAAGCGCGAAGGATTGCCAACGCCGACCGTGAAAACCGGAATGTTGCGCGCGCGCAGCTCTCGCAATTCCGCAGACAAATCTTTTGGGGTGTTCGCTCCGCCGTCGCTGACCAGGACTATGGCCGACAGCGGCGAACCTGTGGATTCCGTCACCGCTCCGCGCAAGGCCGAAACCACGTCAGTGGCTGGGCCTTCGGCTTTGAGTTCGCTGGCGTCTTTGATTTTTTCGGCAGCGTTGGAAAAACCGTAAAGGCTGGTGCGGAATTTGTCGGCCAATCCCTGCGTGAATTTGCCATTGGTGGCAAGTAATTCTTTAGCTGCATCCAGACGGCTGCGATTGTTTTCATCCACCAGAGTCATGCTTTTCGAATTATCGGCCAGCACGGCGACGCTGGTGCTTTTCGGAATGATTGACGGCACTACGACCACCGGTCGCATCAGCATGATGAACAACAACGCCAGCAACCCGGCGCGCAAAGCGATCAGGCCCCATCGGGATTGCGAATTGAGTTTGTAACCCGGTCGGACGTAGAGGAAATAAATCAGCGCGCCGAGCAGCAGCGCCAGCACAACAACTATCAACCACGAAGGCCGGTTGGCAAACCCCAGGTCGCCTTTGGCAAACGTAGACCATTTATGCTTGAAGAAAAACTGCACGAGACTATCCATTTGCACTGTCTCCGCGTGATTATTTTGCTCCGGGTGAGCCGCCGTCAGATTCTTTCTGCGGGTATGTTGTTGAGGACTCGGATTATAAACAACCGGTTACGTTTGCGTAAAACTATTTGCGCCCGACCGTCGGTAAATGATCGAATTGAACGACAGATTCAACGACGTTCAATAACTTTTGAAGGAGAACCACCTTATGAACGCTGCCGAGTCCGCCTCATTGCAGTCTTCGAGTTCGCCGATTGGCGGTTCGCCCGCTGCAAATTGGCTGAAAGCGAATTTCCGCTGGTTGGCATTATTGCCGCTGGGCTTTTTTGTCGCGCGCGCCATTCAATACATTTCTGTCGCCAAAACCCCCGAACAGATTTTGTGGAGTTGCCACATCTCTAACCTGATGATGGCCGTCGGCATCTTTTTTCGCATTCCCTGGCTGATTCGCATTTCGGCGTTCTGGCAGATTCTGGGATTGCCGCCGTGGGTGATTGACATGTTCAACAGCGGCATCACGCCGATTTCGGTCATCACGCATCTGGGAGGTTGCGCTGTCGCAATGTTTGCATTGTGGGTGGTGCGCTGCAAACGCGGAAGCTGGCTGCCGTCGCTGGTTTATTTTCTCATTCTGCAACAGATCACCAAACTGCTGACCGTGCCGGGGCCTTACACCAACGTCAATGTCGCGCATTTCGCTTATGGCGGGATGAAAGACTGGTTCGCCAGTTATTGGACGTATTGGTTGGCGAATACGGCTGTGCTGACTCTGTTGCTTTGGCTGATGGATTGGGCGCTAGCGAAGATTTTTCCGCAACAGCAACGTTAGCCTGGTTATTTTCCATCTGTCAGTTTCCATTTGTCATTTGTCATTTGTCATTTGTCATTGCCGAAGTCGTGCGTCGAGCAATGACAAATGACAAATGGGATGTGGAAAATGAAACTGCCATTAAACCACTGCCTGTTTGTCGCTTGTTATTCCGGCGTCACGTAAGCAGCCGTGATGCCGCCATCCACCAGAAAATCCGTTCCGGTGATGTACGACGATTCATCCGAAGCCAGAAACAACGCGGCTTGAGCGATTTCTTTCGCTTCGCCAAATCGTCCCATAGGAATGTGAACCAAACGACGCTGTTTCTTGTCGTCGGTGTTCAGGTAACTCATCAGCAATTCCGTTCGCAACGGCCCAGGGCAAAGCGCGTTGACGCGAATGTTTTCGCGCGCGTGAATGATGGCCAGTTCGCGCGACATAGCCAGCACAGCGCCTTTGCTGGCGGTGTAGGCAATTTGCGGAGTCGCCGCTCCGAGCACCGCTACGAACGATGCCGTGTTGATGATCGAACCGCCGCCAGCGCGTTTGAGCGCCGGAATCCCGTATTTGCAGCCGAAGAAAACTCCTTTGGCGTTGATGTCCATCGTCAAATTCCAGATGGATTCTTCGGTCGTCACGGCGTTGTCATCGGAGTGATGCATGATCCCTGCGTTGTTGAACAGTATGTTGAGTTGGCCGAATTCGTTTTCGGCAAAAGCGACCATCTTTTCGCAATCAGCGGCTTTGGACACGTCGGCGTGAACGTAAGCCGCATTGCCGCGCGCAGCTTGAATCAAATTGACGGTTTGCTGGCCTTCGGCGTCATTCACGTCCACGCAAATGACCGCCGCGCCTTCGCTGGCAAACAGCAGAGCGGCTTCGCGGCCAATGCCGCTCGAAGCTCCGGTGATGAGTGCAACTTTGTTTTTTAATCGCATTGGTTTATGAATCAAATCCTTTCGAAATATCGTTTCCGCTCCCAATCCGTTACTGCTGATTGAAACGCAGACTGCTCTGTTCGGAAAAAATGTGTGTAATGTTCAACCGCGTCTTCGCCGAAAGCGCGTTTGGCGAAATTGCTGGCTTCGAACTTGTCTGTCGCTTCGGCCAAGGTGTAGGGAACTCGCGGCAGGTTTTTGGCCGCGTAAATGTCGCCCGTGAAGCATTCGGGCGGTTCGATCTTGTTGGCTATGCCATCAAGTCCCGATGCCAGAGAAGCCGCAAACGCCAGATACGGATTGGCGTCGGCTCCGGGAATGCGGCATTCGATGCGAAGACTGTTGCCGCTGCCGACGACGCGAAAACCGCCTGTTCGGTTGTCGTAACTCCACGCCAATCGAGTCGGAGCCCACGAACCGTCCACGAAGCGTTTGTACGAATTGACAGTCGGAGCATAAAACGGCATCACGTCGTAAACGTGCGCCATCCAGCCCCCCAGAAACCAGCGAAACTCATCGGTACATTTCACCGGGCCGAATTGTTTGTCTCCTGCAAAAGCGTTCTTTCCATCGCGCCACAAACTGAAATGAATGTGACAACTGGAACCGGCGCGCGATTGATCGAACTTGGCCATAAACGTCACGCTCAATTCCATCGCGTCGGCGACTTCTTTCAAGCATTGTTTGTAAACCACGTGGCGGTCGGCCATTTCCAACGCTTCAGCGTAGCGCACATTTAATTCGTGCTGGCCGAGTCCCCATTCGCCTTTGGAGTTTTCGACCGGCACGCCGGAATGTTTCAGATGTCGGCGAACGGCGGCGGTGTAGGCTTCGGTGCGCGTGCCTTGCAGAATGTGGTAATCCTCCAGATACCAACCCGCCGGAGTCAGCGTTTGATAACCTTGTTCGTTGGCTTGGCGGTAACTGTTTTCAAACAGGTAATACTCAAGTTCCGAAGCTGCGAAACTCTCGAACCCAAGTCCGCGCGCGGTGGCAATTTGTTTTTTCAATATCGAACGCGGAGCGATGTTGACTGGTTCGTGCTTCTTTTCGTTTTGCACGTCGCACAATACCAATGCGGTTTTGTCCAGCCAGCTTGCCACTCGTAGCGTCGCCAGATCGGGAATCAGGTGAAAATCGCCGTAACCCAATTCCCAGTTGGCGAATTTGTAACCGGGCACAGGTTCCATTTCCATATCCACGGTCAACAGATAATCGCAGCCGTGCGTGCCGTGATGGATGGTGTCATACACGAACATTTCGGCGTCGTAGCGTTTGCCGACCAGTCGTCCGTAATGATCCGTGAAGCCGACAATCACGGTTTCAATCTGTTCGTCGGCGACTGCTTGTTGCAATTGTTCGAGTGTCAAAACGCCGCGCAGTTCGTTGGAGGGCTGATTCAAAACGTGATCTCCTGTTGAGGTGAATGACTATTTTGCTTTGGTAAATTTGATCGAGCGCACGTTTCCGTTGCCGTCCATCACGGCAATCAAATGCTGGCCGCCGGGCAATTTTCCGTAATCCAGAATCTGCTGTTTGTTGACGGTGCGTTTTTTGAATTTGACGCCAAAAGTGTTTTTCACGTCCTCGACCGACCAGGTGACCAGCAATTCCACGCCGGTCAGCAACTGATCCGGTTTGGCGAAATTCATTGCCAGGCCGGAGCGGAAGCTCAGATATTTGATCGTGAACTCTTCGGCTTCGTCGGAGTCGCTGGTTTTGACCAGCGCAGCCGTGCGAGTCAGTTCGCCGATTTCCTTGAAGTTGATGAGGCCTATGCCGGCAACCAGACGATAAAACAAGGCCAGCGCTTCATCCGGACGAACGAAGACAGGTTCCTGTTCGGTCAATCCCAGCTTGCCGCGATTGGCTGTGACAATCTGGTTCTGAATCGGCTGGTCGGTGTTGTAAATGTCTTCTGTTTTGTTTTCCGGTTCGGGTTTGGGCGGAGGCTGCAATTTGGCCAGCGAAGTCGTCACCTGATCGCCGATCATCCCGCGCGCGTAATTGACAGGCACGGCGAAATTGATGTTCTGCCCGCTTTTGAGCAAAGAGGTGACCACGCCTATGACTTCGCCGTTGGAATTGAACAACGCGCCGCCGCTGCTGCCTCGACTGATTGGCGCAGTGATTTGAAAGACCCGATGCGTTTCCAATCGGCGAACGCCGCTGATGACGCCGGTTGTCAGCGAATTTACCAGGCCTTCGGGACTGCTGATGACGACGACGCTGTCGCCGGTTTCGGACTTGTCGGAGTCGCCTAGCGTCACGGCAGGCAGCTTGAATCCTTTGATCTTGATGATGGCTATGTCCTTGACATCATCCACATCCACCAGGTCGGCGGTTTTGTAAACATCGCCATTGGCCAGTTTGATGCGCAACATCGCTGCGCCCTGCACGACATGCAGATTGCTGACGATGGCTCCGTTTGAAGTGACGATGAATCCGCTGCCTTGTCCGATGACGCTGCCGCGGTCATCCAACGCTTCGACGATGACGACGGCCTGTCCTTGTTCGCGGGCAATTTCTCCAGGCGATTTGGCCGGGTTGACGGTTTGCGCCGACGCTGGCGCGACGAAAAACCACAGGACGATCAATATTGCTACGAACTTCATAATCTCCTTGCAGAAAACAGGTAATCATTGCGACAACAATCCTGGCATTGTCGGCAACCAGGCTTCGCGGAGTTGTTCCAGGTAATTGGCTCTGGGGTTGAAATCGGGCGAGGCCTTGACCGAACTGTCGTAGGAAAACAGCGCGAAGCCTTGCGCGCCGAGTTCGCGCGAAGCTTTGATTTTTTCGATGGAACTATCGGCAGATTGTTTGTAACCGCCGATGCCAGCCCAAATCTGTTTGCCCGAAGCCAGCTTGACGGCATTGCTGATCTGTCGGCGAAAGGCTTCGGTGTCCGGCGTGTAGGCCATTGGGCAGGCGACATCCAACCATCCCAGTCTCATCCATTGCCGCCAATCCTGAAACTTGGAACGAGCCGCGTCCGCGTCATTGGCGAACACTGCGGCGGAAATGATGGCGTGTGGTTTGACGGCTTTGACGCCTTTGTAAACACGTTCGACCAGGTCGGTCACCTGTCTTCGCTGAAAGTCCGCAAATTGATCCGGGAAGTTGGCGGCATAGACCAGCGGATCAAGCGCGAATTGTCCGGCCAGTTCAATGCGTTTTTCTTCGCTGAGCGTTCGTTCGACTTCGTTGCGGAAGTTTTCCAGCGCGGAACGGCTGTAATCGAAATTGGTGTTGGGATAGCGCACGTAATCGAAATGCAGCCCGTCCACCTCGTATCGCTCTGCAACATCCAGCCAGATTTTGATCAGGTTTTCCTTGACCGACGGATGCGCCGGGGAAGTGTAAAGTCCTTCCAGTTCGGTTCGATTGTTGCGGGTGAATTCGACCAGGCGTTTCAGATAGTCGGGCGATTTCGTATCCACAGCGAACATCTCTTTGGCGATTTCGCGCGGAACCATCAGCCAGTCAGGATGCTGATAAATCAGATGTTCTTTGGATTGCGGCAACTCCTCGATGTTGGCGACGACGTAAATGTTGATCCAGGCGTGAACGCGAATGCCTATGCGATGCGCTTCGTCCAGAGTCAGCGCCAATGGGTCGAATTCGGCGGATTGTCCGAACAGTTCATCCGCGCGCGGTTCGATGCGCGAATTGTAATAAGCATCGCCTCGGCCTCGAACCTGCACTATCAGGTCGGTGAAACCGTTGGCTTTGGCGCGCGTGACCATGTCCTTGACCGATTGTGGCGACGTCATCGTGTGACGCACCACCCACAAAGCGCGAACCTCGTTTGGCGGAATTTCCTGTCTAGTCGCAGCTTTGACCACTCCGGTTCCGACCCTCTGCGGAGGCGGCAAGGTCGGCGAAGGCGCAGCCGTTTTCTGCGCCGGCAGCAATGCGGTCAACAGCAAAATCAGATACGCGGCAATGATGGATACGGCTCGTCTCATTGATAAATTATGTGGTGGGACAGTCAGTTCTTTGTCGCCAGTTCCTGTACCTCAGCGCGCAATTCTTCGGCATCGGCGAACTGATCCAGGTTGACGCAGAGTTGCTTCAACGCCTCTATGTCAGTAACACAATCAATTTCCGCTTTGAGTTCGAGTCCCGGAAATTTCTTTTCGATCAGGCCGAGTAAAACTTCTTCAATCGCCTGGCGACCTTTCTCAATACCTTTCTCGATGCCTTTCTCGATGCCTTTCTCGATGCCTTTCTCGATGCCTTTCTCGATGCCTTCCTCGACACCCTGGGCAAGAATGAATTGATAACCGGGAGAATCTTTCAGTTGTTGTAATGGAAACATACCGTACCTCTCAATCATTTCAAGAACGTAATCGGCAGGATACCGCAAAGCGCCGAGAACGAAAAAATGCAACGCGAGTTCAAGTCGTCGTGGGACATCGGCGATTTGTGACAAGGCTTTTGAACTTTCCGTCAAAGCAGACTCGCCGCCTTTCATCAGCGAAACGAAAGGCAGCAGGCTTTCGCTGTTCATTGCCAGCGCCCATTGCGCGTCAATTTCCCAAAGTTTGATGACGTGAAATCTGGCGGTCAACGTCAATCCGTCGGCTTCAACCGTAAATTCAGTCGGAACCGTGTCCGGCATCCCACGCGGTGACAGAACCAATACGAAGCTGCGAACCGGCAACCCCGTATTGATCCAGATAATCGCTTCATATTTGACTACGCGCAAAGGCACGTCGTTGGCGTAAAACGTCTGCGCTTCCAGATGAGCGACAAAATGTTCCGTCTCGCTCGTCACTTCGTAAGGTTGATCGGCGAACAATGCCGGGGCAGTCATTTCGCGCGGCAACGGTTTGACGGTTGCGCCTTCGGGCAAAGCGCCGACCAGCCGCAACAAGGCTATAGGGTCTTCGTCAGCCAAGCCCTTGAACGCCGTATCGTAGGGTTTTTTGTCGCCAGTTCCATTCATCGTCACCTCGGTTCAAGGAACGTCAGTACAGCAAATAACGTTGACGGATGGCGCGGAATCCGTCCAGTTCGGTTTCCCACAGTTGACGCAACGCGCGCGCATCCGAACCCTGTCGAAATGCGTCGTAGACCTTTTGGCTGACCAGCAACCTATTGAACCGATCCACGGCGAAGTCTTTGCCAAAGAGTTTTTTCAATTGCACAGCCATTTCCAATCCCATCAAGACTGGTTCGAAATTGGCGCGGTCGGTGATTATGATGTTCACGCCGCCGCAATCGGCGTCTTTGTGGACGCTGGCTTTCGGAGTGAAGCGAACCGGCACGAATCGAACGCCAGGCAGCTTGGCCGCGTTCAACGCTTCGGCCAGTTTGCGCCCGTCAATCCACGGAGCGCCGATCAATTCAAACGGCGTGTCGGTTCCGCGCCCAACGGAAACGTTTGTCGGTTCAAGCAAACAAACACCCGGGTACAAAGTCGCCTGCGTCAGGCTGCGCATGTTTGGCGAAGGGTTGGTCCAGCTCAGACCGGTTTCGTCGAACCATTGCGAACGTCGCCAATCTTCGACGCGAACGATGTGCAAATTGGCGTTTATGTTGCGCTCTTTGTTGAAAAGTTGCGCCAATTCGCCAACCGTCATTCCGTGACGAACGGGAATCTGGTGATGCGCAATGAACGAAAGCTTGTCGCCATCGGCCAACGGCCCTTCGATATCCGTGCCGTTGATCGGATTGACGCGGTCGAGCACAACGAACATCTTGCCGTTTTTGGCGGCTTCTTCCAGCGCCAAACCCATCGTCGAAATGTAGGTGTAAAACCGCGCGCCGATGTCCTGAATGTCGAAGACCAGCGCGTCAATATCTTTGAGCATTTCCGCCGTTGGCTTTCGCGTTTCACCGTACAGACTGAAAATCGGCAAGCCTGTTTTTTCATCGGTCGAGTTGGTGATCTTTTCCTGATCCAGCGCTCCGCGAATGCCGTGTTCGGGCGAAAACAGCGCTACCAACTTCATGTCTGGCGCTTTGTGGAGCACATCAATCGTCGGATTGCCGTCGCGGTCGCGGCCCGTGTGGTTGGTGATGAGGCCGACGCGTTTGCCTTTGAGCAAAGCAAAACCATCTCGTTTCAAAACATCAATTCCGTTCAAGGCTTCCGCCGACTGAGAGACAGAGGGACGAGCAGACGGAGCGCCTGAGCCTGTTGCCATTGCAGCAACAGGTTTATCGCCAGTCTTGCCAAACGGCGGCGCAAAAATTGAAGCGGCGACAACTGAAGCCACTCGTCCGCGCAATGAACCGACATCGGCAGGTTTCTTCGAATCAAGTTTTGGATGAACGCGGTTGCTCAGAAACACGACAAAGGTTTCGCTGTAAGGATCAAGCCACAAACCGGTTCCGGTAAATCCTGTATGGCCAAAGCTGCCAATCGGAAACAGGTCGCCGCGATTGGCCGAAAAGCCTGAGTGTACATCCCAACCCAATCCTCGCGCGTTGCCGTCGCTGGCGTTTCCCGCTGAAGGGCGCGCTTCGGTCATTCGCGCGACGCCCATCGGACTCAAAATTCGTCGGCTTTGATATTCGCCGCCGTTCAAAATCATCTGGCAGTAAATTGCCAGATCGTCGGCAGTTGAAAACAATCCGGCGTGACCGGCTACGCCGCCCAGCAAATACGAGCGTGGATCGTGGACTTCGCCGCGCATCCAATGCTCGGGTTGAGTGGTTGCGCCTTCGCGGGCGGCTCCTTCGCGGGTGCGGTTTTGATCCGGGCCGCCGCGTTGTTCGGTCGGAGCGATGCGCGCTTTCAAACTCGCCGCCGGATTGAATCCGGTGTCTTTCATTCCCAAAGGCTCGAAGATGTTTTCGCGCGCGAACTGGTCAATCGGTTTGCCGCTGACACGTTTGACCAATTCAGCCAGCACGATGAAATTCACGTCGGAGTAAATCATCTTCGCGCCGATCGCGCTGAGCGGCGCAAGCTTCCAGATGTTTTCAATCGCTTTTTCCGGCCCCTGTTCGTAATCGCGTATGTCGTTGTCGGCGATCAGCCCCGAACGATGCACCAGCAAATGTTCGACGGTGATGGCGCGTTTGCCGTTTTCGGCGAATTCGGGAATGTAACGCGCGACCGGATCGCCCAATCGAATCAAACCGCGTTCGACCAGAATCATGACCGAAGTCGCCGTAGCCACGACTTTGGTCAGCGAAGCCAGATCGAAAATCGTGTCGGTAGTCATCGGTTCGACTTGAGGTTCCAGCGCGCGATTGCCATAAGCTCTGCGCCAGACGATTTTGCCTTGCCGCCCGACCAGCACAACTGCGCCGGGCAATTGTTTTTTGGCGATTTCGGCTTCGACGATGGTGTCAATGTTGAACAACTGCGTGGGCGACATTCCCACCGCCGATGGCGATGTCGTCGGCAAGGTGGCGGTGGAAGTCGGCGATTGGGAAAAGGTGGGTTGAAGTTCAACCGAAGAAAAAGCCAAAAGGCCAATCAGCACGGCGGCAACGGAACGGGAAAATTTGGTTCGCATGATCTGGAATCGAGTCAATGGTTGATTTTGAATGGTGAAGGGGGCGCGGACAGTTCTAATGAAGCGCAGTTTTACCATAGCCGGGCTGATTCGCGCACTGTAAATTTGACTTCCGGGTTCGCGGCCAGATAATGCCGACAACAGCAGTTCAATCGAAATCAAGGAAACATACGAATCCAGAACCTTATGACCAATGACTTGCGGCACAATGCGCGCGAAGACGCGCAGGAACTTGGCAAACTTGGTTACGCCCAGGAACTGTTCCGAACGATGGGCGGCTTTTCCAACTTCGCCATTTCCTTTTCGATCATTTCCATTCTGACCGGAGCCGTGACGCTTTACGGTCACGGATTGAAAATGGGCGGCCCGGCGCAGATGGCTTTGGGCTGGCCGCTGGTGACGCTGTTTACCTTGGCGGTGGTTTGCAGCATGGCCGAACTGGCTTCGGCGCTGCCGACTTCGGGAGCGATGTATCACTGGTCGTGCAAGCTGGGCGGCAAAGGCTGGGGCTGGTTTACCGCGTGGTTCAACATTGTCGGCCAAATCGCCGCCATTGCCGGAATTGATTACGGCTGCGCGACGTTTGTTACGCCGCTGCTGGGGTTGGAATCCACGACGAACAATTTGCTGCTGGTTTATGGAGCGATTCTGCTCTCGCACGCTCTGATAAATCATTTCGGCATTCGACTGGTCGCGTGGCTCAACGATTTCAGCGTCACAGTTCACATCATCGGCGTGATTGTCATTGTCGGCGCCTTATTGCTGTTTGCGCCGAAACAACCCGCCAGCTTTTTCTTTGCGCGCATCACCAGCAACGAAAACGGCTGGCCTTATTGGTGGGCGTTCATCATCGGATTGTTGCAGGCGATGTGGACGTTCACCGGCTACGACGCTTCGGCCAGCGTGTCGGAAGAAACTGTTGACCCGCGCCGCCGCGCTCCGTGGGGAATGGTCATGGCGGTCGTGGTTTCCAGCATAGTCGGTTATTTGTTGCTGATTGCGCTGACGCTTTCGATCAAGGACATTCCATCTGTGCTCGGCAATTCGCCCGAAGTCGTGGCGATTCTGGTTGGAGCGCTGGGCGAACGGGCGGGAAGCGCGTTTTCGGCGTTGGCGGCAATGGCCATGTGGTTTTGCGGTTTATCGGCTGTGACGTGGTCTTCGCGCGTGATGTATGCCTTTGCCCGTGACGAAGGCATGCCGGTTTCCAGAGTCTGGCGACACGTCAGCCCGAAACACCTGACTCCGGCCCCGGCCATCTGGCTGTGCGCCATTGCAGCGTTTCTGGCCGCGGTCTACAGCGGAGCTTATGCCGTCGTCACCGCCATCAGCACGATTGGTTTGTATATTTCATACATTCTGCCGGTGTGGTTGCACTGGCGCAGCGGATCGAAGCTGGAACGCGGCCCCTGGCATCTGGGCGCGTACAGCCGCGCGTTGAACGTCGTGGCAATTCTGTGGGTCATCTTTTTGTGCGTCATTTTGTGTCTGGCGGATGAGCGCACCTGGAAATCAATTCTGGTCGTGACGATTGCGTTGGCTCTGTGGTACGGCCTGCGCGAACGAATCAGGTTCAAAGGCCCGGATTGGGCAAATCAATAGGGAAAATCGTAATGCTTAAATCTCGCGCTTTGGTTATGTTCATTCTAGCAATCGTGGCAGTCGTCGCCGTTGTTTTTCCTGACCTGGTGGCGCAGGAAAAGAAACTGAATTGGTACAAAGGCAACACGCACACGCATACGCTCAACAGCGACGGCGATTCTACGCCCGACGAAGTCGTTCGCTGGTATAGGGAACGCAAATACCACTTTCTGGTTTTGTCCGATCACAACTTCCTGACGGATGTCAGCGGTTTGAATTCGGTGTTTGGCGCGACGGAAAAGTTTCTGCTGATTCCGGGCGAAGAAGTCACCGACAAATTTGAAAAGAAAGACATTCACATCAACGGGTTGAATCTGCGCGAACTGGTCAAACCCACAGGTGGCAACAGTGTAGTTGAAACAATTCAAAACAACGTCAACGCCATTCGCAAAGTCGAGGGCGTTCCGCACGTCAATCATCCGAACTTCAACTGGTCCATCACCGCCGACGATTTGAAGCGGGTCAAAAATATGAAGCTGTTCGAGATTTACAACGGCCATCCGACGGTCAACAACATTGGCGGCGGCGGCCAGCCCGGACTTGAAGCGATGTGGGACGACATTCTTTCCAGCGGTTTGGCGCTGTACGGCATTGCCGTGGACGACGCGCACAATTTCAAAACGCCGGAAGACCGCACAAAACCCCGACCGGGATTCGGCTGGGTGATGGTGCGCGCCGAAAAACTGAGCGCGACGGACATTCTGCAGGCGATGGAACGAGGCGATTTTTACGCTTCGACCGGCGTCACCTTGCGCGATTACCAGGCCGGCAAAAAGGAAATCGTCATCACCATTGCCGAACAACCCGCGACCAGCAAATACGTTGTGCAATTCATCGGCCAATCGGGCAAGACGCTGAAAGAAGTGACGACCAATCCGGCGACTTATGCTTTCAAAGGCGACGAAATGTATGTTCGCGCCCGCGTCATTGAATCGAATGGCAAGATGGCCTGGACGCAGCCGGTGTTTCTGGACAAACGATAACTGGCAGTTGGTCGGCGGCTTCTGTTACCATCCGCCGCGAATCCAAACCGGATTACTTCCTGAATCGGGGCGCTTATGAAATCAACTGTGAAGTCTCGTAAATTTGTGTGGATGGCGGCAATTGCCCTGTCGTTTCTGGGCGGAATCTGCGTTGCCGGAGCGGCGGCGGACGCGCTCAGCGTCAAGCAGGCGCGCGAATTGTTGCAACATCTGGCCGGAGCCAATCTGTCAAGAAATCAGGTGCAGATCAAAAAAGTCGAAGCCGGAATCGGCGGCGGAGCAATCGTCGAAGCCCAGATCGAAACTGCTTTTCGCGTCCAAAAGGAAAAAGACGGATGGCAAATTGCCGAAGTCCGATTGGGCGACCGGCAGTGGGAATCGTTTGAATTGATCGAAGAAGCCATCAAACGCGAAAAGGCTCGGCGGACAACGGCGTTGCTGATGCAGTTGGCCGAAGGGTTGACGGCGTATCAAAAAGAGCGCGGCCAGTATGCCGACACGGATGAAATCGAAGAGTTGTTGGACTTCCTTTCGCCGCGGTATTTGTCGTCGGCTCCGCGATTCGATCTGTGGGGAAAAGAGTTTGAATACAAAGGTTCGTCGTCGAAATATCGCCTGAGTTCTGCCGGCCCCGACGGCAAAAGGCACACCAAAGACGATCTGGTGATCGAAAACGGAACCTTGAAAACATCTACTGAATGAGTTTCCGGTTTTACTATTCGAGACAGGCAATGCCGGGGCTTGAACTGGAAACTAAAGACTGGAAACTGCTCTATGGAATATCTTTCCGTTGAAAATCAAAAAATACTCGCTCAACGCTACAGGACAGCGGTGATTATCGTGGTGGCGTTTGGCATTTCAGTTCTGGTTTACATGCTGATTGCCAAGTTCCTTACGCCTGGAGAAATCATGCCCGGCAGCGAACGCTGGCAGCAGCCGGTTTATTCGGCGGCAATTGTGTTGGGGTTGGTGGTTGTCATCCTCAGACGATTTTTGCTCTCCAACATGATGATTCGCGCGGCGATTCAACGCGGAGTTCAGGCCACGTTGCAGCATTTGTTCATGGTAACGATGGTGATTTGCGCTTTGGCGGAAATCGCGGCGATTGGCGGATTGATGTTGTATATGCTGACGGCGGATTATCAATACTGCTTGCGATTGGGAGCCGTCAGTTTGTTTTTGCTGGCGTACAACTTCCCGCGCCGCAAAGAGTGGGAACGCGCTGTAGCTTTCAGCGCAAATCTGAAAACCAGCGCTGCCGCACAGGTTGCCAGATGAATTCATCGAATCTTTTTCGTTTGCTGGTTGAGGAGATGTTTTGAGTAACAAGATTGCCAGATTGATGTTCTCGCAATTGAGTTTGGCGTTTGTGCTTGGCTGTGGACTGGCAGTTCTGGCTCAACCGGCGACGTTGCCGCAAGTGGACGCAGCCTCTGAATCGAAACGACGGCAGGAAGCGCATTTCAAATACTTCGAAGCGCAACGTTTGAAAGGCGAAGCCCAGCGAACGCGCAGTCGCCAGTTGCTGGAAGAATCCATTCGCGCGTTGCAGGACACCATTCGATTGGACCCGACCGCCGCCGAACCTCACGTTGATCTTGGCGAACTGTATTTCTTTTATTTGTCCCAGCATCTGCAAGCCGAGCGCGAAGCGCAGGAAGCGATCAGACTGGACCCGGCCAACGTCAACGGCCACATATTGCTGGCGCGGTTGAAAATCTTCGCCGTCAAGGGCGAAAACAGTCCGCGCGCATTGTCGCTTGAACGAGCCGCCGCGGCTTATGAAAAAGTCGTCGAACTCGATCCGAAAAACGCCGAAGCCTGGGCGTTTCTGGCGGAGTTGTATTCGTTGCGAAACCAGCCCGAAAAACAGATTCACGCTCTGGAAAAATGGGCCGGCGCGCCAGTGCCCACGGATCAGTTTTTCTTTCAATCGCTGATGAGCGCCGAACTGTCGCCGGATCGTGCGTATTACCAGCTTTCGCAGCTTTACCTGGGCCAGAACAAAAACCGTGAAGCCATAAACGCCGCCAGGCGCGCTTATGAGATGAACCCGGAAGACAGCGATTACAGTCGCAATCTGGTTGGCATCTTGCGCGTTGCCGGAACCAGCGACGATGAAGTGCGGATTCTGGGCCAGTTGTTCAAGTCGGCGAACAGTTCTGGATTGTTGCTCGGTTACGGGGCGGCGCTGATTCGCGCTGGACAGTACACCGAAGCCATCGAGCGCATGCGCGAATACGCGCGACTTGATCCGTCCAACCTGAGCGCCTACGGGTTGCTTGCCATTGCTCAGCGCAGAGCCGGACAGCGTGCTCCTGCGGTCGAAACGCTGAAGACCGCTCTGACCAAAGTCGAATCCGAACCCAGAACCGATCTGGTGCTGGAACTGGCGCAAACCTACGAAGAACTGGGGCGCAACGACGACGCGATTGCGCAGTACGAATCCGCTTTTGAGCATTACACAGGCAAGGGCGTGTTGACGCCGGCCAACACGCCCTTGTTCAACGAAATCGTCCACAGACTGGCCAAGGTATTTCGGCAGCTTGGCAGCCAGTCCAGGCTTCAAACCTTGCTGACTCGCACGCGGCGCCTGGTTGACGAGCACAATCCGATCGTCGAATTGATCACCATCGAAGGGATGCGCGAGGATGGAAAAAATCGTGAAGCGCTGGAATTGGCGCGCGCGGCTGCTCGGCGTTACCCGGATGATCGTTCGTTGCAATTCACCGAAGCTTTGATCCTCAGCGATCTGAACCGCGCGACGGAAAGCGCTGAGTTGCTGCGCAACATGACGAAAGGTCATGCCGACAACGACCCTGATGACGCGGGAATTTATCTGCTGCTTGGCGGCGTGTACCTGCAACACGGCAAGCTGAAAGAAGCGGAAGAAGTCACGCGCAAATCCATCGCGCTGAACCCGGAAGACCCGGAGGGCGTCATCCAGTTGAGTTCGATACTGGAAAAAGCCGGTCGGTTTGAAGCCGCCGAAACTGGCTTGCGCGAATTGCTGAAACAATACCCGGACAATGCTACGGCGATGAACAATCTGGGCTATTTTTTGCTGGAACGCACTGACCGCTACGCTGAAGCTCTACGGCTGATCGAAAAAGCTGTTGCCATTGAACCCACCAACGGCAGCTTTCTAGACAGTTTGGGTTGGGCGCACTTCAAACTCGGCAATGCCGAAAAGGCGCGCGAGATTTTGGAAAAAGCCATGACCTATTCGCGCCGCAGCGCCACCATCCGCGAACACCTGGGTGACGTGCTGCAAAAACTTGGCCGCGTCGCGGAAGCCCGGCGGAACTGGGAAAAAGCCCTGGAGCTTTCGCTTGAAGACGACGAAATCGCACGCATCAAAGTGAAACTGAAAGACGAGCGATAAGCATTTAACTCAACATGAAGCTGGTTCTTCCTTCCTGCGCAAAAATCAATTGGACACTGGAAATTCTGGGCAAGCGCCCGGACGGCTATCACGAATTGCGTACGTTGCTGCAAACGGTCAGCGTCGCCGATGAACTGGTCTTCGAACCGTTGGAGCATGGAATTGAGATTGTTTGCGATCATCCGGATGTGCCCTGCGACGAGACCAATCTGGTGCATCGGGCGGCGAAGCTGCTGGCGGACTTCACGGGCGTCAACAAGGGAATTCGCGTGACTATCCGCAAACGCATTCCGACGGCTGCCGGATTGGGCGGAGGCAGCGGAAATGCTGCTGTGACGTTTTTGGCATTGCAGAAACTTTGGCAGGTAAGCCTGACTCCGCGCGACTTGTTTGAACTTGGCGCAAAACTGGGCGCCGACGTGCCGTTTTTCTTTATCGGCGGAACTTGTCTGGGCGTCGGGCGCGGAGACGAAATTTATCCGCTGGCCGACATTCGTGCCGACCATTTGCTGTTGGTGAATGCCGGAATTCAGGTACCGACGCGAGAAGCTTACGGCGCCTTGCCGCCTGAGTTGACAAACCCCAGTGCCATCCATAAGATGCCGACTTCTTTCGAGGTCGCCTATGCGGCCATAACACCACAAGACGAGCAAATCAGGCTGAAAAATGATCTGGAAATTCCGGTTCTTGCTCGTCACGGCTTGCTCGGCGAAATCAAGCAGCAATTGCTGCGAGCAGGCGCAAGCGGGGTTTTGATGTCGGGGAGCGGCTCGACAATCTTTGCGATCTTTGACAGCGATGAGGCGCGCAATGGCGCGCAATGCGAATTGAGTCAACATGGCTGGTGGTGCGCTACGGCGCGCACGCTTGGCCGTGATGAGTATCAAGCGGTTTACAGACAAGCGTTGGCGAATGTTCAGGCTTGAGCTTATGTAGAAAAGCTCGCCGTTGGCCGGCGGAAAAAATCCGATGCAGACATCGTGGGAGTTTCTCGCAAGGATTTCTTGCGCGATTCAATTCGTAATTTTCCAAGATCGCAATAACGAGTTTGCTGGGGAGTCGCCAAGTGGTAAGGCAGCGGCCTTTGGAGCCGCCATTCGTAGGTTCGAATCCTACCTCCCCAGCCACAATGCCAAGGATGAGTGCTGGGGATTGAGTTAAAGAGTGACGAACCAAATCAATCACTCTGTCAGTTTTCAGCACTCATCGTTATTTATAGAGAGCTGTGAAAAGCCTTCAAATCTTTTCGGGTAACGCCCATCGCTTGCTGGCCGAAGAAATCTGCCAGTATTTGGGAATCGAACTGGGTCGAGCCAACACAACACGCTTTCCTGACGGGGAATTCAATTTCCAAATTCTGGAAAATGTACGCGGCGGGGACGTGTTCATAGTGCAATCCACCTGTCCGCCGGTTGATTCGCATCTGATGGAATTGCTGATAATGATTGACGCCTTTCGGCGTTCGTCGGCTGACCGGATTACGGCGGTGATTCCTTATTACGGTTACGCGCGCGGCGACAAAAAAGACCGTCCGCGCATCCCGATTTCGGCGCGATTGGTGGCCAACCTGATCACCACTGCCGGAGCCAATCGAGTCCTGGCGGTTGATCTGCACGCGCCGCAGATTCAGGGTTTTTTTGACATCCCGGTGGATCACCTGTTCGCGGCTCCGGTGATGATTGATTATTTCGACAACAATCCGATTGAAGATTTGGTGGTTGTCGCTCCCGATCCGGGTGGAGCCGAACGCGCCAGAGCTTATGCAAAACGGCTGAATGCCGATTTCGCGATTGTGGACAAACGGCGGGACAAATCGCAGCCAGGGCATTCCGAAGCGGAAGTCATGCATGTCGTTGGCAATGTGGAAGGACGCAATGCCTTGATCGTTGACGATATGGTGGACACCGCCGGGACGCTGACAAAAGTCGCCGAAGCCCTGCACAAAAAAGGCGCGCAGAAGATTTTGACAAGTTGTGTTCACGCGGTTCTTTCCGGTAATGCCATTGAACGCATCTGCAATTCGCCTCTGGAACGGGTGATTACGACCAATTCGATGCCGCCGAAAGAAGAATGCGCGCCGTCCAGGTTTGAATACCTGAGTATTGCGCCGCTGCTGGCCGAAGCGATCAAGTCCATTCACGAGGAAAGTTCGGTCAGCCGGTTATTTATCTAGTTTTTTTTTGAGAGTTGAACTCATCTGAAGGAGAGTTATGAGCTTCGATAACAGTATTTCCCTGAGCGCAAAAAATCGTGTGGAGCGTGGCAAAAACGCTTCTCGCCGGTTGCGTGCGGACAATCTGGTTCCGGTCACTGTGTATGGTGGCGGTCAGGACGCCATCAGCGCCACGGTAACCAAGCGCGACTTTGCGGCGCTGATCCGTCATCACGGACGCAACGTCATTTTCACGCTCGATGTCGAAGGCGCTGCGGCTCCGGTCAAAATCGCCGACGTGCAGATTGATCCGATCAAAGGTTTTCTGGTTCACGCCGACCTGATGCGGATTTCCCTGACCGAAAAAGCCAAGTTCGACGTGCCGATCAAAATTGTCGGCGAAGCTGACGGCGTCAAGAATTTCGGCGGCATTTTGGACGTTCCCACGCACACGCTCGAAATTCGTTGTCTGCCGACGGACATTCCGGCTGTCATTGAAGTGGACGTAACCAGTCTGGGACTTGGCGCTCATCTGAGCGTGAAGGACCTGAAACTGGGCGATAAGATCGAATTGCTGGACGATCCTGAAACCGTTTTGGCGACTGTTGTTTCTCCGAAGGCGGAAGAGCCTGTAGAAGGCGCCGCTACCGCCGAGCCTGAAGTCATCAAGAAGGGCAAAGGCGAAGACGAGAAGAAGTAATTGGCGAATGCCGGTAATACACGGCGCTCTGCGACTGTATGTGGTTGATCGTTGGCTTGGGCAATCCGGGCGCAAAATACGAATTGACGCGCCACAATTGCGGATTTCTGGTTACTGACGAACTGGCGCGCAGGGACAGGCGCATTGTTCGCACGCCTGAATGCCAGTCATTGACGGCGAAAATCTCCGTTGGTGGCCAGCAAGTCCTGATCGCCAAGCCGCAGACCTTCATGAATTTGAGCGGTTCTGCCGTCGCTGCCTTGAAGCAGAAATACGAGGTCGCCGATCTTTCCAGGATTCTGCTGATTACCGATGATCTGGCGTTGCCTTTCGGCAACCTGCGAATCCGCCCCAAAGGAAGTGCGGGTGGCCAGAACGGATTGAAATCCGTGATCGCCAAGCTCGGAACTCAGGAATTTCCGCGATTGCGATTGGGAATCGCGCCGGATCATCCCATCGGAGATGCCGCAGAATTCGTTCTGGCCGAATTTCCGAAAAAAGATCGAGATGCGCTTACCAGGATGGTTGAACTGGCGGCAGACGCCGTCGAAGTTATTTTGACAAAAGGCATCGCGGAAGCGATGTCGAAATACAACTGACGGGTGAAAGCTGAATGGTGAAGGCTGAATGATGAATTGCCGAAAAAGGAATTTGTCATCCCACCTATCGTTCAAACTTTTGCCTCTCCTTGCTTGTCGGCTACGGGCTGGCAGGCTATTACATCCACAAGGAGGATTAAATTGAGAACATACGAACTCATGTTCATATCTTCGCCAAACACCACCGACGAAGATATAAGCAAAATCACTTCCCAAATCGAACACGCCGTAACGGATCGCGGCGGCAAGGTCGTCAAGGTCGAACCCTGGGGACGCCGCAAACTCGCCTATCGAATTGATAAGTTTGACGAAGGCATCTACACGCTGGTTCACATCGAAGGCAATGGTCACGAAATTGCCGAGGTGGAACGCCGCCTGCGCGTCAACGATTCCATTATTCGTTATATGTCCATTCGCACCGACGAAGACCTCAAACGCGCTGCCAAAATGAAGGCGAAACGGAAACCCCTGGTTGTTTCCGGCGCAGGCGGGGTTGACGACGAAGGCAACGGTTTTGACGAAGACGACGATCTGAATTAATAAACCAGCAACAGGGGATGGCTCGGAATTTCCGCGAACGCCTGCTCCCTGAAACACGGCGCAACGAATTAGCGCCGCTTACGATTTGGAGAATTGTTATGGCTGAATTGGAAAACGACGATAGAGAGAGAAGTAATCGAACTGGACGAAGCTCGCGCCCGTCGCGCCGCCGTCGCGTTTCGCGTCTGACTGCGGAGCGTGTGGATTACATTGATTACAAAGACACCAAGTTGTTGCAATCATTCATTGCCGAAAATGGCAAAATTCTGCCGCGCCGCCTGACCGGCGTCGGCGCCTGGCAACAACGCAAATTGACAGAGGCGATCAAACGCGCGCGTAACCTCGCGTTGCTGCCTTATACGAAATACTAATCGGTTTGGAGTGCCGCCTTAAGATGGCTGCCGGCTCAAGCCGGTACTCTGAACGAAGGAGTTGACGCTATGCCATTGATGGAACTATTGCTCAAGGAAGATGTGGAACATCTCGGTGTGCGCGGAGATGTGGTCAAGGTTCGTCCGGGATACGGGCGAAATTATCTGCTGCCGCGCGGATTGGCCATCCAGGCCACGCCGGGGAATGTCAAACAAATCGAATTGCAGCGTCGCGCGCTGTTGAAAAAAGAAGCGACTGAACGCGACACCGCTACGCAACAGGCCGAACTGGTCAACGAACTCACGCTCGAATTCGCCCGCAAGGTAGGCGAGCACGGGTTGCTGTATGGGTCGGTCACTTCGATGGATATTGCCGAAGCCTTTGCCGCAAAAGGCTTCGAAGTTGATCGTCGCAAAATCCAGCTCAAAGACCCGATCAAGGAACCGGGCGAATACGACGTTCCGGTCAAATTGCATCGTGAAGTCACGACCAACGTCAAAGTCGTTGTCAAAAACGAAGAAGAAGCTGCTGCCTGAGCCTGATTGCCAGGCATTTTGCATCGGCCAATTTTGATAAACAGGGACGCAATCAAATGCGTCCCTGTCGCTATTTGAAGCTGTAAATGTCTCCGCATTGCAAGTCGTGACCAGTGCAGCGCCTCTCCACTGGTTTTCCAATCAATCCCGCTTAACCTTCTGTTTGCTCACTGGCGATTCCCCCCGCCTGTGGCAGGATCAAATATCTCAGCGACCAATTCAAAAGGAGATTCGGTATGGCCAAAGATAAATCGAAAAAGAAAAGCAGCGCGCCACAAACGGCGGCTGAGCCAACGCAACCCCACAATCAGGAAACGGCGGCGGAAACCACCGGGCGCTATCTGGTGTTGATGCGCGAAGGTTCGACCAAAAACAATGTCGAGGCATTGAAAAATGCCGCTGGCGTCAAGGTCGCCAGTTCATCCGATTTCAAAAAAGGCGCAGTCAACATGGAAACGCTCGGCGGCGCGCAGGCGATGCTCTTTGAATCGTTGAACGTGGCCGTGGTGGACGCTCCGCCGGAGCAGACCGAAGCTTTGAGCTTTGCCATACGAACGGACAATCCGATTCTGGCAATGGAACCTGAACGAGTGGTTTATGCCATTGCCGATGCGAAGGCGGAATATCTGCGCGGGTACAGGGACGCGGTCAACCATCTGGCAGACCAGGTGCTGGGACAGGCGAAAGAGGAGTTTGCCGTCGCGGGAATCAGCGAATCTAAACTGACCTGGGGACTGCAACTGACGAACGTCAACATTTCGCAATTCACCGGCAAGGGAATCAAAGTCGCAGTGCTCGACACCGGATTGGACTTGGGGCATCCGGATTACGCAGGTCGCAAAATTACGTCTCAATCATTCATCCCGGGCGAAACCGTACAGGATGGTCACGGGCACGGCACGCACTGCATTGGAACCGCCTGCGGATCGTTGAAGCCGAAAAAACTGCCTCGTTACGGCGTTGCTTTTGAAGCGGAAATCTTTGCCGGCAAAGTGCTCAGCAATCGTGGCAGCGGAGCGGACGGAGGCATTCTGGCTGGCATTGACTGGGCTATCACCAATGGCTGCGAAGTGATTTCGATGTCGCTCGGCGCGCCGGTCGGTGTTGGCGAAGGTTATTCGCCGATTTACGAAAATGTCGCCCAGCGCGCGTTGAGCGCCGGATCGTTGATCGTTGCCGCCGCGGGCAACGAAAGCTCTCGCCCCAAGCGGATTGCGCCGGTTGGGCATCCGGCCAATTGTCCTTCGATTCTGGCTGTCGCCGCGATTGATAAAAAGTTGCGGATCGCGTCGTTTTCCTGCGGCGGGCTAAACGCTGATGGCGGCGGTGTGGACATTGCCGGGCCGGGCGTTGATATTCGTTCGTCGGTTCCGCGCAATAAACTGTACCGGAACATGAATGGAACCAGCATGGCTACGCCGCACGTGGCAGGAATCGCCGCGCTGATGGCGCAGTCTGACCCCGCGTTGAGAGGATTTGCGTTGTGGGCGGCATTGATTGCGCGCGCCAAACGATTGAACCTTCCTTCGCTCGACGTGGGAATGGGCCTGGTTCAGGCTCCATGACCGGTTTTGAGGGAGGACGTAATGAGCAAAGTAAATGTTTCCGTAGCGGACGATCATCTGAAAAACTTTTCCGACGTGGTTGCTCGCTGTCGCAAAGCCGGAATGAAGGTCGAACACGAGATGAAATCCATCGGCGTGATTTCCGGTTCGATTGACGACGACGCGCTGGACAAATTGAGTCGAGTAAAAGGCGTGTCGCACGTCGAACCGGAAGCTTCGTTTCAAATCGCGCCGCCTGACAGCGACGTGCAATAGGAAGAGTCCGGGCAACCGGACTCTACAAAACAGGATTTACGTAGAACCTGCCACAGAGTCTCAGAGATACGGAGCCAGGCAAGGAAAGTTACCATCACTGAAGTTAAACCTCTGTGACTCCGTGCCTCTGTGGCTATCGTTCCTATGTCTTGGGTAAATCCTGCAAGACCTTTTCTGACTTCTCAACACTCTTCAACATCAAGGACGCAACAAGTATGGCCGGAAACGGTTCGGGTGGAGATTTCACGCTAGAAAAGTCGTTGCCCAGCAATGTGGATGCCGAGCGAATGATTCTGGGTGTCATCCTGCTGGACAATATAACGATCAATCAGGCCGTCGAGCATTTGAAGCCTGACGATTTTTTTCTGCCGTCGCATCGTCGCATCTTCGACAAGATGGTCAAGCTGTATGAACAGGGACAGGGCATTGATCCGCTGACCTTGCAGGAGGAGTTGCGACGCGCGGGAGAACTGGATCAGATTGGCGGCCCGGCTTACATCGCCTCGCTGTTTGACGGCGTGCCGCGATTTTCCAACATCCAAAGTTACGTCAAGATCGTCAAAGGCAAAGGGATGCTTCGCAAATTGATCGGCGCATCCAATCAGGTCATGCAAATGGCCTTTGACGACGAAGACGAGCCGGAAGAAATTCTAGACCGTGCTGAACGTTTGATTCTGGCCATTGCCGAAGACCGCATTAAACAAGGCTTCATTCACATCGGCGAAGTCGCCGAAAAACAACTCCACATCATAGAAGAAGTCGCGGCTCACCAGCAACTGATAACAGGCATTGCTACTGGATTTACCGATCTTGATTACATGACTTCGGGACTGCAACGCGGCGATCTGGTCATTGTCGCGGCTCGTCCGAGCATGGGGAAATGCCTGACCGCAGACGCAAGCGTGCTGCTGGAAAGCGGCGAAGTGACGACCATTGAAGACATTTACCATCGCAAGCAAGCCCGGCTGCTGACGCTCGGCGCTGATTTCAAATTCAAGATGACCGAGCCGAGCGCCTTTATTGATGACGGCGTCAAACCCGTTTATCGAGTGACGACACGATTGGGGCGACAGGTTGATTCAACGCTGTCTCATCCCTATCTGACTACCCAGGGTTGGCGACGGCTGGAAGAATTGAACCCAGGAGACCGAATTGCCGTGCCCCGTTGTTTGCCCGTGTTCGGCACGGAGCGGTTGCCGGAAGGTCGCGTCAAGGCATTGGCTTATCTGATTGGCGACGGCAATCTGACGAATACGAATCCTTCGTTCACCAATTCCAACCCGTTTTTGCAGCAGGATTTCGTCGAAAGCCTGAGAGACTTTCCCGGTCTGAAAGTCAGGCGGCGAGATGATGGAAAACGCACACCGGCCTTTTATGTGGCTGGCGACGGCGATTTCATCAAAGCGGAACGTGAGATGTTTGCGGCCCGGCTGACGAAATTCATTCCGCGCGGCCAGGCGCGGTCTCTGTCACAGCGACTTGGAGTCGCTCCGTCGTTGATCAGCCTTTGGCGAAAAGGCGAATGTGTTCCAAGTCAACCCATGTTCCGACGATTGTGTGACGAACTGGAGATTGCTACGGATGAACTTGCGTTGAGCGGCGTGGCTGGAATCAGAAGCCGTAGTCGAAACTCGCTTACCGTCTGGCTTGAAGAGCTTGGGCTTCGCAATTGCAATTCGCACGACAAATTCATCCCGACGGTTGTTTTTCGTTTGGAGCCAGCGCAAGTGGCGCTTTTCCTTAATCGGTTGTTTGCGACTGATGGTTGGGTGGCGATTACGAATGGGCAGAACCCGGCTTTAGGTTATGCGACGGTCAGCGAACGATTGGCGCGCCAGGTTCAACACCTGTTGTTGAGATTCGGCGTCATCGCCAAGTTGAGACGGCGAGCCGTGAAATATGCAGGCGCTCGCCGTGAATCCTGGCAACTGGACATCACGCACGGAGATTCAATCCGCGCTTTTGCCGAGCAGATTGGCATCTTCGGTAAAGAGGAAAAGCTGGCTCAGGCGTTGACGTTCCTTTCAGCGGAAACTACGCGCAACAATAGAGACCTGATTCCGGTTGAGATGTGGAGCGAAATTGAACGAAGCAAAGGCGCGGAATCCTGGGCTTCGCTGGCTCGTCGCGCCGGGCTGAAAGGCGATACCAACATTCACGTTGGCAAGCGTGCGCTCAGCCGGTCACGCTTGCTAAAACTGGCTCAGGCGTTGGATGACAATTCTCTGGCTTCATTGGCGCAAAGCGAAGTTTACTGGGACGAAATCGTATCCATCGAATTTCAAGGCGAAAAGCAGGTGTATGACCTGACCATTCCGCTGACGCATAACTTTATCGCCAACGATGTCTGCGTTCACAACACCGCATTTAGCTTAAACATCGCGCAAAACGCCGCGCTGGCTCAGGATTCGTCAGGACGATTGCACGAAGATCGGCAAAAAGCCGTGGTTGGTGTGTTTTCGCTGGAAATGAGCAAGGAGCAATTGGTGCAGCGTTTGATGTGTTCTCAGGCGCAGGTGGACGCGCACAGGCTTCGTAGCGGTTTGCTCAACAAAGACGATTGGCGGCGACTGGCTCTGGCGGTCGGCGAATTGTCTCAAGCCGACATTTTTCTGGACGACACGCCAGGCATCACTGTGCTTGAAGTTCGCGCCAAAGCTCGCCGCTTGAAAAACGAGCAAAAGCGGCTGGACCTGTTGATTATTGATTACCTGCAATTGATGAGCGGAAAAGGCCGCTCGGAATCTCGCCAGCAGGAAGTGTCGCAGATTTCGCGCGAATTGAAGATTCTGGCCAAAGAATTGAACGTTCCACTGGTTGCGCTCTCACAGCTTTCGCGCGCGCCCGAAACCCGAACAGGCAATCACAAACCGCAACTGTCTGATTTGAGGGAAAGCGGCTCGATCGAGCAAGACGCCGACGTGGTGATGTTCATTTACCGCGAAGAGGTCTACAAGCCGGAAACCGAAAAACAAAACATCGCCGAAATCATCATCGGCAAACAGCGTAACGGCCCGATTGGCAGCGTCGAACTGGTCTTTCGCAAGGCGCTTACTCGATTCCATGATTTGTCGCGCGAAGCGATGGAATAAGTTTTCATGTCGGAACCTTCACTGCATCGTCCAACCTGGGCGGAAATCTCGCTTTCCGCGCTGACCGAAAATTATCGAACGTTGAAACGCCAGTTGACTGGCGATGCGCAGTTGATGGCTGTGGTCAAAGCGAATGCTTACGGGCACGGCGCTGTGCGATGCGCTCAGGCTTTGGAAGATGCTGGCGCGGATTGGTTTGGCGTAGCTCTGGTTGAAGAGGGAATTGAACTTCGCCGGGCAGGCATCGAACGACCTGTGTTTTGCCTTGGCGGTTTTTGGCGAACTCAAGGCGAATTGATTCTGGCGCACAATCTGATTCCGGCCCTGTTCCGAATGGATTTGGCCGAAGAGCTGAATGCGCGCGCGGCTGACGCCGGACGAATCGTCAACTTTCACCTGAAAGTTGACACTGGGATGGGGCGGCTTGGCGTTCCGGTTTCCGAACTTGCTGAATTCGTCCGTGCTTTGAAGCGATTCGATCATTTGAAACTGGATGGTGTGATGACGCACTTCGCTGACGCCGATGGAATCGAAACCGCATACACGGAACTTCAGATTCGGCGTTTTGAAGACGCCGTTTCAACTGTGCGTGAGCTTGGGTTCGATCCAACCTGGCGACACGCCGCCAACAGCGCGGGGTTGCACGCTTATTCTCAGTCGCACGGCAATCTGGCTCGCGCGGGCGCGGCAATGTACGGACTGACGCTCGACGTGCTTTCGCCCAGATTGGCGACTCCTCCGTTGCGCCCGGTAATGGTTTGGAAATCGCGCATCGTGATGTTGAAAACGGTTCCAGCCGGAACTCCGCTTGGATACGGCTGTTCGTTCATAACCGCACGCGAAAGTCGCATCGCCACCTTGCCCGTGGGATACGCAGACGGATTTCGGCGCGTGTTGTCAAACCGAGGCCGAGTCCTGGTTCGTGGCCAGTTTGCTCCGGTTGTCGGCATAGTCAGCATGGATTTAACCATCGTTGACGTGACTGACATTCCAACTGCGGAACCTGGCGATGAAGCGGTGCTTCTGGGGACGCAGGGCGGTTTGGCAATCTCAGCCGAAGATTTGGCAAAACAGGCCGACACGATTTCCTATGAAGTGGTGACTGGCGTCTCATCCCGTGTCCCGCGCCTTTATCAAAATCGGTGAAAAAGTCAAAAACTTAGTTTGACGGTTGGTTAGACCACGTGCTATAACGCGCCGCGTCAAAGGGGTAGAAATTAACGAAGAGGCCTTTGACCTTGGATTTAGATCGCATTCCTTCCTTTCAAAACATAGAAGTAATAAAAAGATACAGAAGACGCTTTGCTGGAAATTGACAGACTCGAAGTCTCAAAATGCCGAGGTTTCACGAGAGCCACTGTCGCGGCCAACGACCCACAGTCGAATGAGGATAAGTTGGGAGCGGCAAAGACAAAACTGACAAGTTCCCAACTTGTCTGACATCCACCTTCTTTGAGGATATCTGCCATGAATAGCCGAATGAACACAGCGATCAGGACATTGGCGGTCGTCGTATTACTGGTTTGTTTAACAGGGATAGCCGCTGCACAGGTAACAACGGGAAGCATTCTCGGTACAGTGCGGGACAATTCCGGCGCAGCCGTCAAAGGTGCCAGAGTAACCATTACGGAAGTAGGCAAAAGCAACTCGACGACATACACAACGAATGATGAAGGAGCTTACACCGCTCCGTTCTTGATTCCTGGAACCTACAACGTGTCCGTCGAAGCGGCTGGCTTCAAAAAAGCCCTGACCAACACCGTTGTGGTGCAGATTGACCAAAAAGCGCGTATTGATTTCGCGCTGGAAATCGGCGCTGTGACGGAAACCGTCGAGGTCGCTGCTTCAACAGCATTGGTGCGAACCGAATCTTCTGAAATAGGTGTCGTTATTGAAGAGCGCTCAGTTAAGGAATTGCCTCTCAACGGGCGAAACTTCGCGCAGTTGGTTTATCTGGTTCCGGGTGTGACGCCCGGGCAACAGGGAGAAAATCTGTCAGGCGCTTCGACCTTCAACCCGCGCGCCTCGTCGAATTTCAACTCGCTCGGACATCACGCCAACTCGAACGGCTGGTTGGTGGACGGCATTGATAACAACGAATACACATTCAATACAGTCATTGTGCAGCCGACCGTGGAATCCGTACGCGAGTTCAAGGCGCTGACCGGTACGTTTTCCGCCGAATTCGGACGTGGAGCGGGCGTCGTCGTGGTTTCGACCAAATCCGGATCGAACGATTATCACGGCGGACTGTTTGAATTCTTGCGCAACGACAAACTGGATGCGTTCCAGCATCAATTCGTCAACCCGCGTCCGACCCAAAAACCGCCATTCCGTCGCAATCAATTCGGCGGGTACGTCAGTGGCCCAGTGAAATTTCCGCGCTTCGGCGAAGGCGGCCCGGCGCTGTATGACGGAAAGAACAAGAGCTTTTTCTTTTTCGACTATGCGGGCTTGCGCGAAGTTCGTGGGACGACCTTCGTCAATACCGTGCCGACGGCCAGAGCGCGCACGGGCGATTTCAGTGAATACCTTGGCGCGAATCTCTGCACCAACTCGGCAGGCGCGGCTGGTGCGTGTGCCGGAGCGTTCACGACGCCGCTGATGGTATCAAACACCGCAGGCCAGACGATTCAAGCCCGTGCGGGGATGATGTTCGATCCTCTGACGACGCGAGCCAATCCGGCCTTTAACGCGGCTGCTGCCGTCAGCGCGGCCAATCCGCAAATTCTGCGTTCGGCTTTTGTCAACAACATCATTCCGGCTTCGCGCATCAATCCGGTTGGGTTGAATGTCGCCAGCATTTATCCGCTTCCGCAAAACAGCAGTTTGCAGAACAACTACACGTCGGTGGTCAACCGCGATGTCGGCAGCAACGCCTTCACCTTCCGCTTCGATCACAACTTCGGGGAAAAGGACAAGTTTTTCGCGCGTTACAGCTTTGAAAACTTCCGGCTCGACGCTCCTCAAGGGCAGGCCCAGTGCTGTTTGCCGACGCCGGATTTTGCCGCTGCCAGATTCGATCTAGGCCCATTTGTCGCAGGAATTCAAAACACCACGCTGCGCACGCAAGGACTGGCGTTGAACCACACGCACGCCTTTTCGCCGAGACTGTTGCTGGAACTTCGAGCCGGGTTTGCGCGCACCAACCCACGAACCGTTCAGTCGGATTTTGGCCGCAATGCCGCTACTTCGCTCGGCATTCAGGGCATCAACATTTCGCAATTCACGACGGGTTTGCCCAACATCACCGTCAATGAATTGACGGGATTGAGCGGCGGGCCGAATTTCCTGCCGGTCAATCCGAAACAGACGCATTACCAGTTCACAGGCAATTTGTTTTACACGATGAACAAACAGACGCTGAAGTTCGGTTACCACATGGTTATTCGTAAGCCGTCGCCGTTCACGCAATCCAACACGCGCGGCGCGTTGACCATCGGCAACGAATACACGCGGTTGCCGTTTTCGGCGGGTGCGGCAGTCAACGGCACAGGCACTGGGCTGGCGACCTTGCTGCTCGGATATGTCATCAACGGATCGCGCGGCTTCCTGAACGAAAACTATTACCTGACGAACAAGGAATTCGCGGGCTTCATTCAGGACGACATCAGAGTCACAAGCCGCCTGACCGTCAATGTGGGATTGCGGTACGAGGTATACACGCCTGATGTGGAAAACCGTGACCTGATCGTCAACTTCGATCCACAGGCGTTGCGGCTGATTTACGCGGGCGAAGAAGGCTATTCGCGCTCGGCGGGGAAAGAGACACGATACAAGAATTTCGGCCCGCGATTCGGCTTTGCCTACGATGTATTCGGCTCAGGCAAAACGGTTTTGCGTGGCGGTTATGGCATCAGCTATTTCCCTGAACCTTATGCGGCGGGAAATCTGCTCGGTCAAAACATTCCGTTGTCGGTGTCGCAGACCTTCGCCAACGAAGTGACGCCGTCCAATTTCGCCAATGTGACCTTGCTCAATCGTCCGTTCCCGACTCCTGTGCTGGCCAAGCCGACGACGACTGCCGCGTTGAATGCCGTCACGCCTACGCCGACGATCATCGGCCACGAGTTTTCGAATCTGACGCCTTACGCGCAAAGTTACGGATTGAGCCTTGAGCGCGCTTTGACCAACACAGTCGTGCTCGAAGTCGGTTACGCGGGCAGCCGTGGCATCCACATCCCGGTGTTTTTCAACGTCAACGAAGTGCTGCCGGGCGCAGGCAGTCAGGCTTCGCGGCGACTGATTCAGCCGCTCAACAACATTCCGAACATCAATATCGCGCAGTTCCGCAATTCGTCCAGTTATAACGGATTGCTGGTCAAAGCGAACAAACGATTCAGCAGCGGATCGAACTTCCTGCTGAGCTACACGTTCGGCAAATCGCTGGATTACGGTGGTTCGCCGGCCAGTGGTGGCGGCTTTGTGGGCGGTGTGCAAACGTACACCAACGTCAAAGCCGGACGCGGCCCGTCAGGTTATGACGTGAAACATCGTCTGGTTTTCAGCAGTGTCTACGAATCGCCATTCGGCAAAGGCAAGAAATGGTTGAACAGTGGCATTGGCGCGTGGGCGCTCGGCGGATGGCAAACCACCGGCATCGTCACCGCGACCACCGGACGTCCGTTTACGGTCTTTTTGCAGAACGGCGTTAATAACGGCGCGCCAAGCTGGCCGAACCGCATCGGCAGCGGCAAGCTGGACAATCCGACCACAGATCGTTGGTTCAACATTGACGATTTCGTTGCGCCGCCGCCGAACACCTACGGAAATTCTTCACGCGGAACTTTGTATTCGCCGGGGCATTTCAACGTAGACGGGTCGTTGGCCAAAGCCTTCAACCTGACAGAAAGACTGCGCTTCCAATTCCGCTTTGAAGCGTACAACCTGTTCAACACGCCATATTTCGGATTCCCGAACGCGAGCATCGGCAATCCGAACGCCGGCGTGATTCGCACTACGCTGACTGACAACCGCAGCTTGCAGGCAGCGCTGAAGATCGAGTTTTAAGCTCGGAACGTCGAAACTTCGACAAGTTTTCCAACTTGTCGAAGTTTCGCAATTCGGTAAAACAAAGAGAGGGGCTGTTGAATTTCGATTCAACAGCCCCTTTAGCTTTGATGAAAGGAGGAGGTTTGCTCTGCACGAACGAAAAAGAAGCTTCGGACAATTGTCCTCAATTTCTGTGGCAAACGTTTTGCGGATTGTTGCCATTGAGCAGGTCGAGGATTTTGGTCATTGCGATCTGATCCTGAACGTTGTTGCTGAAAATGGATTGGCGCGCTTCGCGGTATACGTCTTTCAGCAGAGAATCCGGCGAAAGCACGAATCCATTTGAAAGCGTGATCGGATCGAAGTTCAGGTTGTAACAGGTCAACGGGCCTTCCAGCACATAAAAGACTCTGGGCGAACCGTCGCCGCCGGCATTCAACAAATTCAACTGCGCCGCGACAAATTCCTGATTCAGTTGTTGCAACGGAGTGAAGCCGCCGCGCAATGCGAGTTCGATTCTGCGTTTATCCGTGGTGCTGACCGGGCGATTGAAATTGACTCCGCCGATAATGACTGTGCCTCGCGGCAGGGAATCAATGTTCAGTTTGAAATACTGTGGCGAACGGTAACAGATGGTGTTGCATTCGCCGCCCTGTCCGCCGCCCGGATTTGGTTGCGGCGGCAATGGCGGTTCCTGAGCCGAAAACGGACATTCGGGCTTGCAGGGAACACCGGTTGGAAATCCGCCAAGAACGCTTCGCAACAACCCGACACCTTTCAGGTTTTCATCGCCAGGAACGGTATTGCGATTGACGACTATGTCTGTGACCACCACGGAGGTCATGCCAAACGTTTCAGCGCGTTCAATTTCCACGCCAAAGCGAAAGCATCCTTCCAGTTCTGACATTTTCATCATCGGCCAGGCCAGCGTCAGCAAGCCAGTTCGCTGGCCGCTTTCTCCGGCGGCGGCGGAATACGCGATGAAGTCGCCTTGCGGAATAGCGGGTCCGGTGGCGTAACGATTGTCCACAAACAGCATCAAGTCCTTGTGGAGTTTAGTGACCATTACACCGTGCGGCGCCAACGTGAACAGCGCGATTTCAGGACCGGGTTTGCCGTCTGTGGTCTGTAAAAACAATCGGACTTTGTCGCCCACTGTGCCTGACGTTCCGGCAATGACCAGGTTGCCGTCCCAGATGGATTCCGCGCAGGTCACCGCCGAAACTTTTTCGCTGGGGGTGGAAAGAGATAAACCTTGCGGTGTGGTGTTTTGCAGCGCACCAAACGTCAAAGGATCGGCGCCGAATGTATTCACGTTGGGCGTAAACAATTCGGCTCCTTCGGGAGCGTCACTGATTGCCAGTTGCATCGGATTGGGCAGCAGATACAAATCGCCATCCGGCAATTGAGAACTTTTCTGGAATCCATGCACGACGGCGGGGATGTTGACGAGCATGATGTCTGCGGCTCTTGCAGAATCAGAGCGCTGAGTGAACTGGGGAAAAACGAAAACGCCGACAATCGAGCTGAGTAAAATCAATGAAAGAACAAGCATGAACTTCGTCATACAAATAACCTCCTCCAAGCGCCCATCCGAAACTGCGGCAGTCAGTTGAGGGGGGGAGCTATGGTAATTGACACCATAGTTAATGAAGCAACTGCTACTACTTACGCGACCAATTTGACGCGCATCATACGCGGTCGAGTTTTGCTTGAGCAAGATTTATGACCTGTGCCTGCCGTTTTTAATATTAATCTCGACCACAAGGTTGCCCGTTCCTGAAAACTTCAAAAACAGGCAGTAAATCTGCCTTATGTTTTCAATCTATCTTTCAAACGTCACCGTTTTGGTGACGGCTTCCGTTGAACGCTTCAGCAATGGCCGTGCCAGTAAGGTGTTTTCAGTAAGTTCAACTGTTTCATCACTTGCATTTTTTATTGTTGGGAAAGAATTACATCTTGCTATTCCAGGCATAGTATTTTGTTTACAGCGACAATCCAGACTCAACAGTTGGCGACACAGGGCTGAGTCACCGAAGACGCATTTGGAGTTGCGAAAGTGTCAGGCTGGCAGTCGCTGACAGGTTGGGATATAAGGAGCCGTCGCAAGTTTCGGTCTGAGAAAAATCAACAATTTGGCTTATGAAATACCTTCACGCTTTTCTTGTGCTCACGGTTTGGTTGTTGAACTGCCAAACTTCGCCGCAGAAACCGGCTGTGCCTGTTTCGCAATCGCCGGGGCAGACAGTCGCGCAGAAACCGCAGGAATCGGTATACGAAACGCGAACCAATCACGATCCGAACGGCATCGGCAAGTTTTACATGGGGCGGGAAATCGCTCACGTCATGGGGCATCAGGGAGCCGACTGGCTGGAACGCGAAGACCGCGAACAAACCGAACTGCCCAACGAAGTCGTCAAGCAGATGAAGCTGAAACCGACCGATGTGGTGGCCGACATCGGAGCCGGAACGGGCTATTTCACCTTTCGCATAACTCCGCTGGTCAAACAGGGAAAAGTCCTGGCCGTGGACATTCAACCCGAAATGCTTTCGATCATCGAAAGCCGCAAAAAACAATTCAACGCCGACAACGTCGTCACGATTCAGGGAACCGAAACCGATACGAAATTGCCTGCCAATTCGGTGGATGTGGTGTTGTTCGTGGACGCTTATCACGAATTTTCGTATCCGCGCGAAATGATGGAAAGCATAGTCAAGGGATTGAAGCCTGGCGGTCGCGTCGTTCAAATCGAATATCGCGGTGAAGACCCGGACGTGCCTATCAAACGAGTTCACAAAATGACCGTGGCCCAGGCCAAAAAAGAAATGGCCGCCGTCGGTTTGATCTGGAAAGAAACCAAAGACTTTTTGCCGCAACAGCATTTCATCGTATTCGAGAAGCCACAAAAATGAATAACGAAGCAGAACTGACTTACGGCGAATTTGCGCGAATGCTGTATGCCACGAACATGCTTTCTGATCCGTGGTTGCGCGGCAAGGAACGGTTTCGGCTTCAGCCGGTTATGCTCAGCCAGGAGCAAGCCGAAAGGCTTTCCATCGCCGCAGAGCGTGTCGGCGCGCTGTTTAACGAAGTCAGCGAAATCGTTCTCGATCATCCTGAGTTGCTGGATGAGTTTTTCGGGCTGACTCCGTTTCAGAAAGCCATGTGGCTGGCGTCGGAAGGGCGTTGGCACGGCATCGCGCGAGTGGATTTGTTTCTTTGCGCGGATGGCGCGATTCGCTCTTGCGAGATGAATTCAGACACGCCATCAGGCGAAGCCGAAGCGGTATTACTGAATCAACTGCTGCATCCCTTTCATTCCAACACGATTGATCCAAACACGAATTTTCCTGAACAATTCTGGCAAATGCTGGTCGCTTCTCATCAAGCCCGCTTAACTGCGGATAGCGGATTGCGGATTGCGGATTCTTCTCAATCGCCCCATCCCTCAATCTCTCCGTCTCTCTCTCAGTCAATGGCCATCATCTATCCCACAGACCTGCCCGAAGACCTGAGCATGATTGCCATTTACAAAACCTGGCTGGAAGAGCGTGGTTGTCGTGTGACGCTGGGGTCGCCATTCAATTTGGGACTGGACAAACAGCGGCGCGTGACCGTGATGGGCGAACCGGTGGATTTGATTTTGCGGCATTACAAAACGGATTGGTGGGGAGAACGCGAAATCGTCTGGACGACGCAGGCAGAATTTCTTGATCCTGATCCGCTCGACCGCGAATTGTTGTTATTGCTCGAAGCTGAAAACGAGGGGCGAGTCACCATCGTCAATCCGTTCGGTTCGGTCGTCACGCAAAACAAACTGGCGATGGCGTTGATGTGGGAACGGCAGGAATTGTTTTCCGCCGAAGCGCGTGAATGGATTGCCGAGCTGATTCCTGAAACCCGCCGTGCCACTGAAATTGATCTTCATCAGCTTAAGCGAGAAGAGTGGGTGCTGAAATCGGTGTACGGGTGTGAAGGCGATTCGGTAATCTGCGGAGCGTTCGCCAAACCGCAGGATTGGCAGTTGGCGCTTACCACCTTGATTCCGCGCCACTGGATCGCGCAGCGATTTTTTGAAGTCGCGCCGCTGCGAGATTTGCCTGAACCGATGCTGCCGAATTACGGCGTCTATTTGCTGGGCGGGAAAGCGGCAGGTTTTTACACGCGATTGTCCAGCAAGGCCACTGATTACACCGCCGTCACCGCGCCTACATTCATTTCATCAGAGTGATTATTCAAATCGGAACCGCAGCCCTCCGCGCACCAGTCGCGGCATTCCCAACGTTTCAAATGGAGTTCGCGCGACGATGAATTTTTCGTCCAAAAGGTTCTGCACAGCGACGAAGACTTCGGCAAATCGCCAAAATGGTTTCGACACCGTCATATCCACCAACGCGAAACTGCCCAGCGGCAACAGGTTTTGATCGTCATCGAACTGGCTGCCTGCAGCGCGAAACTGCATGGCTGCCGTCACAAAACGCGGATGCGAATAAACTGTTTGCAGCGTGAATTGATGGCGAGGAACCTGCGGAATCTGGTTGCCGACCAGCGCGGCATCTTGCGGAGCGCGGCGCACCGTCGCGTCGGCGAACAAATACCCGGCGGTGAATTGCCAATGGCGAGCGATGTTGAAATCGGCTTCGGCTTCGATGCCGGCGGAACGAGTGCGCCCCAGATTGCGTCGTTGGCGTGTAATCAGCGCAGGCGTCACCGACAGCGTGAAGTTGGAAACCGGATTGGTCGTTTCCGTCCAGTAGGTCGTCAATCGCGTGACGATGTTGCGCGTGGGAGTCCAGCTTGCGCCGAGTTCGCCGCCGGTCAATCGCTCAGCGACCAGAGTTTCATTGGCGTTGGTTTGTGTGTTGCCGACGCGAAATCCGCGATACAACTCGTTGAGCGTCGGCGCGCGAAACGCACGGTAAGCCGCTGCGCGAAGCGAAACAGTTTCCGTTGGGCGAAAGATCAGCGACAAGCGCGGGCTGAACGCATCCAGCGAACGAGCAGGGAAGAAGCGCGGCGTGACGGCTCCGGTCGTCAGATTGCGCGTGACCGTTGCCGCTGACGAATCGCGCCAGGTGTCATAACGCGCGTTGACCGACAATTGCCAGCGCGGCGAAAGGCTCACCAAATCCTGAACAAAAAAACCTGCGCGCCGTTGGCGACCGCCGGAACTGCTGAACGTCGTCGGGTTGGCGTTGGCGATGGCGGTTTCGTCGCTGGTTCCACGCACTCCGCGAACGTCTGCTCCGGCCACAAGCAAATGTTTTTCCAGCGTCCGCGACCAGCCGAACGACACTCCAGCATCGCGCGAAGGCACAAATTGCAATCGGTTCAAGGTTTCAGTCGCACGATTGGTGGCGATGGCCGAAAAGGTTTGATGATAGCGTTGTTGATTGGCGAACAGCGTCAGATTCCAGTTGCTGCCGTCGCTTGTGCGAAAACGTCCGCCGACAACCAGCGATTCCGATCTGGTGTCATTGACTTGCTGAACGGTTCCATTGTTGCGGTCTTCTCTGAACAAGGCTCCGCGCGCGAAGATGGAATTTTCCGGCGTGAAGTCATAGCCAAGTCGCAGAAATCCCGAACTGTGATTCGAAGCTGCGCGGGCATCCGCTGCGCCTCGAAGTTCCGGCGCGACGATGAAGTATCCGTCTGTTCCAAAGGATTCCTGTGCCAACGCGAAGGAAAACTTTCGCCTCTGGGTGGCAACAAAAGAGCTAAAGTCATAAGTGTCGCGCGTGCCGTAACTCGCCTCGGCGTTGAAGACGTTGGTTGAAGGTTTGGTCAACAGGTTGATGACACCGCTCAGCGCGTCGGAGCCGTACAAATCCGAAGAACCTCCGCGAACCACTTCGACACGATCAATCGCCGCGCGCGGCACGCGATCCCAATAGACCCAACCGCCAAAAGCGTCATTCAACGGCACGCCGTCGGCCATCACCAGTGTGCGGCTGGCTCCCGTCGCTCCGGCTCCGCGCAAACTGACGCCTTGCGTTGTAGGGTTGGCGACCAGGCTGCTGGATCGGCGAAAGATGCTGAAGCCCGGAATCTGCCGCAGCAAATCGTCCACCGTTTGCGCCGCCGCGTTGCTCAAATCTTTGGAATCCAGCACCGAAACGCTGGTTGGAGCGTCGCTCAAACGAATTTCAGCGCGCGCCGGAGTCACCGTCACTGTATCTGCAAGCGAAGCCGGTTCCAGCGTGATGTCCAATCTGGTCGCCGCGCTGAAATTGATTTGCTGTTTGTAAACGGCGAATCCGGCGGCGCTCACGCGCAATTCATAAGCGCCGGGCGAAAGTTTCAGCGTGAACTGACCGTTGTCATCTGTGCTTGTCGCATTCGTTCCGACGGCGATCCGTGCGTTGTTGACGGCGGCTCCGCGCGCATCGGTGATGCGGCCAGTCAATTCAGCCTGGCTCTGAGCATTGGCGCAAATACAGAAAAACAACAGTGCAACGGCAAGCGTCTTGATGCGGATGAGTGATTGGTTCATCGGTTCCGGCTCAATCGTGTGGATGCGAATGAGGTTTCTCCTTCTCATTGGGATTCGGTTTCATAGGTTTGGTCTTGAAGTCGAATCGTAACAACTCCGTCGCAGAATCACCAACATTCTCGAACTGTCGCTTTTCGCCGATGGGCAACCAGCCTGCTTTGCCTGTTTCCAGGTTCAGTTTTGACGTTTTGCCTTTGGCGTTTTTGGCCTTCAGCTTGGCCGGAGTCAGCGCGATCAATAGCGCCGGTTCAGTTGCAGTAGTCGAAACATCGGCGGATTTGCCCGCAGCGACGATCAGTCGCGTAACGCGAACCTGTTCGTTATCGAATTGGACTTTGGAAAAGTTTTCGCCTGCCGGTGTTTCTTCACGGAAAAATCTGCTGCGATGCTGTTTGTTGTCGCCCAACGGTTCGGTTTTGAATTCGACGCGCAGAAAATCGCTTGGTGTGTTGTTGGGATTTTCGACTTCGTGAACTTCCTTGACGGCTCTGGACACACGGAAGCTGCCAGCCTTGACCGCCGCGCGAGTGATCGCGCCGTAACTTAGATCAATGTGTTTGAAGATCACCGGGCCGCTGTCGCTCAAATACACATAAGCCGCCGCTGTCGGATTGTGATCGTGCGCAACTACTTTTTCGTTTGGACCGTAATGCACGCGAACGACTTTCACCCAGTCGTTTTCAAATTCCAGTTTGTAGTTGTTCGGCGCGACTTTCAGCGGGTCTTGCGCCAACGCGGCGACAGCCAGCAAACAGGTGAGCGCAACAAGTGACAGTAATCGGTTCATACCTTTTTCTCCCTTTGAAGTTAGTTTTGTCGGGCGTGATTGCCCGTCATTTGTACTGACGAAGGCAGGTCGAAAAAGACGCAAACCGCGACGTAAAAATTTTCAGCATTCGGTTTTTTGGCAATTGGCTGACAGAGAAATTGGCTTGCCTCGGCAATCGAACTCAAATTGGCAACAATCCAACAACGCTTCTTTCAGTTTTACGCGACCACGTTGCACACGAGATTTTGCGCCCGACAGCGAGATATTCAACCGTTCAGCGACATCTTTCAGCGGCACGCCGTCCAGCTCGGACAATCGCACGGCGTCGCGGTACGATTCCGGCAGCCATTCGATCATCGGTTGCAAACAATCGGCCAGCTCATTCCACACCTGATCGTCGTCTGCCGGTTGTTGCGGCAAGGTTTCGGCCAGATCATCGGGCAGCGGTTCGTTAGGTTTGCCTGTGCGGTAATGGTCAATGATTGAATTTTGCGCGATGCGATACAGCCATCCTTGCAAACGTTCGTCATCGGCCAGCGTGTCCAGCCGGGAATGAATTTTGACGAACACGTCCTGCAACAAATCTTCAGCCAGGTCGCGATTGCCTACGCGATGGCTGATGAAATTCAACAAGCCCGAGTGATAATCCAGCCAAAGCTGCTCGGAAGTTCTTGTGGTTGTGAGCGTATCGTTCATTTCAACCGTATGCGATGAGGTTTGGAATTCGGAACGCGCACAACGAATTTGCGCGCCTTCATTGGGGTCGTGATGTTTGGCAAAGAATTTTTCGTCCATCGGCTTGTCTCACTTTGCAAAGGTTTGGTTTCCTGCCGAAAAACGTTTCGCGGCAAGGGAAAGTTGCACGGTCGTTCAAAATGCGCTGCTTGAACGGGCTGACACGATACTTGATAATGCGCGGGCTTGTTCGAGTGGTTCCCCGAAATTCGTGTTAGCCAAGGAATTTATAAAGATGACGTTGACGAAAATGGTGGACATTCATTGCCACATCCTGCCGGAAACTGATGACGGCGCGATTTCACTGGATGAATCTGTGGCGATGTGCCGGGCAGCGGCGGCGGATGGAATCAAAACTATTGTGGCGACGCCGCACATGTTCGATGGAGTCCACAACACGCCCGAACTCAACACCATTCGACGAAAGATCGCGGCGGTAATGCAAGCCGCAGACAATTGCGTGCAGATCGTTCCCGGCGGAGAAGTCCGTTACAGCTACGAAATTTTCCAGGAAGCCGAAAATCCCGACTCGCGCATCAAGCTGAACGGCACGTCGTATATGTTGCTGGAATTTCCGTTTCAGTCCATTCCGCCGAACATAGAAATGACCATCTTCCAGATTCTGAACGCGGGCATTACGCCGGTCATCGCTCATCCCGAACGCAACAAACGCATCCAGCAAAATCCGAAAATCATTGCCGACCTGGTCGAACGCGGAGCCTTTGCGCAATTGGACGCAGGCAGTTTGACCAAAAGCTTCGGGCCGGAATCGTATCAATCGGCGAAAAAAATTCTGCAAGCCGGACTGGCGCATTTCATCGCTACTGACGCTCATCATCAGGACAGACGCCGTCCGGTGTTATCTGCCGCCATTGCCATCGCAGCCGAATTGGTCGGCGAAGATTACGCGCGCGCGATGGTCGAAGATAACCCTGAAGCTCTGATCCGCGATCAGGCGATTCCAGTTCAGCCGGATGTGGATATGGACGCGCTGTTGGGGCGCAAAAAGAGTTGGTTTGTATTTTGGAAGTAATAGCAATCTATAGCAGGAAGCTATCTGCAAATTTAAATTCCAAGCTCAAGATTTTTATCAAGTTGAACCCTAAAATTCGTGTGTGTGGGGGGTAAAGACAATGACTACTTTAAGAAAACTTATCAGTTTGGTTATTCCATTAATCCTTGTATTAATGCTTAGCCAGCCGCCTTGGTGTCTTCTCTGTGGGCATGCGGAATTGCAACACGAACAGTATTGTGGTGATGGGAGTGATTGTTCTCAACACCCAAATTTGTCTTGCTGGATAGTTGGGAGTGGGCAGGAACATCTGGGCGGTGAGTAGTACCTGCGATTCGGTTTCCACATTTACGCCATAGTTAGAGCGCACGAACTTGATGATTGCGCGCTGAAATGCAGTTTTGTCTTCTTAACAAAAGAGCACCTGACTTTATGAAGATCACGCTTTTCTTTGCACTATTACTCGTATCCTTCTGTCTGTTTTTTTTATCACCGCGTTCCTCGAATGCCAAATCTTATTGGCAAACAAGCAAACTTAAAAACGGCATGGATATCATCGTTATCGAAAACCGTTCGGTGCCACTCGTGACCGTCGAAGTTGCCGTCAAAAACGGCGCATACACCGAACCGCCGGAATACAATGGTTTGTCGCATTTGTACGAGCACATGTTTTTCAAGTCGAACGAAAAGTCGAAAGCCGATGGTTATCACGATCGCGCTTCGGAACTCGGCATGCTCAGCAACGCCCAGACACAATACGAAGTCGTCAATTACTACACCACGACCATAAATTATGGCTTGCGCGAAGCTTTGATCGTGATGAGCGACGCGCTGCGTTATCCGTTGTTCGACAAACAGGAACTTGATCAGGAAATCCAGGTTGTCATTGATGAACTGAACCAGCATCGTTCGAATCCTTTTCATTACCTGTTCGAAGCGACCGACGCGCGGCTCTGGTACAAATACCCTTCGCGCAAACGTCCGGGGGGCGATCCTGAAACCGTCGCCAAAGCCACTCCGGAAATGATGCGCGTCATTCAGAAGAAGTTTTACATTCCGAACAATTCGGCGCTGGTCGTGGCCGGAGATGTCAGCGCGCAGGAAGTGTTCAAATTGGCTACGGAGATTTTTGGCGATTGGGCGCGCGGCGAAGACCCTTTCATCAAAGACCCGATCCCGCGTCATCCACCGCTGACCAAAGACGAAGCGGTCATTGTCAATCAACCCGTCAACGCGGCGACGATTCAAATTTCATGGCACGGCCCTTCGACCGATCTGGATGCTCCGGCGACATACGCCGCCGACGTGTTTTCTTTCATCTTGCGGCAACCTGATTCCAAGTTTTCACGCGCGCTGGTGGATTCGGGGCTGACGACCGGAGTCGGGCTTGGTTATTTGACGCAAAAGAACGTCGGCCCTATCCAACTCACGGCGCAGACGACGGCGGAAAAACTGAAAGACGCGCTGAAAGTCATCAATGAAGAACTGGCCAAGTTTGACTCGGACGATTATTACTCCGACGAAGAACTGACCAACGCTAAAACCTTGTTGGACGTTGATGAGATTTACGAACGCGAAAGACCTTCCCAGAATGCCCATGCTCTCAGTTTCTGGTGGGCGAGTTCCGGGCTGGATTATTTTGCCGGGTACGGCGAAAACCTGAACAAGGTGACGCGCGAAAACATCAAGCAATACGTTCGCAAATACATCAAACACAAACCGCGCGTAGTCGCCGTGTTGATGTCCGACGCCGATCAAAAACGAATTGGCCTGACCGAAAAAGATTTGCTGGCGCGACTTGATCCGGTTGGCGCTGCCGCTGCCGGAACCAAAGCTGCGCCGAAAGCATCGCCGAAAAGCTCCACAGGCAAAGGCGCAGCGTCCAAAAAGCCCGTCACCAAATCGAAGCCGAAACCATAAGGTGACGACTGCAAAATCGTTGAACCATCCATTTGTCAAAACCAGAATCAGAAGATGAAGACAAAACTTTTTCTTTCCAGCTTTACCCTGCGGATGTTTTACGCCGCGTGTTTCCTGTTGTTCACCAGCGTTGCTGTTTTGGCTCAAGCGGCAGCTTCGCCAGATTCGACTTCCGACTTTACCATCGCCAACGGAATGAAAACGATTCATCGCCGCATTACCGGCAATGAAGTCGTCGCCGTGCAGATTTATTTTCGCGGCGGAACCCGCAACATCACTGAAAAGAACGCAGGCATAGAAACTCTGCTGTTTGAGGTCGCCACTCAGGGAACCAAAAACTTCAGCAAAGGCCAGATCAACCGCGAACTGGCGCGAATGGGAACGATTGTTGACGCCGCCAGCGGGTACGATTTCAGCGTGATCGCCATGCGATGCGTGCGAAAAAACTTCGATCGGTCGTGGGAATTGCTGACCGACATGATTCTGAATCCGCTGTTTGACGACAAGGAAGTCACGCTGGTCAAGGATCAGATCATCAACGGATTGCGCCAGCAGAACGACCAGCCCGAATCTTCCGTCGCTATTTTGAGCAGCAAGCTGCTGTTCGCTTCGCATCCGTATTACAACTCGCCAGACGGCACGATTGAATCTGTCAGTTCGCTGACGGCTGCCGACCTGAAAGCGCATCACGCCAAAATTCTGGGCGCAGGTCGTATGCTTGCCGTAGTAGTCGGCAATGTCACGATGCCTGAAATCAAGCAGAAGGTTGAAACCAGTTTCGGCAAACTGGCCAAAGGCGATTTCAAAAACGACGCGATTCAAACTTTTGCCAAAGCGGCTGAGCCGGAATTTCAAATCATCAATCGTCAGGTGGCGACCAATTACATTCGCGCCACCTTTGCCGCGCCGCCGCTGGATCACCCGGATTACCCGGCGTTTTTCATCGCCACCGACATTCTCAGTCAGTTGTTTTTCCAGGAAGTTCGCGTGCGCCGAAATCTGAGTTATGGGGCGGACGCCACCTTGCTGTCGAACCGCGCCAACTCCGGCTTTTTGTCGGTCACTACGCCGAAGCCCAACGAAACCATCCGCGTCATGTTCGACCAGATTGATTTTTTGCAGCGGCAGGTGATTCGGGAAGAAGGGTTGCGTTCCATCGTCAGCGGCTTTTTGACCAAGTATTACACCAAGCTGGAAACCAACGATGCCCAAGCCGCCCGGCTGGCTGAATATGAATTGCTGGGCGGAGATTGGCGACGATTGAACACCTGGATTGACGCCGTCAACAAAGTGACTCCGACGGACATCAATCGCGTTTGCCGGACGTATCTGAAAAACTTTCACTTCGCCGTTGCTGGCGACCCCAGTCAATTTGATAAAAACCTTTTTCTGAGCCGTTAAATCGAATGGCGAAGCGTTCAGTTTTGCTTTGAACGCTTCGCCACTCGACAGCTATCTCCTGCTTGGTTCCATTTTCAGAAAATCAATTCCCGATGCTTGCGGAGCGACATCCACTGTCGCCACGGTTTTCAACGCTTGCAGGTCTATGATCTCAACAGTGCCGGGTTCTGTGCCGATTCCTTCGACCGAAATGAACGCGTATCGGTTGTCAGGCGAAACCACTGCGCCGTGAACGACTTTGCGTTTGGTGGGAAGTCGCGCCAATTCCTTGCCGGATTTCACGTCGTAAACCGAAACCGAAGGGCCGCGTTTGTTTGTGGCTATCAGCTTGCCGTCTTTCGTCACTGCCAGATTGTAAACGCCCGGCCCAGCCGCGATGCGCCTAGTCACTTGCCAGGTCTTGGCGTCCACTTCGACGATTTCCGACGATTTGTTGCAAGCCACAAACACTTTCGAGCCGTCTGCCGAAGGCTGTGCCCAGGTCGGCGAACAACCAACATCGCCGGGCTTGGGCGGTTCCAAACCGTGCCCGCCCGCATCGTGACCGGCGTGAGCTTTCGCCGCATGCGGCTTCTGATGCATCTGGGGCGAACCGTTCATTCCGGCTTCTTTGCCTTTGGTCAGGATGAAATGCCGCGAAGCCTTCAGCGTGGCGGCGTCAATTTCCACCAGCATATCGTCCATCATGCAGGCTGAATAATGTTTCGTCCCCTGCGGATTGAAGCGCGAACCGTGTGGCATTGTGCAAGTCGGGATGCGGGCGATTTCCTGCATTTCGTCGGTCAGTACTACGGACACCGACGAAGGAACCATGTCTCCGTGCAGATTGAAATTGACGACGTAAAGAAAACTTCCGTCCGGCGAAACATCCATCGTCGCGGGGAAATTGCCGAGCGTGACTTTTTTTAGGACTTCATCGCTAGTCGAGTATTTCCAAACCGTGCCGAACGGTCGCCCGTGACCGAGCGAAACGTAATAGTTCTGCTTGTCCGGCGAAACGGCGATGCCGTGCGGGCCGTCAATGTCCGGCTCCATCAAGCCGGTCATAAATTCGCGCTCGACTTTCGCTCCGTTGGAGCCGAAGCGAATCAACGAAATCTTGTCGGCAGATTCCGAAAGCACATAAACCAGATAATCCTTAGTTGGTGCTTTTTGGCCAAAAGCAGCCGAAACGAGCGCCAACAGGCAGGTGAAAGCGCCAGCCGTGGAAAACTTCATGAGTACCTCGCGTGTGTTTGAATGACGGCAGTTATGTTGCCAAGTGACGCAGGCCAAGACAAGTTGCTTGTGAGTTCAACAGGTGAAGACTAGAATCCGCCTGTTAAAGCAGGAGTCAAAACTATGACCGTAGTTTCAGTCACAACAGTTCTCGATGCCAGAGTCGTCGCCAGTCAATGGCTTATTGAGCATTTGCCTGATCGTTTTGCCGCGGGAATTCCCGAACAGGATACTGCAATCTCAGCGTGGCGTGTGCCTGTCTGGCTGTCGTATCCGCAGCTTGAGCCGTTTGGACCGGTTGGTGAATTGGTGATTGATACGATAAACGGCGTTCGATCCCACACTCCAATTGCCGAAATGAAAGCCATCGCCCGGAAACTTTACGAAAGCCATCGTGAACAAATCGAAGCCCCAATTCTTTAAGCAGTAAACTCGCTATTCGTGCGCTCCCGCATGCCTGCGTATGGTGTTGAGCGGGTTTGGGGTGAATGTCAAAGAAGCGCAATTGCGTGAGCTTGCTGATTGTTCGCCTTTCGGCACGGACGCTTTTCAATTGATTGAAGCCGCCCGCCAACTTGGTTTCTCTCGCAGCCGCAAATACAACCTTTCCTCGCTGGAAGAGCTTTCGCGGCTGATTAACGAAGGTCACTTTCCGATAGTTTATATTGATTGGTGGCCCATCAATGGCGGATTGGCCGGACAAGCCCACTCGCTGGTTGTGACTTCGATTGAAACTGAAAGCATAGTCGTTCTTGATCCGGCTGAAGGTCAGCGCAATTTGTCACGCGCAGAATTCTTAGCCGCCTGGGCTGAAATGCGATTTCTGACAATTTTGATTGAGTCGTAATCGCAGAGTTTTATGGCTTCGCGTCCATCCAGTTTTCGCCACTGCCCAATTCCACAGGCAATGGAACCGCCAGCTTCACAGCGCTTTCCATCGCAGCTTTGACGACTTCGCCGGTCTGCTTCAATTCTTTTTTCGGGACTTCAAACACCAGTTCATCGTGAACCTGAAGGATCATCTTCGCGCTCAGTTTTTCTTTTTTCAGAGCTTCCCAAACGCGCAGCATAGCCAGCTTCACAATGTCCGAAGCCGAACCTTGCATTGGCATGTTGACGGCTTCGCGTTCGGCGCGAGCGCGCGCAGCGCCCTTGCTGGCCAGATCGTTCATCCGACGCAATCGGCCAAAAATCGAACGAACTACGTTGCCCGCCGAACGCGCCTGTTCCGGCAATTCGTCCATGTACTTTTTGACATTGGCGTAAGTGCGATACCAATCCTCAATCACTTTGCGAGCTTCGCTGCGATTGATGCCCACGCGCTGAGCCAGGCCGAACGGCCCTATGACATAGGCGATGCCGAAGTTGACGATTTTGGCGACGCGGCGTTTTTCCTTCAATTCTTCGGCGGTTTTTGCGCCGAAGACTTCTCGCGCTGTGCGTTCGTGTATGTCTTCGTTTTTGCTGAAAGCGTCCAGCATGACTGGGTCTTTGGTGATGTGTGCCAGCAATCGCAATTCGATCTGAGAATAATCCGCCGACAGCAGTACCGAGCTATCAGCAGGAATGAACGCCCGGCGAATGCGCTTGCCCATCTCAGTGCGAATCGGGATGTTTTGCAGGTTCGGATCGGTTGAAGACAGACGGCCAGTAGCCGCAATCGTTTGATTCAGCGTCGTGTGAATTCGGCCATCCGTCGGATTGATGAGCGAAGGGAAGGCGTCCACGTAAGTGCTTTTCAGTTTTGACAATTCGCGGTGGTCAATCACCAGTCGTGGCAGTTCGTATTTTTCGGCCAGTTCGTCCAGCACGTCGCGGCTGGTGGAAATCTGTCCCGTGGCCGTTCGCTTGGACACTTCGTAATTCAACTCCTCGAACACTTCACCAAGCTGTTGCGGCGAAGCGATGTTGAATTCGCGTCCGGCTTGTTCGTAAATCTGCTTCGACAGCCGTTCGATTTCTTCAGCCATTTCCACTGACAGTTTTGCCAGCACGTCTGTGTCTACGCGAAAGCCAGCGTTTTCGATTTCGCAGAGCAGCGGAACCAGCGGCATTTCGATTTGCTGATAAACGTAATCCAGCGTCTGTTCCTGAAAGTCGAATTGCAGCTTGTCGTCGGCGATTTTCGAGTTCATCGCATCGGCAAGCTGCAAATTCAGATCGGCAGCTTGTGCGGTCAATTCACTGTCTTTGGCCAGGCCGAATCCGCCCAGATGTTCGTTGGCCAGTTGCGTGACTTCATATTTCGACCGGTCAGAGTCAAGCAAGTAGCCTTGCAGCAAGGTGTCGTCTGTCGCGGTTTTGATTTCAATGCCAAGCGCGCTCAGCGAATGAGTCGCGCGTTTCAAATCAAAAGTAGCCTTTTCGATCAAACGATTGCCGAACAGGTCTTTGAGCAGTTTGACGGCTTTGTCGCGGTCGTCGCATGCGGACAGATCAAAGTGTGTTGCCGCATTGTCCGCTTTGGAAAACGCCACGCCGATCAATTCGCCTTCGCCGTTTTCGCTCAAGCCGAAAGCGAATCGCCCGACATCGGCCAGCGTAGTCGCCAGTTTGTCCAGTTCTGCGACTGTGGAAATTCGTGCGTAATTTGTGTCGGCTTTTTCAGCAACTTTGGTTTCGACCACTTCGCCTTCGACAGCGCCTTTGTTGGCGAATTCGCGTGTCAACGTGGCGAATTCCAATTCGGCAAACAAATCGTGAGCGGCTTTGTAATCCGGCTCTTCGTAAACCAGCGCTTTCAAGTCCAGTTTGACCGGCACATTGACATCCACCGTAGCCAGTTCGCGCGACAATCGAATCTGTTCGGCGTTGTCGCGCAAGGATTCGCGGTAGGTTTTGCGTTTGACCTGTTCCCAACCGGCCAGCGCGTTTTCTATGTTGTCGAACTGTTCCAGCAAACCGACCGCGCCTTTTTCGCCAATGCCCGGAGCGCCCGGAATGCAATCCACAGGATCGCCCATCAATCCCAACCAATCCACAATCTGATCGGAGCGCACGCCGAACTTGGCTTTGACGCCGGCTTCGTCCAGAAATGTTTCGCCCATGTTCTTTTCCACGCGAAGCATGACCACGTCCGGGTCGTGAACCAATTGCGCCAGGTCTTTGTCGTTGGTGACGATGACGGTTTGCAAACCTTCGGCGGTCGCTTGTTTGGCCAGCGTGCCCAGAATGTCGTCGGCTTCATACTTCGGCATCTTGACGACCGGCACGCGCAACGCGGCGCAAACGCGATCAATGTAGGGAAGCTGTTGCGCCAAATCTTCGGGCATTTCAGGCCGGTTGGACTTGTAAGCTTCGAAGCGTTCCTGGCGAAAGGTTTTCTCTTTGGAATCGAGCACCACGCCCAGATAGTCGGGCTTGTGTTCGGCAATCATCTTCCGCAACGTCATCGTGAAGCCGTACACCGCATTCGTTGCCAATCCTTTGGAGTTCGACAATCCGCGAATGGCGTAATACGAACGAAAGATGTTCGACATTCCATCAATCAGAAAAAGGCGTTTTTTATTTGGCATAGGCGGATTATGGGTGAGGCATGGAGAAAGGGTCAAGAATTGTCAGAGGCGTTTTTCATATCTGAATGGCTTCGCGGAGCACTTGATCGCGGAACAATGGATTGAGCGATTTTTCTGTGACGATTTCGACCTGACAACCAAGCAGCTTTTCCAAATAAAGGATCAGACCCGCCGGACAGGTGAGGTGGCTCCGTGTTAAACTGCCATTTCCAAGTATTATTCTTCAAAGAGGTGATGTCTATGTTGGAAATTGATGAAAAGGAAATTGCTCAATTGCCGATCACAATTGATCCTGAGATTGTCAGTGGCGCTCCGGTTTTTCGCGGCACACGAGTTCCGGTTGATGCTTTGATCAACAATCTTGAGGCCGGATTGACGCTTGATGAATTTCTGGAAAACTTTCCTACCGTTGCCCGCGAGCAAGCATTGCAGATTTTGGACTTCACCAAATCAACTTTGTCCAAGCTGAGGGTGGCCGCGTGAACATCATTCTTGATGAATGCACGCCGCATATTGTCAAAAAGCGGCTGCGGCATCTGGCGATTCGCACGGTTCAAGAAATGGGTTGGGCTGGCGTGAAGAACGGCGCTCTGTTGAAAAAGGTAGAGCCGTTGTTTGATATCTTCATCACCACTGACAAAAACCTTCGTTATCAACAAAACCTATCGGCCAGCAAACTCGCCTTTATTGTTTTGCCTACCAATCAAGTTCCAGTCGTTGCCAAGTTGATTCCTGAAATTGAATCTGCCTTGGCGACGATTCAAGCAGGTGAATTTATCGAAATTTCCCTTCCGCCAGATGCCTGACTACGCAAGGCTGTTGATTGTCTTTCCCATCAACCGACATGAACGCAAGCAACAGCAATATGACCGTTTCGACATGAGTTCCCGGCTTCCTTCAAAGACATTTACGGCAACAAAATTTTCTTACCCCTGTGCCACCTAACCGAAAATACGCACATTGGAAACAACGGAGCGAGGTGTAGACGCATAGTTTTGCGTCTACACCTGTTGACCGCAGCTTATTGTTTGCGTTGCTTGCCGCTGGATGATGCTGGCGCAACCGGCTGCTGTTCTTTGCGCTGGCCCCAGGTTGGCGGTGGAGGTTCGTTCGTCATGCGGTTGACCGGTTTTTCCTTCAGCATTCGCAACGCTTCCTGCACGGCGCGTTCGAGTTGCGGGTCGCGTCCGGCGATGACTTCTTTCGGCCAGTTTTCGACATCAATGTCCGGCGCGGTGCCTACGTTTTCGACATCCCATTTGCCTTCGCGGGTGAAAAATCCTCCGCGCGGAGCGATCATCGAACCGCCGTCAATGAAACCAGGCGTGTCAGCCGTATGCACCAAACCTCCCCAGGTGCGTTTGCCGACCAGCGGGCCGATTTTGCGATGACGGAACATCCACGGCATCAAATCGCCGCCCGAACCGGCCATCTCGTTGACGATCATGACCTTCGGCCCCCAGATGCCTGCCGAAGGGCTGGTGAAGGGATAACGATCTCCGGCAACATTGTTGAAATAGCCGTCGAAATCGCGCTGCAACACGTCAATGATGTAATCCGCCGCCGAGCCTCCGCCGTTGTAACGTTCGTCAATGATCGCGCCGAGTTTGTCCTGTTGCGCGAAGTAATACCGATTGAAGCTGGTGTAGCCGGGCTGTCCTGTGTTGGGCAGATGCACGTAAGCCAGTTTGCCGTCGGAAAGTTTGTCCACCAATCGGCGATTGGCTTCGACCCAGGCGCGGCTTCGCAATCCCTGTTCGTTGGCGGTGGGAACGACAGTGATTTTCCGCGCGCCTTCCATCGTCGGACGATTGTTGACGGTCAACACGGTTTGACGATTCGCCGTGCCGTCCAGCAAACGATAAATGTTGTCCGGCGCTTTCAACTCGACGCCGTTGATGGCCAGAATGAAATCGCCGACGGCAATCTCCACGCCCGGCGCATGCAGCGGAGCGCGCAGTTCAGGGTTCCAGCTTTCGTTGTCGTAAATGCGCGTGATTTTGTAGCGTCCACTGTCAATCGTGAAATCCGCGCCGAGCAATCCGCCGGGCGAATTCGGAACGTTGGGCATATCGCCGCCGCGAACATAAGAATGCCCAACGGCGATTTCCGCGCCCATGTTGTCCAGCAGATAATTCAAATCAGCGCGATGATTCACGTATGGCAACAGCGCGCCGTACATTTCGCGCATCTTTGGCCAGTCTGAGCCGTGCGCGTTTTTGACGTACAGATAATCGCGCTGATTGCGCCAGCCTTCGTTGAAGATTTGCTTGAACTCTTCTTTCGGTTCCAGATACATACGCAAATTGACGTTCAATCGGCCTTGCCCCGGTTGAGGCGCTTGCCGGTCGGCGTCCACTATGAACAGCGAAGGCGTAGCAGGCGCCCCAAATCCTCCTCCTCCGCGTCCCCCACCGCCGAAACCGCCGCCGCTGCGATAAACCAGTTTGCGACCATCGGCGCTGACATCATACGTTGCCACACTGGCAACAAACGGCGCGCTTCGTCGGTCGCTCAACCGATAGCGTTGCAGCGTGCCACCGCCTCCGCCGCCGCCGCGTCCGCCTCCGCTGCCTGCCGGAGGTTCGATGTAAAAGACTGTTCCGGCGACGCCCGCTTTCAACTGCGTGTAAGGCCGTTCGGGAACTCCCGGCAATGAAATGATGCGTTGTTGAATGCCGTCAAAATCAATTTGCACCGTCACGCTTCGTCCGGCGCGTGCGGCAGTCGCAGTCTGGTCAGTTTGAGCGTTGTCTGCGCCGGGACGACCAACGCCGCGACCGCCAGAATTTCCTGCTCCCGGCGCGCCTGGCGTAGCAGGCGCGCCGCCAACGCCCAGGTCTTCATCGCTTTCGGGCAACAACGGAGTCGGCTCGCCTTTTTTCAAAATAGCAAAATACAACCCGTAATTCGTTTCGTGGTCATAAGCCGTCATATCCAGCCACTGCGATCTCAACCCAAAATCCGTCGAAGCCATAAACCACAAATACTTGCCGCTGGCGTCCCACGCAGGCCACACAGCGTCGGCCAATCCATCCGTCACTTGTCTGGATTCGCCGGTTTCGACGTTGGCGACAAAAATTGCGTGATACATCGAACGCAAACGGCTGGAATACGCGACCCACTTGGAATCGGGACTCCACACAGGATTCAGCGTGCGTTGCGGAACCATCCACGGATCGCTGCCGATGACTTTGGCCTGACCGCTGGCAATGTCCATCACCCAGACTTTCAGATCGGTGTCCGTGTAAACCAGCTTTTGGGAATCAGGCGACCACGAAGGCATGTAGTAATGCGTAGGGTTCGGCAACGCGATTTCGCGCGGCGAGGACAATCCATCCTGAGATTCGAGCACCAGTTTATATTCGCCGGATTTGTCGCTGAAATACGAAATCCATTTGCCGTCGGGCGACCACGCCGGATCGCGTTCGGCGGAGCCGCTGGAATTGGTCAGATTGCGTATGTCGCCTTTTTCCGCCGGTATGGTGAAGATTTCGCCGCGCGCTTCGACCACGGCGCGTTTGCCCGTAGGCGAAATGGCTATGTTGGTCATGCGGCTGGTCACGTCCTGCCATCTGGCCATCATCCACGGAAAGTCGCCTGTCGCCGTGATGTTCAGTTGTTTGCTTTTTCCGGTTTTGGGATCGAGTTCGTGAATGTAACCGGCTTGTTCAAACACTATCACGCTCGCGCCTGAATCCATGGTTTTCACGTCAAAATCAGTGAAGTGAGTCACCTGCGTCAGCTTTTTCGATTTGGTGTCGTAAGACCAGACGTTGGCTACGCTGTCGCGGTCGGAAATGAAATACACCACATCGCCCACCCATACCGGATCAATGTCTTTTGAATCCGTCCACGGCGGCGAAATCAGATCGTAAGTTTTCAAATCCACAATCCAGATCGGACGATTCTGGCCGCCGCGATAATTGCGGCGTTCGTCGTCCCAGGAATTGTTCATGCGATACGCGATGTGAGTCCCAGTCGGAGAAATTTTGCCTTGATAACCGCGCGGCAAGGCCATTGGCTCTTCCACGCCGCCTTCCGCCGGAACCGTCCAAAATCGCGGAGCAGCGCTCGGCGCCCATGTGGCGCGACCGGACGTAAACAGCACAGATTTGCCGTCCGGCGTCCACCCTTGCGCAGAATCCGCTCCCGGATGCCAGGTCAATCGTTTCGGCTCGCCGCCCGTCGCTGCAATCACGTACACATCCAGGTTGCCTGCATATTCGGCGCTGAAAGCAATCCATTTGCCGTCAGGCGAAAAATGCGGATTCGTCGTTTGCCCCTGAAAGCTGGTCAATCGCCGCGCCGCGCCGCCCGCGCGTTCAACAGTCCAGATGTTGTTGGCATAAGCAAACGCAATTTGTGTTGCGCTGACCGTAGGCATGCGAAGCAAACGTGTGGCTCCGCCATTGGCGCTGGTGACGGGTGATCTGAATCCGCCAGTCAACAGGAGCGCAAACAGCAGAAAGGTGATTGACAAAAAGCGTTTCGACATGAGTTTCTGACCTCCATTCGGGCGTTTGGGTTGTAGAAATTGATTCCAGACAGAATGTCTGTTGCTTATGACTGAGGGGAAGGGAAATGCGTTTCAACTATTCGCCGAACAGGCAGGGTCAGGCGGCAAATCGTTGCGCCGCGCGAGCGCGCGCTTTGGCGGCTTCTTCTTCGCGGTTTTTCGGCGGAGCATTGGTTTCCAGCGAAGCCAGCAATCGTTTGGAGACCGATGCGACTTCTTCGACCGCCGCCAGAAACGCGGCTTCGTTGGCTTTTGATGGTTTGTTGAAACCGCTCAGTTTGCGAACGAATTGCAGCGACGCCGCGTGAATTTCGTCGTCAGTCACAGGCGGTTCAAAATTGAAGAGCGTTTTGATGTTTCGACACATAAGCGTTAATTGGTTCTATGATGTACGCCGAAAACTGTACAACTGGTTAAGGTGGTAAAATCGCTGCCAGAAAAATAGGAGCATTAGCAGAGCCATTATATTTTTTTGTCTCACATCTTTCTGTAAAAAGTTTGTAGCGTTGCTTAATTTTTATCCCTGACTTATCCAACCAACAATATGAAACTTCGCCTTCCTCATCCCTTCGTCCTCCTCCTTGGCGCGGTCGCTGTAGCTGCCTTGCTCACGTGGATTATTCCGGCAGGCGAATATCAACGACGCACGGACGCCGCGACCGGACGAGAAGTTGTCATGGCGGGAACGTACACGCGCGTGGCCGCCGCTCCGATCGGATTGAAAGCCGCGCTGCTCGCGGTGCCACGCGGCATCATCGCTGGCGCTGATGTGATTCTCACCATCCTGTTCGTAGGCGGCGCATTTGCCTTTCTGGAAGCAACGGGCGCGCTGGCGCGGCTGGTAGTAATGCTTGTCGGACATACGCGGCGACCGCGAACCATCGTCATTGCCGTCAGTCTGGCCTTTGCCACGCTCGGCGCGCTTGAAAACATGCAGGAGGAAATCGTCGCGCTTGTCGCAGTGCTTGTGCTGCTGAGTCGCGGCCTGGGCTTCGGCAACGTAACTGCGCTGGCGATGAGCGCAGGAGCCGCCGCCGTAGGCGCTGCGTTTGGCCCAACCAATCCGTTTCAGACAGGCATTGCGCTGCGCTTTGCTGAAATGCCGCCGCTGACGATTCCCGTGGTTCGCTTCGGTATGTTGATTGCCGCTGTCACCGTGTGGATCGCGTGGACGCTGGCGATGACTGCGCGCGACGATGTGCGCCCGTCAGCAGCGCCTCTGCCGACTGATGTGCGCGCGACGAAGCGTGACGCACTTCTGCTTGCGCTCGTCACTATCCCGTTTATTCCTTACGTCATCGGCGTGCTGCGCTTCGATTGGGGATTCAACGAACTCTCGGCGTTGTTCCTTATCGCTGGATTCGCCGTAGGACTTGCCTCCGGGCGCGATCTCAACACGACCGCCACTTGCTTCATCAAAGGGATGGAAACCATGCTGGGCGCGGCGCTTTTTGTAGGCGTTGCACGCGCCATCAGTGTTGTACTCACGGACGGCCACGTGATTGACACGATTGTTTATGGGCTGGCGATACCGCTGGCACACCTCCCCGGCAAAGCGGCTGCCTTGCTGATGATTCCCATGCATGCTGTGCTGCATGTCCCTGTGTCATCCGTCAGCGGGCAGGCTGTGCTGACCATGCCAATCATGGCTCCGCTGTCAGACCTGTTAGGCGTTTCGCGCGACGCTGCGGTGATCGCGTTTCAGACCGGCGGCGGTTTGATGGATATGATTACCCCCACAAGCGGCGCGCTGCTCGCCGTGCTGCTCGCTGCCAAGGTGGATTATGGACGCTGGCTGCGTTTTGCGATTCCGGGCGCATTGCTGGTGGCGCTGGTAGGAGTCATCGGAGTCCTGTTAGTGGCATAGCCTCTCCGCAAAGTGGTTGCCCCTAACACAGGTCATACGCTGGATGATGATGTGACGTTTGTCGCGCTGAAACGGATAAAAGCAAAACCATAGAAATACTTCGACAATGCGATGTTTGGCACGAAGGCCAAATCTCGGCTACATTTATGTTCACGAAATGGTATCAAACCTGATCTGACAAATTCTAAAACTATAGGTGTCTATGTCAAAAAAACTCCTCTTGATTTTCTTTTCCTGTTTTCTGGCAGGCCAATTGTTCGCGCAAGCTCCATCAAACGTGGCGCCCAATGCAGCAGATGATCTCAACAGCATTTTCAAAGCCGTGAAGTGGCGCTCTATTGGCCCGTTTCGCGGCGGACGTTCCGTCGCGGGTTGCGGCGTCATCGGCGATCCCTTGACGTATTACATGGGAACGACAGGCGGCGGACTTTGGAAAACCGATGATGCGGGCATTACGTGGCGCAACATCTCCGATGGGTATTTCAAAACCGGGACGATTGGCGCTATCGCGGTGGCCGACAGCGATTCCAATGTCGTTTACGTCGGGATGGGCGAACACGCGGTGCGCGGCGTGATGACGCATTCGGGCGACGGCGTTTATAAGTCTACTGACGCTGGCAAAACCTGGAAGCACATAGGACTGGCAGCGACGCGGCACATTGCGCGCATCGTGGTTGATCCGAAAAATCCGAACATCGTCCTTGTCGCGGCACAGGGCGCGCTGTATGGCCAGTCGCCGGAACGCGGGATCTATAAATCCACAGACGGCGGCGCGACGTGGAAGAACGTTTTGTTCGTAGACAACAAGACCGGCGCGGCAGAGCTTTCGATGGATATGACCAACACGCGCATCTTGTACGCTGCAATGTGGGAACACGGTCGTTTGCCGTGGAAAGTAATCAGCGGCGGGCCGGGCAGCGGTTTGTATAAATCCGTAGATCAGGGTGAAACGTGGGAAAAGCTGAGAGACGGATTGCCCGAAGAACTGGGCAAGATGGCGATTGCCGTCAGCCGCTCGAACCCGGAAAAGGTGTACGCCCTGATCGAAAGCGATTCTGACAAAGAAGCGGGCGGCTTGTTTGTTTCGACGAACGCGGGCAAGAAATGGAGCCGCATCACCAACGACCATCGCCTGGTGCAGCGCGCGTGGTATTACATCGAACTGTTCATTGATCCGAAAAATGAAGACACGATTTACGTGCTGAGCGCGCCTGCATTGCGTTCCAAAGACGGTGGGAAAACGTGGGAAATGCTTTCCGGCACGCACGGCGATTACCACGATTTGTGGATCAATCCTGACAATCCGAACAACTTTGTCATCCTGAATGATGGCGGTGCGGCGATCACTTTCAACGGCGGCAAAAGCTGGAGCACGCAAAGCAACATGCCGACCGCGCAGTTTTATCGCATCAACGTAGACAATCAGTTTCCGTATCGCATCTACGGCGGACAGCAGGACAACACGTCGGTTTCCATCGCTAGTCGTGAGTTGGCCAGCGGCGGCATTACGACGGCAAGCTGGGAGGCTTCAGCAGGCGGCGAAAGCGCGTTTCTCGCCTTTGACCCGGATAATCCGCGTTATGTGCTCGGCGGCAGTTATCAAGGCACGATTGAAGTATTGGACACGCAGGCCAAAGCCTCGACAAACATTATGGCTGCGCCGATTCAATATCTCGGCATGGATGCGAAAGACATCAAGTATCGTTTCAATTGGAACGCGCCGATCATCTGGAGCAAACACGAACCGAACACCTATTACCACGGCGCGCAGTATCTGCTGAAAACCAGCGACATGGGCAAAACGTGGAAAGAGGTTTCGCCAGACCTGACGCGCAACGAAAAAGAAAAGCAGGGCAAAGGGGGCGGCCCATACACGAACGAAGCCGTGGGCGCAGAAAATTACGGCACACTGAGTTACGTCATTGAATCGCCGCACGAAAAAGGCGTGATCTGGACGGGCAGCGATGATGGTCTGGTTTACCTGACGCGCGACGGCGGCGCAACGTGGAGAAACGTTACGCCCAAAGGTTTGGCTGAATGCTTGATCAACGCGATTGAAATTTCGCCGCACGACAAGGCGACGGCTTATATCGCTACGACGCGGTATAAGTTCAACGACCACGCACCGGGCTTATACAAAACCACCGATTACGGCAACACGTGGACGAAGATTGACAGCGGCATTCCGGCGGACGCTTTCACTCGCGTCGTGCGCGAAGACGACGCGCGCCGAGACCTGTTGTACGCAGGCACGGAACTCGGAGTGTTTTTGTCGTGGGACGGCGGCAGGAAATGGTCGCCGTTCCAGTTGAATTTGCCCGTGACGCCGATCACGGATTTGCGGGTTCACAAAGGCAATCTGATTGCGGCGACTTCGGGACGGTCGTTTTGGATTCTGGATGATCTGAGTGTCATTCGTCAGTACAAACCGAATGCGGCTGCGCTGGCGATTTATCGCCCTGACAATGCGTACATCGTCAACGGTGGCAGCGAACTGGATCGGGCGGATGCTGAATTTACGGGCGCAAATCCGTTTCGCGGCGTAAATCCTGCGACAGGCGTGGCGGTTTATTACCAACTGCCCGAATTGAAAAAAGACGATCACATCACGCTCGAAATCAAAGACGCGGCGGGCAAGATCGTGCGCAGCTTTTCTTCCAAAGCTGACGAGAAATTCGTGCGCTACGACGGCGGCCCGCGACCGGAACCGCTGTTGCCCAAAACGAAGGGGCTGAACCGATTCGTTTGGGATATGCGTTATCCGACGATGCCGGGCGTGCCGGGCGTTTACATCGAAAGCAGCTTCGCCGGACATAAAGCTCCGCCGGGGAAATACAGCATCACGGTAAAAATGGGCGAACAGACGGTCTCGACTGAAACGGAGATTCTGGCCAATCCGCTTTACCCGACAACGCCTGCGACCTATGCGGAATATCATCAAACAATGCTGGTGATGGAAACCGAATTGACGGCGATGCACCGCACGGTGAACAGTCTTTACGAAAAGCAAAAACAGTTGGAATCACTGCTCGCTTCATTGCCCGCTGGCGAAAAATTCAGCGCCGTCAAAAAAGACGGCGAGGCGCTGGTCAAAAAGATGAAGGCATGGGATGAAGACATGGTGCAGCGCAAATCCAAAGCCTATGACGATGTCGAAAACTTCCCGAACAAGTTCACGGCGAACTATCTGTTTTTGCTCAACCAGACTGAAAGCGATATTCCCAAGGTGAATCAACCGTCTGTGGATCGAATGAAAGAACTCAATGCGCAATGGGCTGCATTGAAAACCCGCGCCAGCGAAATGCTAGACCAGGAACTTCCGTCGTTGAATAAACGATTGTGGGAACTAGGACTCGGCGCCATCTGGAAAGAATAGGAACTGAATCAATGCCAAAAATGAAGAGTATCAACCTGATAATCAACCGTCACCTTCTCACTCGCTTGACCTTTCTGGCCTGTGCGGCGTTGCTGACGGCGACGACCATTCACGGCCAAAACATAAACTGGCCGCAGTTTCGCGGACCTGAATCGAATCCTGTGGGAACCAACACCCGACTGGCCGACCGCTGGTCAAAGACCGAAAACGTCGAATGGGCGCAGGCCATTCCCGGGCGCGGTTGGTCTTCGCCGATTGTCACGGGCGACAAGGTTTATCTGACCACCGTCACGACCGAAGGCAAATCCAAACCGCCGCAGACCGGAACGGAATACAGCAACGAATACGTCGCGGAACTGCAAAAGCAGGGGCTGCCGATGGACAAGGTGATAGAGAAAGTCACCGAACGCGACATAGAACTGCCGAGCGAAGTGAAGCTGCATTACTTCCTGTATTGCCTGAATCTGAAAACCGGCAAGGTGGAGTGGCAGCGCGAATTTTTTACGGGGCAACCGCCGGGCGGTCGTCATCGCAAAAACAGTTTCAGTTCCGAAAGCCCCGTCACCGATGGAAAGTTCGTTTATGTGTACGTGGCAAATCTGGGTTTGTGGGCGTTTGACCTGAAAGGCAAGCAGGTCTGGAACACACCGCTCGAAGCCAATCCAATCTATCTGGATTTCGGCACTGGCAGTTCGCCTGCATTGATTGACAACTCGCTGGTCATCGTGAACGACAACGAGAAACAACAATTCATAGCGGCGTTTGACAAACAAACCGGCAAACAGGTCTGGCGCACGAATCGAGACATCGGCCCAAAAGGAAGACAATCGGGTTGGGTGACGCCGTTTGTCTGGCGGCACACGCTGCGCACGGAGATTGTGACGGTCGGGCCAGAGATGGCCGTAAGCTATGACCTCAGTGGAAAAGAGTTGTGGCGGCTGTCGGGAATGTCTCCCGTGCCGATTCCCATGCCATTTGTTTTTGACGGATTGCTTTACATCAACGGCGGGCGCGGAGCGGCGCTGTTCGCCATTCGTCCGGGCGCGAAAGGCGATATTTCCCTGGAAAAAGGCCAGACTTCAAGCGAATACGTCGCGTGGTCGCAACCGCGCGCCGGAACCTATTTGCCGTCCTGTCTGGCGTACGAAGGCGGAATTTACGCGCTGACCGAAACCGGCATCCTGACTCGTTTTGACGCAAAGACCGGCAAGCAAAACTACAAGACGCGCATTGACCCGACGGCAACGGCATTCACCACTTCGCCCTGGGCATACAACGGCAAACTGTTTTGTCTGAGCGAAGAAGGCAAAACCTTCGTCATAGCGGCGGGCGAAGAATTCAAGTTGCTGCACGTGAACGATCTGGACGATATGGCGCAGGCAACGCCCGCGCTGGTGGGCGAACGCCTGTTGCTGCGCACAGAGCATCACCTTTATTCGATTCGTCGCAAGGGATAACTTCTCAAAACAAACCGAGAATTACCCGCTGACTACTCACGATCATCAGTCAGGCGCATTGCCGAAAGACGGAGCAATCACGCGCCAACTGAAGCACACCGCGAAGCGGCGGACTATCTATTGCCCGCCGCCAAGCGAGATGGTAAGGTGCGGCTCGCGTGCAGGACGCATCCAGTCCGCGGAAAGGGCCGAGCCCACCTGCATTATTCGACCAACACAGTTTCAATCTTCTTTCAGCCCGGCGTGCGGACACGGGCACACTCGAAAGGAGATTTCCTTGCCTGATTCCACTTTGCGCCTGCCCGCACGCCCTTCGCTGGAACAACTCCGCAAACAAGCCAAAGACTTGCTGAAAGCTTATCTGGACGGTGACGTCACTGTTGCCGCACGAATTCATGCCGTTATTACGCGGCTGGATGAAAATACGCTAGCGGATAGCCTGACGCTGGCCGACGCGCAGTTTGTCCTGGCGCACGAGTACGGTTTTGAAAACTGGGCGGCATTGATGTCCCAAGTCACCACCTTACGAATGGCGGAAGTGCGGTTTGAACGTTACGAACAACTCGCACGCGATCTCGTGACAGCTTACTCCGGCGATGCCGAAGCATTGGCGCGCGTCAACGAAATCTTTCCGCGCGCACTAACGTTGGAGCAATTGCAAGAACTGATTCAACACCGTCGCGAAATGTTGTCTGGTTCGATTGATGCGGAAATCATCTTTGAATTAGCCGACGCCCGGCAAATTGTCGCTCGGCAACATGGCTTTGATGCCTGGTCAGCTTTTGCCGACAGCTTTGCGCAATCGCCCAGCGATCTGCGCGCGACGCCGATTGGGCTGAGTTCGACGCCGCCTTTTTACAAAGTGGATTGGCAAAGCAACACCATTGAACCCGGACCGTTGATGTCTGACAAAGACTGGGACTTCCTTCTGGACGTCATGGAAGAATTGCAAATCACCGGCCTCAACGCGAATGGACAGATGACCGACGCCGTGCTGGATCGTCTGTCACGCTGTGAATTCATTACTCGGCTCAATCTGGATGGCGCCACACGGGTCACCGATGATGGCCTGTTGCAGTTGGGCCGGATGCCGCAATTACGCGAACTGAATTTGAGCGGCTGGGGAAGCGCAATCACGGATCGTGGGCTAGTCATTTTGCGACACCTGCCTGAGTTGCGGAGCTTTCAGATGTGCTGGCCGCAGCGCGTGACTGACGCCGGAATGGAAAATTTGAAGTTCTGTGCTCATCTGGAACGCGTGGATTTGATGGGGACGCTGACGGGCAATGGCGCGATTCGGGCGCTGGCAGGCAAACCAAAGCTGGCGCATTTCAAAGCTGGCGCTCAGGTAACGGCAGAAGGATTGACATGGCTCCATCAGTTTCCGCAATTCAAAACCTGGCAAGACGGCGACATCGCGTATGAGTTAATGGGTTTCGAAGCAGCGCCGACTTATTTGCTGCTGCGACCGGAACCGTTCACCCAGCAAGGACTGGAACGACTGGTCGGGTTGGAAGGCTTGTTCGGGCTGAACATTGATGGCCCGGTGCAAATCACGTCAGAAGGGCTTGCCCCGCTCAGGCAGTTGCCCAATCTGGGCTGGCTGGGCGTTGATCCGACGGATAAAGCCATGCAGCACATTGCCGCGTTGCCAAAGCTGCGGATGTTGATGTGCCAGGACACCAGGGCGACAGATGATGGTTTTATCGCTATGGCTCGTTCGCAAACCATTGAATACATCTTGGGACGCAAATGTTACGACCTGACGGGACGCGGCTTTGCCGCACTGGCGGACATGCCCGCGCTGAAAGGGTTGTCAGTCAGTTGCAAGAATGTTCCTGACGAAGCCCTGGCCGCGTTGCCGCACTTTCCCGCGTTGCGCGAATTGATGCCAATGGATGTTCCCGACGAAGGCTTTCGCCACGTTGGCCGCTGCACACAATTGGAAAAACTCTGGTGCATGTATTGCCGCAACACAGGCGACGCCGCAACGGAACACCTGACAGGCTTGTCCAAACTCAAAACTTATTACGCAGGCAAGACCAACATCACTGACCGCAGCCTGGAAATTCTGGGTCGCTTGCACTCGCTGGAAACCCTGGAGTTTTGGGAATGCAGCGGGATCACCAATGCAGGGTTGGCGACGTTGGCAGGCTTGCCGAAGCTCCGCGAAATTACCGTTGGCGGATCACCCAACGTCACCCGCGCTGGCATGGGGATATTCTCAGCCACGGTTCGCGCAAATTACTGGTAAGAGAATACGCGAAACACACATCACCCATTTGAAATGCAACTTCTACCGTTGAACAATCGTAGTCGGGCGAGAAATACAAACCAAAACTTAGTCGGGCGCATTGACCCCAAATTTCAGCGTGATCGCGGCGTGTTGGAAGTCCGCAAGGTATTTTGGGAACCAACCGTCAAAGTGACCAAAGCACGCAAGAAACAATTGGACAAAGCACTGGCACGATTAGCCAATCTAATCGGCGCAGTGAGAGTCGAAGTCACGTTATGAAAATCCCCCAAAAGGAGACCTCTGTTATGACTCCACAAATCAAAATCGGTGGCCGCGTTTTCCTGATGATCGCGTTGATTTCGCCTGCCTTGTTCGCGCAAGCTCCGGAACAAGCCAAAGTCGTCGCGGGCGCGGATCGAGCCGTCGAAAAAGCCGCCAAGCTCTCTCCGCCTGCTGCGCTCGGATGCGCAGTCGGCGTTTCGCTTTCTGGCCGTTCGGTTTATGAAAAAGCGTTCGGGATGGCGGAAATTGAACACGCGATTCCCAACACACCGCAAACCATTTTTGAATCCGGCTCGGTGGCCAAACAATTCACCGCCGCTGCGGTCATTCTGCTTTCGCTGGAAGGAAAACTGGGACTTGATGATCCGGTCAGAAAGTACATCTACGAGTTCCCGGATTACGGCACGCCTGTGACGATTCGGCAGTTACTCAATCACACAGCCGGGTTGCGCGATTGGGGATCGGTGCTGGCCTTGACCGGATTTGGACGAGGCGACCGCGTGGTTTCGCAGGCGCTGGCGATGGATGTCATTACCCACCAGAAAGGGTTGGATTTCACGCCCGGCGCGGAATACTCGTATTCAAACAGCGGTTATCAGGTGGCTGCGACAATAGTCGAGCGCGTGTCAAAACAGAGTTTTCCGGCGTTCACCGAAGAGCGATTTTTCAAACCGCTGGGAATGACGAAGACAAGCTGGCGCGACGATTATCAGCGACTGATTCCCGGTCGCGCTCAGGCGTACACAGGGCCGCTCGCCGGTCCTTGGCGATTGTTGATGCCGTTTATGAATGTTTACGGCAACGGCGGAATGCTGACCACCGTCGGCGATTGGTTGAAATGGAACGCCATGCTCGATTCGCGTTCGATGGGCGCGCCGCTGGTTGAAGCTTTGGAAACGACCGGCGTGTTGAACGATGGCCGAAAGATCAGCTACGCGCTGGGCGTAACTGTCACCAACGAAAACGGCCATCGCAAAGTCTCTCACGGCGGTTCGACGGCGGGTTACCAAACCTTCCTGTCCCGGTATCCCGACCTCAAACTTTCCATCGCCGTGATGTGCAATGGCGCGTCCAGAAATCCCGCCGCTTTGGAGCGTGACATTTTCAACGAAATCGCCGGCCCTTTTCCTGTGCCCAAGCCGCCCGACACCATCGAGTTGAAGCCCGAAGAACTGCAAAAGTACGTGGCTTTGTGGCGCAACGAAAAAACTCACCTGCCGGAACGGACAGTGATCGAAAACGGCGCGCTGCGATTGGCTGGCCAGGCTGTGCTGCGCCCTTTGCGCGACGGTTCTTTTCTGGGCGGATCGGCGAAGATTCGTTTCCAAATGGGAACGAATGGCAAACCGATTTCAGTCGAAGTAGACACCGGCGAAGCCGTCAATCGGTATATTGCCGAAATGCAATGGACGCCAACGCCGGATGAATTGAAATCCTTCGCTGGCGTTTGGCACAGTGACGAAGCCGGCGCATCGTTCACTATTGTGGTTGAAAACGACAAAGCATTTTTTGTTCAACGACCAACCACTCGCCTGTTGCTGCGCCCGCAATTCAAAGATCATTTCAGTATCGGACCTGGCCAGGTGATTTGGGTAACGCGCGATGCCAATGGGCAAATCACCAAATTGCACTATGGCGCATCCCGCATGCGCAACATGCCTTTTGAGCGCGTTGGCGGCAAATGACGCAATGCTTTCCTTGCTGGGTTGCCATTGGCTGATTGATCTTGATGAAAAGATCCAACGGCTTCGAGCGTAAAGCAGAACTGCACTGATACGAAGCCCACGGAATCGGAAAACGGGATATGAAAATCAAAAGCTATCTGGACTAAAATCACGAGACAACCAACCGGGGCATTTGCTCTATGGTGTCCCAGCGGCAAAGCGGCGTGACAGAGGCTTCCCAAGCTATCTTTTTCGGCAAGGCAGCGTGACGCAGCTCGACTCTTTTCTTACCATCGCCTCCGTATACAAATTCTTTCTTCCAGCTTGCTGGTGTAAAAACCGGAAACGACGAAGTATTCCATTTAATCGGCGGTCAGTGTTTTTTGAGCGCGGTAGATATAGTGGGCGCGGCCAAATCGGATTTCGCAGCCGTCTTCCAGCTTGGTGGCTTCGATGCGTTTGCCGTTGACGAAGGTTCCATTGCTGCTGCCAAGGTCGTAAATCGAATAATCGTTTTCTTCGGCGACAATGCGGGCATGCCGTTTGGAGACCGAGGGATGTTCGATGACGAATTTGTTGTTGAGTGTGCGGCCAACAAGAATTTCAGTTTCGTTCAAAATGTAAGCAATGTGTTCCTGGCCATCCGGCGACACGGTGACGAAATGCGGGCGAGTGTCCAGGTTTTCCTTGGCCGGGAGTTTGATGTTGGCTCCGCAACGAGCGCAGAACTTGGCGCCCGGTCGTTGCGGCGTGGCGCAGATCGGACACAGTTCAAGCTCATCAGGTTCTGGCACAAACACGCCGCAACGCGGACAACTCATACCGGCGGTCGCTTTGGCTCCGCATTCCTGGCAATAGCGCCGGGTCGGCAAGACCAGCGTGCCTTCGCGGTGAGGGGAAGTGTCGCTGTGAAATCGAATGCGCGACCGCACCCAGAAAAACAGCGCAATCATCAAAAACACCAACAGCACGAATACCAGAATTCCCAGCCTTGATGCCGCCATCAGCAAGACATCGAACAACGAATGCAGCAGAGTGGCATACAGCCAGCCTTGCAAAATGATCGGGAAGCGTTTGCGGAACAGGTTCGGTTTGGTTTTGGCCTGGCTGAGGCTCATGCCCCAAACGGCGGAAAACAGTGCGTGACCGGGATTGGACAGCGGCCCGCGCAGCAGCACCAACATCGGATCGTTCTGCGCCAGATACACGACATTTTCGATGGCGGCGAATCCCAGAGCCGCCGTTGCGCTGTAAATGACTCCGTCCAGCGGTTCATCGAATTCCGGGCGGCGATAGGCGTAAAAGTACACGGCCAACAGCTTCATCGCCTCTTCGACAGGGCCAACTACCAGAACGAACAGCAAAAAGTGGGAAAGAGATGAATCCCCGAAGAGATTTGTAAGCAGCAGTTTTCCAAGCAGATTCAGGAATAAGGCGGGAATGGTCGCCAGCGCACCAAACAGAAAAGTCATGCCCAGCACATGGCCGGACAATCGTTTGTAACGGGTTCGGCTGGAGAAATACCAAAGCCACAGCGCGCACGGCAGCAGCGACAATAAAGGCACCAGAATGAAATATTGCAGAGCTGCCATTGAGGATAAATCCGGAGTTGATGATAAGGATTCAGGAGGCGACCATCAAAGTCTTTTACCGCCTGAGCGCCAACCCAAAACTCTTGTCATTCTTCCAGACTTTTGCGTTTGACGATAACCAGCGTGAGGTCGTCCACGGTTTTGGCTTTGCCGACGAATTTGGCCAGAGCTTCGTCAATCCTGTCACGCAAACCGGCGGGAGTGCGCCCGCGATTTTTTTGGACGATTTCGACCAGTCGCGCTTCGCCAAACTCTTCGCCTTCTTCGTCCAGGCTTTCCGTGACGCCGTCGGAGTAAATGACCAGAACGTCTCCTGGTTCCAAATCCACCCAGCCTTCGCGATATTCGGCGAAAGGGGTAATGCCGACAGGGAAGCCTCCAATGTCAAGCGTGGTGACTTCGCCGCTGGCTCTGACCAGCAATGGGGAATTGTGGCCTGCGGTTATGTAGTTCAATTGATGCGAGCGCGGATCAAGCTCGCTGTAAAACAGTGTGACAAAGCGATTGGATGGCGTGTTGTCGTAAATGTATTGGTTGATTTCGCCGACGACTTCGCTGGCGGAAAGCCGCGTTGTGGCCTGGGCGCGAACCGCCGCGTGAACGGACGACATCAGCAAGGCCGCGCCGGTTCCTTTGCCGGAAACGTCGCCCAGAGCGACCACGTAACGGCCATCGCGTTTTTCGATGAAGTCGAAGTAATCGCCGCCGACTTCGTAACAGGGAAAGCTGACGCCTATCAGATCGTATCCGGGAATAGGCGGCGGCGAGGCCGGATGCAATCGCAGTTGAATTTCGCTGGCAACCGCCAGTTCATTTGCCAGCCGTTTCTGTTCCTGCTGGACTTCCAGCAGCCGGACGTTTTCTATGCGAATGGCCGCGACTCCCGCGATCAAGGTCAACAACTGCAAATCGCGTTCGGTGAACCGATTTGTCTGATACGGACTGTCAACGTACACCATGCCCGACGCGCGGTTTTCGACCGCCAGCGGAACCGCCATCACTGAACGAACTCCGCCGAGCACGATTGACTGGCGTTCCTGAAAGCGCGGGTCTTGTTGCGCGTCGGAAGTCAGGACGGAAGTGCATTGTCTGAGCACTTGTTCGGTAATGGAGTGACTGATCTGGATTTCCTGATGTGATGTGTTTGCCTGACGGCGGGCTTTCAAGGCCTTGCAGACCAGTTCGGGTTTGGCGTCCGATTTTCCTTCGGGAGTTTCGAGCAGCATCACATATCCGCGATCTGCCGGGAGCGCGTCAAAGACGCATTCCAGCACCTGTTGCAATGTTTCGTCGAGAGAAAGCGGCGACAGCAAGGTCAAGCTGACCCGGCTGATGATGTTCAGTTCATCCTGACTGACCAGCTTTTGGTCAGGGTTCAAAGTGCGATTGTCAACGAAGGTTTTATTTAACTGTGTTTGCGAGTCCGTGATTTTCAGCAGGTCGTGCGCGGAATTTCGATTTCCGGCGACGATGGTCGCTTCGGGAGTTGGCGCGAAGCTGCTGTCGGAAAACAGAATGCTGGTGCGTCCGCGGGCTGGCGCGGTGTCGGCGCGTTCGGAGTATTCGATTTCGGTTTCGCCGATGCGGATGATGTCGCGGTCGCTTAATTGAACCTGCGAAGCCAGCCGCGCTCCATTTATCAATGTGCCGTTGGCGCTGCCCAGATCGCTGATCCAGAACGAATCGCCTCGGCGGCGAATTTCTGCGTGCAACCGCGACGCGAACGGGTCTTCAACACACAAATCGTTACGAGCCGAACGGCCAATTGTCGTCCGAAGTCGGCTCAGTTCTGTAACCGAATCGCCGTGTGACGGTGTGGAGCGAACGATTAAACGTGGCATAGGGGATTCAGCGCTTTGAACAGCGGGACAAAAACGAATCTATTCAAAGCTGTTCAGGGGCCCTTTGTTTTTTTGCTCAGGGTCGTTTTTGACCTGATTGAGAGTATCGCCTTTCATGAGTTCACGGCGCTTGGCTTCCTCGCGCGCGGCTTTTTCCGTTCGCGCCGCATTGCTCTGGGCGACGCCGACGTAATTGCCGCTGTCAACGCGTTTGAAATAATCGTGCGCCTGAGCCTGTTGCCCAAGTCCGTAATAACAGGAGCCGATGAAATATAGCAGGTCTTTGTCTTCCGGCGTCAGACGATACGCAGCCAGAAATTCCTTGATCGCCGCGGGATATTCGCGGACGTTGTAATACCGCAATCCCAGTTTTTTATGACTGTCGGCAGCTACATGCGGATCGGGACGCTCTTCAGGTTGAGCCGCCACCGGAGGTTTGAGTCCCGCCACAGAAGTCATGCGCGGCAGTGGTAGCGAGATGTCCGTTTGAATGTTGCCACCAGGCAATGTGACCGGCACGTTTTGAGCAATGACATTTTTGCGCTGCAATTTGGGGTCTGCGTCTCCCTTTCCGGATTCATAAGTTTCCATTGCTTCGAGGGCGACGGCAGCCTGCGGGCTGGTCTGATCGAATGCGATGATGCGTTTGTATTCGGAAATCGCCGCCGACCACTGGCCGCGAGCACGATGGGTTTCTGCTATCTGAAGCCTGGATTCCAGATGATCCGGAGCCAGGCGGAGCACGGTTTGATATTCACGCAAGGCATCTTCAGGGCGGTCGGCGCTGGCGTAAGTCTGCGCCAGCATGAAATGCACTTCGGAATTGTCCGGCGTCAGTGCCAGGGCATTGCGAAAATATCCGATGGCGGTTTCATACTGCCCCTGTTCGCGATCATGCTGAGCGCGTTTGATAAGATACGAACTCTGTTCTTCGGCGCTGAGCAGGTTTCGCCCGGCATCGAGCAATCGGGATGGAGTCGTCAGTTTATCGCGCAGCAGAAAATAACCGCTGGCTGAAAGCACGACGATGGCGGCAATCAGGCTCAATCGCAGTTTCGAACCAAAATTGGAATTCTTGCCCAACCCCGAAGCCTGCGCCAAAACCGTCGAAGGGCCATTGGGAGGCAATTGGCCACTTCCTGAAGCGCGACCGGATGTGTAACCGGATGTGTAATTGGTCGGCATCAATGACCCGGTGGTTTTTCGATTGGCAGGCGCTGACGATTGAGAAGAAGAAAATTGCGTTTTGACCGCAGTCACTGCCTGCGTCAGCGGAGACGAATTGGATGTCTTTGGCTCAGATTTGGCGACAGGAGCGACAGATTTGCTTTCGCTGCGAGTTTCAATGGATTCGGAGATGATTTGACTGATCCTTTCCTGTTTCTTTTTGACGGCTTCGACAATCAGCGGGCCTGAAGCTCGAATGCGTTTCAGGGATTCGCTGATGGCTTTTTCGTTGGGTTCGGGAACTGTCCCGGAAGATGGAGTTTGATCGAGAGTGTTGACGGCGGGGCCAGGTAATTTGCCTGTGTCTGGATTGTTGAAAGAGGTCGCGGTTGCCGAACCAGGCAACGTTTCACGTTGATGATCTTTGGGCGTGTTGCGGGCGGAAAATTCCACGTTCAAACGAGCCGACGCGGAAGAGAACGCCGCCTGATTATTCAACTCCGCCCCGCATTGGCGGCAATACCGCGCAGCAGTTCCGTTGGCCGCTCCACATCTACCACAGTAATTCATGGTCATAACTTGATACCTCTAAAACACGCTTATGCGGCAGCGACTTTCCACGATCAGTAACATCGGTCAAGCCGTTACACAAACGGGGCGGCGTGTTGTCAACCTGTTCATTCAATGATTGTGATTCGCGCCATCACCAGCAGGCGAAAACGCGAATCAGACTTTTTGTTTACAAAACAATGCTTGGCAGTTGAGGGAGGAACGCATTGTGCTTTTCATTCCTTGACGACCAGGGTTTTAGCGATTTTGTCGTGCAAACCACGCTGTTTTGGGTTCCACAACATTCCGATAAAACCCAGTCCGGCAAAGAGCAGGGAAAGCATAAATACCAGAAGGCGAATGCCTGCGGTCTGGTAATCCAGCGGTTGGCCGTCGGCGCGAATCACTCGCAGCCCGATGAATCGTTTGCCGAAACTTTGCCCGAACCGCACGTAACTGTAGACCCAGTTGAAATAAATCATGGCAATCGTCAGCGCATAACCGACATACTGAAAGAAGCCACCGACTTCAGGCTCCATCAATTTACGCTTGACGAAAAACGCCAGCACCAAAGTTACAGACAGGGGGAAGAGCGTCAGAATGTAATCCAGCAAAAAAGCGCTGCAACGGGCATTTAGACTCGGCGTCACCGCTTCGTCTGAACTGTGAGTGTTTGGCATAACAATGAAAATTTCGTCCGAACTCATAGGACGCGGGTGTTTACGAAACCACGAATTTTAGTGTCGTTTCGCCCAGCTTGAGTTCGTCGCCGCTGATCAGCATATGCGGCTTCCCTTGAGAAAGTTTCAAGGAACCATTGACGACTGTTCCGTTGGCGCTTCCCAGGTCTTCGATATAAAACTGCGCGCCTTGAGCCACGATCCGGGCGTGACGGCGCGAAACGCGAGCCGACGGATCGTATTTCGACAGATCAACTTCAGGGCGGATGCCGCGATTCGGGTCAACGCGCCCGATCAAACTTTCGCCTTCGATATTGAGCGGGAATTGCGCGTTCATTTCGCTGGTTCCCATGACTATCAATTTGGCGGTGGTTTTTTTCGCGGGTTGGCGAGTGCCGCAATAAGCACAGAAGACGTCATCCGTCGCCAGTTCGTGCCCGCAATTGACGCAGACGTTGACAGGTCCGAAACTTTGCGAGGTTTCGTAAAGATTGGCTACTGCCACGGCTCCGCGCCGACCTTCCTGCAAGTAGCGCAAATGCGACTGCAATTCCTGCCCAAAGGCCTTTGCCGAAGAAAAACGATTTTCCGGTTTGTGCTCAACCGCGCGACAAATCATTTCTTCCATTTCCGGCGAGATGTCCGGAATGATCTGACGAGGTTTGGGATTTTTGCCGAAATCGAAAATCAGCAGCGGATTGTCCTGCGGGTCATGACCGGTCAGCAGATGGAACATCGTCGCGCCGAGCGAGTAAATATCGGATCGTTTTTCGACGTTCCCGGCGAATAACTCCGGCGGCGCGTAGCCCATGGTTCCGATGGCGGTTACGCCTTTTTGAGTCGCGGCCACGAAACGCGCAATGCCGAAATCCACCAGCATGACGCGGTTGGTGCGCGAATCTATCATCAGGTTGGCGGGTTTCAGGTCGCGGTAAATGATCGGAGGGTCCTGCGAATGTATGTAATCAAGCACGTCGCAGGTATCCACGGCCCATTTCGTGACAGTGAGTTCGTCCACTCTGCCGCCTGCCACTCGTTGACGCGCAGCCAGATCACCGCCGTCAATGTACTTCATTACCAGGTAATAACGACCGCGTTCTTTGTCGAAAAAATACTGGTAAATGGTCGGAATCGAAGGATGGTCGAGTTTGGCCAGCAATTCGGATTCGCGTTTGAAATCTTCAATGGCTTTCGTCCGCGATGATTCATCGGCGAACATTTCGATCATTTCCTTGACCGCCACGGGGCGATTGGCCAGATTTTGATCTTCCGCCAGATAAACTGATCCCATCCCGCCGCCGCCAATACGTTTGGTGATCTTGTAGCGGTCTGCGAGCAGCGTGCCTTGGGCAAGCTGAATTCCTGTTGGTGTATTACCGGAAGCGGTCATACTTGTAACTCCGGTGCGCGCTGGGCTGGCCGGCGCGACCGCGTAATTGATCGGTGTATCCTGCCACGCGCCGCATTCGCCACAGTAAGGGTCACCGGCTGTGGTTTGCGCTCCACATTCGGGACAGAATGCCATAGGTCAATGAAATTCCAAGTTCCGGGTTCCAAACCAGATTGCCTCTAATTGCCTCTGGCCATTGAAGCAGCCTTCAGGCAGGGAAATCGAAACCGTCCTTAACTCAAAATGAACTTTAGAAACGTTTTCCCGACAATGATTTCATCGCCGTTATTGAGCGGCTGTTTAATGCCGGGCAACAAACGAGGCCCGCGATTGATAAACGTTCCGTTGGTGCTGCCCAAATCTTCGAGCAGGTATTGATTATTCAAAAACTGTATTCGCGCGTGACGGCGCGAAACTTTGGCTTCGGGGTCGTCCTGATCCAAATCTACGTCCGGAAAAATTCCTCCGTCTGCGTCCCAACGACCAATCATTGACTCAATGCCGACAATCGGAAACTCTTTCCCGATTTTTCCGCCTCGTTGAATGACGAGCTTGGCGCGCACAGTCGGAGCCTCAGCGGTATGCGGGTGTTGGGCGCTCATCATCGGTTGTTGAGCGTTTTCAGGATTGTATGAAGCGCCTTTCAAATTACCGGTCGGTCCGTTGAACGCCGTGGTCTGGTTGATGGCTCCAACGCTGGTGCTGACCGGCGGCAGCGGTGGTATCGGATTGCCAGACTGCTGTAAGGGTTGAGCCGCCGGTTGAGGCAGGCTCGACGCCGCTACATTCTGGTTCGACGATTGTGCTGGCTGGTAAACGGGCGGCGGCGGCGGCGTGTAAGGCGTAGCCGGTTTCGGCGTCACTGTCTCTCGCGTGAACGCGGGCGGTGGCGGCGGAACCGGCGCTTGCGGCGCGGCGCTGGTCGTCATCTGAGACTGGAATGATGGCGGCGGCGTGAATACCTGTCGCACTGAACTGGCCGCATTAAGTTTGGTTCCGCACTCGTCGCAGTATTCAGAACCGTCCAAGTTGTCAGTGCCGCAGTGATAACATCGAATCATAGCTGCATCAGCCTCCGCTTGAGCGAAAACTCCTGATCATAAAACTACCTGAGATTTTCGTTTCGTGTGCTTGACCGGCGCGTTTGTCGTGGGGTGATCCACACTGGAACCGCCAAGCTTTATCCATAAAGAGCCGTCATTCTACACAGATTCATCTGCTCGCGCTAGTTGACTAAAAAGAAAGTAAGGATGAATGTTTACCACAAATTGCAGGTGTCAGGTCGCCTGAAATTTGAAGTAGAAAGCAGGCAAAGGAAGCTTTGTAGGCTGGAACAAGCATTGTGTTCGCGCTTCGGCTCGCTAAAGGAAGCAAATCGGCCGAAGCGCGAATTTTCAAGCGGCGATCAGTCTTTCGGTGCGAAATAACCGGTTCGCGCGCGTATGCGAAGCTCGGAATTTTTCGCGGCTTTGACTTTGATCCGACGGAATTTTCCATCGTTGGCTTCGTTGGTTGAATAATACCCAAGCAGATATTGAGCCTGCAATTCGGCAGTGATCTGATTGAAGACAAGCGTCAGGTCTTCCAGCTTGTCCGGCAGGAAGGCCATACCGCCTGTGTCAGTTGCCAGTTTGAACATTCCATCCTGCCCCTTGATGCTGATGCGGTTCAGGAATATCGAAGGTCCGCTTGGATTAATCGAATAAAACAGGCATTCAGCGCGTTGCAACTCGCGTAGGGAGTCGCCAAGTTTGAATCGAACACTGTTGGTGTCTTCGCCATCGGAAAGCACAATCATGACGCGGCGAACTTCGGGGTTGGAAGTGTCGCTGATGTGCTGAGCAGCTTTTACAACCGTATCGTGAAAGGCCGTCGAGTCTTCAGTCGGTTGAATGGACAATGCACCTGCGACTGCCTTTTCAACATTGTCGGTTCTGGGAACAGCCAGCTTGGGAATCGTGCCAATTGCAAAAATGGAAATGCCATCGCCGGGTTTGAGCACCTGATTGATGAATCGGCTGGCTGCCTCACGCTCGAAATCGAAACGGTTGCGAATGCTGCGCGAGACATCGAACAGCAATACCATCTCAATTGGCGTCTTACCGGGTTCGCCCAGGGTTTGCACTTGTTGAGCCGTGTCGTCTTCTTCGACGACGAAATCTTCAGCGGTTAGATTGCGTATTGGATTTCCGTTGGCATCAGTGACTGAAACAGGAACTGTGACCAGCCGCGAATCAATACGAATCGTTTCCAGTTCCGGCTCGGGCTGTTTGCCGGGTTTTTGCGGGTCCTGTGGTGTGGAAGGTGGTTGTGAAGGAGTCGGTATTTCAACTGGCTTAGGATTTTGCGTTTGATCCTTTTGGGTCGGGGCAGGTTTGTTCGGATCGCTTTGAGGCGCATTTTCCGGCACCCGACGCGGACGTTCGTTTTGGTCCGAGGGCTGACTTTTCGGAGGAGCTTGCTGTTGCCCGAAAGATTCAAAGGCAATCGTTCCCAGGAAAAAACACCCCAGCGCCAGCAGAAACGCCAGTCGTAAATTCAGAAAGCTTAGTTTCCTATCCATCAGATCATCCCCCTTCATAGTTGGAGCGGCCGAAAATAACAACGAGTGATGAACGAATATATCGCTCATCACTCGCAATTACGACTCACAAATACTCCATTGGCAGATAGTTTTTGTTGTCTGCGTTCTATTCGATTGAGCCGGTCGTGCCCGGGCGACGAATTTCCACTGGCGGAGGAGGAGTGGTCATCCCTTTGTTGACCAACAGCTTGACCTCTACACGGCGATTTTGTTCACGGCCTTCGCGGGTATCGTTTTCAGCCACCGGCTTGAGCGTGCCGAAACCGTGTGGTTGGATGATTCGACGCATCGGAATATCCTGGTCAGCCAGATATTCAACCACGGCATTTGCCCGTTGCTGACTCAGTTTACGGTTCAGATCGGCTTTACCTTCAGCCGAAGCAAAGCCGGAAACTTCGATTAAATAAGCTTTCTGTGTTTTGGCCTGTGCAGCAATTTCTTCAAGCGTTTGCATCGCTTCCTCCGACAACTTGGCGCTGTTCACTTTGAAATTGATGTAAATGACAGGCTTTTCTTCATAATCATCCAGATTAGCAATTGCCTCGTCGAGCCTTCTGTTAGTGGCTTCGACGCCGGCAATTGCGGCATCCGCCGTGTCCTGAGCCGCCTTGGCTCCGCCACGAGCAGCATTGGAAACCGCTGCGAGTTCTTCAATCTGACCAGAAATACGCTGGGCGTTGGTTTCTACTTGAGTGATGCGCTCTTCGCTCTTCGAGACACGACCTTCAACCGGTTTCATGCGCGTGTTAACGGTGTTGGCGACAACCAAGGCGTCGTCTTTGAATTTAACTTTCTCCGCGACCAGAACGCCATTGGAATCGCCACGACCTTCAGCTTCAACGTTCAAACCTTGCAAGAGTTGAGCAACACCATATTTCTTCGCGCCACGAAACGGATTGCCCTTTTTCTCTTCAATTTTGGTGCTATTGGTCAGACTGACTCGATAATCACCACCAGTTTGGTCACGCAGAATGAAAATTTCTGGCCCCTCGCGCTCAACAATCACACCGCTGAGCTTTTTTTTCGTTCCTTGCGAAACTGTCAAAATTTGGCTCTGGTCAACTTTCGTGTCCTGAGCGAGCACCATTACGCTTGAAAGCGCCACTAAACCGCACAACATCAAACCAATCAATGTTTTTTTCATATTTCCCCCCTATGAGTTTGGAGTTTTGACCACTAAATAACTCTTTGTGAGTCGTGAATGCCAACAACCTTTCAGCCAACTTTCAGCAAACCTTGAGCAAACATCGTTCCACTGAATATAAAAATTGCAAGTTAGTTGATTTGCAAGAGCTTACAGAGAAAACCTAATGTTTAAGGTACTCTCACCTTAGTAGTTCTGTATCTAAAGCCATACACTCAAAAAAGAGTGTATGGCTGATATTACATACACACTATGAAGTTTTTTCCCTCTGGACACAGTTGCTAACGTTTCGGGCATTGTCAACAAATCATAAACTTACAGGATTAGAAATGGAAGTCCTTATGAATAAAAGAGAAACACCATTTGGTCAGTCGCAGCAATAATTCTGTTTGATATGAGGCAGGTTGGTTGTTGCTGATTTCCATCACTGCAAGAGCTGGTTCAAGGTGGCGTTCTCCCGTTGCCCGCGAAACTCAGTCGGTTCACGGCCCATCGGTGTGACTCAAAAAAACTTGGAGGAGTTATGAAGTTTGTTCGAGTATTTGCAGCTTTGCTTGGGATTTTGCTCTTTGTCAGTTTCGCTCAAGCGCAAGGAATCATCTTGCCTGGTCCTTGCACAAGACCAATTCCGCGTTGCCCACAGCCAACGGAAATTCCGCAGCAGCCATTGAAGGTGAAAAGCATCAAGCTCACCACAAAAATCAACGATCAGGTTGCAGTAACACATGTCGAACAGGTGTTTGAAAACGACACCCCGTTCGTACTGGAAGGCGTTTACTTTTTTCCTTTGCCTGACAATGTGTCCATCTCAGAGTTTGCCATGTGGGATGGCGACAAACGTCTGGTAGGTGAGGTTCGTTCCCGCGACGAAGCTCGAAGAATTTATGACAACATTGTTCGTTCGCGTCGAGACCCTGCGTTGTTGGAATATGCCGGAAAAAATCTGTTTCAAGCCAGCGTGTTTCCAATTCAGCCGCACAGCGACAAAAAGATTGAGTTGAGCTACAGCCAGATTCTGACCGGCGAAAATGGCGCTGTTGGTTATCGTTATCCGCTGGGCACAGGTTGGAGAGCAAACCAGTTCCCCCCCAATCCGCCGCCGCGACCGATTCGGCGAGATGGGACTGTCAACCCCGCTTTTCCGCCGCGAACAACGTCGAGTCGCATTTCGGCGCATATTGAAATTGTTTCCAGTGTCCCGCTGAAAGGAATTTATTCCCCATCGCATGAACTGGAAATCAAACGCGATGGCGAAAGGAAAGCCAAAATCAGCTTCGAAACTTCTGCATCGTCGGAGCAGAAGGATTTCCAGCTTTTCTACAATTTTTCGGCGCAGGACTTTGGAGCGTCATTGCTGACTTATCGCGAACCGGGCAAGGATGGGTATTTTATGCTCATTGTTTCGCCCAAAGCTGAGCTTGATGATCGTAACGTTGCCGCCAGGGATGTGATTTTTGTTGTTGATACTTCCGGCTCAATGAGTGAAGACGCAAAGATGGAAAAAGCCAGGTCTGCCTTGCGATACGGTGTCAATACACTGAATGCAAAAGATCGTTTCAACATAGTTTCATTTGCGGGAGAAGAACATTTGTTGAATGAATCTCTCTTGCAAGGTAACGACGAAGGCAAGCGACGGGCAAGGGATTTCATAGATCGAATGAAAGCGACCGGCGGCACGAACATCAATGATGCTCTGATCTCGGCGCTCAAACAGGCCAATCCCGGTGGAAAGTCAGTGGAGGGCGGGCGAACTCAGATTGTTGTGCTGATTACTGACGGTCAGCCGACGGTTGGCGAAACTCAACCGAAACGGATTCTTGAAAACGTCCATCAAGCCAATAAAACCCAGATACGATTGTTTACCTTTGGTGTCGGTTACGATGTGAACACATTGTTGCTGGACAGTCTTGCCAATGAAAATCGCGGAGCAGTCGGATATATCGAACCAAACGAAGACCTGGAAGTAAAAGTCTCAGGCTTTTTTGCCAAGGTCAATCATCCGGTTTTGAGCGATGTAAAAATCAACTGGGGCGGCACGCAAACCGATCTTGTTTATCCGCGCGTAACGCCGGATATTTTTCACGGCTCGCAATTGGTTTTGGTTGGGCGCTACGGCGAAGGAACGAAGCAGAAACTTCGTGTTACGTTGGCGGGGAACGTTAATGGGCGCGAACGACAATTTGTTTATGACGATTTGTCGTTCCCTGAAAAACAAGCGAATAACGATTTTCTGGCTCATCTGTGGGCAATGCGGCGTGTTGGCCATCTGCTGGATCAAATTCGCTCGAATGGGGAATCCAAAGAGTTGCGTGACGAAATCACACAGCTTGGAACTCGTTACGGCATCGTCACGCCGTACACGTCTTATCTGGTGCTTGAACCTGGAATGCGATTGGCTGGGACGCCCGGAACAATGAATCAAACGATGCATGCTCAGGGATCTGGCGGTGGGCATCAGCCAAGAGTTTCTTCGTCGAAAACTGCTCCGATGATGCTTCCTGATCCGGCAATCAGTTCGGGGCGAGATGCAGTAATGATAAGCAAGGAAAAAGAAAAGCTCAGTCGCGCTGACAAGATTGAAACTTCCGAAATCGCCATTGGTGGTTCAATGCGGCAAGTGGCCGGGAAGACCTTCTACTTGCTCAACGGAGTTTGGACGGACAGCGAATTCAAGGAAGAAGGCAAATTGCCGGTTGTCTCGCTGAAATTCGGTAGTGACGATTATTTTCAGTTGATTGGCCAGGAGCTAAAACTTGCTGAGTATTTTTCTCTCGGCGAGCGCGTCGTGGTTGTTTGGAGCAGCAAGGTCTACAAAGTTGAGCCGTAGGCTTCGCCAAAAATCAGACGCCGCTGATGACAGCCTCTTTGGGAAGGCTGTCATCAGCGGCGTCTGATTTTGAAATCTGAAGAGCTTATCTGTTGCTGAGAACTTTTATTCGGGCGACGAATGCGCCGTTGTTGTCGCGCAAGTTGCCTTCGTTGATGCTCAAAAACAGTATCCCATTGTGTTTGGAAACAAACTCAGTGGATTGACCGACAAAGACAAAATCATTGTTGTCGTCACCTATCACGGCAATCAACGCGCCGGTTTTCTGGCTCGGCATCAGCTTGTCTTTATCGGCAATATCCATACCTTCCGGGCCAGTACGTTTGCCGTCTCCGATATCAACTTCACCGATGGCGCTGATTACGATACGCTGACCTCGCTGAACGCGAATGTCAGAGCTTGTCCAGTCTGCGCCTGCAGCAATGCTGACAGTTTTTTCCGCAATTACTGCGATAACGCCTGTATCAGTTTCAGAGGTGGAAGGCGCCGGAAGTGAAGTTTGAGCGACAGGTTGTGTCTCTGCTGCAGGAGGATTGGGTATAGCGGTTGCCGTTTCAGGCTGTTGTGTGCTTGGCGGATAGGCTGTATTCGTTCTTCCAGCCACTGTCAATCCAGCAGTGTCGGCAGAATCGAACTCGACGCTTTCGACTTCTTCGATGGGAATATCATGTTGTGATGTCGTATTCCCTATTTTTACGACAATGACAAACCTACGCTGGTTGTAAGACACGACTTTGCCTTTGAGCACGCTGCCATCTCTGAGTTTGATGGTATCCGCGAGCGCACTCACTTCAAACAGTGACAAAGCTGCTACGCAAACAAACAGACCGAGAATCATTTTTTTGATCTTCACGCCTACCTCCCAATGGTGTTCTTGAATTTCACTTGCAAGGGGTTGACCGATTTGCAGATTAGCATAAAACCTTCGACCGGGGCATTGAACCAGGAAAGACTTTTTCAGGACTTTCGCCCCAAGTAGATCATTTATACTTCGCCCAAAAAAAGATTTATGAACGGAAGTTAAAGGAATCTTGACTCAGTGGCGTCAAGTGAATATACTCCGCGTCGTCTTACACAAGTTTCCTTCCTGGGAACTGGACTTCACGGATAAAAGCAATCGCTTATTTCAAAAGTATCCGTAAAAAGTTACTAAAGGATTGTTATATTCAGCAATCATTTGGTTCGTCCATGTAAAAATTGATCGCAATAATAGATTTTATCGTTTTTTAGCCCCTTTGGTTTCTGACGTTTACCTCCCTCCTTCTCCTGCTTGATTCCCACGATGCGTTATTCCGCATCGTGGGATTTTTTTGTCTGAAAACAGAAAATTAGTTTCAGAGCTTGCCAATCAGGGGACTGTTTGTTCGCCAGATTTCTTTTCCTGTGCGGGTTCATTGCTTTTCGTGACACGATAGCCTAGACGAGCTCTGACAATCAGGTCAGGATTCTTTACTCTGACTGCTATAGAACGATAGGTACCATCTTTTTGCTCATTGGTAGAGACATAAGTCAGAGCATATTGATGGCGCAATTCTTCAGCGATTCTTTGGAATGCGAAGGCAGTGTTTTCAATGCTTTCCGCTCGGATGTACAACGCGCCCGATTGAGCCGCCAGACTTCGCATAAAGTCTGCGGCAATCAAATAACGATCTCGAATGGGCTGCTGAATTTGCGAATTGACTCTGGTCGAAGGGACTGATGGCGAAGTTGGAGTTTTAGGCGGAGCCGGATATTCGCCGAAAACCGAGCCGGTCGGGCGTGGAATGTTGATAAACGGTTTGTCCTTGTCCTGAGTCTGCTTTTGAGATTGCTGATTTTGATCCTGCCAGTTTGGCGAAGCTCCTACAAAATTCGACACAAAAGAACTCGGCGGTCTGCTGGGGAGAAAAATCGGTTTCATGATAGGGCCGCCATCGTTACGGGTTTCGTATTGAATTGCGTAGCTGATAATTCCTGTTGACGCGACAAGCTCAAGAGTGCTTTCAAATGTGGCTCGTTTGCTGGATGTGTCCACTCCATCCGTCAGAATGACAATCGCCTTTCGCCCTTTGATTGAAAGCATCTTTTCATTTATGGTCAGATGAATTGCATCGTAAAGGCTCGTCAAATAGCTAGCTTTGAGAGTTTTGATAGAGCGCTCAAGTTCGGCGCGGTTGTTCGTAAAGTCGCTGACAAACTTCACTTGTTCATCGAAGGTCACAATCATGACGCGATCGTTCGCCTGGAGTTGTTTGATAAAAGCGAGCGCCGCTTTGCGAATCGTGTTCAACTTATTTTGCGTGCTGCGACTTGTATCAATCAGAAGTGCGACGTTAAAAGGAGCTTCTGTGGAGGAAAAATCCTCGACTTTTTGCGGTACGCCATCTTCACGAATGGAAAAAGCATTGCGGTCAAGGCCGGTGATAAAGCGCCCGAAACGATCCGTAACGATCACTGGCACGTTCACCAAAGTGGTTGGAATCTTTTCGATAGCCGGTTGCTGTGGGTCTTGCGTTTGTTGATTGGGCGTTTGAGCCAAAGCGGCAATCCCAGATGCTGCCAGGAAAAAAATTGCAACAACTATTTGCCTCAAGGCTTTGGGACAGTTCATTAGCCACCTCCTCTTTATTCACCACAATTCTACTTGAGCCTTTGTCCGGAATCAAAACGGAACCATAAATCAGAACATAACCGTCCAGAGAGTGGCGAAAAACATCCTCCTCAAAAGCCAAGTGCGGGCCTGGAAATAATTCCCAAGCCCGCACTCGCAAAACGATCAATCAAGTTTAGTGAGCGTGTTGCGCAACTCCAATTGTGGCTAGTTCCTGAGCCGGATGAGTGTCAAGATCGCGTTTGATGGCGTCCAGAATGCCGTTGATGAACTGTGTGGATTCGCTGGTTGAAAAGCGACGTGCGATTTCCAGCGCTTCGTTGATGGCCACTGTTCGCGGTGTGTTCGGTTGATAGAGAAATTCAAACACAGCCATTCGTAAAAGATTGCGATCCACAATGGCCATTCTGGGAATGCGCCAGTGTTCTGTTCGCAAACGAATCCTCTCGTCAATTTCATGAAGTTTAGTGATCGTGCCTACCGCCAATTCATTGGCGAAGTCACGAACTTCTTCAGACGCTTCCGCCAATTCCCCCCAGAAAGTTTCAACCAGTTCTTCAACCGGTGGGCGAGTCACGTCGTATGAGAAAAGCATTTGTAGCGCGCATTCGCGCGCTCTACGCCGAGCACCCATAATTTTATGTTGTTTTTCCGTATGAATTCCTGAGTCAATGAAGAAAGTTAGGGAGACGCACTCAATGCTTGAACATCAAGAGAGATCAAATCGAGCAGCCAACTTTGCCTCACATCTCCTTTAACAGGTTGGCAATTTCCACGGCAAACATCGCCGCTTCAAAGCCTTTGTTGCCTGCTTTTACGCCTGCACGGTTGATGGCTTGCTCAACCGTATCAGCCGTAATGATGCCATAAGCAATCCGCACACCTGCATCCATAAAGGCCGCAGCCATGCTTTTGGTTACGTTTGCCGCGATATAATCGAAATGGGGGTTTCGCCGCGGATTACTGCTCCCACGCAAATGATCGCATCGTACCGTCCACCTGACGCCATCTTTTTAGCGGCCAGAGGAATCTTAAACGAGCTTGGCACACGAACTAAGGTGAGATCGTTCTCGTATGCACCCAGTCTGCGAAAAGCATCCTGCGCTCCGCCGACCAAACGGCTGACAAGCAAATCGTTTCATCGGCTAGCGACGGTCGTCACTCGCAATCCTTCAGCTCGTAAGGCACCTTCGATGATATGACCTTCTGGGAAATCCTTCATGATCACTCATTATGCAGTATAGTGAGCCACCTTGATGTGGTCAAGCAAGGCTCAGGTTGCCTTCCATGTCGGAACTTTAATGCTGCCAATGACCTGCAAAGAAACTCATCGGCCTTTGAACACCGGTTGGCGTTTTTCCAGGAACGCGTTTGTTCCTTCTTCAATATCTTCCGTCGCAAAGCACAGTCCGAATAAAAAAGATTCCAATCGCATTCCGTCGTCCAAGGAAGCTTCAGCGGAAAAATTGACGGTCTCCATGGCGTATTTAATTGCCATGGGTGCATTTCTACTGATTTGCTGCGCCAACATTTCACAACTTGGCAACAGAGCTTCTGGTGGTGAAACGCTTCGGTTAATCAGGCCGATTCTCAACGCGTCGTGAGCGTGGATGGATTCTCCGCTCAGCAATAACTCCAGCGCACGGGCTTTGCCGATGATTTTCGATAATTGAACTGTGCCGCCAAATGCAGGCAATAGGCCTGACGAAACATCGTGGTATGCAAACACTGCATTCGGCGAAGCGATCCGCCACGCGCAAGCCAACGCCAGATCACAACCACTGCCGGAGACCAATCCGTTGATTGCCGCGATGACCGGCTTGCCAAGATTTTCTATCAAACGGGTGAGCGTCTGGCCTTTGAGTGAAAAGATTCTGGCTTGTTCTGGCGACCTGTCTTTCAATTTTAAGCCAGTAGCAAAGAATTCTCCGGTGCCAGTCAACAACACGACGCGAACTGAAGCGTCATTTTGCAAGTCGGCAAATGCGCTAAGTAATTCGTCCAGAATTGCAGCATTAAGTTCACTTTGCCGCAATGTGACCAGTGCGAACGAATCGCGCCGGTCAATCTGAATTACCGTTTTCGTTGATTCCATCTCAGACCAGATTCATCGGTTTGGGATTTTTCGGATCGGAGTAATCGTAAAAACCCCGACCGGATTTGCGTCCGTACAATCCCGCCTGCACCATTCTTTTGAGCAGCGGCGGCGGAGCGAAACGACGCTCCTTGAATTCTTCGAACATGATATTGGCGATGTAATACGTGGTGTCCAGGCCAACGAAATCCGCCAGCGTCAGCGGCCCCATCGGATGATTGCAACCAAGTCTCATGCCGTTATCAATGTCCATCACAGAAGCCAGACCTTCTTCGTAAACGCGAATCGCGTCGAGCATGAACGGAACCAGCAGGCGGTTGACGATGAATCCGGTTTTGTCGCTGGTCTTGACGACGGTTTTTCCAAACGATTCAGCCAGCGCAGCAGCTTCGGCATAAACGGCTTCGTCGGTCAAAATGGTTCTGATGACTTCAACCAGCTTCATCAACGGGACTGGGTTGAAAAAGTGCAGGCCGACAAAGCGGCGTTGCCGTTCCGCGCTGGTGGCTGTCATCATTTCCGTCACCGAAAGCGAGGATGTGTTGGAAGCGAAAATAGTCTCGGCTTTGCAAAGCTGATCCAGTTTGGCGTAGGTCTCGCGTTTGATTTGCAGGTTTTCGATGATCGCTTCAATGATGATGTCGGCGTCGGCCAATTCTTCCAGCTTGGTGGTTCCGCGCAATCTGGCCAGCGTGGCGTCTTTTTGTTCAGCGGTGATCGAACCTTTTTCGGCGAATTTGGCCAGCGACTTTTCAATGCTGCTTATGCCCTTGCTGACCAGCTCATCGCTGACTTCGACCAGTGTGACTTCATAACCGCTAGTGGCGGCGACCTGCGCAATGCCTGAACCCATCAAACCCGCGCCTAAAACTCCGATTTTTTTGATTGCCATAAATCTCCTCTATGAATTTTGATTGCCTTACTTTTCTTTTTCAGATGGTTCTCTAAGCGTAAAACCGTAAGCCGGTCCATCCTGTTTCAACCAGGTTTCAAATGCCTTTCGCTGCTTCAAAAACTCTTCTCCATTGTTTTCCAGCTTTTCGCGGAGTGTATCCGGCGGAAACTGGCTGATGATTTCCTTTTGCTGATTGAGCAGTAGCAAAAAGCCGAGTCGAATCTCTTCGATTTTTGCGTCCGGCGTAACGCTGGTTTCCAGCGCCTGAGCGGCAGTGGTCAATTGCGAAAGGTCTTGCGGTGTTGGTTTCCAATTGCCGTCGGCGGAACGGAAGATATTGACCATTGCGCGATCTGCCGCTTCGAAATTGTTCAGCAAGTTTTCGACGTTGCTCTGGCGGCGATTCAAAAGAGGAGGGCTTTGGCGATAAGCGAAAACGAAGCTGGTCAAAATGACAAGGATGCAAATGGCCAAAATCACCTGCCCGGTTCTGGAAACTCGCTGGGAAACATTCGCCGGAATGTAAGGAATGACGAAGGCCAGCAAGGCTCCGGTCAGCAGACCTCCGATATGAGCAGCGTTGTCCACGTACTTGATTGAAAAGCCAATAACCAGATTGACCGCGATTGCCGGCAGCACGCTGGATTTCAATGCTTTCAGGAATCGTTCCGGCAATTCGCCCCGATAACGATAGCTGAACGCAGCCACGACGCCGAACAATCCGAAAATTGCGCCTGACGCCCCGGCGCTGGCTCCGGACAGATCGTTTTTGAGCATGTGATTGAGAAAACTGCCCAGGCAACCGCCCGCAGCCGTCAGCAGATAAATCATCAGGAATCGCGCCGATCCGTAAAGCTTTTCGACCAGAGGGCCAATCGTCCACAACACATAAGAATTCAATCCCAAATGCAGAAGTCCGATGTGAACAAACGCCGGGGTGATAAGCCGAAACCATTCGCCATTGTTGAGCAGTTCGCTGTTCTGTGCGCCGAACGCCAGTAAGGTGAAACGATCCGCGCCCGTGGTCAGAACTGACCAGAAATTGCCGCCCGCAGTGAAGGTGATCAACAGGTAAATCGCCACATTGACGCCGATAATGATCGGAGTGATCGGCGCTCCGCGCGTGAACAGGTCATTCAGCGTTCTGCTTTCGCCTTCCTGTTCGGCTATGGCCAGGCCTTCCTCTGAAATTGCGTTGCAGTACTGGCATTGGAGAGATCGGCTGGGAATGATTTGTCCGCAGCTTTGACAGACCCTGAAAGGCCTTGGTTCAGACAATTGGGCTTCTTCGTTATGCACTCCGACTCCTTGAATGATCTTTCGGGAAAACAAGAATGGGGATTGTAGCCGAGCATTCGCAACCTGTCATGACTGACTTCGAGAGTGCGGAAAGCTGGTGCAGTGGCGGTTGTTGCGCGGCTAAAATTCAACTGCTACACTGCTGCTCCACCTAAAAAAGTTGTCCCTGACAGGCAATTCATTTGTTTCCCAGATACGTTTTTATAAGGTAAAGCAATGACAACTGCGCAATCTTCTGCTTCACAACCTGCCGTCAGTTCAAGCATGACTGATGAGCAGGAACTGTCTGCCGTTGCGGTTAACTCCACCGTCGCTGGTGAACTGGCTCCAACGGAAGAAAAAAAGTCCGCGCCGGGAAAACAGGCCAAGACGGCCAACACGGTTTCTTTCATTGATCGGTTTCTGAATCTGCTCAGTTCTGTGCAGTTTGGAATCGTGCTGCTGATTCTGCTGATTATCGCCTGCATGATCGGCATGCTGATTCAACAAATTGAACTGGAAAGCTTCACGAATTATTACGCGGAACTGACTCCGTCCGAGAAAACCGTTTACGGCACACTGGGCTTTTTCGACATTTACCATGTCTGGTATTTCAACCTGCTGCTCCTGCTGCTGAGTCTGAACATCATCTTGGCTTCGATTGACCATTTTCCTGCGGCCTGGAGTTTTGTTGCCAAAAAGAAACTGACGGCATCGCCGACTTTTGCAATGGCGCAAAAGTTCAGGGAAAAGGTCGAAGTTGTCGGTGACCGCAAACGATTGACGGAACGCACGGTCGCTGCTGCGCGCGAGACCGGATTCAAAGTCCGAGTGACTGAAGACGACACGCGCACTACAGTGTTTGCCGAACGCGGGGTTTGGAATCGGTTGGGAGCTTACGTCGTTCATATAGGATTGCTGACCATCTTTTTCGGCGGGTTCATGACCAGTCGTGGCTTCACGGGAATGGCCGAAATTTCGCCGGGCGAATCCACCGATGTGATGTTCAAACAAACCTTCAATCTGAATAACGCTACCGGCGAACACAGCATCGGCGCAATGAGGCTGCAATTGCCGTTCACGCTGGTCGGCGTGGACATCGAACACAAGCCGATCAAAAAAGAGGGTGGAGTGGACGCCAGCAACACGCTGGATTGGTTGACACGAGTGCGGATTGACGACGCGGAAAAAGGAACGCAAACCGATGCGTTGATACACATGAATCACCCGTTCGATTATCGCGGCTACAGGTTTTTCCAGGCTTCGCTGAGCGGGATGAACAGCGCGCGTGAGATCAAGGTAAGGTTCATGTCGGCCGCGGGCGCTGCTCAGGAAGTGGCGATCAAACGCAACGGCGATGCGAAATTGCCGGACGGCACGCGGCTCAAGTACGTGAACTTCATTCCAGGTGCGCAGTTCACCGAAGAAGGCAAAATTTCCATTGGTTCAGCCGATTACGTGAATCCAGCGGCGTTGATTTCGTACATCACGCCAGACGGCAAACAGGGCGACATCTGGGCTTTTAACGAAGCTTTCATCGGTCAGATTACCGGAGCGCCGTTTTTGAAACAGCGCTTTATTGATCCGCATCCGTTTTCAGTTGTGCTGACGGATTTCGAAAAGGTTTCGCAAAAGCACATTCTTTCCGTGCAATACGATCCGGGCGCAAAGATCGTCTATGTCGGCTTCACGATTTTGTGTCTGACCCTGTTGTTGATCTTTTTCTTTTCGCATCAGCGGCTTTGGCTGGTTGTCGAAGACGACAATGTGTATGTCGGCGGCGATTCAAATCGCAACCGGCTCGGTTTTGAAGATCGCGCGAAACGATTGATCGCGCTGATCCGCGAGCCGAAAGCTGTCTAACACATTTTTTTCGCTGGCCGGGACGATGCCGGTCAATCTTCTTATTGTTTTCTTTCTTCCTTTTGGAGGTGAGCAATGGCTCAAGCAGCGAATTCAATTAACGCTTCCATCGCTGCGGCTGCGGCGAAAGAGTCGCAGAGCAGCAGAATCGTAAATTACTTGCCCACATTGCTGCCGCTGGTCGGAGCGTTTGTGCTTCTGGCGGCGCGCATCAAGTTCGGTGCATCGGCGGTTCCGAATGACGGGGCACTGGTCGTCCTGGCTGTGCTCAGTTATTTGATTGCTTCGGCTTCGCTGTTGACCAATTTCTGGGCGCCTGTTCCGTTTTTGCAGCGGTTGGGAATGTGGACGTTGTCGCTGGGATTCTTTTTCAATCTTTCCGGATGGCTGGTGCGCTGGGTGGCAGCGGGCGAGCGTGAAAACTGGATTCGTATGACGAACCAGATTACCGGCGAATATCATTTCTGGTGGTTTTTCAGCTACATCCCTTTCGCCAATTTGTATGACTTGTCTGTAGCATTCGCCTTCGGAGCGGGTTTTGCGACTTTATTGGTCAGCCAGAGGGAAAACTCGCGGTTCATCGGCGCGGTTTCGACGCCGCTGATTTCGCTGATTCTGTTGATGGCTGTGTTCATTGGCAGCGAATTCATCAACCTGCCGCCGGTGCTGGATAGCTACTGGCGACCGATTCACGTCGGCGTTGCCAGCTTGAGCTATGGCGTGGCATTGGTCAGCTTTGCGATGGCTGTGATTTACCTGATCAAAGATGGCGTGAAGATGGAATCCATGGCACTGACCGTTACCGGATTTGTCGTCGCCACTTATGGCTTTGTCTGGCTAATGGGCGGCATCAAGGGGCTTGATCCGTTTTCGATGAGTTTCCGGCTCAGTCCCGTGATTCCGCATGCGAGCGGGGTAACGAATCCGGGAGCGCGAGTGGCAATACCGGGAGCGGGAATTGCCGCAACCCTTGCCTTACTGACGCTGCTGGCAACAGCGGTTTGCTTTGCCTTGTATCTTTATCGCCAAAACGAGCCTGCCAAACGCTATGGCCACTGGCTGCTGCGGGCTTCGATTGTCGCTCAGGTGGCGACTCTGTTCTTTGTGTTTTACGGCATTAAAACCATGACCGGTGTCGGATCCTTGGTGGGCAATGACCAGGCTTACACGGTTGGCAAGACGCTGCTGGACAAACAAGCTGTCGGAAAATCGGTGGCGGAAATCACTTCGATTGGTGGCAATTGGCTGGCGCAAAGCCGTGATTCGATGATTCTGAGCGTCAAAGGCAATCCGATTGAAATCGCCGCGCTGGTTTCACTACTGGTGGTGACGTGTTTTCTGGCGTTGTTCAGCTTCCGAACGGACAAGATTCGGGAAAGCTTGCCGTCGCTGGAACGCATTGACAGCCTGATTTACAAACTGGTCGGAGTGGCCTTTGCCGGATTGGCAATTCTGCTGGTGACGGGCGCTGTCTGGGCGAACGAATCCTGGGGACGGTATTGGGGTTGGGACGCCAAAGAAACCGGCGCTCTGGTGGCCTGGTTCGCTTACGGCGGTTATCTGCATTCACGTATGTCGCATGGCTGGAAAGGACGCCGCAGCGTTTATTTCGCTTTGGTTGGATTCCTGTTGGTGATTTTCACTTATCTGGGAGTCAGCTACATCCTGCCGGGTTTGCACTCATACGCTGGATAAGCGACCACAGACAAACGCTGAATCATAAACCGGCGAATTTCGTGAGGTGATTGCTCACGAAATTCGCCGGTTTTCTTCATGCGCCTGACTGAGCGTATAAACAAAACCGCCCACGCCATTGCTGGCGTGAGCGGTTTTGGATGGCAGGTTGCGATTCTCACAGCCGCAAGTTGCAACGGGTGCGAATTATCGTTTGCGCGGCGCCAGTTGAGGACGTTCCGGCGCCAGTATGCGCTGGAAAACTTCCTTAACCGGTTTCCAGGCTCCCTGAGCAGCAAACGGCACGTATTCGAAGCCGCGTTGATACGGATCGTCGTGCAGCGTCTTGGTGTAATCAATGCCCAGGCCGGAATAGATCGTCGCCGCTATGTCTTCATTGACGACCGGACGGCCTTCAGACCAGCCCGGATTGACAGTGGAGAAACCATCGCCGGTGGTTTCGCCAATGGCTCGACCTCCGCTGATTCCTCCACCGGCGAAACAGACGAAATGCTGGAAATAGTGATCGCGTCCTGCGCCGGAATTCAGCCCCGGCGTTGAACTGTTGTTAGCGGTTCGCACTGTGCGTCCGAATTCGCCCATCCAGACGACCAAGGTTTCATCCAGCAAGGTTCCGCCATTGATGCCGGGCGTCGCGGCCAGGTCTTTCAGCAATTCGCCAACACCTTTGTCGAATTGGCGCGCCGGATTGTAAATGCCGTTGGCGGCATAAATGTTGGTGTGATTGTCCCAACCGCCAATGCTGATGTGTATGGCGCGCGTTCCCAGATTGGATTTCAGCAGATTGCGAGCCGTCAGACAGGCATTGCCAAATCCGGTTTGCGCGTTGTTGACGCCATAACGTTGTGTTTCAGCCGCTGCCAGCCGAAACACGGCATCCACTTCCGGGTTGTACATCATCGCCCGGCTTTGCTGGTAAAAACTGTCCATGTCGGTGACGGAATCGCCGAGCGGGGAATTGCCGCGATTTTCACTATCAAGGTCTTGCAGCATCTGAAAGCGGCGATCAAAAGTTGTCGGGCCTGCAAAATTTGTCAGGTTTCCCAATCCATTGGTCGAGCCATTCGCCGCAAACGGACTGTAACGAGCGTTGAAATAGCCATTGGCCGTGACACTGCCGCCATTGAGCGAAACGAAGCCCGGCAGTTTGTGGGCGGAAGTTCGCTGCGGTTCAAATTCGCGGGCAACCACGGCGCACAAGTTCGGCGCGATCTTGCCCATCAACGAAGTCGGATTACGAGCGATCTGCGTCCAGGTTTGTTGCAGTCCATGCACCAGCGCCGGAGCGCGGACGCTGCGGATGATGGCGATGTGCTGCAATTGTGAAGCGATGGTCGGCATCAGCCCTTGCGGGAACAGGACGCCGTTAATCGTTTCCGGGGTGAAATCGGCAGGAGTCCACGAACCGACTTTCAGGTCGAAGGTGTCCACGTGGCTCGGCGCGCCCTGCATGTGAATGTAAATCAGATTGCGCGCCCGTCCGTAAATTTGCGCTGTGGTTTGCGCTTCGACGTTTTTGGAGAACATCGGAACGACGAACGAACCTGCCACTCCGGCTCCGGCAATCTGGAAAAACTGACGGCGTCCCAGAACAGGGCCTCCAAAGAGTCCTGAATTGGCTGGCCGCAACGGTCGGCAAACATCGCAAGAATGATCGGGTTGAATATGATCTTTCATTTTGTCTCCTATCTTATCAGCCGTCTTGGCCAGCGTTAGTAATTGAACAGGAAATCCGCTTTGTTCAGCAGCACCCATTGCAGGCTTTCAATCGCTCCCTGTTTGCCCATAGAGGTGAAGTAAGGCAACGCTTTCTGAATCTCGTTGGCTCTAGGATTGCGAGAAAGCGTATTCAGATACAATTCGGTGATGATCTGTTCGTTGGTCAGGTTCGGCGTTTCCATCAACCGTTTGACCGTCGAGAGAATTCTCTCCGTGTTGTAGCCTGAAATGGGATCAATGTAACCGACAGTGTTGTTCGTGTTGTTGTTGGTTGGAATGTATCGGATACGATTGCTGATGAAATCATTGTTCATCATGTTCAGCGATTGCAGGATGGAAAAATCCGCTTGCCGTAAATTCGTATCACGATTGCCGCGCAGGAAAGTATTCAGGATGTTCGCTGACGAACCATTTTGCTGGCCAAATTGCGGCTCGCGCGGTTCGGGCAGTTGCATCGCCCATTGAACCTCTCTGAGCTTGACGCCGGCTTCGTCAATGATCGGGAAACCGATGATTCGCGGATGTGTGACGCCGTTGCGTGTGACTGCCGCAGTAACCGGCGGCAGATTGGTCGCCTTGACCACCGCGTCGTGAAGCTCTTCGGCGTCCAACCGGCGAGCGAATTTGCGCGCGTACAACGGAACGTATTCGACTCTCCACGTGCCGGGGTATTTCGACGAAAGCTGGTAAGTGGACGATTGCGCTATGGTGCGAATGACGTGGCGCAGATTGAAACCGTTGTTGCTAAATTCCTGAGCCAGCGCTTCCAGCAATTCGGCGTTGTTCGGTTGCAGCGACCAGCCGTCCGGCAATTGCGCGTCAGGATTCAGCCGGGCCAGATCGAAGGTGTTCGACGGCGACACCAGAGCTTCGACCATCAGTTCTTCCCAAAGATAATTGACGGTGGCACGCGCGAACTGCGGATCGGAAGTGATGAAACGGGCCAGGGCGGTGCGGCGATCTTCTCCGGCGGCGACTCCGCCACGGTTGCCGAACATATATCTGGGCGGAACGTTTCGCTGTCCGTTGATTGGCTGGCGTGAACTGCGATTGCCTGTGGTGGTGTTCAGATCATATTCGCCGGTTGTCGCTTCGTTAATTGTGTACTTTTGCAAGTTCGTAGCGACAGTCACATTTTGGCGGCGAGTGCGCGCGAAGAACGCAGCCATTCCCCAGGCGTCGGCGCGAGAGACTTTCGCTCCCCACAGATTGACGGCGTCCAGATGGCCTGCGCCGTCGTGGCAGAGCAGACAATCCATCGAACTCAGTCCAAGAAAGACTTCGGCGGTGCGAACGGCGTAACCATCATAAATGTCCTGAGCCGGTCCCATCGGAACGTGGCCGCCGATGATGAAGTTGGTTTCGCCGACGACATAACTATCGCCGCGAGCGACGATCATCTCGCCTGCCATCTGAGCATAGCTTTTGTTCTGTTCAATGGAATCGCGGATGAATTTATAAAACGCTTCGCGCCCGCCGATGAAACGGGCGATGTTGGAAGACTGGGAAGTGTTTTTGTACAGATCGCCGAAAAACATCGTCCATTTGTCCACGAACTCCGGCGAATTGATCAGAGCGTCAATCAGTACGTCCCGTTTATTCGGGTTTTGATTTTTGAGGAAATTGGTGACATCGCCGGGTGACGGGATTCGCCCGGTCAAATCAATCGTGACGCGGCGAATGAATTCTTCGTCGCTGCAAACCGGCGCGGATTCGACCCCGGCGCTTTGCATCTTGCCGAAAATCAGGGAGTCAACGAAATTTTTGCGCGGCATGTTTTCCGGCGGAACCAGCGCCAAACCTTCCTGCTCGAATCGCTCGGCAATCATCTCGGTCAGTTGCGAAATGGAGTTGCGATGCCGGTTGACGACATCGCGGTAATCCACCGGCGATTTCACATAACTGCAATCATCGGCATTCGGCGCGGTTTCAACGAGTTGTCTGGCAACCCGACGCGGAGCTTTTTGGCCAAAAACATCAAAGGCTCCGAAATGATCCAGCGCGAACATCAATCCGACAACGACAAAGGCGAGCGCCGCAAACCGTTTGGCCAAGGTTGCCGACCAGACAGATGGCCGCAAACGGTTTGACGCACTGCTCGAAGATTCTCCATGGCCTTTCATGGGCATAAAGTCCTCCCAGTTTAATACTTTGAATGATTGTTAATTGGGTGGGTGCGGGGTTCCCGTGCCCAAAAATCTGATGACCTGTTCGACAATTTGCAATTCCCGGCGCTGCATACTTGCCGAAACTGTGAAAACAGGTCTTTACAAATTTCAAAACTGTTCCTGCAAGAAAGGCAACGCACTTTGGTTTAGATGCTTTATTTGGGTAGTAAGGAACGCAGGAACCGCGTAATGGATTGGGCAACCAATCGGTCAGCCAATCTGCGCTTGAAAAGCGCGCGAATCTTAGCACAGTCTTTTTTAGCGGCTAAGCGTCTTAATCATTTTCAAGCTTTTGTATTCGGTTTTTTCGTGATAGGAAGTCTCGTAAATACCGCGTGTTGTCCGCATCAGCCTGATCGCCCTGCGATCCTCAATCGAAGTAAGACTCGAATTTGGCAAGAGCATTATCGGTATGGCGAATACTGCCCGGCAACGGATCAGGTTCCTGTTGGGCCAATCATAGAATAAGGAGCTAATTGATGACCGACCAAACGACCGCAGCTTCTACCGCCAGAAACGAACTCGCCGAAGAACCCTATCCGGCAGCCGGTTATGCCTGGTATGTCGTCGGAGTTCTGACGCTGGTTTACGTCTTTTCGTTCATAGACCGGCAAATCCTGAACCTGCTGGTCAGGCCGATTCGCCAGGACCTGGAGATCACGGATTTTCAGATGAGTTTGCTGATGGGGCCGGCCTTCGCGCTGTTTTATACCTTCTTTGGCATTCCGTTGGGACGACTGGCTGATTCGAAAAGTCGCCGGACAATCATTGCCATCGGCTTTGCCTTCTGGAGCCTTTTCACCGCACTGTGCGGACTGGCTAGAAATTTCTGGCAAATGATGCTGGCGCGTATTGGTGTCGGTGCCGGCGAAGGAGCATTGTCGCCTGCAGCGTATTCGATCCTCGCGGATTATTTTCCGCCGCAACGCCGCGCAACGGCCATCAGCGTGTATTCGATGGGAATTTACATCGGCAGCGGAGTGGCCAACATTTTGGGCGCAACAGCCATCGCGTTTTTCATGTCGCGCCCCAACTGGGAATTGCCGATTGTCGGCGCAGTGCGCGGCTGGCAAGTCGTGTTCTTTGTCGTTGGATTTCCGGGAGTGTTTCTGGCTTTGTTGATGTACACCGTGCGCGAACCGCTGCGTCGCGGAATGAAAAAGATTCAGGACGCTCAGGGCAAGCTGCAAAACGCGCAGGTTCCGCTGAAGGAAGTCATCGCTTATTTGAAACTGAACTGGAAAACCTTTGCCTGTCACAACGTCGGGTTCGCGTTGTTGTCGTTTTCGTCTTATGGAACCAGCGGCTGGGTGCCGACCATGTTCGTTCGCACGTTTGGATGGAAAGAGGCGGAGATAGGTTTCTGGTACGGAGCCATCGTCGCCATTTTTGGCGCGCTGGGAATTTCCGCCGGAGGTTGGTACGCCGACTGGTTGGCTAAGCGAGGTTCGCGCGACGCCGTGATGAAAGTCGGTTTTATCGTTTCGCTGGCCTGGGCGCCGACCGGAATGTTGTATCCGTTGTTGCCAAATCCGTATTGGGCGCTGGCATTTCTGATTCCGACTGCGTTTTTCACAGCGGCGCCGTTTGGCGTCGCCCCAGCCGCCATACAGCAAATCATGCCGAACGCCATGCGCGCCCAGGCTTCGTCCATCTATTTGTTCGTCGTGAATCTGATCGGTTTGGGCGGCGGGCCTATGGCCGTGGCGTTTTTCACCCAATACGTTTTTCAAGACGACAACGCCGTGCGCTATTCGATTTTGGTTGTTTCAACCGTTGCGCACATCGTTTCGGCTGTCTTGTTGTGGATTGGCATCAAGCAGTTCAATCTGAGCCTGGACCGGTTAAAAGTCTGGAATAGTTGAGAAAGAGGGATGGAGGGACAGAGAGATGGAGTGAACCACCATCTCACTGTCTACTGTTTATCGCCCTTTGAAATTTGGTTTGCGTTTTTCGTGAAAGGCCGCAGTTCCTTCTTTCACATCGTCGCAGTAATTCGTCACCATCACGCTCAGCGCGGCATCTTCCAGCGCGTTGGCCAAATCCATAGTCTGCTGTTTGTACATCATTCGTTTGGTGATGCGGATGGCTATTGGAGGTCCATCAGCCAGCTTTTCAGCCCACGTGCGAGCCGTCGCCATCAATTCGGCATCCGGCACGACTTCCGTCACCAAGCCCAACTCTTTCGCCTGTTGCGCCGGATAGACTTCGGAAAACAACGACATCTTCAACGCGCGCTCCAGACCCATGAACTTCGGAAAGAGATAAGCGCCGCCCTCATCGGGGATCAGTGAAAACTTCAAACTGGTGTCGCCGAGTCTGGCGCTTTCAGCCGCAATGCGAAAATCGCAACTCAAGGCCAGCGTCAACCCTCCGGCGACTGCGGCTCCGTTGATCGCCGCAATAACAGGTTTGTCGAAGCGCTGAAGCAGCGTCACCAGTTGATGCATGTTCTCGCGCATTTCCAGCATCGCTTCCATCTTGTGGCCTCGATACCGCGCCGGATATTGAAAGTCGCGCGAAATGTCTCCGCCCGAACAAAATCCTCGACCAGTTCCGGTGATGATGACGGCGCGAATCTCATCGTCGTCGCGCGCGTCGTTCAGTGCAGAGATGATTTCGTGAACCATCACTTCCGAGTAGGCATTAAGCTTTGCCGGACGGTTGAGCGTGATCGTCGCGACGCGATTTTCTTTGGCATAGATGATTTCTGTGAAGCTCATAAAAACTCCCTCCACGAAGTAACACGAAGAATCACGAAGATGTGACAAAACCTTGGTGTCGCTTCGTGTTACTTCGTGGACGATCTTGATTTATTTGCCCGTGAAGTTCGGCTGGCGTTTTTCCATAAAGGCGCGGACGCCTTCTTTGTGGTCTTCGGTCTGGCCGCAGCGCAAATGTGTTTCGGCTTCGCGGTCGAGCAAGGTGCGGAAGTCAGAATTCATCGCCTGATTGACGTTGGCTTTCATGTACCGGTAACTGACCAGCGGGCCGTGAGCGATGCGCGTGGCAATTTCGCTGACTTGCGCCATCAATTGATCCGCCGGGACAACCCGATTGACCAATCCCAGCCGATGCGCTTCTGCCGCGTCAATGATGTCGCTGAGGAAAAACAACTCTTTGGCTTTGGCTGCGCCGACTGACCGAGCCAGTAACCAAGTCGTGCCGAAATCTCCACCGAATCCGACTTTGGCATAAGCCGTTCCGAACTTCGCTGATTCCGAAGCGATTCGCAAATCGCATGACAAACACACGCCCAACCCCGCGCCCATTGCGTGGCCATTGACGGCGGCAATGGTTACTTTCGGCATGTTGTAAAGCAGCCATGACAACTCCTGCGCTCCGCGCAATCCGTCAATCTGTTCTTCGAGCGAAGGCGGCGCTTCGTCGTTTTGCCTGGCCATGTTGCCGACATCGCCTCCGGCACAGAAAGCGCGACCAGCGCCGGTGACGACGATTGCGCCGACTTCAGGATCGCGACTCCATCGTTTCAGCGTGTCAATTGATTGAGTCAGCAAATCGGTGCTCAGCGCGTTGAGTTTGTCAGGACGGTTGAAAGTCAAAGTAGCTACTTTGTTTTCGACGTGCGTCAGTATTGGTTCTTCTGGCATTGATTTCCTCCGGTTGAAATTGTGGCGCGAGTGTATGGCTGAGTCCGGTTGCCGTCAACAAAATGGCTAAACAAACTGATGACGTTTGCGGGTGGCAAACTTCAACTTTCGTTTGCCGACTTTGCCGCCAGATAGTAGTTTGTCGTTTGCAGTTTTCCATCATTCAAGCAATTACAAATTCATAAACGGGAGAAATTTTATGAGCGCCTCAGAAGTGGATTTTTTCAAACTCGACTCGCAACTCAGCGACGAAGAAAAACTGGTTCGCCAATCCGTTCGCGCTTTCGTCAACGAGCGCGTCAAACCGATCATCGCCGAGTGTTATGAAGAAGGCAGGTTTCCATTTGACCTGATTCCCGAAATGGCTTCGCTTGGAGTTTTGGGAGCCAACCTGCCGGAAAAATACGGCTGCGCAGGCGTCAACAATGTCGCCTACGGATTGATTACGCAGGAACTGGAAGCGGGCGACAGCGGCATTCGCAGCTTTGTTTCGGTGCAGGGCGCGTTGTGCATGTATCCGATTTACGCTTTCGGCAGCGAAGAGCAAAAGATGAAATGGTTGCCAGACATGGCCGCGGGCAAGGTCATTGGCTGTTTCGGATTGACCGAACCGAATTCCGGTTCTGATCCCGGCAGCATGAAAACCCGCGCCAAGAAAACAAAAGACGGTTGGGTTCTGAACGGCAGCAAAACCTGGATCACCAACGGAACCATCGCCGATATTGCCATCGTCTGGGCGAAGACCGACGAGAATGACAAGATTCGCGGCTTTCTGGTGGAGAAGGGAACAAAGGGCTTCACCGCGCCGGAGATCAAACACAAGATGAGCTTGCGCGCGTCCGTCACTTCGGAACTTGTTTTTGAAGACTGCCTGATTCCTGAAGAAAACATCCTGCCGTTGAGCGGCGGACTGAAAAGCCCGCTCAGTTGTTTGACGCAGGCGCGTTACGGCATCGCCTGGGGGGCGATTGGCGCGGCGGTTGATTGTTTTCAAACCGCAACGGAATACGCCAAACAGCGAATTCAATTTGGCCGTCCGATTGGCAGCTTCCAGTTGACGCAAAAGAAACTGGCCGAAATGCTGACCGAAATCAGCAAAGCGCAGTTGCTGTGTTTGCAGCTTGGCCGGATGAAAGACGCTGGCACGATGGAACCGGTTCACGTTTCGATGGCCAAATACAACAACGTAGGAATGGCGTTGGAAATCGCTCGTTCGGCGCGCGGCATTCTGGGCGCGAACGGCATCATTGGCGACTATTCGATCATGCGGCACATGGCCAATCTGGAATCGGTTTACACCTACGAAGGCACGAATGAGGTTCACATGCTGGTGCTTGGAAAACACATCACCGGGTTGGATGCGTTCGGCGGGTGAATGTAGAGCATCAAGGAGAAAACACAATGGAAATCGCAGGCAAAGCAGCCGTCGTCACAGGCGGAGGAACAGGCGTTGGTCGCGCGACGGCTTTGGAATTGGCCAAGCGCGGCTGTTCGGTGCTCATCAATTACAGCCGCTCCAAAGACGAAGCCGAACAAACAGCGGCTGATGTTTCGGCGCTCGGCGTCAAAGGCATTGCAGTTCAAGCAGACATTGCCGATGACGCGGCTTGTCGTCGAATGATTGATACGGCTGTCGCTGAATTCGGTCGGCTGGATGTGTTGGTCAACAACGCTGGCACGACGGCCTTCGTCGCGCACGAAGACCTGGAAGGCGTGAAGTTGGAGGATTGGAATCGGATTTTTTCAACCAACGTCATCGGCACGTTTCAAGTTTGCCGCGCTGCCAAAGAAGCATTGGTCGCTTCGGGCAGTGGCGAAATCGTCAATGTTTCCAGCATTGCCGGCATTCGCGGCATAGGCAGCTCGATTCCTTACTGCGCGTCGAAAGCCGCATTGAACAACATGACCGTCACGCTGGCTCGTGTCTTTGCGCCGAAGGTTCGCGTCAACGCCGTCGCGCCGGGATTGATTACGACGCGCTGGTTGCGCGATGGATTGGGCGAAGCGAATTATGATGCGCTGGTTGTTCGCGCCGAACAGCAAGCCGTGTTGCACAAAGTCTGCGACGCTGAAGACGTGGCCGCACTGATTCTGAACGTTATCACCGGCCCTGATCTGGTCACCGGTCAGATCATCGCCATCGAAGGCGGAGCTTTGATTTCGGCTGCATCATTGCGTTGAGCGATAAACGTATCAGCCATTAGCCATTAACCATTGAGCATTGTCCATTAAACGACAGGGTAGATGTTTGAGCGACTTCTTTACCCTGACCAGTAATGGCTAATGCACAATGGTTAATGGCCAATTCTTTTTTTCAGCTTTTATCCGAAACAACTTGATCGCGGATGGCGCGTTTCAGAATTTTGCCGCTCGGTCCTTTGGGTAAGGCTTCCATAAAAATTATCTTCGCCGGGACTTTGAACTTCGTCACATAACTGCCGATGAAGTTTTTCAGCTCGTCTTCAGCCAGCGAATGCCCGGCGCGTAACACCACCGCCGCAGCCAGATTTTCTCCGAAAATTTCATCGGGAATGCCGAAGACGGCAGCTTCGGCAATGGCCGGATGCCCATACAAACCTTCTTCGATTTCGCGCGGCGAGATGTTTTCGCCGCCTTTGATGACCAGTTCTTTTTTGCGGTCGGTGATGAAGACGTATCCGTCGGCGTCCACGTAACCTATGTCTCCGGTATGCAACCAGCCGTCAATGATTGTGTCGCGCGTGGCTTCGGGCTTGTTCAGGTATCCAAGCATGATGTGTCGTCCGCGCGTGCAAAGTTCGCCGATTTCTCCGGCGGGCAAAATGTTGTTGCTGAAATCCATCGCGCAAATTTCAAATCCGATCATTGCCCGACCGACAGAACCGACGCGATAATTTTCATCGGCGTAATAGGTAGTCAATGCGCCTGCCGTTTCCGACAAGCCGTATCCCTGTTTCACCTTGCAATTGAACAATCGTTCGAATTCCAGCCGTGTGCTTTCCGCCAGTGGCGCTCCGCCCGTGCCGACGGTTTGCAGCGAAGAGTAATCGTATTTTTCACGGTCTGGATGATTGATGAGCATCGTCAGCATCGTCGGCACAAAGGCCAGCCGCTGAACCTTGAAGCTTTCGATCAGGGCCAGCACCTTGCCCGCGTCGAAGTGTTTGAGGATGGTGCTGCTGTTTCCCATTCGATAACCAAGATTCATCATCAACACGCCGTAAACGTGACTCATCGGCAATACGCTCAAACTGCGAATCGGACCGACGCTGGCGTTTCGTTCGTACAGCGCGTCGGCGACAAAAATCATGTTGTCGTGGCTGAGCATGACGCCTTTGGGATTTCCCGTTGTGCCGGAAGTGTAAAGCAGCATTGCCAAATCATTTGCTTCGCGGTCAATTAGCGGCGCGAACTCGGAGGCGGATTCGATTTCGGCTTCTATGTTCGTGGCGTCGCCGGTTTCGCCAATGCACAACACTTCGCGGAAGTCCGGCAGTTCCGACGAAGCTTCTTTCAAGCGCGCGGCCAGCTCCGGCGAAGTGATGGCGAACGATGCGCCGGAATCTTCCAGCACGTAACGGACTTCGCGCGCATTCCACATCGGAGTGACGGGAATAATGACCGCGCCCAGTTTCCAGATGGCGATGAAGGCGGCGTTGACGGCGGGCGAATTCAGCATCATCACCACGACGCCGTCGCCGGATTCAACGCCGTGTTGCCGCAGCGTTTCAGCAAAGCGGCAGGCGAACCGATACAGTTCGACGTTGGTGTAGCTGCGACCTTCAAACCAGGTCGAGGTGTATTCTCCGAAACGTTCGATGTTGTCGAGCGACAGTTGCGCAGCGTTCATTGATGGAACCTCTGTTTTGAAATTGACGTGTTTTGTTTGCGATGAAAATTCGAAGGCGGGCGGAGTGTAGAAATCACCTTAAACACTGTCAAGAAAAGGTGCATTGAAAAACTTTGTTTGACAGGCTGCGCTCGGTTTTGTATTTTCCGGCGCGCTTGGCCAAACGCCAGGTTCGATTTTCTTGATAGCCGAAGGAGATTTTTCCGGCGAATGCCGCACGATGATTGCGGTTGAAGCCGGAACAAGTATGCGTAGCTAATCCCGATTCAACAAAGACGACTTTTATGCCGCTGGCATCGCCTGCGGCAGCCATCACTGTTTTTGTACGAAAGGGGTAAGCGTATGCAAAATCACCTGAGCGGGGTGAATCTGGGCTATCACCTGCCTGACGGTTCCACACTTTTCAAATCACTGACATTCAGTTTCGGCACGCTCCGCACCGGATTGGTCGGCGCGAACGGCATTGGAAAAACTACGTTGCTGGAAATTCTGGCGGGACGACGTTCGGCGTCTACAGGCATTTTGACCAGCGTGGGGCGCGTTTCCTATATGCCGCAACAAATCGCGTTCGATTCGTCCGCGACTGTTGCCGAAGCGATTCGGCTTGCCGAAACGCTCGCGGCATATCGCCGGGCGATTGTGGGCGAAGCATTGCTGGAAGATTTCGAATTGCTTGGCGACCGCTGGGATTTGTCGGAGCGAATCGAACAGGCATTTTCCAGACTCGGCATCGCACAGATTGACGTGGATCGTCCCATTGGCAGTTTAAGCGGCGGCGAATTGACGCGCGTTCGCATCGCCGGATTGTTGCTGGAAGAGCCGGACTTTCTGATTTTGGACGAACCGACGAACCATCTCGATCTGTCGGCGCGCGAGTTCGTTTACGGAATGGTTGCCAACTGGAAGCGCGGTTTGATCGTAGTCAGTCATGACCGGCGATTGTTGTCGTTGGTGGATCAGATTACGGAACTGAGTTCTGCCGGGTTGAAGTTTTACGGCGGCAATTTCGACTTTTACCTGGGACAGCGCGACAACGAACGAGCAGCAGCAGAACAAACGTTGGCAGGTGCCGAGCAACGATTGAAAGAAGCCAAACGAATCGCTCAGCTTGCCAAAGAGCGTCAGCAGCGCAGGCAATCCATTGCCAAACGTAATTCGGCAACGAAAGGCGGGTTGCCATCCATTGTCGTCGGCAATTTGCAACGCGCGGCGGAAAATTCTTCGGGAAGATTGAAAGGTCGCCACGAAGACAAAGTCGAACGCGTTCGTCATCAAGTCGCCGAAGCTCGCAGCAATCTGACGATTGAGCAACACATCAACGTTGATCTGGCTCAGTCCGAAGTTCCGGCGCAAAAGCGGCTGGTGGAGTTGGCGCAAGTCAATTTTCAGTTTGCCGATGCGAAACGTCCTTTGTGGCCGTCGCCGATCAATCTGGAAATCATCGGGCCTGAACGCATCTGGTTGAAAGGCGCAAACGGCGCAGGCAAATCCACGCTGGTGGATTTAATCTGCGGCAACAAACAACCGACCGTTGGTGAAGTGAAGCTTCGCGCGACACGCATCGGATTGTTGGATCAACAGACGAGCGTGCTGGATTTGTCGCTGACCGTACTGGAAAACCTGCGCCGCGTTGCGCCGTTGCGGCCTGAACATGAATTGCGGACTTTGCTCGGAAGGTTTTTGTTCATTCGTGACAATGCATTGAAACCTGTGTCAGCGCTCAGTGGCGGCGAACGAATGCGTGCGGCGCTGGCATGTCTGCTTGGCGCGGATCAATCGCCTGAGGTGTTGATCGTGGACGAGCCGACGAACAATCTGGATTTGCAGAGCATTGAAGCGCTGGTCTCGGCGCTCAACCGGTTTCAAGGCGCGCTGATTATCGTCAGCCACGACCTGGCTTTTGTGAAAGACGCGGGCATTGAGCGGGAAATCGAGCTGACGACAGTAAACAGGGCTTTGACAGCATACGGCACGCAGTAGAAAATCGGTGCGTCAAATCCCCAACCAAAATCAGGAGGCAGAACATGCGCTCGTTTCAAGAACACATGGAGCTTTACCGCGCCGAACATCGCACAGTCGGTTGCAAGATTTCGCATCTGATCGGCGTGCCGATGATAGTCGCTTCGTTTCCGATGCTGTATGTGAACTGGCGATGGGCAATCGCCTTGTTCGTCGTCGGTTGGATGTTTCAACTGGCCGGGCATAAATACTTTGAAAAGAATCGCCCTGTGCTGGCGGCAGATCCGGCGAATCCATGGACTTATTTTGCTGCGATCATTTTTGTCGCTCAGGAATGGGCCAGCTTGCTCAGCGGGCGCGGGCTTGGCGATTCGGGCGAGTTGAAGCATCGGTCATAACTTTTTCGTTCAGGAGGTAAACGATGAATAATTCGGCAAAAGAGGTTTTGAAGTGGGCGATGACGATTGTCGTTGTGGCAATCGTGTCGGTCAGCGCGCTGGCTCAGCAGAGCTTTACCGGACAGGGACGTTATAGCGTGGAAATCGTCGCCACCGACAAAGTTCTGGATTTGCGCGTGGAAGATAAACGGACGGTTCAGCAGTGGGCTGTCGGCAATGCGCGCAATCAGCAATGGGATTTGGTGGATGCGGGCGACGGGTTTTATTTCATCACATCGGTCGAAAACGGCAACGTGCTGGATGTCGAAGGCGGGCGTGCGCGAAACGGTTCGCTGGTGATCACTGCGATGCGCAGCAACAGTGACAATCAAAAATGGAAACTCACAGATAACGGACGCGGCGAGTTTACGATCGTTTCCAAAGCCGGGAAATCTCTGGAATCGCCGGCAGGAAGGCGCGGCGATGGCGTGGCGCTGCAAATCGGCGAACCGCACGGATTGGAAAACCAGCGATTTCGCCTGGTTCGCCTTGGCAATGTCGAAGCGAAAGTTCGTCCGCGTGAAGATGTTCAGATTACGCCCGGAACCGCTGTAATCCATGCGTTTACGGGCAAAGGCCGCTATCAAATTCAAAACGTCGCCAGCAGTCATTTTCTGGATTTGCGACGCGACGACAATACGACATTGCAGCAATGGTCAGGCAGCGGAGCGGCGAATCAGCAATGGGACTTCGAGGATGCCGGCAAAGGATACTTTTACATTCGCTCGGTGGAAAGCGGACGAGTGTTGGAAGTGGCTGGGTCGCGCGACGGTTCCGCGATTGTAGCCAGAATCCAGCAGGCCGGTCGTGACAATCAAAAATTCCGGGTTGTGGATGCAGGCAATGGACAGTCTTTGATCGTCGCGCGAAACGGCAAAGCGCTGGATTTGCCGAACAGCGCCCGCAACGAAGGGCAGAAAATGCAGCTTTGGGGCGAACATCGCCGCGACAATCAACGATTCGTGTTCAAGCCTGTCGAAACAGCGGTGACCTTGTCCGGCGGGCGCACGCGAGAAACTCGCGGATCAAGGTTTCCGCCGCGTGATGCTCCTCCGGTTGAACAGCCCTACACACCCGGTCAAATGACCTGGCGCGGTCGCGTGGATTCTGAAGTGTTGCTGGAAGTACGCGGCAATTTCGTGACTGAAAAACTGGTTAGCGGAAGGTCGTTCAACAATGGCCGTTTTACGTTCACGTCGTCCATGCCATCACGCCAACTGACTTTGCGGGTTGAAAACAAAAAAGTACGCGGAACAGTCGAAGTCGTTGAACAGCCATCGGCTGTGAATGGATACACGGCAGTGATTCGCATTCGTGATCCTCAACGCGATGCTGCGGATTACGAGTTCGTGCTGATCTGGTAAATGAATTGACCTGTGAAATACAAAAAGCCGCAAGTGGGAAAAACGCTTGCGGCTTTTTGTATTTTAACGGGAATGGAATAAACCTGTTCCGAGCACTCGCGGTACAAATACCCATCGCCAAAAACAAAGAAGCAAGCCTGACCAGTCAGGCTTGCTTCTTTAGTTTTATAGATCAAATTGATCTCTTGTTCGAATCCTGACTGCCGATTAGCAGCTCGGCGGGAAGACCGGAACGAGGTAACCATCGGTCGCGTTCAGCGTCAGGTGATGCAGGTTGTGACCACCGTTGAAAGCGCCCGCGCTGGAAGCGGCGTTCGCGTTCAGGTTGATCGCTGCGCCCAGGATGGCGATACCGCCGGTCTGGTTGTAGATCTTGATCCAGCCAGTGCGACCAGCAGGAACGAAGGTTTCAAAGCGCGGCGTGGTGCGCGGGAAGTTGTTGGTGACGCTGCTCATCAACTGGCATCCGCCGGTGACGGAGAAGCTCAGCACGTTTTCAGCATCGTCATACAACAAACCGAACAGCGATCCCAGGCTGGCAGCGCCGATGCCCAGGTTGCCGCCCAAACGGTTGATGATGACCATCGTGTCATTGCCATCCGCACGGCTGCCGATGTTGTCCAACGCCAACACTGCCGGAGCGCGATTGTACTGAACACCGTTGAAGGCGATGACGGCCGTGAACGATTGAGCGCCACAAGTGCCTTCGTCAAACAACGCTGAGAAAGCGACTGCGCCCAGGTTGGCAGCGTGGCCGGTGGCGAATTTCACGTATTCATCGCCGATCAGCCAGTTGAAGTTGATCGGGCAACCGAGAACTCCATCAACAGCAACCGCAACGATGTAGCCTTTGACGCCAGGATCAACGTCAGAGGTCAGGAATGACGCCGTCTGGTTGGGAGTCAAGCAGATGTAGCTGTCTGCGACGGCGCAGCCCGCCGACACGAAATACAAGTGAACGAAGGCATTGGCCCCAATCGCCGAGTTCGTGTTTGTGATGTTGATGCGGGTGTTTTCGGTGTTGCCTGAAGTCGCGCCGGAAGTGTAGACGTTGTAGACCAGCACTGAACCAGCTTTTTGATCGCTGGCTTCCGATGCTGCCGGATAAGCAACACCAGGATCAGCGGCCAAAGCCAAAGAAGACATCAACGCAAGCGCGAACAGAGCCAGCAGTGTGTGAGTAAACGAGCGTGAGTTTCGCATTCTAGTATTCTCCTAAATTGATTTTTTTATAGGTCCGAAGCCGGATCGTATTGCTGCTTCGGTGTTAGTGAGTGTGGCGGCAATACGAACTTCAACGAACACTGTGTCAAGAAACTTTGACGAGATGGAAAGTAAAGTTGCAATTGCCATCGTTCAGAGCCTGCAAGCTCAAAGCCTAATCTCAACTGACTGGAAAAAATATCGCCAGTCGCGGACAAATGGGGAAAAATTCTTCCTTGGAATTAGGTTTTGATGTTTCCAGGATATAAGGCTTTCTTGGTTCTGAACCACTTGTGAGAGTGAGGAAAGCCAAATACGAGCGTGCTTATAGCACGACAATTCTAACTTCGGCAATGGCAAACAGGCGAAAGGCGTAGCAAAGACAAAAAAAATTTACATTGCTTCGACCTGGGAAAAAACTGACGCGGGCGACGTGGAGACTGGCGAATAGCATTCCTTTACTGACGCAAGCTTGTGTGGATAATGTGGCCTCGCTTCAAGACATTCCATCGGTAAAAAAGCAAAAAGGAAATTCGGCGAATGAATCGTCAATATGACGTGCTTATCATTGGCGGAGGACATAATGGTCTGGTTGCCGCAGGTTATCTGGCACGCGCCGGTCAAAAGGCGCTTGTATTGGAACGCCGCTCTGTTGTCGGAGGCGCTTGCGTAACCGAAGAGCCTTGGCCCGGATATAAGGTTTCGACACTGTCCTATCTTTGCAGTCTGTTACAGCCGCGAATCATCAGCGACCTGAAACTTTCAGAGTTCGGGTATCACATTTACCCCAAAGATCCATCGTTTTTCACTGCCTTCCCGGACGGACGCCACATTTTTTTCTGGCAGGACATGCACAAAACCGTTTCGGAAATCGCCAAATTTTCCACACGCGACGCCGAACATTACCCGCAATACGAAGAGGAGCTTGCCAGATTGGCGGAATGGGTCGAATCCATTTTGCTCGAAACTCCGCCCAACATCATTCGTCGAAAGTTCGGCGATCTGGTTTCGCTCGGCAAAATTGGTTTGAAGTCATTGAAGCTGGGCGATGAAGGGCTGGTGCGGATGGTCAAAATCATGACGCAAAGCGTAAGGGATTTTCTGGACGAACGCTTTGAATCGGACGAGATCAAAACGACGCTGGCGACGGATGGCGTGATTGGTACGAACGGCGGCCCGGCAACTCCCGGCACGGCGTACATACTGCTGCATCATGTGATGGGCGGAGCCGCAGGGCCACGCGGATTGTGGGGATTCATTCGCGGAGGAATGGGCGCAATCAGCCAGGCATTGGCGCGTTCGGCTGAAGCTCATGGCGCTGAAATCCTGACCGACGCCGAAGTGGATCGTGTGCTTGTCAAAGACGGGCAGGCTTATGGTGTGGTGCTGAAAAACGGCGATGACATTCGCGCCAAAGTCGTGGTTTCCAATGCCGACCCGAAACGGACGTTTCTGAAACTGGTCGAAGAGCAGCATCTGGAAGAGAGCTTTCGCCAGGCGCTGAAAAATTTTCGCGTCGAAGGTTGTTCGGTCAAAATCAATCTGGCGCTGGATGGATTGCCGAACTTCACCGCGTATCCGAACACTTCGGACAACGTTCCCGGTTTGCCGCACAAAACGACGATGCACGTTTGCCCTTCGATGGATTACATTGACCGCGCATGGGAAGACGCCAAACAAGGCCAGATGTCTCGGCGACCAATGCTGGAATGCACGATTCCAACCGCTTATGACGATTCCATAGCTCCGCCGGGGAAACACATCATGTGCATCTTCGCGCAATACGCGCCTTACACGTTGAAAGACGGATTCTGGGATCAGGCGACGAAAGACGAATTCGCCAATCGTTGTCTCAACGAACTGGCCGCCTATGCGCCGAACATTCGAGACATTATTCTTCATCGGCAGGTGATTTCGCCGTTCGACATGGAATTTGAATACGGATTGACCGGCGGCAACATTTTTCACGGCGAAATGGACCTGGATCAACTGTTCTTCATGCGTCCGACGGCGGGTTGGGCGGATTATCGAACGCCGATTCGCAATCTGTATTTATGCGGTTCGGGAACGCATCCGGGCGGCGGAGTGATGGGCGCGCCGGGCTTTAACGCCGCACGGGAAATTTTGAAAGACTTGAAACGTTGAATTTGTCAGGAGGAATTATGGACGCTACGACTATTGGCTTTGTGGTTTTGGCGGTGATTGTGCTGTTGATCATCGCGCGACTGGTGTTTCGGCTGACGCTTGGCCAATCCGTGACTGATGCGCTGATCAATCGCGACAACAAAGCGGCGGCGGTTTCGCTTTGCGGATTCATGCTTGGCGTCATCAATGTCGTCATACCGATTTTGAGCAGCCCCAGCCAGTCGTTCTGGGTGGATGTCAGAGGCGTTTTGGGATATGGCATTGGCGGCATTGTGGCCATGGCTGTGGCCAGCCTGCTCTTTGAACAATACAGCAAAGCTACGGGCGTTCCGTTGCGCGAACAAATTGCCGATGGCAACGTCGCCGCCGGAATCGTGGATGGCGCAATTCACGTCGCGTCCAGTCAGATTGTCGCCGGAGCTTTGACCGGCGACGGTGGAGCCATTGTGCCAACGCTGGTTTTCTGGTTGGCCGGAGTCGCCGCGTTGATTGTACTGACGCATCTGTTCCGCATGCTGACCGCATACAACGATTCACACCTGATTCAAGACGGCAATCTGGCCGCCGGGCTGGGTTCCGCCGGAATGATTATTTCCATTGGAATAATGGTCGGATATGCCGTTTCCGGTAACTTCACGGGCTATGCCGACAGCTTTCGCAGTTTCGGCCTGATGTTGCTGGTGGTGCTGGTGCTGTATCCCGTCCGGCAAATCATCGTGCAGATGCTGTTGCTCGGAGCCGGGTTCAGTTTTCGCAATGGCCGTCTGGATCATGAAATCGCTCAGGATCGGAACGTCGGCGCAGCCCTGCTGGAAGCAGTCGGCTATCTGGCCACAGCGATGGTCGTGACCAAGCTCTTTTGACACTTGTTTGACAGTGTTGGAGCAGAAGCCTTTCGACTGATTTTTCGTATCCCATTTTTGATCTGTCATCTGCCATTTATGAAACGTGTACAGCGATGACAAATGAAAAATCGAAATTGGAAAATGAAATCAACGCCTGTTGCGATTTGGCGCGGCGGCTGAAGAGTTGAAAGGCTTCTTTCGGTCCTAAGCAGAAATTTCCGTTGCTCGCCTCAGCCGACTCGGATTAAACTCCGGTTGCCTCTCAAGGTTGGTTCAGCAACCGATCTTGACCCCGCGCCCCGCTCGAATCACAAATCAATGACGACAGACCCGGTTCGAGCCACGCTGAATCAATTCAATTTGTTCAAGTGGGAGATCACCGATTCATGGCTATTTTTCAAGACATCCCTTTAGACGGAAGCGGCGAAACCATTCGCGCCGCTCAACGAGAAATCATCAACCGAGCCAACGCCAATCACCTGACCGCCGACGGCTGGTCGCTGGCGGAACTGCGAACCGACAACGGCGATTTTGAATGGCTGCAAAAATGGGCGCAGGTGCTGGATGATGAAACCGCCAGTCGTTGGCTGTTGCCCGGCCACACCGCCGCCTTTTGGGGAAATCCGCAAACGCGCCGAGCGGGAATCGGCGTCCTGGTCATGTTGCTTGCCGCCGAACAAAAACGCCGTGGGTTGGTCAGCGACAGCGACTGGATCGTCGCATTGGCGTCGCTGTTCAACGAACGAACCCGCGCCATGATGTTCAAGGAAGGCAGCTTTTCTCCGCCGCTCATCAGTTCCATGCGCGAAGCCACAGCGCGTTTGCGTTTGCGCGTCGGAGAAGGCTGGGATTCCTTCACCGCGCAACGCGAAAGCATCGCGTTGCAGATTGGATTGACCGAACCGGATTTGCCGGAGCGATTTCCGCAGTGGTTGAAAGGCCAGGACGTGCCGGAACACATTTGCGCGCTGCTCGATCCGGTCAACGGCAGCGACAGTTTTTTGCATTTGTGGCAAACCTGCTGCGATTACCTGCAAGGATTCGTCAACGAAGCCGACTTGCGCGAGACACTGGAAACCAGCGTCTGGATTTTGCCGCAATGGGTCAGGCCGATTGTTGCCACGTTGAAACCGCTCCGTCAGGAACCGGCAGAACCCGAACCCGTCAGCAAACCCTCTTCCACTGGCCCGCTGGTGCAAATTCCCAGCGAACCCGAAGACGTCTTCGGAGCCTTCATGCCTTACGGCGGCATCAAAACCATCATTCGCGCGACCTGCGCCATTCTGGAACGCGCCGACAAACTCGGCTTCGGCGGCATCACCTGGTCGCTGAGCGATTTGAACATCACCGATTACGATTACGCCTGGTTGCGAATCTGGGTCATGCGTTTGGAACCGGACGCCGTCAACCTGATCGCGCAAACCGAACGCAGCTTCAAAGCCGGAGAAGCCGAAATCAGCGTCCGCGCCGCGTTGGGAACCATGCTCGGCCTGTGGATTTCCGAAACCGTCCGCCGAGGCGAAAACGGCAACGACGAAATCTGGCACTTTCTGGAAGACGAATGCTTCCAACCCGCCGTCTCCGCCGAATTCTTCCGCCACAACCAACCGAGCAGCTTTCTGCGCGTGCTGCTCTCTGATGCGGCCAGAGAGTTGAACCTGAAAGACACACTGACAGCGGCGGGATAGGGAAATCCTGGAACCTTTATGCTTGATTACGCATTGCTTGTCGCCTTCATCCTCAGCGTTTGGGTGATTCAGCTTTTCGCGTTTCTTGGGGTAGGGTTGCTTGTCGGGCGTTGGTTTACTCAAGAGGCGCTGACTGTTCGCAGCGCACTGAATTTGATGTGGGTTGGATGGGCGGCTTGCATAGGCTTTTTGCAGTTGCTGCATCTGGTCGCGCCGATTCAAGTGAGCGCGCAGGTGTGCATCGCTACAATGGCTGTTGTTGGTTTTTATCTTGCTCGAAGATCGCTAGGCAGCTTGCTCGATGACTTCAAACAGCAGGTTGGCGCAAACTTTCGCTGGCTGCTGATTTTGCCAATGCTGCTGGTCGTGGCAATTTTGGCAGCTTGCGCCGACTGGCATTACGATTCAGGAAACTATCACCAACAATCAGTTCTTTGGGCGACTCAAAGTTCGGTTGTCCCCGGCCTTGGCAATCTTCACGTCCGATTGGCGTTCAACTCTTCCTTGCATCTCTACTTCGCATTGCTTGATGTTGGCTGGTTACAGGGTAATGCGGTTCATCTCGGGAATAGTTTTTTGGTTGCCACCTGTCTTCTTTGGCTCCTTTTCAGGAAATCGGGAAAGGAAGAATCTCTCAGCACGGGAAGCTTTGCCGCCTGGCTTGTATTGCCTGGAACCGCTGCATTAGCCAATCCCTTGAGCATCGCGACACTGCTAACTGATCCGGCAGTCACTGTTGTTGAGGTGATGATTTGCTTTTTGCTTGTTGATCTATTTGAGCAGGACTACGCGCAAGCATTTCGCGAAGCGTTCGTAACGTTATTGGTTCTTTCCGTCGTTGTGATCACGATCAAACTCAGTGTTCTTTTGTTTTCGTCTATGGCAATTCTGATTGCTGGAACGCTTTTGATTCGCCGGCAGGCTCATTTGTTGAAGTCCAAACTCTTGTGGGCAATTTGTGGAAGCCTGGGATTGGTTCTTGTCGGCTGGATTGTTCACGGGATTATTTTGTCTGGTTATCCTCTTTTCCCATCCCCGTTTTTTCCGGTTTCTGTGGAATGGCGGATTCCGCTTAGAACTGCAGTTGAAAAGACCGGCTGGGTCAGAGCTTGGCCGCGATTGGTGAATGACTGTTCAATGAACAAACCCTACGAAGTCATTCTGGGCAGTTGGGATTGGGTGAAGCCTTGGCTGGCGGCATTGGTACGAGATGTTTGGGGCTTCAAAATTCCTTTGGTGATGTTGGCGAGCGGAATCTGTGTGGCGGGTTATCTACTCCTTGGCAAAAGCCGGGCTCAATTAAAGTCCGGGCTGAAATCGTGTTTCCCGGTCATTGGACTGAATTGCCTTTTGCTGGTGGTTTGGTTTTTTCAAGCGCCAAGCTTGCGGTTTGTGTACGGATTGATTTGGGTGTCGGTAGCGCTTTGGCTTGGCGGGTGTCTGGCGTCGTTGCCGCATCCGAAGTGGAGAAAAATTGCTTTTCAATGCGTTGTCATTCTGTCGCTGGCCTTAACGGCGAAATCGTTTCACAACTCTCTGAAATGGCTCCGAGCGCATTGGAACCCGCCGGAAAATGCGACGGCAGTTGTTGAATTCAAAACTCGCACTGGCCTGATTCTCAACGTGCCCCAAACCGGCGAACAGTGTTTCAATGCCGCTTTGCCTTGCACTCCATACCCAAACCCGTTGTTGAGCAAACGGGAAAAAGGCGGCTTCAAGGTAGAACCGTTTTCCGAAGACGCAATCGTTGGGTGGTATACCAAAGAAATGCCTTGGGAACAGATGAAGCCTTGAATCATTAGTTTTCAGCCTGCGGAGCAGGCGTCAGCATAAAGCCCGGAGTGGAGCGCAAAGCGCGGAACTCCGGGAAGCAGGGCGAAAGCCATCCCAGCCCGTGAAACGGGCGGCAGCCATTTCTCCTCACACCAGATATTGTTCTTCATATTCCACGCCATTCTTTTTGAGGGCTTCAAGGAATTCATCGCGGGAAGATTTTTGCAGGTGATGTTCTTTCTGGCGAGCGATGTAATCCTGCACTGTGTTCACATTGGATTGGCTAACTGTGAACGCTCCATAGCCGCGTTGCCACGAAAATTCCTGCAAGCTGGGGAAGGCCTTATGGACCCATCCGCTCGAATTGGCTTTCAGCTCGCGTAAAATATCGGACAAGGCTTGATCCGGTCGCAGTTTGGCCAGGATGTGAACGTGATCTTCTGTGCCATTGATTGCCAGTGCGATTCCCCCAAGTCCGCGAATCGTGCCGCCGAGGTATTCGTACAGCCGTTCCTGACAATCTTCGGTAATCAACGGTTGGCGATCTTTGGTTGAGAAAATGATGTGGTAAATCAGGTTGGTGTAGGAGCTTGGCATGAGTCCTTCCTTATTGGTTGGCTGTCGCCCGCATTCACGGGCTGGAATTGTTTGCTCTAGCCTCTGGGGTTTCGCGCTGCGCGCTTCACCCCAGGCTTTATGCTGTCACCCGCTTCGCGGGTTGGTTGATGCTTGCCTTGTTTTTCAGGAGTTTCGCGCTGCGCGCTTCACCCCAGGCTTTATGCTGTCACCTGCTTCGCAGGCTTAGTGATTTTCGATAATAAGAACGTTACTGTGTAATCGCATCTTCTTGGCGGCGGTGAGCTTCAATGTCTGCAAGATAATCATCGAACGTCGGGTCTTCCTTGAAGCGGCCAAAGTGTTTCAATAGAGGATTGGCTTCCTTACCGACAGAGGGTTCGATTTCAATGGTGACAATTTCGCCTTGCTCTAGATGGGTTTGCAAAGCAGTTTTGGCATTGGCAATGGCTTCTTCTTTGGTGTCACCTTCGGCTAAGCATCCGGGCAGGCCGATCACCGAAGCGATGAAACCATTGTTGGCTTGGTTTTGAACAAAAACTTGGTATTGCATAACGACCGCATTATAAACGCCCAGCTTGGTTTTAGATCAAGCGTTTGGGAAGTGTTGATGAAGCCTTGAATCATGAGTTTTCAGCCTGCGGAGCAGGCGTCAGCATAAAGCCCGGAGTGGAGCGCAAAGCGCGGAACTCCGGGAAGCAGGGCTTGCATGTTTGGGCTGTGGATTTTGCAGAATCAGGTGGATTGAAGCCTTGTGCCGGTGGCTGTTGCTTAGGCTATACTGCGCGCGGTCACACAACTGAGGTTAAAGAAATGCCTGTCACCATTACCCTAAACGACAATTTGGCAGTGCGCTTGCGGTCACAGGCGCAGGCTCGTCAACTCTCGCTTGAACAATGGACGCTGACCGTATTAGGGCAAGTCGCCGAAGACCCGCAAGAGTTCCAAACCTGGGCGACACTCAATCAACGGCGCGGCGAATTGATTCGGTTGCGATACACAACGGGGTTGAGCGAAGCCGAAGAGAAAGAGTTGGAAGGGCTTCAAGCCACAGTAGACCGAATGCTCGAACCCTGGGATCAACAACTCAGCCAGCGGCTGGCGAGTTATGAAGCGCAAGCCTCTCAATCAGCACACGCCAATGATTGAATCCCTGCGAACGAATGCTCTGGCTGTCTTTGATTTTCCTCCGCCGGCAGAGCGGCGGCATGGCCCGCAGGGCTATGTTGATTACACCTCTTTCAAACCTTGGTTGCGCGATGAGTTCGCTTTCCGTTGTCTGTATTGTCTGACGCGCGAACGCTGGTTTCCTATCGGCCACGAAGGATTCAGCGTCGAGCATTACGCCGCTCAATCCATCGCGCCTGCCTTGCGGTGTAACTATGAAAACTTGCTTTACGTGTGTTGTGCCTGCAATGCTGCGCGACGCGATATTGCCCTGCCGTTCGATCCTATGCAGGAGCCATTGAGCGCGCACTTGCGCATCACGCGAGGAGGCCTGGCAGAAGCTTTGACGATTGAAGGCGCACAGTTCATTGACATTTGCCGCCTCAACCGGTCTGCGAGCGTTGATTTCCGCCGCCGTTTGCTCAATCTGCTTGAAACAGCAAATGAAGACGTATTGTTGGATTGGTTGGCTTATCCAGATGATTTGCCTGATCTGTCAACGTCGCGTCCACCAACGGGCAACTCGCGTCCGGCAGGCATTGCGGAAAGTTATTTTGAAAGACGGCGACGCGCCGAATTGCCGCCTGTTTATTGAAAGACAGAAATCCAATAACCCCAATTCCGGGGTTCTCACCAACTACAATTTCAACAACTGTTCCCGCAAAATTCGGGATTGCAGGCGGCTGACGTTCAATTGTTGGCCGTTGGTCAGCGTCGCCACGTAGCTTCCTCCGGGCAGAGGGCTGACTCGGTGTAGCGTTTCCAGATTGACCAGCGCGCTGCGGCTGAGGCGCACAAAGGTGTCGGGATCGAGGCGCGCTTCCAGGTCTTTCAACCGATAAGCCAGCAAATAGGTTTGATTCGTTGTCGTTGTGATGTGCAGCAATTCGCCTTCGGCGACGATGGAGGCGATGTCGCGGACAGGCAACAGCAGTATTTCTTCGTTTTGCCGTATAGGAATGCGCGTCAGGCGTTGCATTGCCGCGCCGCTGGCGGAATCGTATTCGGCGGCTGCGGCCTGAGTGCGTTCGGATTCGCGCGTGCGCCAGTCGCTCAGTTCCAATCGTTCGCGCGCGCGTTGCAGGGTTTGCAGCAGCCGAGCGCGGTCTACAGGCTTCAACAGATAATCCACAGCGTTCAATTCAAAAGCCCGCACGGCGTATTCGTCGTAAGCGGTGACAAACGCCACCAACGGCATCCGGGATTTTTTCAGCAATCGCACCACGCCAAGGCCGTCCACTTCGGGCATTTGCAAATCCAGAAATGCCAGATCGGGTTTTTCGCGTTCGATCAATTGAATGGCTTCCGCGCCGTTTTCTGCTTCGCCGAGCAATTCGACGCCTTCGCATTCGCACAGCATCGCGGCCAGGAACGAACGCGCCGGTCGTTCGTCATCGGCTATCACGACGCGCAATTTTTCGTTCAAGTCGGTCATTTTTGAAGATAAGAGGTTGTGGTTAATCCGCAGCGGTCAACGCCTGAGTTCGGGCGCTGGTTTGAGCGGCCAGCTTGCTGTTGACCGGAAAACTTATTTCAACGGTTGTGCCTTGCGACGGAACGCTGTGAAACCGGAAGTTCGCCGCCGATCCGAAATGTCTTTCCAACCGCTCTTCGATGCTGTTCAGGCCAAAGCCGCGCGTGCGTCCGTGTCGCAATGTTTCAGCGGAAGCTCCTGCGCCGGTATCGCGCACGCTGACGTGCAAGGTGTCCGAAAGATTGGAATCGTTGTGTTCCAGCCGCGCGGAGATGGTGACTTCACCGCCTGCGCTGAGCGGCGAAATGCCGTGCTTGATGGCGTTTTCTACCAGCGGCTGAATGACCAGCGCCGGAACGCGAAGTTCGCGCAACGATTCCGGCACATCAATCGAAACGCGCAATCGGTCTTCAAAACGCGCGCGTTCGATGTCCAGATAAGCTTCGACCAGTTCCATTTCTTCGCCGAGCGAAATGAATTCGCCGTCGGAATGTCTCAGCACAGCGCGCAACAACGCGGTCAATCGCATCAACGTGTCCATCGCCTGATTTGGCGAAACCTGGATCAGATAGCCGATGGTTGTCAGCGCGTTGAACAGAAAATGCGGATTGATCTGCGCTCGCAAAGCTCGAAGCTCGGCTTCAGTGGCCAGCTTGTGCATTTCCTTTTCTCGCAAATCGCGTTGGCAACGTTCGTGAACCACGCGCAATGCGTCAATCCGTCGCGCCGCCATCGTCGCCACCGTTTCCAGAAAATCAGTGTCGGCTGAAAACAAGCGTCGTCCCCACGCCAGTTCGCCGATTTCCAGTTGGTATTGCGGCGAATCCACAGTCGGAATAAGCACCGTGGCGATGATTGGAACTTGCGAGCGAAATTCGCGCGAAGGACGCCCGGAACGCGCCAGCAAAGGGCCGGTGTGAACAGCGCGTAGCGGATGCTGGCTGGCGGCTTCGTTGATGAGTTGTTGCCAGCGGACTTTGCGGCTGGTCAGCGCGACGGTCAACTGGCGGCATAGATCGTCCAGCAGCTTTTCCGCCGATTCGTGTTCAGCAATTCGTTTGGCCAATTCTTCGCGCAACCAGTCGAAATTGGAACGTCGCAAAATAATCGCATCCACAAACCACGAAACGCTGCGTCGCAGCCATGGGTATAAAAACGCGGCTCCGATCCAGGCGCAGACCAGCGCCAAAACCAGCGGCGCAATTTCCGAAGGGTTCGATTCCGCGGTCAGGCTGCGGGCGATGATGGGTTTCAGCGCGAACGCATAAACTGCTAACGCGCAGGCGACCAGCAGCAGCAGAACAAGCGCGCGTTTCAAAAACAGGTCGGCCAGCGCGAAGCGGTAATCCTGATACAGAATGACGAAGGCCAGCGGCAGCGAAGCATGATGGCCGATAATTTCAATCCACCAGGAATAATTTTCGCCGCTGTGGTGGCTCAGGTGCTGAGCCGAAACCGCAAACCACGACAGCGCCGCAATCCAGATGACTTGCCGCCAACCTTGCCGCAGCGATTTCAACCACAGCAGCCCGGCGATCAGTGTGCAGAATCCAAAGGTCAAAATATGCAGCGCCCAATGCGAAACTTCCGAGCGCGTTGCCCAGGCTTCATAAAAATGAAACGCGCTGGCGGTCAGGCTCAGACCGTATGCTGCGCCGAGCATGAGCAGGGAAGCCAGCTTCGGCAAAGTGGCATCGCGTTTTCTCAACAGCGAATGCACAACGACGGCGGGCAAAAATCCCAGCGCCGAATACATCAATGCGTTGAGCAAAGTCCAGGCATGGCTGGTTCTGTGTTCGATGAACCACAACGCCGCCAGCGATCCCAGATTCCACAGCAATCCGAGCAACGCCGTCGCTGTTGGCAACCAGTTGAAACTGGATTCGGAATCTTCGTCTGAAGTTTTGACGATGGAGCCTGAGCGCGATTCGCCGAGCGCCATCATCATCAGCATGGCGTACAACGCTGCGCCAGTAATAAAGCCCAGCCAGTTGATTAACGTTGCTGCTGCGTGTGTCGCCATCGCTTTTGCCAGTTGTGGAGTGCAACAACCTGTTGCCGCTTTGCATTCGCAATCAACGGTCTTCCGAGGCGAAATGTGATTGGCCGAGAACGAAAAGCTGCGTCAAGCCGCAGCACTCCACAGATGCCGTTAGTGTTTGAAATGGCGCATTCCGGCAAAGACCATCGCTATGCCATGTTCGTTGGCGGCTTCGATGACTTCTTTGTCGCGTACTGAACCGCCGGGTTGAATCACCGCCGTGATGCCATGTTTGGCCGCTTCGTCGAGACCGTCGCGGAACGGGAAGAAAGCGTCGGACGCCAGCACGGTTCCGGCCAACGGCAATTGAGCTTTTGAAGCTCCGAGTTTGACCGAATCCACGCGCGACATTTGGCCAACGCCTACGCCGACCAATTGATGTTCCGCCGAATAGACAATCGCGTTCGATTTGACGTGTTTGCAGATCGCCCACGCGAATTTCAGCGCGCTCATTTCAGCCGGAGCAGGTTGGCGTTCAGTGACAATCTGAAACTTCTCTTCGTCGAGCAGTTCGGCGTCGCGTTCCTGAACCAGCACGCCTCCGCTGATGCGGCGCAGTTCCAGATGTGTGCTGATGCGCAGATGGTCGCCCATTCTCAGCACGCGCAGGTTTTTCTTCGCTGCGAGAACCTGCCGTGCGTTGGCGGTGAAATCGGGCGCGATGATGACTTCGGCAAACATCTCTGCGATTTCTTTGGCCGTCGCTTCGTCCACCAAACCTGAAAACGCGATGATGCCGCCAAAGGCTGAAACCGGGTCAGTGGATTTTGCTCGTTGGAAAGCTTCGAGCGGCGAAGTCGCCACGCCGACTCCGCAGGGGTTGGTATGTTTGATGATGGCGCAGGTGTGCGGCAGATGTTCCGCGCTGATCGCACCTTTGGCGCGATGTTCGCGCAAATGCAAATGATGAATTTCCATCACCAATTCCCACGCGGCGTCGGTGTCCAGCAGATTGTTGTACGACAATTCCTTGCCTTGCAGTTGTTCGGCGGTGGCGACGCCGTGTTCGTCGGCTCCAGCCAGTTTGTAAAGCGCCGCTTTCTGGTGCGGGTTTTCGCCATAACGCAATCCCATCGCCTTTTGCAAATTCAATTCAAGCTCTTCAGGCAAGTCCTGCTGATTGGCCGCCGTGTCGCCAAGCGCGACTTCTGGATTCGCGGGTTGACGCGACCACAAAAAGCGAGCGATTTCCTTGTCGTAGGCCGACGTATGGCGAAACGCCGTCAACGCCAGTTGATAGCGAACTACATAAGGCAAGGCTCCGTGATGCGCGTCGAGCATCGCGGCGACCAATCCATAATCTTTCGGGTCAACGACGACGGCCACGTCGTGATGGTTTTTCGACGCGGAACGGATCATCGCCGGGCCGCCGATGTCTATGTTTTCGATGGCGTCTTCCATCGTCACGTCCGGCTTTTGAATCGTCTGGCGAAACGGGTACAGGTTCACCACGACCAGATCAATCGGCTGTATGTCGTGTTCCTGCATTTTGGCTTGATGTTCGGCATTGTCGCGTATGCCCAGAATGCCGCCGTGAACTTTGGGGTGCAGAGTTTTCACGCGGCCATCCAGCATTTCTGGAAAGCCTGTCAGGTCTGAAACATCACGGACGGCGAGTCCGGCTTCGCGCAACAGTCTGGCGGTTCCTCCGGTTGAAACGAGTTCGACGTGATGAGCCGCGAGTTTTTGCGCGAACTCGACCAGACCGGTTTTGTCCGAAACGCTGATCAACGCGCGCGAGATTTTCTTCAACGATTGGTCTTGCACTTATAAGGTCTCCTGGGTGGTGTCTTTTGATTTTAGGCGGTAGGCGCGAGTTTACGGTATGGCACAGAAGTTGAAAAGGTGTGACGCCGAGAGCGTCGCTCAAGAGCGAAAGTGAAGATAGCGAATCCCAGTGACAGGGGAATGAAACATTGAAACAAGGCAGTTGAAGGAGGAAGAAGTTATGCAAATCAACAAGATAAGTCAGTTCAAGGTCAGCGTGTTGTGGTCGTTGTTGGTCATCCCGTTTCTGTTGATTTCGGCGCAGGCTCAATGGTGGCCGAATCCCAATCAGAATCAGTATCCCAATTCGGGCATCTCGCGTTTCAGATGGGAAGGCGTGGTTGACGGAACCAGCACTGTGCGAATCAGAGGTCGCCGTGTGGATGTCGAAACCCATTCCGGCTTGCCGGTGCAGCGGCAACGATTTGAATTCAGCGATGCGCTGCCGCGCACGAATGTGAATGTGCAGTTGGTGGTCTTTGACGGACGCGATCGTGTGCGATTGATTCAATCTCCGCGCGCGAACAACGATTTCACGGCAGTGGTCAGAATTGACGACCGCAGCGGCGGGCGCGACTTTTACAGCTTCGAACTGCGCTGGAACGACCGCGATTACCGCGACGATGGCGGCGGCTGGGCTGGAAATTCGCCGCGCAATTCGGATTACGTGACCTGGCGCGGAACTGTTGATGGCGAATCCGTCATTCGATTCCGCAGCAATCAGGCTTTTGACCAGACGATCAACGGACGCGGGATAAACAACGAACGCTATCAATTCAGCGCTCCGCTGCCCAGCCGCGAGGTCAATGTCAATCTGAGCAATACAAACGGTCGCGGCGAAATTCTGATTGTCGAACAACCAAGTCGTCGAAATAACTTCACGACGGCGGTGATGGTGCGCGACCGGCAAAGCGGAGCAGGGAATTATTCCTTCACGCTGGTTTGGCCGAAACAGAATTACCGCGATCCGGATCATGGGCGTTGGGATCGTCGCAGCGAATATCCAAACGACGACGACCGATATGATCGTGGCAATGGGGGCAATGGGGGCAATGGTCGCAATGGGCGTGGCGTAAGCTGGTCTGGTCGTGTGGATGGCCGCGATCTGATTTACATTCGCGGCAACGAATTGTGGATGGATCATCGCGACGGCCAGCCGGTTTATGACGCAAATCACAGCTTTTACAGCGCGCTGCCGAATCGCCAATCCGCAGTGACAGTGCGGCAGGTGAATGGACGCGGCAACGTTCGCGTGATCGAACAACCGTCGCCGTACAACAACTACACGGCGGTGATTCAGGTTGAAGACCGCGACAACGGCTCGGACTTTTACAATCTGGAAATTGACTGGCAGTAATGAATTTCCCTCGTTGTCCCAAAAGCAGAAAAGCCACGTGAGCAAATCGCTCGCGTGGCTTTTCTGCTTTGTACTCTTAATCGAAAAGAGCAGAAACTCATCTGTCATCTCTTCGCTCGCCATACCGAGGTGTAAAACTTCGCCCCGTTCGAGCGCCTGACGCACGGCCTCGCCAGTGCATGCAACCAGTCAAATGCTTTCGCTGACGCCAACCGGTAATACTGCTACTTTGTGTCGCCCAAGGCCGAAGAAATAACTCTTCCCTGCCCCACGTAGAAAGAGATGGCGGCGTTCACTCTCACCCGATTGCCTTCGTATTCAAAAGGCGTGAACGTCCACTGTTTAACCGCCTCGACGCAGATCGAAGCCAGTTTTTCATTGGTTGCGCTGGAACTAACTTCCACCACTTTTCCATTCTCATCAATTTCAACCTTGAGCAGAATTACTCCCTCGTTGGTGAAAGCAGCTTCGCCAGCTTGCGGCCTGACCGATGAAAGAAGATGATTTCTGATGGCTTTTGGCAGCGCGACGTATTTACCAGCCCTGCCTTTTGTTACTTCAGATGAATCCGAAGTGGATCGAACTGATTGGGTGATCAGCAGCCTAGAAATCAAGGTGTGCAAGCCGTTCACTTTCTGGGCAGTGATTACTCCGTTGTGGATGATTGTGTCGGTTTTGATTTCGAATTGAGTGACGGCTTTTGCGTTGTTTTGCAGGATCAGCTTTTTGCCAGAGGGTACGACCAGATACACAATCAGGTTTTCATTGCCGGATGCCCCCTGCTGGACTGATATCACTCCGGGCGCGGTGGTTAGCTTTTCAGCCGGGACATTGACGACTGCGTTGGGTTTTCTGATTCCCTCACTGATGGAGTCGTCCATTTGAACCTGCATAATGCTGGCGAAGCCTGGCTTGCCGTCATCAATGTGGATGCCGACGATCCAAGGATAATTCTCGGCAGAGGCTGGCAGCGAAACCTGCACGTCTTCCCCCGGAACGGAGAGAGGAATTTTGTTCGCGTCCCATCTGAGATTGTATCTTCCCGAATCGGGTTCCTGTTTGTCACCGCTCTTTGGATAAGCGAGGCCTAAAACAACGGATAGTCCAACGATAATACATGTAGTTGCCAGATTTTTCATTTCATTCTCCTGGTTAGTAGGTGAAAGATTTGCACTGTCCAGACATTGTGCCATAGTCACCGTAATCGCAGAACGTGAACGCGCATGAAGTGGACACGTTGAACGCGGGGAATTCGCAATGCATTGTCAAAGTGACTAAATGGCAGCCACTTGGCAGTTCTATGTCTTCATAAGAAACCATGGTGCATCCTTCAGCTGCATACGGCGTGGAATTGACCTTGACGGTTGTGGCAAAGAGGATGAACAGCATTAACACGAACGGAAGCCAATATCTCACAAGCAGTCTCCTATTTGTTTTAGGGCGCGCAGAGGGGGACGCATTCAAAACCGCCGGTCATGCTGCCGCCCTCGCAGATGGTGACATAATACTCGCAGTACTGGTATTCGTAGCCTAACTGACAAATTGCGCCTCTGGTGGTGGTGATACAGTTGCCGTCATCGAATTGTTCAAACGTCAGAAAATCGCAACTGCGTTGATAGGCACTGGCACCGCTGTTCAGCAGAAACAGGAAGATGACAAAGCCTGCTGTAAAGAATTTGTAGGTTATTTCTCTCATGACGCGCGCACCCTAAAACAAAAAAGGGGGGGGGGCAAGAGAGTTGTGGAATTCTTTACGTTTCCGTTGAAGCCACTATTATGAATGCGAATCAAGAGTTCAATTTGAAACTGGAAATAAAGGGGTTACGCGATCAATTGTTAGTAACTGAACTTTTGCAAATTTAGAGAAGCTGCAAATGAGCTTTGATTTTCTCAGGTTGCCAAGCGTCAGGTGTAGCGTGTTCAATCGCCCAAGTGATCGTTTTGCCAAGCGTTTCTATGGACTCGCGTGACTTTTCTGGTTTGTAGAGGGGCGTTCAAATCAGCGTTGCAGCCAACGATAACAATTGCTCGATTTCTTCTGCGGAGTATTCGTAATCTCGATGCACGCCGATGCCGAGCGTGCCTTTCATCTGGCCATCGGCGTCACGAACAGGGACGACAATTGCTCCGTTGACGCCAGTGGCTTTTGCGCCGGAAGGGAATTTGCCGGATTCGTCGGTTTGCAGATTGCAGACCGACACCGGTTCATTGCGTTCGGCAGCCAATCCCGCCATGCCTTTGCCAATCGGAACCACGCTGATGACCGGCACGATGTGCGGCGGCAATCCAACGTGAGCCTTCAAGATCAACACGCCGTTTTCCACCAAATGAATCGAGCCAGTGTCAGCGGCAAAGTCGCGGACGATTTCTTCCAGCCGTTCTTGCAAGTTGTTTGACATGGCCTGACGATAGCAATCGCTTTCCAACAGCGTCAATGTTGAAATGTGATTCGGACGCTTTGCGGCTTTTTTCTACAGCCTGCCCAGGGCGCAGGCGTTCCCAGAGAATGAACAATGAAACGTTATTGGTTGGTAGTCGGCGCGATGCTGGCATTGTTTCTGTTGTTATTCGGATTGGTGGAATGGTTGCGAATTCCGCTGTTGACTGATCCTTCCGCGTGGTTGAATCGAGGCGGCGTTGTTGCCGCTTCGGTCGGCATAGGGTTGCTGATTGCCGATGTTGTTTTGCCGGTTCCGTCTTCGCTGGTGATGGTCGCTCATGGAGCTTTGTTCGGAGTGGCTTTGGGTACATTGCTTTCGCTGGTTGGCAGCGTCGGAGCGACGCTGACCGGATTCGCGCTTGGCCGGAGCGGCAGCGCGTTACTGGAAAAAATCATTTCGCCCGAAGAACGGCTTCGCGTCGAAAAAATGCTGGAACGTTGGGGCGCATTGGCGATTGTCGTGACGCGACCGATTCCCTTGTTGGCCGAAACGACGGCGATTCTGGCCGGAGCATCGGCGATGAGTTGGCAACGCGCGTTTGTGGCTTCGCTGGCCGGTTCGCTTCCGGCGGCGTTGCTGTACGCTTTGACCGGAGCGGTTGCCGCCAGTTTTCAAAATGGCGCTTTGATGTTTGGTTTTGTGTTGTTGGTGTCGGGCGTGTTCTGGCTGGTCAGTCGCAGGCTGGAATAAGGCTCGGTGAATGATTAACTGGTTGGCTTGAATCAATGGAGGAATCTGCAAATGAAAAATCTGCCGAAAACGATCAACATTGGAATCCCGATTTACCCGAACTGCGATCCGCTGGATGTTGTCGGCGCTTACGAAGTTCTGAGCACAATGGGTTACTTTCTGCCCAAAGGCCATTCCGTGAGCGTGAAACTGATTGCCGCTTCGCAGGATGTTGTGACGACTTTCAATGGGTTGAAACTGACGCCGGATTTGACCTTCGACAAATGCCCTCAGCTTTACGTGCTGTTTGTGCCGGGTGGCGATGCCGATGGAGTCGCCGCAATGATGGCCGACGACGTTTACCAAAGCTTTTTGAAACGTCAGGCGAAAAAAGCCAGGTGGGTGACTTCGGTTTGCACAGGAGCGTTTTTGCTGGCTTCGGCGAAATTGCTGGATGGATACGAAGCGACGACCTATTGGTCTGTGATCGAATGTTTGAAAGGCTTTGAAAAAGTTCGCGTGGTCAACGGCTATCCGCGTTATGTGGTTGATCGCAATCGAGTGACCGGCGGCGGAATTTCTTCCGGGTTGGACGAATCATTGATGATGGTGGAGTTGATTACCGGCAGTCGCAAAATCGCCGAAAAGGTTCAGTTGAACATTCAGTACAATCCTCAACCGCCTTACTCTGACGGCGACCCCGGCCAGGCCAGTTTTTCCATTTACGAACCGGTTCACAACGGAATGAAGAAGGGCTTCATTGACGTGCTGTGTCAGGCGGTGAAATCAGTTGCCGTCACGAAGAATACTCGCTGAGGTAAAGCAGGTTGTCGTAATCAATCACGGCCAGTTTCAGTTTCCTCAGCCAGCCTTGCCGACCGAGAATGTTGCGCGGCAGATTCGGGTATTTGGCGAAGTAGACGACGCTTTCAAAAATTAGCTCTCCGGTTTGGATGACGATCTCATGACCAAAAGCTTCAATGTTTCCACCGAGGCTGGAGAGGTTGGCTGGAATTCCTTTTTCAACTGGCACGCCCAGAAACGATCCTTCTTCACGGCTGAAGAGGCAAACATCTCCTCCAGTGTCTACTTTCGCCTGAACTCGTCGTGATTTGTCGCCATAACGAAGAATTACAGGAATCGTAATGCCTGCCAAATCATCTGCGTAATGGAATTCTTCAGTGAAGCTGATCTGTTTGGCCATTGTCAGAACCCCGCGTAAATTTTGTCCGGATCATCAACGTAAGCAAACATTGGCAGGTATGCGCCGTCAGCGTCCGCGGCGGCAACGACTTCTTCGTGGTTGAAGCTGGCGGCGATCAAACGATCCCCATCAAGCGCCACCCATTGACCAACGTATTCGCGCTGATGCTCAGCCAGCCAACGCATTTCGCGTGTGCTGTCCGGCGCCGGAACTGGTTTTAGCTTATTGTTTATGGTTCCATCGCGGTGAAGCGTCGTTGTTGATGTTGATTGCGTAGATTCGCGCCGAGCCAGCAGTTGTCTGAACTTTGCCTGCTCAACCGGAGACAACTGGTCAATCAGTTGCAAGATTCCTTCGGCTGTAATCGTTGACATAAGATTGCTCCTTTCGCGGCGCGATTATACAAGAAGCGTTTGCCAGGGGGTTATTAGCCCGTCACCAGCATCAACTGCAATTGAGTTTGCAGCTTCTGCATGGCTTTGGCGACGGCGGCGAAGCCTTCGGTTTCGCGGACGGGCGCGAGCAGTGGATCGGAAATCAGGAAAGGGTAATTGCCGTAACCGGCCTGGGCGGCTTTGCCGAGCATTTCAAGCGCCGATTCCGCGTCGCCGAGTTGCGAATAAACTTCGGCGGCGATGTAAAAGTGGTAACTGCCGAGTTGCAGATTGGAATCAAAGGCTTCTTTCAGAATCTGCTGGCCTTCTTCGATTTCGCCTTCCCAGGCGCAAAGCATGGCGCGAATCGTTGAGAAAAACACGCCAGCCTCGCCGGCTTCGAGCAGCTTTCTCAAATGGCCGATTGCCGAATCGCGCTTGCCTTCGATGGAATCAATCACGCCCAACCAGAAATGTTTTTCGTAACAAGCGTCCGGGCATTTGTGCAGTTCGGCGCGCGCTTCTTCGTAATTGCCTTTCTGGTACTGGATGAAGCCAAGCATATACGGAAAGGTCATCGGATTGATTTCGGCGGCTTTGCGAAACAGCGTCAGAGCGATGTCCGGCAATCCGGCGTAATCGTAAGCATGCCCCATTGCCTGATAAGCGTATTCGCTGTTCGGCGCGGCTTGCAGCAGTTGTTTGCAAACGGTCAGCGCGTTTTTCAAATCGCCTTTTTCGCCGTAATACACCGCCAGCCAGAAATATCCGGCGGGAAGTTGCGGGTTGAGTTCGATGGCGCGTTTAGCTGCGATTTCGGCTTTGCCGAACATGGTGTCGTCGTTCAGATAACCGCGCCCGTTGATGTAACGCCCGGCCAGCGCCGCCCACGCCGGAGCGTAACTCGGATCGAGTCCGACTGAAGCTTCCAGCATTTCGACGGCTTTTCGATATTCTTCGGCAGTGGTTCCGGCATCCAGTCCGCGCAGATAAAACTCATAGGCCATTGGGTTGCGCGCTTCGTCTCGTTTCAAGGCTTCCTGTTCGCCAGTGGTGACTTTCAGCTTCAAGCCGCGAATCAGTTCTTCGCAGATTTTGTCCTGCAGCGTGATGACATTATCGAATTTCAGGTCAATGCGGTCCTGCCATAGGATTTCGTTCTGTTGCACGTCAATCAATTGCACGTTGACGCGAAACAGGTCGCCCGCTTTCAGGTAACTGCCGCTGAGAATGGTTTCGACTTGCAATTCGCGGCCAACGGCGCGTGGTTCGACAATCTGGTTGCGATATTTTTCCACAGCAGACGACGGACGGACGATCAGCGATTTCAACGGAGCCAACTGCGAAATGACGCTGTCGGCCAGAGCGAATCCCAGAAATTCGATTTCGGCGTCGCCAGCCAGATTACGCAGTGGCAGAATCGCCAGGCGTCGCCGATGCGTCGCCGTCAAACTGCCGGAAAGTGTGGCGGAATTCTGCGGCGTGACCATCGTGGCAAACGAATCGTCCGTCAGCATTTCTTGTTCCATCGTCAATTGAGTCGTGGCTGCTTCGGGGTCTTGCAGGGCAAAGCGCAAGGCGCGGGCAAATTCCGTCGCCGACGAATAACGAAAGTTCCGATCTTTGGCCAGCGCTTTCATGACCACTGATTCCAGCGCAGGCGGAATTTCCGCGCGTTTCTGGCTGACGGGTTGCGGCGGCGTGTTTATCTGGCGCAGCAGCATTGCTCCGGCAGGAGCTTTGCCGAAAGGCGTTGCGCCGGTCAGCATTTCGTACAGCAGTATGCCCAGCGCGTAAACGTCCGACCGCGCGTCCAATTCCAGCCCCAGGCTTTGTTCCGGCGACATATATGCTGGCGAACCGATGATGTTGGCTCCGGTCAGATTGGCCATTCCTGTGTCGGCTTCTTCGGAATGAACTTCGCGCATTTTGGCGATGCCGAAATCCAGCACTTTGGCATGTGCGCTGCCGTCCGCATGGGTTTCGACGATGATGTTGTCGGGTTTCAAATCGCGGTGAATGATTCCGGCGGAATGCGCCGACGCGATGGCTGAACAAATCTGCTCCATCAACCCAACCGCCGTTTCAATTTCCATCGAGCCGTTGCGCAGCGTCTGGCGCAGGTTCTGGCCGCGCGCGAATTCCATGACTATGTATGGCCCGTGTTCGCTGATGCCGTAATCGTAAATCTGAATGATGTTCGGATGGCGAAGCGCCGCGACTGACCGCGCTTCGCGGCGAAATCGTTCCTGAACTTTTTCGTCGCGGCTGAGCGTTGGCAGCAGCACCTTGACGGCGACGGCGCGATCCAGTCCAAGCTGTGTCGCTTCAAACACTGCGCCCATGCCGCCTTTGCTCAACAATCGTTCGACGCGATAACGGTCGGCCAGCACGGTTCCGACTTGCATGCCGTACCAGCTTTCGCGCGGCGATTCGATTGGTGAAATTTCCAATGCTTCAGTCATGGGATGTTCGATGCTTGTTGCTGCCTGAGTCAGGCAATTTTACGAAAATTTACGCCGGACGGATTTACCCGGCTTTTTTTCGGAATCTTAACGCCGCAATGACAATCATGACGATGCTCATTGCCGACAGAATCAATCCCTGTTTCCATAAATCCTGCAACTCTGCGCCGCGCAGAATGACGCCGCGAAAGATTTGAATCAAGTAGGTTGTCGGAATAATGCTGCTGATGACCTGAAACTGAATCGGCATGGTGTCTATCGGAAAGATGTAACCTGACAGAAAGATCGAAGGCATCATGGTTCCGAACGCCATCTGAGTCGCTTCCTGATAAGTCTGTGCGCGCGTCGAAACCAGCAAACCGAGTCCGAGCATGGTCAGGATGAATGGCGTGATCAGCAGCATCAGCAGCAGGATGCTGCCGCGAATCGGCACGCCAAACGCCCAGCGCATGAAAAACAGCAGGATCAATACTTCGACATAAGCGACCACCGCGTAAGGCACTATTTTGCCTACCATCAACCCCAGCGGTTTGACCGGCGTCATAAACAACTGATCCAGCGTGCCGCGTTCGCGTTCGCGGACAATGGTGATGGCCGTCATCAACACCGTCATCATCTGCATCAGGACGGCAATCATGCCCGGAATCAGAAAATTCGCCGACTTGGAATCCGGGTTGAACAAAACCTTTGGCCGCGCTTCCACCGGCAGCGTTTGCCTGGTTGAAGTGACGCTCAAAGATCGTTCGAGTGATTCGCGCAAGGCGATGGCATTGGAAACATTGACGGCGGCTCCCGCGACAGAAGAATCCGAACCATCCACCAGCACCAGATAACTGGCCGTTTGCCCGGCCAGCAGGCGGCGCGAATAATCCGGCGGAATTTTGACGCCGACGCGGGCGCGACCGGCAATGACTTCGCGGTTCAACTCTTCTTCGGAAAAGACATACTTCACGATTTTGAAATCGTCGGAATTGACGAAACGATCCAGCAAACGGCGGCTTTCCTGAGTTTGCGCGGCGTCATAAACCGCCGTAGGGATTCGCCGCACATTGGTGTTGATGGCAAAGCCGATCATGAACATCTGCAACATAGGCATGATGACCGTAAAAAACAGCGCCATGCGGTCGCGGCTGATGTGAATCGCCTCCTTGCGAAGCACTGGAATCAGTCCGCTGAATGGATTGGCGCGTGTCGGCAATTGGTTTTCGGTTGTCGGTGTTCGGTCAGCGACAGGCATTGGGTTATTCCTTTAATGAGTTCGTCAATGTAACGAACACGTCTTCCAGCGAAGGTTTGATAGGCAACACGTCCGCCTGAGCAAAACCTTCGGCAGCCAAATCGGCTTTGACCTTGTCCGGGTTGATTTGATCGTCCATCAGCAGGTGTATGGACTGGCCGAAAATCGTCGCGCTTCTGACATAAGGCTTGCGTTTGATCGCCGCCAGCGCGTTTGACGTGTGACTGGTGTTGATTTCAATGCGTCGCGTTCCGGGCGGGGAAGCTTCGGGAATTTCTTTCAATTCATCAGGCGTGCCGTTGGCAATCAGCTTGGACAAATAAATGTATCCAACACGTCCGCAGCGTTCGGCTTCGTCCATGTAATGCGTGGTGACGAAAAAGGTCACGCCCAACCCTGACAACTGAAAGAGCAAGTCCCACAGATCGCGCCTTGCCACAGGGTCAATGCCAGCCGTAGGTTCGTCCAGAAACATCAGCTTCGGTTCGTGTATGAAGGCGCAAGCCAGCGCCAGTCGCTGTTTCCAGCCGCCGGACAGTTTTCCGGCGCGCCGATCCAGATAAGGTTCCAGATGCGTCATGGCAATGGCATCGTCTTTTCGTCGTCGCAGATAATCTCCGCGCAGCCCGTAAACGCCAGCGTAAAACTCCATGTTTTCCTTGACGGTCAGGTCTTCGTACAAACTGAATTTTTGCGACATATATCCGACGTGCTGGCGAATTTCGTCAGCCTGGCGAACGCAATCCAGCCCCAAAACCTGGCCGCTGCCTTCGCTGGGCGTCAGCAAACCGCACAGCGCCTTGATCAATGTCGTTTTGCCGGAACCGTTCGGTCCCAGAAATCCATAAATCTCGCCTTGCTCGACGGCGATGGACACGCGGTCTACGGCGGTGAATTTGCCGAAGCGAATGGTTAAGTTGGTGGTTTTGATTGCTTGCATAGGAAGTAGACAGTAGACAGAAGTCAGTAGACAGAAGTGTTTCGCCTATCTCACCAAAACAAACCAAAATCGTTCATAGCGAAATCGAGATCAGTAGAATTACGGCAACCTCCTACTGTCTACTGACTACTGTCTACTTTTCAAGAGTGACATCCGCCGCCATTCCCGGTTTCAATTTGCCTTCGCGATTGTCAATGCGGACTTTGACGCCGAAGACTTGATGATTGCGTTCGTCCCGGCTTTGCACGTTGCGCGGAGTGAATTCGCCTTGCGAATTGATCTGGTCAATCACGCCGTCAAACAGCCGATCCGAAAAAGTATCCACTTTGATTTTGGCTTTCTGGCCGACTCTGATCAGCCCCAATTGGGGTTCTGGAATGAAGACGCGCACGTAGATTTGATCTTTTTCGAGCAGCCGAGCGACGGTTTGATTCGGCGAAAGCAGATCGCCCGGACGAACGCTCAGGACTTCGATTGTTGCCGCGGCGGAGGCTTTGACTTCGCCTTCGGCAAGCTGCACGTTGATTTGTTCCAGTCTGGCTTGGGCTTCGGCCAGTTGAGCGCGAGCATCGGCGATTTCTTCGGCGCGAGGGCCGGCCAGCACTAGCTTTTCAGCTTGTTGCGCCTGGCGAAAGCGTTCTTCGGCGGCGCGAATGTCTTCCTTGCGGCTGCCATTCAGCAACAAATCCAGTCGCTTTTTTTCGGCGTCGCGCCGGGCGCGGACGTTATCCAGCCGGAATTTGGCGGAATCGAATTCCTGTTGGGAAATGTCGCCTGAAGCGCGCAAACGCTCCGTTCGTTGAAACGCGACTGTCGCGCTGTTCAGATCGGCTTCGGCGGCGGCGACTGATGCGCGCGCTTGTTCGACTTCTTCGGGGCGCGGCCAGGTTTTGATGGATTCCAAAGTCGCCTGAGCCGTCGCAGTGGCCGCGCTGGCCTGGGCTTTTTCTTCCGGTCGCGCGCCGCGCAGCAATCGTTCCAGCCGGACTTGCTGCTGTTCGACTCGCGCTTCCGCCTGAGCTTTCTGCGCCCGTAATTCGGCGATGTCGAATTTCACCAGCGGCTGACCGGCAGTGACTTCCTGGCCTTCTTCGACCAGCACGGCTTCGATGCGCCCGCCGACTTTCGATCCCACACGAATTTCCCGCGTTTCGATCGTGCCGGAAAACACCACGTCGTCTTTTTTGCCAAAACCATTTCCCGAACAATTGACCGCGATTGCAAATATTCCCAAGCCCAGCGCAGGGAACAGGACTTTCGACCATTTGTTGCTCATTCGTACATTTCTCCAAATGTTGTAACTGAAATCGCACTGCCAAGTAAGTAAGTACACACTTACTACAGGGCGGCCAAAATCTCAATCGGGGGCAGAAAAAAAATTATGGGTTCGAGGAAGCTTTCGGCGCGGCGAAGTTTTTATCGAACTGTGGCAAGCGGAAACTCGTTTTATCAAGGGTTTGAAGTGAATCGTCGCCTTGACTTATGAATCATGTTGCCGGATAAATGCGGCGAAAACTAAACGGCTGGATATGTGAATCAAAGCATCGAAGCCTTATGTGAATCTCAATCGTCAATCAGGGCGTTGGCGGATTGAGAATGGAGCCAATAGAGGCATGCACGAGCTGAAGAAGTGTAATTCTTGCGGCAATACTTTCCCGAGCAATCTTTCCTTTTGCTTGAATGACGGTTCTCCGCTTGTTCAGGTGGACAGCATGATCGGAGTTGTGTTGGACGGGCGTTATCGGCTGGACAGCCTGATCGGCGTCGGCGGAATGGGAGACGTTTATCGAGCTACGCACGTTCACATTGACAACGAATTCGCGGTCAAACTTCTGAAACCGGAATTCGTTGCTGACCAGACGGCCATCAAACGATTTCGGCTGGAAGCCAAAGCCGCCGGACGCATTCAACATCCGAACGCCGTCCGCGTGACTGATTTCGGCGTGACGCCGGAAAAGATCGTCTATCTGGTGATGGAACTGGTGCAGGGAATTTCGCTGCGACAGTTGATTCGCAGCGAAAAGAAACTGGAAATACTTCGCACCATCAACATCGTTCGCCAGGTCTGCGGGGCGGTCGAAGCGGCGCATCGCAGCGGCGTCATTCACCGCGATCTGAAACCCGACAACATCATCATCGAATCGCACCAGAGCACCGAACGCGTCAAGGTTCTGGATTTCGGCATTGCCAAGTTGCGCGAAGCCAAATCGGATAATTTCCTGACTCAGGCCGGAACGATCATCGGAACTCCGCAGTATATGTCGCCCGAACAATGCCAGGGACTTCAACTCGATCCTCGTTCGGACATTTACAGCATCGGCATCATTCTTTACGAAATGCTGACGGGCACGGTCCCCTTTGACGGCGAATCCACGCTGCAGGTCGTTTACAATCAGTTGCACCAGTTTCCGAAGCCGATTCTGGAAATGTCGCCGAACATTTCAGAGCCGTTGGCGGCGGTGATCATGCGCGCGCTGGAAAAAGAACCCGGCGACCGACAATCTTCCGCCCTCGAATTGAGTGAAGAGTTAAAGCAGGCGGTCATGAGAGAGGCGGAGGAAAGTTTGTATTCCATGGCGGAACCGTTTATGGTCGCGCCGTTGACGCCGGTGGAGGGAATGACTCCAAGCGGCAGACATTCGGTGGATTGGCCTGAAGTCAAATTCCCGTCACTTGGCGCAAAAAGCCAACCTTCGATGGATCGAAGCACGGCGGCCTTGTCCCGTTCCGATACCGACCCCGAAGTCACCAAGATTCGTGAAAAGCGCCGATCAACCGTTCCTGAACAACAGGTTCGCACTGCGGAAGGAAAGTCGGGGCGCGATACTGGATTCGGAGAGGCTGAGACAGGGAAAACGTCTCGTCTGCCATTGATTGCAGGCGCAGCAGCAGCGCTGATTTTGTTGATCGTGGTGGTGGTTTATTTCTCCTGGCCTGAAGAGAAGGTCGTCACCACGCCGCCAGTGCCCACAACTCCGCCGGGGATGGCATTGATTCAAGGCGGCAAGTTCACGATGGGACGCGATGATGGATCGGACGATGAGGGGCCGGCTCATGAAGTCGAAGTCAAGCCTTTCTACCTCGATTTTCAGGAAGTCACCAATCAGGACTACAAAAAATTCGTCGAGGCGACCGGTCACGCCGTGCCCAGAAATTGGCGGTTCAACGGTTCATTCGCGCCGGATGAAGGGCTGTTGCCAGTGACATACGTGACGTGGGATGACGCTACGGCGTATGCAAAATGGGCTGGCAAACGGTTGCCGACCGAAGCCGAATGGGAATACGCCGCGCGCGGAGGCAATCGCGGGTTGCTGTATCCCTGGGGCAACAAATGGGAACTCGGTTTTGCGAACATAGACCGCAAAGAACAACGCCGCCCGTCGCAGGTTCGCAGTTTTGAAAGAGACTTGAGTTCGTTTGGCATTTACGACCTGGCGGGCAATGTCAGCGAATGGGTGCAGGACAATTATTCCGAACGATATGGAGCAGCGCCGGATCGCCGATTGCGCGTTTATCGCGGCGGCAATTTTCTGGATGCGCCTGATAAAGCCACGGCGACTTATCGCTGGGCGGATTTCCCCGGCGACATTCCCGACGATCAAATCCTGAGAGTCGGATTTCGATGCGCTAAAGATGTTGCCCCTGAAGCAAAATGATGGGTTGTACGATGAACACTTGCCTTGAAAACTTCCTCGCCAATTTCAACAAACGGATTGCAATCTTCTGCGCGTTGAGCCTGCTGGTATCGCTTTCGGTGACGGGATTCGCTCAAAAGCGCACCGATCGCAGCAATACAAGCGGCGATACAACCAAATCCGGAGCCGCTGGCCCGAAGCGAACGGATCGTACAGTTCCTGAAAGCGAACGTGTCAAGGTCATCACCAAAACCGAATTTGTCCGAATCGCCGTCAATCCCAACAAAGGGTATTTGAGTCTGGTCGCCATTCCCAAAGCGACGATTACGCTGACGCCGATTGTGGCCAGCCAGAAAAATTCGACTGCGGTCAAAGAACTCATCAAAGACCCGGACGGCAGTCTGAACCTTATCAATCTGCTTCCCGGAAAATACAAGCTGACCATTGAGCACGAAGATTACCTGCCGTTTTCGGAAACGATTCAGGTGGACCCGGCCAATCCGGCTACCTTTGTCGCGTTGAACAAGATGGTTTCGTTGTATGGAGAAATTCGAATTGGTGGACTTCCGCCGGGATCGAAAGTGTTGTTGAACGAAAAGCCCGCCACCTTGGCGCAGGAAAATCAGGCGGCCACCATAGCCAAAGTTCCGGTGGGCAAACATCGTCTGCGAATAGTCAAAGATGGTTATGAAGAGTTGAATAGGGAACTGGATGTTCAACCGGGCAAACAGCTATTCGTCTCCGGGCAGTTGGAAGTGGCGATGGTGACGGTCAGTTTGCTGGCTCCGTCAGGAGCCAGAATTTACGCCGGAAGCGAAGAGAAGGGAATTATTCCATCCGATGGGCGTGTGGCGATTTCGTTGCCGCCGGGACGGCATTCGATTCGGATTTTGAAAGAAGGTTATCAGGAATGGACGAAGGAATTGTCGTTGACGCTGGCCAACAAATCAGTCGTTGAGCGCGTGGAATTGTCGCCGATACCCAGTTCCGCCGAAGGCGACTGGCAACCTTCGCTGGCTGGTCGCAAATGGTTTCCACAAGCGTCCGGCTGGAAGTTTGAAAACTCCGGCGCAATGATTCGCGGCGACAAAGTGGTGTTGTTCGACACTGAATCCAACCGTGATTTCAACACCTACCGCGATTTCAAGCTGGAATTCGATTTCGTGTTTTCCAACGGCAAAGGCATGGCCTGGGTCGCTCGTGCCAAAGACCAGAACAATTATTACCTGTTTGAAATCGCCAGCCCGCAAAACAATCCGACGTTCAATTTTTACGTCTGCCAGGACGGCAAGCTGGAATGGAAAGACAGCCAGCGAATAGTCGAGAAGATAGACAAGAAAGGCGATTCGTTCCACATCACTTTTGAAGCGAAAGGCAATCGCTTCGACACGCGCATGACCATCGCCAGCGCGCCTTCGGCCAAGCCGCATCTGATCGGAATTTTTCAGGATGATTCATTCTCGTATGGCGGAATCGGTTTCCGTGGCAAAGACGCCAGCGAAGCGTTGCTGCAAACCTTTTTCGTTATTCCATTGCGATAAATCAGGATGACAAAATGAAAACCGCCCGCAATCGAAACATCGGTTGCGGGCGGTTCCGTTGTTGGGGGCAAGTTGAAAAAAACTGCCCTGCACTTTTTTAGAAGCTGTACTTCAGCGCGAATTGGATGGTGCGCGCGGGAGTCCGCGTGTCCGTGTAATTCTTCTGAGTCAGTGGTTCGATTCCGACGTTGCCGAAAAAGAGCCGGTTGACGGGAATGCCGAAGTTCGAGCGGTTGAAGAGATTGAAAAACTCGCTGCGGATTTCCAGCTTGTTGTCGTCTCCAATGAAGAAGATTTTGTTGATCGCGAAATTGATGACCGACATGTCGTCGGCGCGGAAGGTGTTGCGAGGCGCGCTGCCCGGATCGGCTCCGCTGGAGTTAAGGAAGCTGATGCGGTCGGAAGCGTTGCCGTCGCGGTTGATGTCGCAACAGAACAGCACCGAATACGGTTGCGCGGTCTGGTAAAAGCCGGTGCTGGCCAATTGCCATCCGCCCAAAGCGTCGCGGCGATTAAAGCCCGGCAATTCCCAAATCACGCTGTAAGCAAACCGATGCCGAATGTCGAAGTTTGAATCTCCACGTTCGGCGGCGCGGTTATAACTGTCCTGAGGCAACGCCGGGGCGCCGCCCAGATCGAACAGGTCAGAGACTTCGTCAATTGAATGCGACCAGGTGTAGGCGGTCGTGAACTGTATTCCTTTGGAAAATCGTTTGTTCAATTGCGCCTGCAAGCTGTGGTAATTCGAGTTGGCGTCCGATTCAATCGAAGTGAACGAGCCAAGCAGCGGGAAGGGCCTGAATGCCGGAATCTGACTGTCCCGGCTGGGCGAGAAATTGATCCCGAAAAATTCCGGGAAGCGTAAGTCCGGCGCGTTTGGGAAAGGCTGCGTAGCGAAAATGTTTCTGACGTAGGCGATGGAATTCGGCCCAAGGTTGGGCGTCGCCACGCGCAACAGTTTCGTGCCTTTGGTTCCGACGTAACCGACCGAGAAGTGGAAATCACGCAGGAATTCACGCTCAAAGGTCAGTCCCCAGTGCTGCGAGTACGGCGTTTCCATGTGCGCGTCCGGCAGTATGAATCCTGGCCCGGTGGTCACGTTTGTGTATAACGCCGCATTGAGAGCAGCCAGCACCACATCGGAATTGAGCTGATTCAGAGTGCCCGGTTTGGCAAAGGTGAACGACGGGTTTTGAGCGACCAATGTATGGAACGGGTTGGCGACACAACCCGAAAAATCGGTTACACAATCCGGGTTGTAGCCTCCGAAATTCACAGTCAGGAAGTTCGGAAACACGTTCCTGGACTGGCTGATGACTGCGCCAAGAATCTGATCGTAGTAGATGCTGTACCCGCCGCGAATCGAAGTCTTGCCGGTCTTGAACGGGTCCCAGGCAAAGGCGACATGCGGCGCAAGATTGTTGCCGTCGGTCTTGTACATCTTGAACCGGCCAGCCAGGAAGTTTTCAAACCCGGAAACGCTGTTGCCGAAAACCGATCCTGTTATCTGTCGTTCAATGGCGATTAATTGCTGCACGACAGGCGAGTTGAAGGTTGATTCGATGCGGTTGTTCATTTCGCGCGGCGTGGTGTTCAGTTCGTATCGCAAGCCCAAGGTCAGCGAGAAATTCGGGCGCACGCGAATCTGGTCGGCAAAGAACAGATTGTTCTGCCAGTACCTCAAACCAATGGTGGAATCAGGATTGCCAACCGCAAAGGTTTGAAAGAAGCCGGTCGGAGCGCCGACTGACAGATAATCCCTGCCGAAATAAAAACCTTGCGGGTTGATGGTCGGCGTGCTCGGGTCAACGATGCCCGCCACGTCCTGAGCGCCGTTGAACACCGCCTGAGGACGGAAATTTCGATCCAGGAAGCTGTTCAAATGCGTCCAGCGAATGTCGAAACCGGTCGTCACGCGGTGATTCGAACGGGAATAAATCAGCGTGTCGGCCAGTTGATAGGTGTTGTTGGTTCGTTGTTGCGGGAAGTTGAATACATCCACGCCGATGGGGTTGTAACCGGTGACGACGACCTGACCAAGCGGCCCGGTTCGGCGTTCGGTGTTAAACCCTTCGACAATTTGAAACAGCGAACCTGCTCCCGTTGAAGTGTTGTAAATGTAAGGAGCGTTCAACAGAAATTCGCGCTCTTTGGGGTTGGTCAGATTGGCTCCGCCGGGCAGCAAAAACGGATTCCGAACTTCATTGAAGTTCAATGAGGTTCGTCCATACGAAAGGCGAAACTGATTGGCAGTTCGGGCGGAAACGGAACTGTCGAAAAGCAGCGACACATTCTGGGTTCTGACGTTCGCTCGCAAAGTCGAAAACAGCGCCTCGCCGGTGACAGGCAATGTCGTGGCGTCATCGGTGAAGTTGTAACGGCCACTCAGCACGTGGCTTTTGCCGAAGGCGTTGAGATTTTGGTCAAGCTTGAACGAAAAGATGTTGCCGTCGGCGCCCGCAGGCAACACTTGCGTGAAGGTCGAACGGCCATACGGTCCGCCGGGGTTGTTGGGGAAAGGATACAGGCTCAGGAACGCATTGCCATCAATTGAAGTCGGAAATACGGAATTGCCCCGCGTATCTACCAAACCAACTTCGCCGCTGGTGAACAATCCTCGATGAGCGACTGTCGGAACGGCGAAATGCGATTCGCGGCTGGCGTTGATGTCCTGGTGTTCATACGAAACGAAGTAATGCGTGCGGTCTTTGACCAGCGGCCCGCCAAAGACAAATCCATACTGGCCTCTGGTGAATGGGTTTTCTCCGCCGACCGGATTGGCCGGAGCCAGTGGTTGAATGTCAACAAGCTGACCGGCTGTGGTCAGACGACCGATTCGGACGGCTGTGCCATCGGCTCTGGTCAGCGGAAAGGTCGCCGGGCCTCCGGTCAGGTCAAACGGATTGCGAGCGTTCAGTCGTTTGTCCGTCAAAAAGCCATACAGCGTGCCGTGAAAGTCTCGCCCGCCGGAGCGGGAAACGGCATTGATCTGCGCTCCCATGTTTCGACCAAGCTGTGGTTCGGGCAGCAAGGTGGTGATCTGAACAGCCTGCATGCTTTCTATGGATTGCGGAACCAGTGTCGTAAATCCCTGACGACGAACGCCTATGTCGTCGTCGTTGTTGTCCGAACCGTCAATGGTGAAGTTGTTGGCGCGGCTGCGAATGCCGTTGACGGCGAATTGGCCGGTCGTTCCGACTCCGGGGCCAACGCCAGGACCGACGGAATTGCCAATGGCCATTGGCGGCGGAGCGACTCCGGCAGCCAGAAAAGCCAGATCGTCAAAGGTGCGAATGCCCGGCAATGCCAGAATCAGCATCTGGCGGGAATCGAAATGCTGCGTCCGGCTGGCATTGGACGTGTTGACCAGTTGTTCAGAATTGAAGACATCGGAAGAAGAAGCGGGTTGACCAGTCGGTTGCGTCGCGGCGGGTTGCGTCGCTGCGGGTTGAGTCGGCGTTGTCGCTCCGGTTGCCAGTTTTTGCAATTCCAGCGGCGGCGGTGTGACCACGCTTGGATCGAGAATGCGAACCGGCACGTTGGTAGTCGAAGTCGGGACGAGTTCATAACCTGGACTTGTCGCATTCACCACATACACGCCGACCGGAAGCATCTTGATGAAGTATTCGCCATTGGCGTCCGTCAACGCTGAACGAACCAACCCGGTGTCGCGGTTGGTGACGGAAACGGTTGCCCCGGCAATCGGGCTTCTGGTTCCAACCTGATAAACGTTCCCCTTGATGGCTCCACTGGTGACGGTTTGCGCCAGGGCGGTTGGCAGAAGAAAACAAACCAAGGTGAGTGATGTCAAAAGACTGAACAACTTGATTTTGGATTTGAACATAAACAATCCTTTTTTTTCACTATGTTCCATGTCTCAGGAAGCGATGTCGTGTCAGCAAATGTCCGGCTCAGCTTACTTTGAGTTTCATGGATTAGTGAGTGATGTTACTGCTTTGGTTGACGAGCGGTCGGGGGACCAATCATAGGTTTATGGTTGAGCAAGCAAGTCGTTGTGACGGCAAATTCACAAAACAGCTTGCAGTAGTTTTAGTAAGTGCAGTATCAGTGGCCACTCACGGATAACGCTTTCGTGAGCCAGCCATTCCGGTCGTCGCGTCGCAACCGGGCTGAACGATCAAAGGACAGAAACACACGTCGGCGGAGCGCACATTTTCCGACTCGGTCTCGGTCAACTCTTGCTACTGATAATTTTGCAAATCAATGATCGCATGAGCGCAGGATAATCAGGTTTAGGTCAGCTTTCAATATGAAGTTTTAGTTTCTTGTATTTGGAACAACCCATCAGCAGGCCATGTGGCAGAAATTCACATTTTTCCAGCAACCAGACGCGAAAGTTTGAATGCCGAAAAGGCAAATATCGCCTGGGAAAGCAGGTTGGAAATTTGTTGCGCCCATTCGGCGACCGGAGTTCCGTCGTTGCCACGAAACGTCATCGCCAATGACATTCCCAGACTGAGAATGAACATTCCTGCGAAAAGCTGGTTCTGCAATTTCAACGCCGCCTGCGCCAGTTGAACAAACGCGGCAATGCTGGCGACCGTTGTGACAAACAACAGCAACTTTAGCCAGGTTTGTCCGCCTTTGACCATCTTCAAGGCTGCGGTCAACGCCAGCAATCCGCCATTGAAAAACAACGGCAGCAACCAGACGCTTCCGGCAGTCATGGCAGTTGAATTGTTACGATTGGCCTGCCACAGCGCCCAAGCCAGGCAGACAAATCCCGGCGCGGATAAAAACAACAAACTGTTGTTCAACCATGAGGATTCGTGGCCGTTGGTGGCAGCCAGAAGCTTGCCGATGGCGGTCAGCAAATTGCCGCCGCTGATAAGCAACACGCCCAAATAGCCGAGTTCGCCGATGATTTCGTTTTTGCGGCGAAGCATTCGGGCAAGCTGAACCAGACCGAAGATGAAAACCGCCGCCGATAGAAGCGCGATGATGGCCAAAGTCAAAGAGTATTGTTCAGGCATAAGTCGTTAAGCGAGTCCGTTTCGATCAATGTTTTTCGTATAAGAAGCTCTGGTTCACCCAGCCGGTCAGATTGTTGTAACTGATCCTGACCCAAATGTCTTTGCCGACTTCTCGTTGTTCGCCAGTGAAGCGAATGTCGTTGGCGTCGTGAGCCAGCTTGCCGATGGATTTTGCCTTGACGCCCGGCGTTTGGCGAACGTTGAGCGAATCGTTGGCCTGAACCCTGAAGACTGCGTAACGCGATTCCGGTTTCAGCGAGCGCGAATTGGCCGGAGCTTTGCGTCCGCTGGCGACATTCACTTCGATCCAGCCTTCCGCCGGAGCGTTTCGCGGCGAATCGGCTCCGCTGGAATTGACGCGGTAATAGAAAATCTTTTTGCCGTCGGCTGACCATTCGACTTTGTCCTGCAATATGAAATCCCAGCGCGCCGTGAATTTTCGTTTGCCGCTGCCGTCGGCGTTGAACAAGAAGCCAATGTTGTCGTTGCATTCAAAGCCACAGGCGATGATCAGAAACCGCTTGCCGTCGGGCGAATGCCGAACTTGATGGACGGACATGAAGCCGTCTTTTTCGTTAGTCAACAGCACGCGATTGCCCAGTCGTAGCGCTGCGCCGTCTTCGCTGACTTGGGCTTTTTGAGCTTCCTGAGCAAGGGATGAGCTGAAAGCCAAAGTGAATAAAACCGCAGAGGCACAGAGAACACAGAGGTTGAGTAGAGAGGAAACACAAAAAACTGCCAGACCGGAAAACAGAAACTCTGCGCTTGCTCTGCGGTCTTTGCGCTTCTGCGGTGAAAATGTTTTGTTGTTTAAGTGCCTCACGAATTTAGAAAAACCTGCCCAGCGAAAAATACACCTTGCCTCGTCCGCCTTCTCCGCGCGTGCCGACGATGGAAAACGGACCGACTTTGGTGTCCATCACAAAGCCCAGCGAAAACGCCGAACGATGGCGTTGCGAATCGAATTGCGGAGTGAAACCGCCTGAAACGCCTAGCTGATCGAACCAGACTCCGGCGTAAATGTTGCCGCCAATCAGCGACGGCAGTTCATTGAGTTTGTGGAGATACCCGCCGGTCGCCAGAAAGTATTGGTTGACGCGCAATTCGTCGCGGTTGATGGCTCCGAATCGAAGCGGCCCGCCGAGCAGAAATTGTTGAATTGGCGGAACCTCGCGGCCAAAAGCGGAACCACCGGCTCCGGCGAAAAACAGCGAACCTTTGGTGGACATCGGAATGAACTGCGACAGGCGAACTTCGGCTTGCGGAAAATCCTGCCTGGCGTCGGGGGCGGAAAAATACCAGCGGCCGTCTACCGTCAACCGCAATCCGCGTGTCGGAACCGTCGCGCTGTCTTGCCCGTCAAACGCCCAGCGAATGCGCGCCAGATTGAAATTGCCGTCGAAGCTGGGCAATTCCGGGCTGCCCGTGCTGGTGCGCGCATAAACGCGTGTGTATTCGTACCCGAAGCGAAATTCGCTGCGCGAAGTCAGCACGCCGAAATCTGCGCCTGCGCCAAACCGGTCGGCCTGGTATTCGGCCAACCGGGTTCGGCCTTCGAACACGCCTTGCCGGTCACGGCGATAAGTGACGCGCGGCGCAACGAACATTCCGCGTTCGCCAATTGGTCGAAAGTATTCCGTGGCGAACAAATTGCCGAATCCGATTTTGGCGTCAATGCGCCATTCGGCTCCGTAAGCGCCAACGTCGAATACTGTGGCGCGCGCGCCGAGCGTGAAATTGATGGCGTTGACTTCCGAACCGTCAACTTCCACGCCGGGAACGATGGTCGGCGGAGCATGCGATTTTTCGCGCGGACGAATTTCCAAAATGGTTTTGCCGCCACCGGTTTTCAATCCGTAATTGAAGCTTTCGTAACGGCCTTGCCCGGTGATGGTTGTCAGATCGTTTTCCAGTTTAACGGTGTCCAGTGGTTTGGCAGCGTGTTGGTTCAAACGCCGATGCAGCGCCTTGTCCGCATCGGCTTCGACTCCGGCGATTTGCAGGTCCGTCGGCGTCGGAATCGTTGCCCGACGTTTGGCCTGACGTTCGGCCAGATGTTGTTGCCAATCGCTTTCGCTCAAGGCAAAGCGCGACAGAACGGCGTTTTTGATCGCAGCGGCTTTGAATCCGGCATCGGCGATGTTATCCAACCCGATGAAATCCAGAGCGGAAATGTTTCCCAGATCAGGCGCGATGATGATGTCGGCCAGGCGCAGGTTCTGCCGTTCATTGTTGATCGTCATTATCGTGATGGATTGTTGCAGAATGCCGACGATGGAGCCGATGGCCTGCAAATCGCCCAGTGGCGTACCAGTGTCCACGGCAATGACGACGTCAGGCTGAAATTCGCGCACGACATCGGTCGGGATGTTGTTCATCAATCCACCGTCCACCAGCACCTTGCCATCGCGTTCGACCGGCGGGAACACTCCGGGAATGGACATGGTCGCGCGCATCGCCGAAGCCAATGAACCGTCTTTCAGCACTTCGGGTTTGGCGTGCAGAAAGTCCGTCGCCACGCAGCGAAAGGGTATCGGCAGATCGTCAAAATTTTTCAGGTCGTGATACGGCAACGCCAGCCGGTCAATCAACAAGCCGATGTAATGCGCTGAGCTGACGCCCAGCGGCAAGCTGACGCCTTTTCGCAAACCGATTTCCACACCGCTTTGAAAATCGCGCTTGTCCTGTTTGCGGCGAAACGAAAGCTTTTCAAAACTGGGGCCGCTGCTCAGCAAATCCGTCCAGTTTTGATTTCGCATCAACACACGCATTTCGGCGGGCGACGTTCCCATCGAATACAACGCGCCTACAAGACCGCCCATGCTGGTTCCGGCGACGAAATGAACCGGGATTCGATTCTGTTCGAACCATTCCAGAACGCCTATGTGCGCGACGCCGCGCGCGCCTCCGCCGCTGAGGACCAGACCTATCTTCAATGGTTTGGGTTCTTGTTGTGTCTGTGCTGCCGAGCCGAACGGCATCAGCAGAGTCAGGCAGAGCAGGGCAAAAAGTGATTTGAGTGTTTGCAAGGTAAGTCAGTGTGGGGCGCTGCGACTGGTCGCAGCGCCCCAGAGTTTATTGTTTGGTGATTTTGACCGGCGAAGTCGTGCGAAACGTCAATTGCGATTCGCTGGCAATCACCGCCGGATCGCCTTTGGTCGCCAGCACCACACCGGTTCCGGCGCCCGCGCCCGCGCCCGCGCCGATGGCAGCGCCTTTGCCGCCGCCCGCAATGGCTCCGATGGCAGCGCCGACGCCTGCTCCGATGCCGACTTTAGCGGCGTCTTTCTTCTTGGTGGTTTTGGCTTGACGCGTAATCTTGCTGGTGTCCAGGTCAACGGTTCTGCCATCGGCCAGCGTCAACCGGGTCAGTTGCAGCGTCAACGAAGCGACGCCTTTGACGCGACCGCCTTCATCGGCATCCACGACTACGCCGGAAACTGTCGCGCCTTTTTTGGCAACCACCCAATCGCCGTCAACGATGGGCTGGCCCAACGTGCCGGTGAAGCTGTCGCCGGATTTGGCGTTTTTGGTCGAAATAGTCGAACTGGTCCAGACGGAAATCGGAGTTCCGGCAGCCAGCGTGAAGACTCTGGGCGGCGGAGGCGGTGGTGGCGCAGCAGGCGAACCTGACGACGGGGCGCTCATGTTGGAAGCGCCAGCATTGCCCGAAGTCATTCCCGGATTGGAGGACGCGCCGGAAGGCGAGGTTCCTGAGCCGGAAGCAGTGTTGCCAGATATCATTGTCCCGGCAGCGTCGCCCGGCGCCGGAGACGCTGTTCCGTCAACTGCCGGAGTCGGCGAAGCTTCCGCTACAGTTTGCGGAGAGGTTGATTGCGAAGAGCAGCCCATCTGTGCCAGCAAAGTGGCCGCGACGAACAAAGCAAGCAGAGAAATTCTTTTTGAGTTCATAAAACCCTTTCTAAAGTTTGGTCGAGCGGGAAATCTCGACAGTTGATTGAACAGGGGAACTACATGGTCAGAACGACTTTGGCTACGGTTTTGCGCGTGGCCAGGGCATTCATTGCGGCAACAGCGTCAGCAAGTTCGAACGATTCGGAAACAATCGGTTTGATCTGGCCGGCTTCGTACATTTTGATGAGCGCGGCTTCGGCTTCGGCCATGTATTCGGGGTGATGTTCCAGATACCCGCCCCAATACACGCCGCCGACCGACATGTTTTTCAGCAAGATGCGATTGGCGGCGATTGAGGGAATAGCGCCTCCGGCAAAGCCTATGACCAGCAGACGGCCTTCGGGCGCAATGCACTTGGTGGAAAGATCGAAGACTTCGCCGCCGACCGGATCATAAATGATGTCGGCTCCGCGCCCTGTGATTTTCTTGACGGCGTCCACCCAACCGGAGTCGCGGTAATTCAGCGCGTGTTCGACGCCCTGCGACAAACAGAATTTCAATTTTTCTTCGCTGCCCGCGGTGGCGATGACGCGCGCGCCCAACGCCTGGCCGATTTGAGTCGCCGACAACCCTACTCCGCCCGCCGCCGCATGCACCAGCAACCAGTCGCCGGGTTTGATTTGAGTGCGATGCGTCAGGGCGAAATACGAAGTCTGGTAAATGACTATCATCGCGGCGGCTTCTTCAAAGCTCATGGCATCGGGAATGCGAAACGACTTGGCCGCCGGAGCGATGGAACATTCCGCGTAACCGCCGCTGGTCGCCATGGCTTGCACGCGGTCGCCGACTGCAAATCCGGTTACGCCTTCGCCAATGGCGTCCACTATTCCGGCGACTTCGGAACCGGGCGTGAACGGACGCGGAGGCCGGGTTTGATATTTTCCCTGAATCAACAGGATGTCGAAAAAATTCAACGCCGCCGCGTGATTGCGTATGCGCAATTCGCCTGCGCCGGGTTCGGGCGCGGGAATGTCTTCAAACGACATTTGTTCGGGTTCGCACCAATCATGGACTCGCCAGGCTTTCAATGGTCATTTCTCCTTCAAATTGAAAAGTGGGATTAAGCCGACTGCTCAACGATTCTACTTGAGGCAGTGAGGCGCGGCAATTCGTCAAAACGGTAGAGCGATTCTGATTGCTGTGGTAAATTCCAAAGCCATCACCGACGAATTTCTTCACAAAAGGGATCATGAAAATATGGCTGAGCTTTCAACTCATGACGTGACGCAGTTGCTGGTGGCTTGGAATAACGGCGATCAAATGGCGTTGGAGCAATTGGTTCCCCTGGTGCAATCCGAATTGCACCGGCTGGCTCGGCGATACATGGGCAACGAACGCGCGGGGCATCCATTGCAACCGACGGCGCTGGTCAACGAAGCATATATGCGACTGATTGACTGGAAGAACGTCGAGTGGAAAAACCGCGCGCATTTTTTCGGCGTGTCGGCTCAATTGATGCGGCGCATTCTGGTGGATTTCGCCCGTCAGCGTCCGCGCGTGGCAGGTGAAAGCGCGCATCTGGTTTCCATCGAAGCCGCCGCTGATCTGGCCGAAGCTCGCACGGCGGATTTGGTTGCTCTGGACGATGCGCTGAAAAGTCTGGCTGAACTGGACGAACGCAAAAGCAAAATCGTCGAGTTGCGGTTTTTCGGCGGACTGGGCAACGAAGAAGTAGCAGAGATTCTGGGAGTCGCCGAAATCACCGTCATACGCGAATGGAACAAGGCCAAAGCCTGGTTGTTCCGTGAACTGAGCAAGACGAGCGACCTCGAAAAGAACGATACACGATGATTGCACTGGCTGGTTTTCATTTGCCATTTTCAAGTTGGCATTTTTCATTTGTCATCTTTGGCGAGCGTTGAAATGACTCCTGACCGCTGGGCGCGAATAGATCAACTGATGGACGAGGCAATGGATTTGCCCGATGCCGAACGCTCGGCCTTTTTGGAGACTGCCTGTCCTGATGACGAAGAATTGCGGCGGGAAATCCAATCTCTGCTGCTGGCGCACGCGCGCGCCGAAGCGAAGTTTCTGAAAGCCCCGGCGCTTGACCTGGCCGCCCGGCAGATGGCCGCTGAAAAAGATCGCTCGTTGATCGGAAAAACGCTCGCTCATTACAGCGTGATTTCGGTGCTCGGCGTTGGAGGGATGGGCGAAGTGTATCTGGCGCGCGACACGCGGTTGAATCGCAAGGTGGCGTTGAAATTTCTGCCAGCGCAATTCACCCGGGATGCGGCGCGTGTCAAACGGTTTGATCGTGAAGCTCACGCCGCTTCGGCCTTGAATCATCCGAACATCATCACGATTTACGAAATCGGCGAGATCGAAGACAAACACTTCATCGCCACCGAATACATCGAAGGCCGCACCTTGCGCGAATTGCTGGCCGCCGGGCGAGTCGCCGAAAAAGACGCCATCGAAATCGCCATCCAGATTTGCTCTGCGCTCTCAGCCGCTCACGAAGCCGGAATCGTTCACCGCGACATCAAACCTGAAAACATCATGCTGCGGCACGATGGTTACGTGAAGGTGCTGGATTTCGGTCTGGTCAAACTGACCGAGCGCGAGCGTTCGGAGGGCCGCACTAATCCATCGGAAGGCGATCCGGCCAAAACCAATCCGGGCGCGGTGCTGGGAACGGCCAGATATATGTCGCCGGAACAGGCAATGGGGCAGGAAGTGGATCGCCGCACGGATATTTTCAGTCTGGGCGTAACGTTTTACGAATTGTTGACCAGTCTGCCGCCGTTCAAAGGCGACCGGATGGCGGCGATTCTGGATGCGATCATTCATCATCAGCCGATTGCGCTGGCCCAGGCCAGACCCGATCTGCATCCTGAGCTTGATCGCATCGTGGCGCGAGCGCTGGAAAAAGACCGCGAGCTTCGTTACCAGTCGGCGGACGATTTGCGCGCCGACCTCAAACGATTGCAACGCGAGATGAATTCACTGTCGGCCTCCGAAATCGTTTCGCGGCGCACGCTCGCTGAACCGCCACGAACTTCTTCAAAACGAAAGTATGGGCTGGCAGCTTTGGGCGCAGTTCTGGTCATCCTTGCCGGGCTGTTGTGGTGGTGGGTTCGTCCGAATGAATACGATTCGATGGCGGATTGGGATGGAGCGCATTTCAAGGAAATGACGGAATTTGCCGGAACCAAAACCGCTCCGACAATTTCTCCCGACGGGCAATTCATAGTCTACGTTCGCCGATTCAACAATCAGTTGGATTTATTTCGCCAGCGAGTCGGCGGCAGCAATGCAATCAATCTGACCCCGCACAGTCCGGCGGAAGAAAGCGAACCGGCGTTTTCGCCTGACGGCAATTACATCGCTTTCCGATCGGAGCGCGATGGCGGCGGCATTTACGTCATAGGCTCCACTGGCGAAAACGAACGATTGGTAGTCAGTGGCGGGTTCAGTCCGGGGTGGTCGCTGGATGGTTCGGAAATTCTGTATTCGACGCAACGCGGCAGCAATGTATATCAGCGCGTGGGCATTGATTCGCAGCTTTGGGCGATCAATTGGCGAACGGGAGTCAAACGGCACATTCCCGCCGGGCCTGATGCCGTGCAACCGCGATTGTCGCCGAATGGACATCGCATTGCGTTTTGGGGAATGCGAAACTCTGCGCAGCGCGACATCTGGACAATTCCGGCTGGGGGCGGCGAACCCGTTGCCGTCACCGACGATCAGGAGGCGGAGTTTTGTCCGGTCTGGTCGCACGACGGACGCCATCTGTATTTTTCCAGCAATCGCAGCGGACGATTGAGTCTGTGGCGTGTGCGTATTGATGAAGTCAGCGGAAAAGTTTTGAGCAAGCCGCAACCTTTGCCTGCGCCGTCTCAATACAACCAGTTTTTGACCATTTCGCGCGACGGCAAACTGATGGCTTACGCCAGCCGGTTGGTTCGCACGAACATTCGTCGCGTTCCATTCGATCCGGTGGCGGGAAAAATCGCGGGCGAACCGCAATGGGCGACGCAGATGACCCGCCGCGCAACCAATCATCATGTTTCGCCCGACGGCCAGTCTTTGGCGTTTTTCAGCTACGGCGATCCGCAGATGGATATTTTCACTTTCAAAATCGGGAGTTCGGAATATATCCAACTGACTAATGACAGGAGTATTGACCGCGCTCCGCGTTGGTCGCCGAACGGGCAACGCATCGCATTTTTTTCCGATTTCTCAGGCAAGTATGAAATCTGGACGATTCGCCCGGATGGCGGCGACCGCCAGCAACTGACTTTCAGCAGGCCGGATCAGCGGGGATTTTTGGACCCGGCCTGGTCGCCTGACGGCGCGCGCATGCTGTTTTCTCTGCGCGGCGGAGGCGACAGTTTCATTATGGATTTGAGCCGTTCGTTCCACGAACAAACGCTGTTTACGTTTCCACCTTTGCCCACTGGCGGAAAATTCAGCGCATACAACTGGTCGCCGGACGGCAAACGCATTGCCGGAATGGAATGGAAAAACGGCGGCGATCTGGGGGGATTGGTTTTGTACGATCTGGCTTCCGGGCAATACGAACGATTGAACGATCAAGGCGATGGGCCTTGTTGGCTGCCGGACAGTCGTCGGTTGGTTTACCAGACTCCCACACGAATTCATCTGATTGACAGCCAGACCAAAGCTTCGCGGTTGCTGCTCGCTCCGGTCGGCGAAGAAACTTTTGAAAATCCCATCCTCTCGCCGGATGCCCGCTGGTTGTATTACGGCGTCAGTGAAAACGAAGAAAGCGTTTACCTGATTTCGTTCAAATAAACGGCTGAGCAAAAATTTGTCGGTAATTCCATTTTTCATCTTTCATTTGTGATTTGTGATCGCACGAAGCGTCATACAGCAATGACAAATGACAATTGAAATATGACAACTGAAAAATGGGCCAGAGCCTTTACTCCGAAAAACTTTTGCCTGACTGTTCAAGGCACGTCGGCCAGATTCTCGCGCAACTGTTTGATCGGTTCGAACACGTAACTGAGCAGAGTGCGTTTGCCGACGATGATTTCCGCCGTTCCTGTCATTCCGGCGTTCAGGCTTCTTTGCTGACCTTTGACCGAAATTTCCTTTTCCGTCAATTCCACACGCGCCGTGAAATTTTGCGAGCCTTCGCTTTTCGCCGGGCTGAGCCACGCCAGCCGCCCGTGTTTTGCGCCGAAGCGTTGATAAGGAAAAGCGTCGTATTTCAGCTTCACGCCTTGATCGAGTTTCAATTTGCCCACGCCTGATTCCGGCACGGTCAGTTCGGCCACCAGTTGATTTCCGCCGCAAGCCAGTTCGGCCACGGTTTCGCCTTCGGCCACCAACGCGCCTTTGTCGCGCACTTTCAGTTTCAACACCACGCCGGAACACGGGGCGAGCAAACGCACCTGATTGCCGTCAATGTTGCTCAAGCCTGATTTCAAGGCTTCGGCGCGAATTTCGCCGGTTTTGTTTTTCTCTTTCAGATCGCGCTCGAATTCCGTGAACTCCGCTTGTCTGGTTGCATCGGTCAATTTCAACTTTTCGATTTCGGCGCGGGCGTCGTTTTGTTCGACGGCCAATCGTTCGACTTCCGAAGCCAGTTCGCTGACTTCTATCAATTTGGCGGTCAATTGCGCCTGGCTGGCTATGCCTTCGCGGAAAAGTTTTTCGTAACTCTCTTTCATCCTTTCGGTCAGCGCCAGTTGCTGGCGTTTGTGGCCGATCAAACTGTTCAGATGGCGAACGCGGCCTTCCAATTTGCGAATCTCCTGTTCATCGGTCAGCACCACGGATTCCAGTTTGCGTTTGGCGTTCAAGTAACTGTCGCCCGCGCCTGCCATTTGAGTTTCGATGGTTTGCAGCTCGGCGGTTTGATTGGCGGCGGAATCCGACCGCAACGCGATGAGCAAATCGCCTTGATTGACCGTCTGGCCTTCAACGGCCAGCAATTCCGTGACTACGCCGCCGCGAACGGCTTTGACCGGATCGGCTCCGCGCACAGGAGTCAGCACGAATTGCGCCGTGACTTTTTCCGGCATCGAAACCGCTACGGAAGCAATCGCTCCGAGCGCGAAGACGGAAATCAACGCCCAGGCCAATCCGCGCGCAGCCCAGTGAGGCGGAGCGAGATCGAGAAAATCGGTTTTGGCATTTACTGGCAACGGGGCTGTAGCGGCGATTCTGTCAGCCATAATGAATCTCCATTCGATTGAACTTGAAAAACCGTGCGCGGCGATGAATTCATCGCCGCGCGATATGAAGTTGTATCAGGACAGATCGCTGTGCCTGACTTTGGCTGCGCCGTTGTTTCCGGCGGCAGCCTGTTATCTGGCAGCGGCCTCGCGCACTTTTTGCACGGCAGGAACCAGCAGACCGCCAGCGATTTCCGAACTCTGCTGGTCGCTGACCGGCAGGTCGGCCAGGTTGGTTGCCTCCGCTTCATCATTGTCGTCAGCGTCATTCGCCACTGTTTCATTGTGGTTGAATCCGCAGCGCCAGGCCGGGCACGAATAGTTGCCGCCTTTGATCTGTTCTTCGTCTTTTTCAGTCGTTGTCAAATCGGCGAGATAAGCAGAATCAACATCTTCTTCGGCTTCGTCACTCACGACAGTTTCGTTGTGGTTGAGAGAAACGCCCTGCAACGAATTGTCTCCATTCCCAGACTCTGCAACGGAGGATTTCAGTACCAGGTCGCGTTTTATTTTCGGCGTCGGGCCGCCCTTGACTTCTTCAGCGTTTTTGGCGGCCAGGTCTTCGATGATGATTGATTCGTTGTCTTCGCTGACGGTTTCATTGTGGTTGAGCGAAACGCCCTGCAACGAATTGTCGCCACTCCCGGACTCTGCGACGGAGGATTTCATGACCAAGTCGCGTTTTACTTTCGGCGTCGGGCCGCCCTTGACCTCTTCGGCGTTTTTGGCGGCCAGGTCTTCGATGATGATTGATTCGTTGATCGTGTCTTGGTTGTTCATTTCGGTTATCTCCTTATTGGTTTCAGTTTTGTTTGCGAACGCCTCTTTGCGTTCGACTGTTAAGGCGCAAGTCGGCGGCGAAAACTATCATCGTGACAGAGATTTTTTTGTAACTGCTCAGGGGTAATGAAAAAGAGATTACGGAACAGACGGAAATAACGGAATGGACGGAAATTTTTCCGATCTCTTTTCCGTTTGTTCAGTTATTTCCGTTTGTTCCGTCATTTTTCCCGCCTTTCATTGGCGGCTTATTCGATGGCCTGAGCAGTTACGATTTTTTTTAACCCAGCGCAAGGGGGGCGCATAAATACACGAAGAGGCGTGAAGTTGATTGCTTCACGCCCCTGATTTGAATCAATCACCGCTGCCAGCCGCAAACAGAATTAGTCATAGTTCTCAGCGGTGATAATTCTGCCGTCAACCACAACGTCGTCCGTGACGGTCGAGGAACCGCCACGGCGTCCAGCTAACCGAGTGTTCCCGCCTTTGATGATGTCGGCGTTTGGCACGCCCAGGTCTTCGCGGACACTCTCGCTGGCTTTTCCGTTGACGTCCTTGAGGATGCCTTCGCTGACGATGGATTGGTTACCGGCTAAACGGTTGTCTTGCTGGTTCATCATATTTCTCTCCTTGTTTGAAGGTTTGTAGTTGCGAGCGCCTCATTGCGCTCAGTGGCTAAGGCGTAATCGAGTGGCAGGAACCACCAAAGCGGTAGAAAAAATTTCAGGCAGGCAATACTCCGCTCCACATCGCTTGTAACAGCCCACTGTGTTAAATTTCCGGCCTTATTTTTGCTCCCATTAATGGCAAGGAAACTGATGGCTGCGCAAATATCCAAAGAAGTCACGCAATTACTGATTGCCTGGAATAATGGCGACCCGGCGGCGCTCGAACAACTGGCGCCGTTGGTGCAGGCCGAATTGCACAGGCTGGCCAAACATTACATGCGGCAGGAGCGTGCCGCTCATCCTTTGCAACCGACGGCGCTGGTCAACGAGGCTTACATTCGTTTGATCGAATGGCAGAACGTCGAATGGAAAAATCGGGCGCATTTCTTTGGCGTATCGGCTCAACTGATGCGCCGCATACTGGTTGACATGGCGCGCCAGCGTCAGCGTGTTTCCGGCAAGAGCGTCCATCAGGTTTCACTACGTCAGGCCGAAGGCCGCCAGAAAGAGCGCACCGCAGATTTGATGGCGCTGGATGACGCTTTGCGCAGCCTGGCCGAGATTGATGAGCGTAAAAGCCGCATTGTCGAATTGCGATATTTCGGCGGTCTCGATAACCGGGAGATCGCCGAAGTGCTGAATCTTTCGGAAAACACCATTATTCGTGAATGGGGCAGAGCCAAAGCCTGGCTTTACCGCGAACTGAACAAAACAAGCCCTGATTCCCGCCATGACTCATGAACGCTGGGCACAAATAGATCAATTGCTGGCAAAAGCGTTGGAGCTTCCCGCCGCAGAACAGGCCAATTTTCTAGTTGAAGCTTGTGGCGGCAACGAAGAGTTGCGACAGGAGGTGGAATCGCTGCTTGTCGCACATCGGCAAGCCGAAGAGAATTTTCTCGCCACCCCGGCAATTGAAGTCGCTTTGGGAGAGCTTGCCGCCGAACAACATCATTTTTTAGCCGGCCAGTCTTTGATTGACCAGTCTTTGGCAGGCCAGTCTTTGGCAGGAAAGACGTTTGGCCAATACAGCTTGCTTTCGGTTTTAGGCACAGGCGGGATGGGTGAAGTTTATCTGGCGCGGGATGAACGGCTGGGCCGTCAACTGGCTCTGAAAATACTGCCTCTGCAATTTGTCGAAGACGCCAGCCGTGTAGAACGATTTGCTCGTGAATCGCGCGCTGTTTCCGCGCTCAACCATCCCAACATCGTCACCGTTTACGACATCGGTCAACTTGATGGAACGCACTTCATAGCGATGGAGCATGTGGACGGCCAAACCTTGCGCGAAAAAGCTCTGGCCACTGACGATGGCAGACTGGATGTGAAAGAAGTGCTTGAAATCGCGCTCCAGATTTCAGCAGCTTTGGCCGCGGCGCATGAAGCCGGAATAATCCACCGCGACATCAAGCCTGAAAACCTGATGTTGCGGCGGGATGATTATGTCAAGGTGCTGGATTTCGGACTGGCCAAACTGACGGAACCTCAGCGTTCGCTTGCCGAGACGCTGGGAGAAGGCGGCGATCCGGCAGCCACCAATCCCGGCGTGTTGCTGGGCACGCTGCGTTATATGTCGCCGGAGCAGGCGCAGGGGCGAGAAGTGGATGGACGCAGCGATATTTTCAGTCTTGGAGTGGTGCTTTATGAGTTGTTGGCCGGCAGCCCGCCATTCAAAGCCGACAGGCCAGCCGCCATTCTGGATGCCGTAGTGCATCACACGCCACTGCCGCTGACGCAATTGCGATCCGAGGTTAATCCGCAGTTCGAGCGCATCATCAACCGCATGCTCCAAAAAGATCGCGGCTTGCGTTATCAATCGGCGGATGAATTACGCGCAGCCCTCAAACAATTCAAACGCGAGTTGGATTCCGCGCCAAGGCATTCTCTGAACAGCGCCAACCGCAATGACAGCGGGAATAAGGACAATGCCGTCGCCCTTCCTCTCGCCGCTTCGCCCTGGTGGGCAAAGGCGAAAATCGTCATGGTGTCGGTTATGGCGCTGGCGGCCATCGGTTTGGCAGTGTCGTGGCTCTGGCCGGACGAACCGTCGCCCTGGCTCAATGCATACAAAAGCCAACTCACCGACTTCGCTGGTGAAGAGCGCAATGCGAGTTTGTCGCCGGATGGCAAGAGCGTTTTTTATTCGCGCCGGGTGTTGGGCCAATGGGACATCTTCTGGCAGCGCGTCGGCAGCAGCAAAGCCATCAACCTGACCGAGGACAACGATGCCGACGACACGCAACCGGCTTGTTCGCCGGATGGCATGCGCGTGGCCTTTCGCTCTGAGCGCAATGGGGGCGGGCTGTTTGTGATGGGCGCGAGCGGCGAAAACGTGAGGCGCATCTCCAATTTCTGCCACAATCCGGCCTGGTCCCCCGACGGCCAGTACATCGTTTGCGGCACTGATTACATTTTCAATCCAAAACTGCGCTCAGCGAAAAGCCGCATCGTCGTTATCAATGTCGCCAGCGGACAGGAACGCGTTTTGGTGAAAGACGAAGATGCCGCGCAACCACGCTGGTCGCCGGGCGGACAGCGCATCGCCTTTTATCGGCGCACCGCCGCCAACCGGCGCGACATCTGGACGATTGCGGCGGATGGCAGCGATCCGCGCGCGGTCACTGACGATACGGCGGTGGACTGGAATCCGGTCTGGTCGGGCGATGGTAAATATCTTTATTTCGCCAGCGACCGAAAGGCCGTCGCCAGTTTGTGGCGCGTGCGCATTGACCAGGCGACCGGGCGCACGCTCAGCCAGCCCGAACCGGTCACCGGCCCGACAGCAGATGTTTTGCAAATGGATTTGTCGCACGACGGACGGAGCATCGTTTACATGACACGGGTGCAGGATGCCAATGTGAAAGCCATCGGATTTGACCCAGTCAGGTTAATCGTCATCGGAGATGCCGTCCCCATCACACAAGGGACGCAGCCTTTCGGTTCGCCAAGCTTTTCGCCGGACGGCCAATGGATGGCCTTTCATTCGCTGGGCGCGCCGCGCGAAGACATCTGGCTGAGGCGCGCCGATGGTAGCGGCACGCCAACCAACCTGACCGATGATGAACCGATTGACCGTTCGCCGCACTGGTCGCCGGTCGGCCAACATCTGGTTTTCTTTTCCGATCGCACGGGACTTTCGCAAATCTGGATGATGAATTCCGATGGCAGCGGCAAACGCCAACTGACTTTTGCCGAAGGTGGATGCGCCTTTCCGTTTTGGTCGCCCGATGGACAGCGCGTCGCCTATCAACTGACTGGCGCCGCCGTCATCGGCAACGAAAAGCGCAGGCAGCAAGGCACGCAGATTATCGAGGTGGATAAACCCTGGGCGCAGCAAACTCCGATCACCTTGCCCGAGTTAAACGAAGGGGGAGACTGGTTCAACGGCTACCGCTGGTCGCCCGATGGCAAAAGGCTGGTGGGTAACGCGGCTGGCTTGCAAGGTCAGGAAGTGCGAGCAAAAGCCGGATTGTTTCTGTATTCGTTCGAAACCAACCGCTACGAAAAACTCACTGACTTCGGCTTGCGCCCCGAATGGCTCGCTGACAACCGCCACATCGTCTTCACGCATGCAGGCAAAGGGAAAGATGCGGAAAAGCAGGTTTGGCTGGTGGATACCCGAACCAGGGCGACCAGACCGTTGGTTTCGCATCCAACTCAAATCATTTCCACTCTCGGCCTGACGCCCGACAACTGCCGCCTCTTTTACACCGCCACCGATCATCAAGCCGACATCTTCCTGCTCTCGCTCGATAAATAAAATGAAGCTTGTGCATAAATCGGCAGCGGCTGCCAACCGGGAACGCACGCGCCCTCGCGTGCAGGCCTGGCGAAAAGTTTGTTGGCATTGAATGAGGCCTCCAGCCAAAGCTATAGGTTTTATGAAAAAGAATTTCCGAAGGGAGTCCCGAAGGGACGGCCAGAGAATAGCCCCGGATGCAATCCGGGGTATCAGGCAAAAAATCCGCCAGCCCCAGCGGGGCGACAGAGAAACCGCGAAACGAACGTCTGTCGCCCCGCTGGGGCTGGGAGGGGTCGCCACCCAAACCCAGGGTTGCGGCTGCTGCCTTCACCCTGGGCTAATATCTGTTCACCCCTGCGGGGTTCTGTTCGGAAAATCATTTTCTTGATTTCTATAGCACGCGGGGCGCGTGCGTTCCCATAGACAATACAAAAAAGGCGTGAAGGTGATTCCTTCACGCCTCTGAATCGCGCTCAATTGCTACCATAATTCCTGCGCCAGAGTATGAAATCCGAACCGGATGCGGAGCCGTCTAGATTGGCGTCTCCGCTCGCAACGCCGCGATTTTGACGGGCCAGCAGAATATGCTCGCGTGTCTGGCCGCCCTTGATTTCCTCTGGGTTGTTCGATTCCAGATCGTTGATTTCGTTCGTCGGGTTGATGTTTTCGATTCGCTGGTTGTCCATATCAATCTCCTTCAGTTGAATGTTCGTCGTTTGTGAGTTTCCTGCCCGGCGCAAGCTTTTACAGCTCACACCGGTGGCAGGAGCTTCATCTACCGGTTGCGAGCCCGTGGGTCGGTGGCCCACATAAAACCGTCGAATGGGCCGCCTTTGACAGCTTCTGTTTCGGTGTCGCCCGGATTCAAATCGCGCAAGGCTTCGGTTTTGGGTTCGATTGCTTCCTGGATGTTTTCTTGCGAATTCTGTTTGATTTCCTGTTCGTTCATTTTGTTCTCCTTGTTTGGTGGTTTGGTTCCGAACGGCTCCGCTTGTGGTATGCGTCAACCAAAAGCTTTGCCGCTTTATTGTTGAGCGTTTCATCTCGCTCACCTGTTAAGGCGCAAGTCGGCGGCGAAAACTATCATCCGGGAAAACTTTTTTTGGGGTTGAGGGGAACTGTCTAAGAGCCTGTTTGGAAATTAGCGCCAGAGGCGCGACCTGTTTATAGACTTCGTTCTCCCAAGCTCCATAGGAGCGGCCTATGCACAGGTCGCTCCTATGGAGCTTGAGAGATTTGCCGCTTGCCAAGCTATAAACAGGCCGCTCCTATGGAGCTAAAAAAGGTTATACGAATTTCCAAACAGGCTCTAAGATGCTGTTTGGAAAGCCTTCCTTTCCGCGAAGCGGATAAAGTCAGTAGCGTTGGGTGAAACCCAACGAACAAGTTGTGATAGCCATTGACCCTGAAAGGGTCACACACGACTAATGACCGTGACCCTTTCAGGGTAAGTCGGTCTGCTACATTTCCGTTGGGCGTTGCCCAACGCTACTGACTTTGTCGCCTTCAGCGACAGCAACAAATTTTCCAAACAACCTCAAAGCTTTGACTCCAATGCAAAAAAGGCGTGAAGGGAATTCCTTCACGCCTTTCGCAGAGAGCTTATAGGACATTTGGTTTTGGAGGATCGGGCGGCAACTGTGGAGGCGGAGGCCGCAAAGCAGGCCTGGTTTCCGCCGGTTTGGCTATGCCGCCGCGCACTTCGCCCGCAGCCAATTCCGTCGCTGGCAAATCGCGCACGGCTGCGTTCAGGTAAATAATCGTGCAGTCGTCAACATTCTGATCGTCTGCGAGTGTCTCGTTGTGGTTGAGAAAGATGCCGCCGCTGAAACCACCCGGCCCGCCTTTGACCTCTGCGTCATTTTCGACGGCCAGATCGTCGAGCGATTCGGTTTCGGTTTCTTCTTCGTCTTCTTCGGTAGTCTCGTTGTGGTTGAGAAAGATGCCACCGCCGACGACACCGCCCGGCCCGCCTTTGACCTCTGCGTCATTTTCAACCGCCAGATCGTCGAGCGATTCAGTTTCGGTTTCTTCTTCGTCTTCCTCGGTCGTCTCGTTGTGGTTGAGATAGATGCCACCGCCGACACCCGGCCCGCCTTTGACCTCTGAGTCATTTTCGACGGCGAGATCGTCGAGCGATTCGGTTTCGGTTTCTTCCTCGTCTTCTTCGGTCGTCTCGTTGTGGTTGAGAAAGATGCCGTTGCTGAGACCACCCGGCCCGCCTTTGACCTCTGCGTCATTTTCGACGGCGAGATCGTCGAGCGATTCGGTTTCGGTCTGGCTGGCGACGGTCATTTCTTCCGGTTGCGTTGTCCCGTTCATCTCTTTTTCGTTTTTGATGCTCATAGCTTATCTCCATGTTTGTCGTTTTCATCCGCGAGCGGGCAATCTCCCGCATCGTCTTTTCGGCGCGAGCCTTTCGCACTCACCGACAAAGGCGTAAGCAGTCAGCCAAAACTATCATCGGCCAGAAATTTTTTTGGAGCGATGCGACTCGTCGCAGCGCTCCATATTTTTTTTCTGCCGATGATAGTTTTCGCCTTCTATCTGCGCCTTAACCAATGAAGCAACCTGAAGAAAGGAAGTTATGACGATGTTTTCGATCAACGACACGCAATTTGGCTGGGATGAAATCATCGCCGCCGCCGAAGTTTGGGGCGAATGGGCGCGGTTGGCCGAACGTAATCGGCAGATGCTGGCTTGTTTGAAATTCGCCGCCGAAACCAATCAGGCGCCGAATCAAAAAGAAATCCGCGAAGCCGTCACGACGTTTCGTTACGCGCACAGTTTGATCAGCGGCGAAGAAACGCAGGACTGGTTGAATCGCTGGGAACTGACGATGGAGGATTTGACGAATTATCTGCGCGGACAATTGCTGGTCGAACGCTGGGCGAACAAGCTGGAAGAAATTGTCGCTGCGCATTCCGTCAGCGACGAAGCCATTGCCGCCGTCATGCGAAAACACGCCGTCTGTTCCGATCTGTTGGCGCAGTGGGCGGGGGAACTGGCCGGACGTTCGGCGATTGCCGCCAAATCCGGTTTGCTGAATGCTGCTACGGGTTCGCCGCGTGATCTGGTTGCCAGCATCGAATCCGAATTTCAACAAACCAGACGACAATCCGTCACTGAGCAACGTGTGCAGGCCAAAATCGCCGATCATCGTCTGGACTGGGTGCGATTCGATTGCCGGTATTTGTGGTTTGCCGAAGAGCGCGCCGCTCGTGAAGCCGCGTGGTGCGTGACCGAAGATGGTTTGACTCTGGATGAAGTCGCCGCCGAAGCGCGCAGCGAAATCCGCGAATGGAATTTTTATCTGGACGAAATTGAAGCGAATCTGCGCCCGCACTTTCTGGCTGCGCGCGCTGGCGATTGGCTGGGGCCGTTGAAATACCGCGACGGCTTTCCGGTCTTTTCAGTGTTGGAAAAGGTCATGCCTTCGGGCGACGACCCGCTGATTCAAAAACGCGCCGAAAACGCAATCATCGCCGGTTTGATGAATCAGGCGATCAACGAACGTGTGAAGTGGAGCATGCAATGACCGACAAACGAATCACGCTGGAAGAATTGCCGATGATGATGTTTTTGCCCGAAGACCTGAAACGGCTGGTGATGGATTGTTTCGTCCCGGCCAGCTTCGCTTTTGGCGGAGACATCGTGACCGAAGGCGATGAAACCGATGCCGTTTACGTGCTGGCCGAAGGTCGCGCGCGCATGGTCAAACGCGGCGCAAACGGCGAAGAAATTCCGTTGAGCGTGTTGAAACCCGGCGAAACATTCGGCGCGACCGGATTGCTCGATCCGTCGGCTTTGAACAACGGCGGCAAACGTCAGACCACCGTGCGCGCCAGCAGCGACGTGCAGGCTTACAAACTCGATCCGGCGTTGTTCCAGGCCTTGCTGGCCAATCATCCTGAAATCAAAAGCTATTTCGACATCGAACAGCGTCATCGCCAAATGGCGAATTTCATCAAACTCTACACTCCGCTGTCCAAACTGCCCGCCGCGGCGTTGAAACTGCTGGCGCTGGAATCGGAAATCGTCACGGTCAAGGCGGGCGAAATAGTCATGCGACAAGGCGACGCCGTCGGCCCCATGTTTCTGGTCGAAGAAGGCCGTTTGAAAGTGTGGGAAACCGCCGGCGCGCGCCAACGCGAACTGGCTTATCTGCGCAAAGGCGATTTGTTCGGCGAACGTTCCATCGTTCGCAACGAACCGCGCCGCGCGACGGTCGAAGCCCTGACCGATTGCCGGTTGATACGCATCAGCGAAACTACGTTCGGCAAACTGTACGCCGGATTCCCCGAATTCAAATCGAAGATCGAAGAGCGCGTCGCCGGTTACGAATACAAAAAGACCGCGCGTTTGCCGCTGGATTTCGCGCAGGAGATTCTGCCAGCCAACGCCGAACCCGTCGAACAGGTAGGCCCGCGCCAGTTGGACGAACGCAAAACCGCCGCTCAACTTGGGCCGTTCGCCACCGAAGACGGCCATTTCGTCAAAACCGGAAAACGGGTGCGCAGCTTCCCGCACGTTCGGCAGATTGACGAAATGGATTGCGGCGCGGCAAGTCTGGCCATGGTCTGCCGTTATTTTGGCCGCAAGGTTTCGATCACGCGCATCAGGCAAATGGTCAACACGGCAACCGACGGAACCAGTTTGCGCGGTTTGTGCAGCGGAGCGGAAGCTCTGGGTCTGGCTGCGCGTTCGGTCAAGGCTTCAAAAAGCAACGTCGGCCAGATGCCTTTGCCAGCCATCATTCATTGGGACAATTATCACTGGGTGGTGTTGTTCGACGTGAACGATACGCACGCGCAGATTGCCGATCCGGCGACTTCAATTCGCAAAATCACGCGCAGGGAATTGGACGAAAAATGGAACGGTTACGCCGCGCTGTTCGATTACACAGAAGCTTTTGAACAGGCGCCGGAAAGCAAAACCGGTTTCGGATGGTTGATGCCTTTCCTGAAACCGTTCACGGGCATCTTTGCCAAAGCCACCGGACTGGCCGTGATTGTCAGCGCGATGCAGATGTTGTTGCCGGTTTTCACCCAGGTGATTGTTGACAGCGTGCTGGTTGAAAACGATTCCAGCCTGTTGACGATGATGATAGGCGCGATGCTGGTGGTGCTGGTGTTTATGACAGTGGCGATGCTGGTGCAACGTTATCTGCTGAGCTTCGTCGCCGTGCGCGTTGATTCGTCTTCGCTGGATTTCATCACGCGGCGGTTGCTGGCCTTGCCGCTCAGTTATTTCACTGCGCGCAAAACCGGCGACATTCAGCGGCGCATTCTTGGCGTCCGGCAAGTCCGCGAATTTCTAGTGCAGAACGGCGTCAACGGGCTGACTTCAATCGCGCAAATCGCCGCCGCCGTGACGTTGATGTTCTTTTATTCGCCGATGCTGGCCGGTGTGTTTCTGGCGGTTGCGCCGCTTTACGCCGGTTTGATGCGCTATTCCAGCAAACGGCTTGGCCCGATGTTCGACGAACTTGAAGAGGCTTACGGCAAATACAGTTCTCACCAGATTGACGCTATCAAGGGCATAGAAACCGTCAAGGCGCTCGGCGCCGAATCCGGTTTCCGCGAAAAGATGCTCAACGAATTTCACGGTCTGGCGAAAAAACAATTCAAATCGAATTTCCTGATGATGGGTTACGAAGGCGCTGTGCAAACGGTCGGCTTTCTTTCGATGGCCATGTTTTTGTTCGTCGCCGCCAATCGAGTTATGAGCGGCGAAATGACCATTGGCGCAATGGTCGCGTTCAACAGCCTGGTGGCAATGGCCAACGCGCCAATACTGACGCTGCTTTCGATGTGGGACAACTGGCAATTCGCTTCGGTCTTGCTCAACCGCATGAACGACATTTTTGAATCGGAGCCTGAGCAGGGACACGATCATTCAAATCTGAAGCCTGTTCATTCACTGGAAGGCCGCGTGCGGTTGCAAAACGTCGGCTTCAGTTATGGTGGGGCGGAGGGCGCGAAAATTCTGGAAGACATTACGATTGACATTCCCGCTGGCAAAACCGTCGCCATCGTCGGGCGCAGCGGTTCTGGCAAAACTACGCTGGTCAAATGCCTGGCCGGAATGCTGGAACCGACCGAAGGCGCGATTTTCTTTGACGATGTGGAGCAGAAGAAACTGCGTTACCGCGACTTGCGACGCCAGATCGGGTTCGTCTTGCAGGAAAATTACCTGTTCGATGACTCCATCGCTCGCAACGTCGCGTTTGGCGAAGAAGAGCCGGAAATTGATCGCGTCATCTGGGCGGCGAAAGTGGCCAACGCGCATGAATTTGTGGATCGTCTGCCGCTGGGATACGAAACCCGCGTCGGCGAAACAGGCATCGCGCTTTCCGGCGGCCAGCGGCAGCGATTGGCGATTGCACGCGCGGTTTACAACAAACCTCCGATTCTGATTTTCGATGAAGCGACTTCGGCGCTGGACACCGAATCGGAAAAAGCCGTCAAGGAAAACATGGATCAATTGTTCAAAGGTCGCACATCGTTCGTCATCGCGCATCGGTTGAGCACCATCCGCGACGCCGACCTGATTCTGGTCATCGAAAAAGGCAAGCTGGTGGAGCAGGGAACTCACGACGAATTGATGGCGCGGCAGGGACTTTATTATTACCTCAGCAGCCAGCAACTGGGATTGTAAAACCAAACCAGCCCAGCGTTCGGATACAAACGACCTTCGGCGGATCGCCATTCCGCCGGAGGTTTTCAAGTAATCGAAGCCGGAAAATTTCAGAACTGAAAAGCGTTGCGAACTGCATTTTGAGTCGTTGCAAGGCATGGATGCTTTGAGTATGATGCGGCGCGTCTCGATGAACTTCACCCCAGCCTTTGAGAGTTGAAAGATTTTGCTTTGTGCGAGACTCGGAGAGGAGATGTATTACAGGCGAGCAGATCATCAGCAAACTCGAAAAACGTAGCAGACATTCAATCCGAAACATCGAAAAAAATATTGAAAAAGCCGTTTGATAATGGACGCCGAAGTGAATACCGTCATTGAGCACAGGCGAATGACAAAAGGATTACATACATCTGGTCGCCCTGACCGTTATCATAATTCAGCGGCGCAAGCTGTTAATGGGAGACAAAGGCAATGGCAAATACCGGACAAAAACAGGCGCACAGCCCTCATTACCTGAATCCTGATTTGAAAAGCCCTCTGGCGCAGGAATTTGAAGACAAATTGACCGATTTGATTGTGGGACAAGACCGAGCTGTTCGTCGAATCACCGGGTTGTATCAAATCTTTCTGGCCGGACTGGCTCACCCTGGTCGCCCTGTGGGAACGCTGTTGTTTTTGGGGCCGACAGGTTCCGGCAAAACCCGCGTGGTCGAAGCCGCCGCCGAAGTCTTGTTCGGCGATCCGATGCTGGTGACGAAAATTGATTGCGCCGAATTTCAGCATTCGCACGAAATCGCCAAACTGATTGGCTCGCCTCCGGGTTATCTGGGACACCGCGAAACCTCGCCGTTGTTGACGCAGGAAAATCTGGATCGTTCGCATACCGAAACCTTGAAAATCTCGCTGGTGCTGTTTGACGAAATCGAAAAGGCCAGCGATGCGTTGTGGCAATTGCTGCTGGGGATTCTGGACAAGGCCACGTTGACGCTGGGCGACAATCGCCGGGTGGATTTTTCGCGTTCGATTGTGGTCATGACCTCGAATCTGGGCGCGCGCGAAATGAGCGAGACGATTTCAGGCGGCATAGGCTTTGCGCCGAAATCCGGCGTGATTGACGCCGAAGTTGACCAAAAGATTTATCGCACCGCTTCCGAAGCCGCCAAACGCAAATTCTCGCCCGAGTTCATGAACCGCATTGATAAAGTCGTGGTCTTTCGCAGCTTGCGGGACGAACATTTGCGCCAGATTCTGGAAATCGAACTTCGCGCCGTGCAGGATCGCATCATGCGCGGAACCAGCGACAAATTCGTCTTTCGCTGCACCGACGCAGCCAAAAAATTTCTGCTCGAAGAAGGCATTGATTTCAAATACGGCGCGCGCCATTTGAAACGCTCCATCGAACGTTTTCTGGTCTATCCGCTGTCGAATCTGATTGCCACCGGACAGGTGACCATGGGCGATTTGCTGGTGGTGGATTTTTCGCCGGAAATCGGGAAGCTGGTGTTTGTGAAAGAAGCCGGCGGCGCGCTGGTCCCAAGCGATTCCATTTATCGCGATTACAACGATCACGGCTTGCTCAGCGAAGGAAATGCGGTTTCCTTCGGGCATCCTGAATACGGAACCGCTCCGGCCAGAGCCAGAGAATAAGCTGTAAAGACTGAGCGAGAGAGAGTTTCATTTTCCATATTCCATTTTTCATTTGTCATTACCCGAACTTCATCGCAGCAATGACAAATGAAAGATGGAAAGTGGAAAATCGAAAGAGGGTTTGACTGCGTGAAATGCGGTCCCGCCTGGCTGGATTTCAATTAATTCCGGCTGGCAGGCTTGATCCGTTCCGATCCGTAGCAATCGCCCATCCGTTTTCAATCCCGCCGATAAAGCCGTGAAATTGAATGTCTTCGCCGGCCAGCACCAGCAAAACGTCTCCGGCGCTGATGCTGGGGTTTTCCAGTTTGAATTTGACCACCGTGGCCATGCCGTTTTGCTGTTCGACGGCTTCGTAATTCAGGTCATTGAAATCAATGACCAGCGTTTGCGAATTTGAAATTTCACTGCGACCTTCAGGCATGTTGTTTCCTTTTGTTTGCGCTTGTGCGCCGATCAGTTTGTTGAAAGCCAGTTCAGCAATTCCTGATTGCCAAGCGGCGTTGATGATGCGTTGAAATCTTTGGCGCGGCCAAATCGCTGGTAAAGCGCCGAAATCTGCTCCGCGCGAAATTGGCCGCGAGTGTTGTGAATAATCAGCGGCGTCATCGGAGCAAGAGCCGTCGCCGTCACAAAATCTCCGGCGCGGCGAATGCCTGGGATCGGCCAGCGAGCCAGAAATTCACTGTCGTTTGTCGAATCGAATCCAGACGCATCGGCAATCATCGCGTCAATGTTAGTCAATCCACGCGCCAGCAACGCCAATCCGCCCGCACGGCCAACGGCAACAACGCTCAGCCTGGAAGTCTTTCCTTTCAGAAAAGCCACCGCCGTCAAAATATCCTGAATCTGATTCGCCGCGTCCGAACGATTGTACGTCGTGAAGTAACGATACTTTTTCGCCTGCTCGCTGGTTTGCGATTGCAGCGGCAGATTGATCGTCGCCGCCGTGTAACCGGCAGCGGCCAACGCGGCCATCAGATCGTCGCGGCGTTTGGCGTCTTCGGCAACAGCCAGCACCAAAACAGTTTTTCCATTCGTTCTGGCCGGTTGCAGCGAAGCCAGTTCGACACGGTCGTTTTTGCCAGACCGGGAAAGCGTTTGTTTGATGGTTGTCAGATTGCCGCTCTTTTGACTTTCCGGCGTTGAAGCGATGACAGCTTCGGGCTTCGGCGATTCGGCCATCAACGAGAATCTGAAAGCCGCGCCGAAAGTTTCCTTGAAGCTGGCAAGTTCGGCAGAGGTTTTCGGCAAAGCCGATTCAAACTGTCGTTTGCGCTGTTCGATCAAGGCTTGCGTGAGTTGCGTTTCGTTCAATTCGTTTTCTGGCCGCGCGCGATTGGCAAAGACCAGCAAGTCAGGGATCGCAGGAATGCCAGCGCTTCGTTCCCTGATCGGTGTCGTTTCGGCTCGGTTCAAAAACCAATACGCGAACCAGCCATAAACGGCTTCGCGGCTGGGTTGGTTGTAATTGTGAGCGGCGTCAATCTGAATCGCCGTCAATTTGTCTTCGGCTCCAAACAGGCGATAAATGCCGCGAACCGCCGGATATTCCGAAGTCATTGTGTTCCTGGTCCAATCTCCCGTCGCCGACACCATCATCATCGGTCGCGGAGCCATCAACGCGGCAAGCTCCACGTTGTTGGTATCCACGCGCAGATTCGGAGCGTTTTCGCAAAGACTGCCGCCCTGCATGATGAACGACACCATGTTGACCGGCGCTGACAGCAGTATGCGTTCGTCCACTGCCGCCAGCAGAAACGTCTGCGTGCCTCCGCCTGATTCGCCTGTGCAGGCTATGCGCTCGGCGTCCACCTCAGGCAGCGTCAGCAGAAAATCCACCGCGCGCAAACTGTTCCAGAGTTGCAGCCCCAGCAGATTGACGCTCCACAAGGCTTCGACGCCGGTCGAGTTGTGATTGGCGAACTGGTGCGTGATGGCCGAACTGTCGTTGTATCCGACCATGTCGTAAGCGAACGCCACGTAACCTTGCCGGGCAAAGCTGATGGCGCGCGCCGGGCCGGAATGCAGCGGCTGGTTTTCCAATCGTCCATAAGCCCAATGCCCGTGAGGGCACAGCGCCGCCGGAAGTTTTCCGCCGACGTTCTTTGGACGATAAAGATTTCCAGTGACGTAAAAACCGGGATAACTTTCAAAGTAGACTTTTTCGACTGTGTAATCGCCGCGATCCAGTCTGCCGAACATGGTCGCCTTGATCGGCAGCTTTTCCGGCATCGGCCACAAACCGGCGCTGACCAGAATTTGTTTTCGCAATTCGGCAGCGCGCACCAGCCAGGCCTCCCTGGTTTTGTATTCCGGCAAAGAGTAAGTCAGATCGAGGTGGCGAATTTCGCCGCGACTGTCTGTGGCGGGAATTTGCGCCAAAGCGGAAAGCGAAACCGCCATGACGATCAACAATCCAAAAAGTGGCGCGGGGCTTTTGTTCATGGTTTTCGGTTTAGAAATTACTCTGACGAAGTTTCGGCTTCGTCAGAGTTTTTGGTGATTTGATTGGCGGCATCTTCGCCAAGTCGGTCGCGCAAAAAACTGACCGAAGTCTGGTAAGCGTCGTCAATCTGCTTCCGGCGATGTTCGTCGAATTTCACCCAATCGCCATTGACCAGCACTTCAATCGCTCCGGTGTCGGGATTTTGCCTTGTTTGAAACGGCATTCAATTCTTCCTCTGAACTTGGGATTGGACGATTGCCAGCAGAGTTTTCAACCCGGCGGCGATGTCCGTTCCCAGATGAACGCGAATCGCGCGCCGGTTGCGGCTGGCCAGCGAAGCGAAATCGCCCAATGCCTGCGCCTGTTTCAGCACGCTGAACCCGAACGGTTCGCCGGGCAATGGAACGTCTTTCGCGTCTTCGGCGGTGATTTGCAGAAAGACGCCGCTGTCATCGCCGCCTTTGTGCAATTGCCCGGTCGAATGCAGAAAACGCGGGCCGTAACCTGTCGTCGTTGCCACGCGCAAAGCGTCGCGCAGATGCGCGCGGATGCTTTGCAGCAACGCTTCGTGTTCGTCGGTTTCCTGTATGTAATCGCACAGCGCGATGTAATCGCCCGCTCCGGCTCGTTTCAGATGCGCGCCTATGAACGATTCCACCGAAAGGCCGGCGCCGAGTTCTTTGATCGTTTCTTCCGAACACAACACTTTCAATCCATTGCCTTCTGGGGCGATTGGTTGTTCCGTCAGTTTGCCTTTCTGTTTGAACTCATTCAGCAAACTGACGGTGTTGTCTTTTGATTCCTGAACGTTGGGTTGATCGAAAGGATTGATGCCCAGAATCTTGCCAGCGACAGCCGTAGCCATTTCCCACAGGTAAAACTCTTCGCCCAGGTCGAGCGTGTCGTTCAAAACGCGACGAACGACCGGATGCCCTGCGGCTTCCAAAACTCGCAGTTTGTTTTCCGCTTCGGGATCAATCAGACCGACGGCGATGTGAACGAAGACGCGATCATTGCCATAAACCGAAGGATCGCCGAGCGGTTCGCCAGCGACTGGCAAAATGCCTTTTCCTTCCTTGCCTGTGCTTTCGGCGACAAGCTGTTCGATCCACAATCCCAGCGAAGCGATTTCAGGATCGGTCGTCAGCGTCATCTTGTTGCGGCCTTCCAAAGCCAGCGTGCCGATGATCGCTCCCAACCTGACCGCAGGATTTTCCGCCGCTGGAACTACGGGCGAACAAGCGTGCATGGCGCGTTCGGCGCGATCCATCAGGGTTTTGAAATCGAAACCCTGCAACGCAGCCGGAACCATTCCGAAAAACGACAAAGCCGAATAGCGTCCGCCGATGTCTGATGGATTCAGGAAAATTCGACGGAACCGGTCGTCCTTCGCATTCTGTTCCATCTTGGTTCCTGGATCGGTGATGGCGATGAAGTTTTCGCCCGCGCGGTCGCCTTTGAGTTCGCGCACGCGATTGAAAAAGTATTTGTAAAACATCAGCGGTTCGACCGTTGAACCGGATTTGCTGGCGACTATAAAAAGCGTTTTGGCCAGATCAACTTTGGCTTCAAACGCGGCAACCGTCGCCGGGTCAGTGCTGTCCAGTACATGCAATTCCGGGAAGCCCGGCGTTTTGCCGAATGTGCGACGGAAAACTTCAGGGCACAAACTGCTGCCGCCCATGCCGAGCAGCATGATGTGTTTGAATCCGTCATTTCTGATTCGCGCGCTGAACGCTGCCAGTTCGTCGGCGGCTGCGCTGACTTGTTCGATGACCGTCACCCAGCCGAGCGAATTGCGAATGATTTTGGTGTGTTCTTGTTCCGACTTCCATAACGCCGCATCCTTGCGCCAGATTTTCCGAGTCCATTGTTCGGAATCCGCGCGACTGATGACCTGGGACACGGCGTCTAGGCTTTTCCCAGTGACGCCTCCATACGATCAGCCAAACCGCTGGTCATAGCGGCCTGTTTCGATTGAATCGTCTGCATCAAACTGTCGAACGAATCGGCAAAGGCCTTGACGCCGTCGTCCTGCAACTTCTGACAAACGGCTTCCAGGCTGATTCCGATTTCGGCCAGCCTGGCCAGATCAGCTTTGGCTTCGTCCAAACCTGTTTCAATCGTCAGCGCGACGGTTCCGTGATCGCGGAACGCCGTGTAAGTCGCGGGCGGAATCGTGTTCACTGTCTGAGGCGCTATCAGACTGTCCACGTAAAGCACGTCGCTGTAAGCCGGATTTTTCGTCCCGGTCGAAGCCCACAACGGACGCTGAACTTGCGCGCCTTTGGCTTTGAGTTTGGCGAAGCGTTCGCTGGCGAAAATTTCCTTGAAGCGCTGGTACTGAATCTTGGCGTTGGCAATGGCCGCTTTGCCGAGCAGAGCAGTGATCGCGGCTTTTTCCGCGTCGTCTTTGGCGTCACGAATGCGCGCTTCCAGTTGCGCGTCAATCGCCGAATCAATGCGCGAAACGAACACGCTGGCAACCGAAGCTACGTGGTCAACCGGCAATCCGGCGGCGTCTCGATCTTCCAATCCGCTGATGAAAGCGTCGGCGACTTGTTCGTAATTTTCCAACGCGAAAATCATCGTCACATTGATGTTGATACCGGCGGCAATGGCCTGGCGAATGGCCGGAATGCCTTCGGGCGTAGCCGGAATCTTGATGCAGACGTTCGGACGATTGAGCGCCGCCCACAAGCGTTTGGCTTCGGCGACGGTTCCGGCAGTGTCGCGCGCCAGCAGCGGAGAAACTTCCAGGCTGACATAACCGTCCAGCTTGTTCGTGCGTTCATAAACCGGTTTGAACAAATCGGCTGCGCGCTGAATGTCTTCGATGGCCAAGCTCTCGTAAATGTCGTTGACGCTTTTGCCTTCGGCAATCAGCTTTTGCATCGCATCGTTGTAATCGGCGCTGCCCGCGATGGCTTTTTCAAAAATCGTCGGGTTTGAAGTGATGCCGCGCAGATCGTCATTGGCGATCTTTCCGGCAATGTCGCCGTTGACGATCAACAGACGGCGAATGTTGTCATACCAAATGCTTTGTCCCAGCTTTTCTACTTCTACTAAAGGGTTCATTTTCTTCTCCAGTTAAACGTAATCATGGTTTGAATGCTTCGCGCCGCTTCTGCATGTCTTCTTCGCGGCGCGCTTTGATAGTTGGAGCTAAATCTTTCAAGAGTCTGACATCAATAAGTGTGAAGCCACCGCCAGACAAATCTGCCCTCAACACAGCTTTGAAATCGGCACAGGTTAAAAACGCGGTATCAACTGATTCAATAAACCAGGAAGGCGACTCAGGCAGTGTATAGGCTTTGGCAAATTTGCCAATTAATTCTTGAACACTGTTCCAGGCAGGCGCAGATTTGTCTCTATGGAAATTGGTATAGCGAATCTTGAACGAAATTATCCGATCGTCAAAAAAAGTGGCATCAATGCCTTCAATGCCTGGAAACTTCTCTTTGGAAAGAAACGGGATGCCATTTGTTGACAAGTAAGGGCTAAACGAAAGGTTGTAGCGTCCGTACTCAGGATACCCTTTTTGAATGGCTGCCAAGCTGTTTGAGTTAAAAGAACTCGTATCGTCATACAAAACCTGAAGCAGATCGTTGATGTGCATTCCAAGCTTGATCCCTCGAATCGCAGACATTTGCGCGGAGTTTAACTGACAGGTTGAGCCGCTTTCTGTTGTTTGACTGAATGCGAATGAAGTGGCCGAAACAAGAAACAGCAACAGGCTAAAGGTCTTCTTCATAAATCCTCCTATTCAAACCAAAGGGGTATTCATCTGCAAGCTAAAACACGTTCGGCGGATTTGCAATCATTTGCCAGCCCAAATTGCCATGCTATTCTCGCAACAGGAGAGCCTTATGCCGAGAGTCAGCGAATTTTTTGGAATCGTGGTTTATATGTATTTCAACGACCATCAGCCACCACATTTTCATGCCGAATACGGTGATGACGAAGCCATATATGAGATTGAGACTCTGGAGGTGTTACGCGGGGAACTTCCTCGTCGAGTCAATGCTATGGTGGCTGAGTGGGCGTTGTTGCATCGTGACGAACTCCGTGACAATTGGGTTCGCGCGCGCCAACGGGTAGAATTGCGCCGGATCGAACCTTTGGATTGAAAGGAGAAAACAATGAAGAAATTTGGACCATTGGTTGGCGTAAAAGCCGTGAAGCCATTGGACGGTTATAAAGTCCGAATTACGTTTCAGGATCAAGCACAGAAAGAGATTGATCTTGCGCCTTTTCTGCATGGACCGATCTTTGAACAGATTCGAAATGACCTGACGGTTTTTCGTTCAGTCAAAGTCATAGGAAAGACAATCGGTTGGGACAATGGAGCGGACATTGACCCGGACGTACTTTACTACGATCTGAAACCAGCCTGGATGGAGTCAGAAGAAGCGGCGGTTGCGGCTCAAATTTGATATCAGCGATCCTGCAATAGTGAGCAGTAGCAAGCTCTGACACATTGAGCGATTGCTTACATCTTGGCAAAAGACTTGTCCCAAAACTCAGGCAACGGTCTATCGCTGTATGCGCGCTGAACCGCCTTGAGCAAACGCTCGCACCTGTTCCACCGAAGCCATCGTCGTGTCGCCGGGGAAGGTCGTCAGCAAAGCGCCGTGCGCCCAGCCGAGTTTCAATGCTTCTGCCGCCGATTCGCCCGTCAGCAATCCATAAAAGAAGCCAGAGGCAAAACCGTCTCCGCCGCCAACGCGGTCCAGCACATCCAGTTCGGCAGTCATCGAAACGTGCGATTCGCCGTTGACCCAGGCGACGGCCCCCCACGAATGGCGACTGGTGGTATGGACTTCTCGCAAGGTCGTCGCCACGACTTTGATGTTTGGGTGTTTGGACACGACGCTGTCAATCATTCCGAAAAACACCGAAGGATCGAGTTTCGATTTCGCCGCGACTTCGGGGCCGGGAATGCCCAGACCTTTTTGCAAATCTTCTTCATTGCCGACCAGCACATCCACGTTTTCGACAATGCGATTGATGACAGAAGCCGCGCGGTCGGCTCCGCCAGAAATCTTCCACAGTTTTTCGCGGAAGTTCAGGTCGAACGAAGTCACGGCCCCGGCAGCTTTGGCGGCTTGCATGCCTTCGATAATCAATTCGGCGGTAGTTTCCGACAACGCGGCGAAAATGCCTCCGCTGTGAAACCAGCGCACGCCGTCGGCAAAAATCCTGTCCCAATCGAAATCGCCGGGTTTCAGCAGCGCTGCCGCTTCGTTCGAGCGGTTGTAAAACACCACCGGAGCGCGCACGCCATAGCCTTGATCGCTGAACACCGTAGCCATATTCGGCCCGCGCACGCCGTCGTGTTTGAAGCGTTTGTAAAACGGTTTGACGCCCATGGCTTTGACGCGTTCGGCGATCAATTCGCCAATCGGATAATCCACCATCGCCGTGGCCACGCCGGTGCGCAATCCGAAACAGTCGGCCAGATTGGCCGCGACATTGAATTCGCCGCCGCTGACGTGAATCTGGCAGGTCATGGCTTTGCGAAAGGGGATGACTCCGGGATCGAGTCGGTGAACCAGCGCGCCCAGCGACAACAAATCCAGCGCGCCATCCTGTTTGATCTGCAAACCATCGCTCATTCGATTTTCTCCATTGATTGCAAAATAAAATGCCTTGCGGGTGAGAAGGCGGCGATTGTAATGAACGAAGCTCAACTTGTCACGAAGTGGTATGACAAAGTTGCCTGAAATCCAAAACCGCGTGAGCAAAGGTTGCGCACTTTCACACCAAACAGTCAAATCCGCTCGGTGGTTTGGCAAACCACAATCGCGTGTGTATACTCCGCACCTTTAATCGAGCATTCATAAATTCACCAGAAGGCGCGGGCAGACAGGTTCGATTTCAGCATGCTGTCCGGTCGCCTCTTTCCTGAAGGAGCAAAGCAAAGTTTATGGCATCTGCGAATGGCAATTCCGCAAGTGGAGCCATCGGCAAGGTCGTCCAGGTGATCGGTCCGGTCGTGGACGTGGAATTTTCCGATGGTTATCTGCCTCCGATTTATCAGGCTCTGCGCGTCACCAGCGACGGTTTCGACGTGCCGACTCCGGTCAACGTCATCTGCGAAGTTCAGCAGCATCTGGGTGAAAGCCGCGTCCGAGCGGTTTCGATGTTGCCGACCGACGGCATGGTTCGCGGCATGAACGCGATTGATACCGGCGGCCAGATCAAAGTTCCCGTAGGCAATGGAACGCTGGGACGCATCATCAACGTCATAGGCGAACCGGTGGACGAACGCGGCCCGGTTACGGCGACCGACTATTACCCGATTCACCGTCACGCTCCCACCTTTGAAGAACAATCTACCGAACTGGAAATGCTGGTGACAGGCATCAAGGTGATTGACCTCGTCCAGCCGTTTTTGAAGGGCGGAAAGATCGGTCTTTTCGGCGGCGCTGGCGTGGGCAAAACCGTGACGATCATGGAATTGATCAACAACGTCGCCAAAGCTCACGGCGGATTTTCAGTGTTCGCCGGCGTGGGCGAACGCACACGCGAAGGCAACGATCTGTGGTTGGAAATGCGCGAAGGCAAGGTCATTGATGACGACGATATGTCGAAATCCAAAGTGGCGTTGGTGTATGGCCAGATGACCGAACCGCCGGGAGCGCGTTTGCGCGTGGCGTTGTCTGGATTGACCGTGGCGGAATACTTTCGCGATCAAGGCCAGGACGTGTTGCTGTTCGTGGATAACATTTTCCGCTTCACTCAGGCGGGTTCAGAAGTGTCGGCGCTGCTTGGTCGTATGCCTTCGGCGGTGGGTTATCAGCCGAACCTGGCGACGGAAATGGGCGAATTGCAGGAACGCATCACTTCGACCAAGACCGGTTCTGTGACTTCGGTGCAGGCGATTTACGTTCCGGCGGACGATTTGACCGATCCGGCTCCGGCGACTGCGTTCGCTCACCTGGACGCGACGACTGTGCTTTCGCGCCAGATTGCGGAATTGGGAATTTATCCGGCGGTGGATCCGCTGGCTTCGACATCGCGCATTCTGGAACCGCGCATCGTCGGCGAAGAGCATTACGCCTGCGCTCAGGACGTGAAACGAGTTCTGCAACGTTACAAAGACCTGCAGGACATCATCGCCATTCTCGGAATTGACGAACTGTCCGAAGAAGACAAACTGACCGTTTCGCGCGCGCGCAAGATTCAGAAATTCCTGTCGCAACCGTTTCACGTTGCCGAACAGTTCACCGGCATCAAAGGCGCGCTGGTTTCCATGGAAGAAACCATTCGCGGATTCCGCGAAATCGTTGACGGCAAACATGACAACATTCCCGAACAGGCTTTTTACATGAAGGGAACCATTGACGAAGTCGTCGAAGCGGCGAAGGCAATGTAACTTTGGAGTAGTCTGGAGTCGGTAGACGGTAGTCGGTAATGACACAATTTTCTACCGACTACTGACTACCGATTACCGACTACCGGAATTTATGGCTGACAAACTCAATTTAGAAGTAATCACACCCGAACGTCTGGTGTTGCGAGAATCTGTGGATGAAGTGGTCGTGCCGGGGCTGGATGGCGAACTTGGCATTTTGCCTGAACACACGGCGCTGATTTCACAACTGCAAACCGGCGTTTTGACTTACCGGCAGGGAAGCGAAAGTCGCCAGATACACGTCAGCGGAGGTTTTGTCGAAGTGCAGGCAGACCGAGTGGCCGTGTTGTCGGACGTTGCCGAACGCCCGGAAGAAATTGACCTGGAACGCGCGCAACGCGCCCGCGAACGCGCCGAAAAACGTCTGAAGTCGCAAGGCGACGATCTTGATTTCCGCCGCGCAGAGTTGAAGATGCAACGCGCCATGATTCGCATTCAACTGGCCGGAAAAGGCTATTAGCCAATCGCAACAGTTCGCAAAACTGAAAGCCGCAAAGAAATGCCAATGTGTTTCTTTGCGGCTTTCAGTTTTCAGATGCGGCTGATGGTGATGCGAACCATCGTTCCTTCCTTGTTCTGGTAAATAGAGACCCAGAACTTTTCTTTTTCCAGTGTTTGGCGAGCCGTTTTGGCGCCGTTGGCCAGTTCGTTGACTTCAGCGTCGCCGACCACGTCCTTCCACGCCGGAGCGTTTTTTGGTTCGAGAAAGGCAAGCTGTATGGCTTTGACTTCGCCGTTTTCATACCGAACGGTCATGGTGTCGTCGCCGGTCAATTTGTAATCTTCGCTGTCGTCGGAGGAATTTTCCGGCTTGGCGTTCATGGCTGCCTTTACAGCGTCGCGATTCATTCCCAGCTTCACGCCGTGAAACTCGCGCAATACTTTTTGTTTGTCGTCCTGGTTCAAAATGATTGTTTCCAGAGGGTGATTGGATGCGGAAACGCTTTGAGCGCACAACACGAAACATCCGATTGCGCCCAGAGCAAAAAAAGCTTTCAACAGCCGGTTCATACGGACTCTCCTTTACGATAAAGTTTGTGGGTGCATCAGCCCTGATTCAACAGCAAAGCAGTATTCGGAGGTTCGAGTCTTGGAACATCAGCGGAAACGGCTCGAAGCCCCTGTTTTGAAGGGCTTTCTTGAACCCGGTATGGCCGCATGCTAGCATAGCCTTCCGCTGAGAAAAACATTCAACCCAACGGTTTAGAAGCAATTCGATAAACTTTCAGACGGCGCGTTTCGCCTGTCAGTAACCGGGGTTCAGGAGCATTCTGTTGATCGTTTCCGAAACTTTGTTTGCATTTCACCTGGCGTTTGTGTTCTGGCAGGAGCCGGTTCAACAACAAAGCAGCCTGGTTGATTTGGTTCTTCGTGCCAGCCCGATTGCGAAGTTTGTCCTTTTAGTTCTTCTGGTATTTTCCGTCGCTTCCTGGGCGATCATCTTTACCAAAGCTCGCATCACCAAACAGGCGCAACAACAATCGGCGCAGTTTCTGAAGCTGTTTGAAAGCAGCACGCGCTGGGCGGAATTGCATGCTGGCAGCAGCGGGTTGCGCGAAAATCCGCTGGCTGCGATTTTTCTGGCTGCCGATGCCGAATTGAAAACGCAGGGGCTTTTGAATCTGGACGCTGTTCAACGCGCCATGCAAAGCCGCGCGGTAGACGAAACCACCAGGCTGGAAAAAAGCCTTGGCTGGTTGGCTTCAACGGCCAGCGCCGCGCCGTTCATAGGATTGTTCGGCACTGTGGTCGGCATCATCATCGCATTTCAAGGGTTGACGACGGCGACGACGGCTTCGATTCAAGCGGTAGCTCCGGGCATTGCCGAAGCTCTGGTGGCCACAGCCGCAGGCATTGCCGCTGCCGTTCCGGCTGTGCTGGCTTACAATCATTTCGTCAATCAGATCAAAACGATTGCCGCCGATATGGACAGCTTCGCCATGCGGCTTTTGAATTTTATCGAAAGAGAAGCGCAACAATGAAAATCAAAAGGCAGATAGCAAATATCAAAAGGCAAAAACTGCCAGGCGTTTGTGTCTGAAGTTTTTGCCCGTTCGATTTTTGATATTTGCCATTTGTCTTTTGCCTTTTGATTTCCGAGTTATGGCTTTTACGAATCGCAACGGACGAACTCAGACCGCGCTGGCGGAAATCAACGTCACGCCTTTGGTGGACGTGATGCTGGTGTTGCTGGTGATCTTCATGGTCACCGCGCCGATCCTGCAAACCGGCATTCAGGTCAATCTGCCTAAAACCCGCGAAGCCCAATCGAACGAAGCGACGCCGCAAGCGTTGATTCTGTCTGTGGACAAGGAAGGTTCGGTTTATTTGAGCGGCAAAAATGAACGTCAGGCGGTGAATGTCAACGATCTGCCGCAGTTGTTGAACGAACGGTTGAAGGACTCAAAAGACCGTCGCGTGTATTTGCGCGGCGATGGTGACACGCCTTATCGCGTGATCGCTTACGTTCTGGATCAGGCCAAACGCGCTCAGGCAAACGTCAGTCTGGTGACCGAACCGCAACAGAAGAAGTAAGTACTTGTGAAACTCGATCAACGCTCAGGAATGATTTTGTCGGTTGTGCTGCACTTGATTGTGCTGGCCGCGTTGGTCTGGTTCTTTCGCAATCCGTTGACCACGACGATTGTTGCCGCTGGCGAAGGACAGGGTGGCGAAGGCGTCATCGAAGTTGGCACGATTTCGGCCAGCCAGCTTGGTTTTACGCTGCCGCGCACCGTTTCGTTTGTGGGCGATCAAGCAAACACCGCCAACAATGAAATCGTCGAAACCGTCAAAACGCCGGATGCCAACGCCGAAGTTCTGCCTACGGATTTGAAGAAAAGGCCGGAAGAAAACGCGACGAAGACAGATCGTCCAACGGCTAATCAGACTTCGCAGATTGTTTCGCCTACGCCGTTGCGCGGAGGTTCGGCAAATACCAGCGTTGAAGTCGGACGGTCATCAGGTTCGCCTGTGCCGCAGTTGACCAATGGCGTAGGCGTAGGTTCGGGCGCGAATCTGGGAGCGAGCGGAGTTCCCGGCGGTTCGGAATATGGCCGCCGCATACAGATGATTTTGAGTCGCAACTATTCGCCGCCCGCCAGCGCCGATGCGACAACGCAGTTCGTGGTGATCCAGTTGCGAATCGCACGGGATGGAAGCATTCTCTCGTTGGCTGGCGGACGCATTTCGCCAGGCTATTTCAAGAAACGAAGCTCGAACGATCTGGTCAATTATGCCGCCGAACGAGCGGTGATTGCTTCGAATCCCTTGCCGCCATTTCCGAATGGATTTTTGCTCGGCGCGCAGGAAGCGATGGCGGAAATCTGGTTTCGCTATCCGAAGTAATACCCGGAGAATTTTATGAATAACGCTTACACCGCAGTGATAAAACAAGATGACGATTGGTGGATAGGTTGGGTGGAAGAGGTTCCCGGAGTGAATTGCCAGGAAAAGACCCGCGAAGAGTTGATTGAAACGATCAGGGTTACCTTGCGGGAAGCTCTGGATTTCAATCGGCAGAAAGACTTGGGCGTTCCGCCTGTAAAGTAAGATGTAATTGTGGAGAAGGAATGAGAAAAGTTCTGATAGTCGTTTCGGTTATATCAATGGTCTGGTGGGGAGCGTGCCGGGAAAAGTCTTCGGCACAGCAGCAGCCTCAGCAAGATGATTTGCGCAAACAGATTGGCACGATCATTGTCACGCCGGGCGCTGGGCCTTCGCTGGCTGTCGCGGATTTCCAACCGCGAGCTTCAGGCGTTGATGCCGCGACGACGACCTTCAACGAAGTGCTTTGGAACGATTTGAAATTTGCAGGCGTGGCCAATCTGGTCGGCAAGAGCCTGTATCCGAAAACCAAACTTGCCGACCCGGCTTCGCTGAAGTATGACGAATGGCTGAACGATCCGGTCAAATCGGATTACGTCGCGTTTGGCAGCGTCACCGGAGCCAACAGCGCGCAAGGTTATCTGTACGACGTGAAAACGCAGTCGCAATTGCTGACCGCCAGTCTGGCCGGGAATGCGCGCGAAATGGCTCATCAATTCGCCGACCAGATAGTCAAGCTGTTGACCGGCCAGGACGGCATAGCTCAATCAAAGATCGCTTATATCGCCAACCGCGAAGTTTTCATGATGGATTACGACGGCTTTGGAGCGCGTCAATTCACGCGCGACGGTTCGATTGCGCTGTTTCCGTCGCTTTCAGTGGATGGCAAACGATTGGCTTATGTGTCTTATCGCAGTGGATTTCCGAACGTCGTCATTCGCGGCGAAGACGGATTGATTATCGGCTCGACGCAATTCAAAGGCACGACGACTTCGCCGTCGGTCGCGCCGGATGGCCGCATAGTGTTTTCGTCCAGCAAGGACGGCGGTTCGATGGAATTGTTCGTCGCCAATGAAGACGGTTCCGGCGCACGAAGAATCACTCGCAGTCGTTCGGTGAGCATTTCGCCGCGTTGGAATCCGAAAACCGGACTCGAAATCGCGTTCGTTTCCGACCGTGGCGGTTCGCCGCAGATTTACATCATCGGAGCCGACGGCACGAATGAACGACCGTTGCTTTCGATGGGCGGACAGATGGATTCACCCGCTTGGTCGCCGGATGGCCGCTTCATTGCGTTTACCTGGAATGGGGGCGGAGGCGGGTTTCACATTTATCTGGCGGATGTCGCTTCCGGTCAGGTGCTTCGTCTGACGCGTGAAGGCCGCAACGAAAATCCAACGTGGTCGCCCGACAGCCGCCACATTGCGTTTCAATCTAATCGCACAGGGCGTTGGGAGATTTGGGCAATGCACATTGACGGCAGCGAACCTCGCCAGTTGACGCGAACCGGAGGCCGTTCACCGTCCTGGTCGAAATAACGTAGTAATAACATTTGTTTCAATTCCGGAAGCGCAAGCGCCCGGCAAATTCACAAGGAGAGAAACCAAAATGACTCGCAAATTTCACCAGCTAACTTTGCTGACAATCGTTGTTGCCGCCGCCGGGCTGTTTTCGGCTTGTGCGCCGCCGACGGCCAAGCTGACGGTGTCGCGCAACGAAGTGAATTCAGGTGAACCCGTCACTGTCCGCTGGGAAACCAAAAACGCCAAAGAAGTCACGCTCAACGGCGAAAAAGTGGACAAGATCGGCGGCAAGAGCGTCATTCCGCCAGACACCACCAACTATGAAGTAGTCGCCAAACGCGGCAAAAAAGAAGCCCGCGAAAGCGCGACCGTCAAGGTCAATTCCAACCGCGCCGCCGCGCCGACCGTTCGATTGACCGCTGACAAAACCGACATCGAACGCGGCCAGAACACGAAGCTGCGCTGGGAAACGACCAATTCCAAGATCGTCACGATTTCCGGCGTTGGCGAAGTTTCCGGTTCCGGCGAACGCGAAGTCAGTCCGCGCGTCTCGACTACCTACACCGCGACGGCATTGGGCGACGGCGGCAACGCCACGTCCAGCGTTCGCGTGACGGTGACCGATCCGCCTCCGCCGCCGATTGCCGAACGTCCGCGCACGGTTGCCGAAGTGCAGCCGACCAATCGCGCGATTGCCGATCAGTTCGTCAGTGTGATGAAACCGGTTTATTTCGACTTGGACAAATCGGACATCAAAGCGTCGGAGCAGGGCAAACTGCGAACCCTGGCCGACTGGCTCAACCGCGACACCAACCGCACCATAGTCTTCAAGGTCGAAGGCAATTGCGATCCGCGCGGAACCGCCGAATACAATCTGGGGTTGGGCGACCGCCGCGCTCAGGCGGTGAAAGATTTTCTGGTCAGCCTGGGCGTTGATCCCAGCCGCATCGAAACCGTCAGCTACGGTTCCGAAAAAGCCAACGGCACGGAAGAAGGCGAAGCGGGAATCGTCGGTTCGTGGGCGAATGATCGTCGCGCCGATTTCATATACTTGCGCGGCGGCGAAAAGCCTTAAGGAAAGTAGACAGTAGCCAGTAGACGGTAGACAGTAGTTGATGGTCAGCGTCGGTAATGAATTTATGTCGGCGCTGGCCACTTCGTTTTGAAGGTAGAGTCATGAAAAAGAGATTTTTGAACAGGTTCTTGTTGTGTTTGATCGTGATTGCTTTGCCGCTAACAGCCATTGCGCAGAGCAAAGAGCAGAAGGAAAAGATTGACCGGATGGCGGCGCAGCTTGAGGAATTGAAAACCGAATTGATTCTGGTTCAGCGGCAGACTCAGGCGATGCAGGATACGTTCAACAAAACCATGGGCGAATTGAACACCCTGATCGTCCAGATGGGCGACAACATTTCCGCCGTTCGCCGCGCTCAATCGGCTATTTCGACCAACACGACCGACACGTCTGGGCAGATTTCGTCAATGGGCGAACGCATCACCGCCACCAACAATCGCATGGAGCGATTGTCGGAACAGTTCGCTTCGCTGCGCAAACTGATAGAAGACATCCCGAAAATGCCCACGTTCACGCAATTGACGCCGGGCAATGCCGAACAATTGTTTGCCGCGGCTTACAGCGATTATTCGCGCGGCAATTTCGATCTGGCGTTGTCGGAATTCCGGCAGTATGTCGAAACCTTCCCCAGTTCCGAACTGGCGGACAATGCCCAATACTGGATTGCGGAAATTCTGCTGGCGCAAAGAAAAACGACCGAAGCGCTGGCTGAATTGGAAAAGGTGGCGCAGGTTAATCCGCAAGGAGATAAAACCTCGCTGGCGTTGTTCAAACGCGCGACTTTGTTGCTGGAACTGGGACGAAAAGACGAAGCCGTAGCGCAGTTTCTGGCGTTGGTCAAAGATTACGCCAAAACCAACGAAGCGACTTTGGCGACTCAGCAGTTGCAGCAGATTGCGCCAGAAGCCCTGGCGCCGCCTGCGCCTGAAAAAACTCCGCCAGCACGCCGCCCGAAAAAACCGTAAAGCGCGTTTGAAAACAAAATCGCCCAGTCGTCCACGGCTGGGCGATTTTGTTTACGCTATTCGTTTCAACGAATAATCGCTGACGCACAGGGCATTGGCCATAATTGTCAACGACGAGTTAACCACCGCTGTGGAACGGAAAATGTTGCCAGCCACTTGAGAAAGACGGCTGAGGCGACATTTCAATGGTGTTTGATCGCTCGATGCTTCTTCTCAGCCTGTGCCAGCAATTGGCTTTGTTTTGGATGCTGGCCCAGCCAGTTGACCTGGCCGGAACTGATGTCATAAATCGCGCCGACGACTTTCAACTTACCGGCGTGGATGCGTTCGCGGATGATGCGGCTGCGCGCGAAAAGTTCCTGGATGGAATGAAAGACATTGGTTTTGATCGCTTCCTCGATCAGTTGGTCGCCATTCAATCCAGGGTGTTCGTGGCGCGCGGTTCTGACCGACGGATGTATGTGCGACAGCAGCGGCAGGATGCTGCCGTGGACTTTCTCGTGGTTCACGGCGGCGGTGACCGCGCCGCATTTCGTATGACCCAGCACCAACAGCAGCGGCGTCCCCAGATGTTCGACGCCGTATTCAGCCGAGCCGGTTTCGTCCACGCTGCCGATGTTGCCGATGACGCGGATGATGAACAAATCGCCGATGCCTTCGTCAAACACAATTTCCGGAGGCACGCGCGAATCGGAACAACTGATGATGGTCGCCAACGGGTGTTGCCCCTGTGCGGTTTCCGCCCGCCGCGCCGCGCCTTCGTGCGGGTATTCCGGTTTTCCGGCGGCGAACCGTGTGTTGCCTTTCGTCAGCAAGGCGATGACTTCACTGGCAGACGGCGGATCGTCGCCCAACACAGCAAAAATGCCGCCGAGTGCAACTGCCAATGCCAAAGCGCACGCCAGTTTGATGCAGGTTCGTTTTGCGATTGATTTCATGATGATCGCTCCCATTTTCGGAGTCAGTGATTGAACATGAATTCCTTGCTCGTCAGCGCCGCCCAAACCAAATCTTCAATCGCCTGCCGGCGCGCTTCTGGCGCGCCTTTGCTTTCGGCCATCAGCGAACGCAGCCGTTCAAGTTCCGCCTGCTCAGGTCTGCGACTGAGCGCGGATAGATAAAGATGATTGATGATCGTTTCGTCTGTCGCGCCGAATTTGACGAACGAATCCACCAGTCCGCCCGGAGCACGCAGCTTCTGATTGATCGTGTCGCCGTTGATGACGTGCAGCGCCTGGGTCACTGAAGGTTCGGCAGTCCGTTCGCATTCGCAAGTCGCAAAGCGCGGCGGTTTGCCGAAGATGGTCAGAAAGTAGGAATTGACGCGCGCGTCAGGCAATTGCACGGCGCGAATGCCAATCGGATAACCGGGAAATTCCGTCGGCACGCCTGTGACTTGCGAAACGGCGTCAAGCAAGGCTTCGGCAGGCAGGCGTTTGATGATGTAACGCGAATAAAATCGTTCGTCCTGTAGGTTGGCGTCGTTCGGTTTGGACGACCGCTGATACGCCGCCGAATTCATGATCGTGCGAATCAGGTGTTTGAGATCGAAACCGTGATCGGTGAAATCCCGTGTCAGCGCGTTCAGCAATTCTTCGTTCGATGGCGGATTGGTCGCGCGCATATCGTCCACGGCTTCGACCAGCCCGCGCCCCATGAAGTTTTTCCAGACGCGATTGACCGCCGCTTTGGCAAAGTACGGATTCGACGGCGAAGTCAGCCAGTCTGCCAGATGCTCTCGGCGGTCTTTGGGTGAATCAAAGCTGAGTGCTTCACCATCCAGCGGCGCAGGCGGCAGCGGTTTGTTCAATCGTGGATGATTCACTTCGCCCGCAGGATTGGAATAAACCTGCACGTCTCCGGCTCGTGCGCCGTTTTTCAGCCCGACGCGCGCAAACAGGTTGGCCATCTGGAAGTATTGCTTCTGTGTCCATTTTTCCAGCGGATGATTGTGGCAGCGCGCGCAGGTGATGGACATTCCCAGAAACGCCATCGAAGCGTTTTCGGTCAAATCGGTGACATCCTTGTGCATCACGTAATAATTGGCTGCGCCGTTTTCCAGCGTGTTGCCGCTGGCGGTGATGATTTCGCGCACCAACTTGTCCCAGGGTTTGTTCGCGGCCACGCTGTTGCGCGTCCAGTTGTAAAACGACCACATCGCCGTCGAACCGATCTTGTCGCTGGAAATCAGCAGCACATCCGCCGAGCGATTCGTCCAGTAATCAGTGAACTCTTCGCGCGCGAGCAACGCATCAATCAACTTTGCGCGTTTTCCGGTTGAATTGTCCGCCAGAAAGCCTTCGACTTCCTGCGGAGTGGGCAACGTGCCGGTCGCATCCAGAAACGCGCGGCGTATGAATTCTCGATCAGTCGCCTGTTCGGAAGGCGCAATGTTCAGCGTCTGAAGCTTTTTGAGAATCAGTTCGTCAATGAAATTCCGTCTGGGTGAAGCGGCGAAAACTTCCGGCGAGATTTTGTTCGGATAAGGATTGGCTACGCGAGCGAACGAAACCTGGCTTTGGTACCAAACGCTGATGGCTGTTTCGCCGCTGCCCTGTATTTTGACTTTGCCGTCGTCGTCCACCACTGCGACCGCAGGATCAGCCGTCGAAAACTTGGTCCATCCGGTCACATCTTCAGCATGCCCGTCGCTGAAAAAAGCCGTCACGCGCAATTGCTGTTCGGTGTTTGTCGTGAGTGTTGCCGCTTTAGGCGAAACTTCCACCCGCGTGATGTTCGCATCGTTTTCCGCCGGGGCCGCCAAACCAGCGGCAATCCATTCCGACAGGACTTTGTATTCCAGCGAATCCGCGCTCAATCTTTTGCCGCCGCCGTGCCCGATGACCATGGTTGGTTTGAGCAGCATCAAACTTTGCGCCGGTTCAACCTTGTTGACGCGCCGTCCCAGTGATTGCCTGGTCAAGACATTGAAATCGGCTTCTGGGTCATAGCCGCGCAAAGTCAGTTTCAGGCCACCCTTGCCCGCCGCCGCTCCGTGACAGGCTCCGGAATTACAGCCCAACCGCGTCAACACCGGAATGACGTGATTGCGAAAGCTCCATCCGCCTGCCGGAGCCGTGATTTCGCTGACCGGTTTGGTGGTGTCGAGCGTGATTAGAGACAAACTGTCGCTTGTCGCTGCTGAGGAGGTGCGCTCAAAAATATGCAGCAAAGTGGAAATCACAACGAAAGCGAAAAGCAGAGCGACTTTGAAATGAGTATTTTTCATTTGGGTCACTTACGGGTTGATCTCAAGCGGAAACAACAGGCAGTTGGAAATGCGCGGCAATTTTCCGCATTGATTCGCCGGTCAGATCAATAAGGAATTTCGTCCAGATGATCGTCATCTTTGTCAGGCGGCAAGTCGCGGGAACGACCGCTTTCCAGATCGTCCTGCATGCCGTCAATCAGGCGATCCAGATTGAAAGCAGCGGCGCGCGCGCTGTGGAAGATGTCGCGCAGAAAGTCGAAATGTTCCATATCGTAAATCTGCGACGCCTCCGCTTCGTCTATGAACTGTCCATCGCGCGTCAGCAACACAGCGCGATAAGAAGCGCTGCGAGTCCATTCGTCGTCGCTTTGGGATTCAATGCGCAGAATGCCTTCGCCGAGCGCAACGCGAAAGACACTGTCGCTTTTTTCAGTCTTGACCGGTTGCCAGGCAAGCTTTTTCGTTTTCGTGTTTTTATGAAGTTGTTCAAGCAGATGCAGAAACTGTGGACTGGCCATACATCACCTCCGAGTTTGAAAGGTTGAGTGTTAGCAGTTGGCATTATTGCCGTTTGCGTTAGTGGTTGGTTAAGGATCAGAAAAGCTCAGAGACAGGGTTGACGCCGTGGTCAACCACTCTGATTGGTCGCCCCTGCAAACCGGGCAGTTCCGTGTCCAGATCAATCTTCAGCGAACGCATCATCGTCGCAGCCACTTCGCCGGGCGTGACCGGGCGGTCTTTGGGATACGCGCCGATTTCATCCGAAGAGCCGATGATCTGGCCGCCTTTGATTCCACCGCCTGCGAACAACATCGTCCAGCATTGCGGCCAGTGATCGCGTCCGCCCGCGGGATTGATTTTAGGTGTGCGGCCAAATTCTCCTGTGGCGACGACCAGTGTGTTTTTCAGCAAACCGCGTTGGTGCAAATCTTCGAGCAGCGCGGCATAAGCGTTGTCGAACATAGGTCCGACTTCGTCGCGGTAACAGGCAATCGGGCTGAACGGCGCCGAACCGTGAATGTCCCAGGTGATTTCGTTGAAGACGGTTTCAAATTGATTGATGGTCACAAATCGCACGCCGCGTTCGATCATGCGACGCGCCATCAAACAGCTCATACCAAATTTATTGCGGCCATAACGATCTTTGACGGCTTCTGGTTCTTTTGACAGGTCAAACGCTTCGCGCATTTTGGCTGACGACATCAACGTGTAAGCTTGATGGAAATTGTCGTCCAGCAATCGGGCATCGGGCGAAACTTCAAACTCTTTGACTGAAGCGTCCACCAAATCACGAAGCTTGCGGCGGCGATCAACGCGCACTGAGGAAATGTATTCCGGCGGCAGCATGTCCGGCACTTTGAAATTCGGCGTCGAAGGATCGGAGTTCAGCACAAACGGATCGAACTGTTTTCCCAGAAAGCCTGCCGTCTGGCCGTGCGGCAAATTGCCTCCGGTGTTGCCAATCGGGCGGGGAAGCAGAACGTGTGGTGGCGCATCGCCGCGCGCGCCGCGCAATTTCGACAACACGCAACCGACATGCGGATGTTCCTGACCGGCTTGGAAGAGTTTTCCGGTTTGCATCATTTGATGGCCTGTGTCGTGTACGGCGGCGGCGGTGTGGTACACACCTCGCACCAGAGCGAACTTGTCGGCGTGTTCGGCCATGTGCGGAAAGATTTCGCTGATTTCGATGCCGGGCACATTGGTTTTGATCGGTTTGTATGGGCCGCGAATTTCCGCCGGAGCGTTCGGTTTCATGTCCCATGTGTCAACCTGGCTGGGGCCGCCGAGCAGCATCAGAAAAATGCAGTTCATGTCTTGTTCGGCATTTATTGCGCCCTGAGCTTTCAAGGCGAACAAATCCGACAAACTCAGTCCCAGAAACGACAGCGCGCCTGCGTGCAGAAAATCACGCCGACGAACGCCGTCGCAGAACTTCACAGTCTTTTCAGCATCGAATCGAAACATAGGCTTTTCGCGCCCTCCAAGATTTTTTCAGTTGGTCTGCCGCAAAGGTGCGAATGCGTGCGGCTTCCGCGCGGACGATATACCACAAACCGTTTGGCGAAGCATCTTGGACAATTTGAACCGTGCGGAATTGGACTGGAAATCTTCGCCGAGTCGAAGTATAAAGTGTCACCCGTTCCAATGGTGCCTATCCTTTTGTGCCCCGTCTCGAAACCTCACAACCTTGTTAGGAGAACAACAAAGATGCAACCCGAGACGCATTTTGCCAATTCGTTTGGCGAACAGGCTTCAGGCATTTCAAACGATCAAGCGGCCAGAACAGTGATTCAATCCATCAAGCCGCATAAAAAAAACAGCGCTCAGGAACGCAAGCTGGATGTCGTTTCCGCTTCGATTGTCGTTGGCGGAACTGCACAGTTCGCTACGTTCCTGTTTGGTCTGGTGACGGAATTCATCCCGCGCGTGTTCGACAACATCCTGCTCAGCGCCTTCGTGGGGCTGTGCGTGGCTGTCATCGCTTATGCGTTGATGAAGGGAAATGATTGAGTAGTCAGAAGTCGGGAGTCAGTAATCGGTAAACAAACAAGCTTTCACTGACTCCCGAACCTTCTTCAGACTTCTTCGACGGCTACACGCAGCAATTCTGCAACGCTCCAGGCTTGCGCTACGCAACCCCGCGGAGTGTGCGGCGCGTCACCATCAAAAATCTCAGAGACCTGGCCCAAGCACGCCGAATTCAGGTGTGGCAGGAATTCGTCCAACCATTTGCGGACTTGTTTCTGCGCGATTTTGGGATTGTCGTTGGCTTTGAGGTAAGCCGTCAGAAAGGCTCCCATCGGCCAGGGCCAGACAGTGCCTTGATGATATGCGCCGTCGCGGCTGCGAATGTCGCCTTGATAAATGCCTGTGTAGTCGGGATCGTTTGGCGAAAGGGTTCGCAATCCGGCAGGCGTCAGCAACTCGCGTTCGACGACTGCGACAACCTGTCTGGCGCGGTCGTCGTCCAGCATGGAATGCGTCAGGCTGACGGCGAAAATCTGATTTGGACGAATCGAATCGTCGCGCGTTTCGCCATTCACCACGTCGTACAAACAATCAGCGGCTTCATTCCAGAATTGACGGTTGAAACTTTCTTTCGCAGATTCGGCCATTGAGCTGAACCGTTCAGCGTTGGAAGGCTCGCCAAGCTTCGTAGCCAACTCTGCCATTACGCGCAACGCGTTGAACCACAGCGCTTGAATTTCCACAGGCTTGCCAATGCGCGGCGTCACCACCCAATCACCTACTTTTGCGTCCATCCAGGTCAATTGAACGCCGTGTTCTCCGGCAAACAACAATCCGTCTTCATCAACGTGAATGTTGTAGCGCGTGCCGCGTTCGTGCCAGGCGATGATATCTTTCAGGACTTCGTACAGATTGGCTCGAACAAAATCATAGTCGTTGGTGTGAGCCAGCAACGCCCGCACGGCTTCGAAATACCATAGCGTCGCGTCCACAGTGTTGTATTCGGGAGCTTCGCCCGCGTCGGGGAAGCGATTCGGCAACATGCCTTGATCCGCGTATTTGGCAAATTCCAGCAGTATGCTTTTGGCTACGTCGTAACGTTTCGTTGTCAGCGTCAAACCCGGCAAGGCGATCATCGTGTCGCGTCCCCAATCGGCAAACCAGTGATATCCGGCGATGATCGTTTTCTGGTTGCCGCGAGCGACGATGAATTGATCGGCGGCCAGCGTCAGCGATTGAATCAAATCATTGCGCTTGACGCCTAACAGGAGTTTCTTGCGACGGTTGAGTTCGCCTTTGCGAAGCCTGTCGGCGTCGGCGGACTGTCGGCGTTCGGTGGAAGCGATGACGGTTGCCGCAGCGGTTTTGCCTAGATCGAATTTCAACGCAAAGGGGTTGAAAAGGTCTTCGCGGAAATCCAGCCCGCGTTCGCGTTCGGCCTGGAATTCAAAGTTGCGATACCAGTAACCGGTCGCTGACAGTTCATTGGCATTGTGCGCGAAATGAAGCTCAGGCAAATCGGCATAAGGATGAATCGTCGCCAATCCGTCCTGCGATTCAACGTGATTGCTGAGCGCGGAATTTTCGTGTGCGGTGCTATGGTAATCGCGGAAGGCTACGAGCGGGTGAAGTTCCAGGCGGCAGTCTTTGACCGAACGGCTTTTTTTGCGACGTTTGTATTCGACGACGACCGTGTTTTCGCCTTGAACCATGAAGACGGATTTTTCAAGCGTGACGCCCGCGACTTCGTAAACGAAAACAGGGAAAGGATCGAGTCTAAATTCTTTCAGGTAAAGATGGCCTTGTGGGTGAACAGCGCCAGGATATTGATTGGTCGAAAGATCAAAACGCTCGCCGTTGACGACCAGAGTTTCTTCCAGTTTGGACAACAGCAACATTCGCCCGACCGGCGGATTGATCGCGGCTATCAGCAAACCGTGGTAACGCCGGGTGTTCAAGCCGATTATGGTTGAAGACGCGAATCCGCCCAGCCCATTGGTTTCCAGCCATTCGCGTTCGATTGCTTCGGCCAGATTGCCGCAGATGTTTTCGTCGAGATAAATCATGAGTTCCTCCGAAAACAGAAATCCGCAAATGGCCGTGAGTTATTCCCGTTGGGCACGCAACGCGCCCTCGCGTGCAAGCTCGGCGAATAGTCCAATTCTTGCCAAAGCGCAACTTTCGGGAACTGCACGCGAGGGCGCGTGCGTACCTGAAATCAATCAATCGGTCGCCATTCGCGTCCGTCACGAGCCATCAATTCTTCGGCTTCTTTGGGTCCCCACGTTCCGGCGGCGTAATTTGGAAACGCGCGCGGCGGCAAAGCGCTCCATACGTCCAGCACCGGTTCGATTTCGCTCCATCCGATTTCGACCATGTCGGCGCGTTGGAACAAGGTTGCATCGCCAATCATGCAGTCGTACATCAATCGTTCGTAGCCTGTGCTGGGGATTTTGCCGAAGTGGTCTTCGTAATTGAAATCCATTTCGACCGCGCCGAGCCGCATAATCGGGCCGGGAATTTTGGCTCCAAAACGCAGGCTGATTCCTTCGTCGGGTTGGATGTGAATGACCAACCGATTGGTTCGCAATCGTTCGACCGGCGTATCGCGGAACAGGGTCAGCGGCGCACTTTTGAATTGAATGGCAACTTCGGTGACACGTTTTGGCAACCGTTTTCCGGTTCTGAGATAAAAGGGAACGCCAGCCCAGCGCCAGTTATCAATCATCAACTTCAAGGCGACATACGTTTCGGTCGTCGAATTCGCTGCGACGTTGGCTTCCTGGCGATAGCCTGGAATGCGTTCGCCATTGATTTCCCCTTCGCCATACTGGCCGCGAATGGCGTTGGCCAGCACGTCTTCCGGCAATATCGGAGCGATGGAATGAAGCGCTTTGGCCTGTTCGCCTCGCACTGCGTCGGCATCGAAAGACGTTGGCGGTTCCATCGCCGTCAATGAAATCAGTTGGAAAAGATGATTGGGAATCATGTCGCGCAGCGCCCCGGAGCTTTCGTAATAACCGCCGCGTTTTTCCACGCCCACGGTTTCGGCGGCAGTGATCTGCACGTGGTCAATGTACCGGCGATTCCAGATCGGTTCGAAAATGCCGTTGCTGAATCGAAAAACCAAAATGTTCTGCACGGTTTCCTTGCCCAGATAATGGTCAATTCGATAAATCTGCCGTTCGTTCAACACCTGGCGGATTTCGGCGTTCAGCGCTTTGGCCGAATCCAGGTCGCGGCCAAAGGGTTTTTCGATGATGACGCGCCGCCACTGGCCGTTTTCTTCGCGGGTCAACCCTGCCGCGCCAAGCTGGCAAATCGTCTGGCCGAAAAAATTCGGCCCAATGGCCAGATAGAAAAAGTAATTGCCGTGTGTGTTGTGCTCTTTGTCGGCTTCTTCAATCGCGGTTTTCAGCCGTTGATAACTTTCGGGATCAGTGACATCGCCTCTGACGTAATAGATGCGACTGCGAAACCAGTTCCATAGATTCTGATCCACCTCGCCGGTGGCGTAGGTTTTTATGTCCGAGGTGATTTGATCGCGGAAGGCTTCGGTCGTCAGGTCGTTGCGCCCTGTGCAGACGATGGCGAATTCGCGCGACAGCAAATTGGCTTTGGCCAGATTGTATAAAGCCGGGAAGAGTTTGCGTTTGGTCAGATCGCCGGTCGCTCCGAAAATCACCATCACGCAAGGTTGAGCGGGGTCTCCGACAAAGTTCAACGGTTCAGTTTTGGACATCGCACTTTCCTTTTTGAACGTAAAAAAATCCTGCCACAGAGTCTCAGAGGCACAGAGTAAACCAGGGGTTTTGGTTCCGTCTCAGTGACTCCGTGTCTCTGTGGCAATTCTGTTTTGATATTGGCTGTGGATCAGCCGCCAGTCGGTTTTTCGACGTGGCCGCCGAATTTGTGGCGCATCGCCGACAGGACTTTTTCGGCGAACGTGTGTTCCTGGCGCGAACGGAATCGCGTGAACAAGGACGCCGCCAGCACATCGGCAGGCACGGCCTCATCAATCGCGGCTTGAATCGTCCATCGGCCTTCGCCGGAATCCTGCACGTAGCCCGAATAATTCGACAGCGTAGGGTTTTCCACCAGCGCCATCGCCGTCAAATCCAGCAGCCACGACACGACGACGCTGCCGCGCCGCCACAATTCGGCAATGTCAGCCAGATTCAAATCGTACCGCAACTCTTCGGGCAGGGAATCCTTGTTGGCGTTTTTCATGATGTCGAAGCCTTCGGCAAAGGCCTGCATCATTCCATATTCAATGCCGTTGTGAATCATTTTGACGAAATGGCCAGAGCCAGCCGGGCCGCAATGCAGATAACCAGCTTCGGCGGTTCCACCCATCGTTTCACGTCCGGGAGTTCGATCAATGTCGCCGCGTCCCGGAGCCAGTGTTTTCAAAACTGGTTCCAGGTGAGCAAAGGCTTCTTTCGCGCCGCCTACCATCAAACAATACCCGCGTTCGGCTCCCCAGACGCCGCCGCTGGTTCCGGCATCCACGTAATGCAGGCCGCGTTCGGCCAGCGATTTGGCTCGGCGTGCGTCGTCTTTGTAATTGGAATTGCCGCCATCAATGATGATGTCTCCGGCGGACATATACTGCGCCAATTCGTTGACGGTATTTTCCGTCGCCGCGCCTGCGGGAACCATCACCCACACGGCGCGCGGAGCGTCCAGTTTTTTAACCAAATCTTCCAGCGAACTTGCGCCTTTGGCTCCGTCGGCTTCCAGCGCTTTGACGTTGTCGGGGTTCAGGTCGAAAACCGCGCATTCGTGGCCGCCGTGCATCAATCGGCGCACCATGTTTCCGCCCATGCGGCCTAGTCCAATCATGCCTAATTGCATGTCACTAACTCCTCTCAGGTTGGTTGAATTTTGATGTTTGAGTTTCGGCGTGCAATCCGAAACGGCAGTGTAGTCGCTGGTCACAACAGTGACAAGATAAACGGCGCCCGCCCGTTGAATACTCGACGAGCGCCGATCAATTCCATTGCTTGTGATGGAGTGCTGCGACTTGGCACAGCTTTGCTTATGCATACAAGGTGTTCCTGTTTTGGCAGAAGCTCCGGACAGAAAACGCAAAGCTGCTCAAATCGAAGGACTCCAAATTTATTTGATGTTGACGCGAAGCGTGTTGGCAATCAGACCGTCAACGCTGACGACAATGTTTACATCGCCGCGTCCGATCAAGCTGCGCGGCAACAAGGCGTTGATTTGATCCAATCCGACAAAATCCGTTTGCGCTCCGGCGAAATTGATAGACGCAACGACGCTTCCGATCTGAACCACCACGGCTGCCAAACTGCTGCGGTTGCGAATTCCAGTGCCAAACAACAGCAGGAAGACTTGATCTGTGGCTGGGCCAAGATCAATTGGACGAGCGACGAAGTTATTGCTTGTTGGATCGTAGGCCGCGACAGGCTCATAACTTTGCGAATTGTCGGCTCTGATTCGCAACACGACTGCTGCCGCCAGGCCATTGCCGGTGGCATTGGCGGCAAACAAGCCCGGGCTGACGTTGACGATTTGAGCTGTGCCGAACGACGACGAACCAAACCCGCTCAACACTGTAACCGAAGCCGTTCCGGCAGCCGTTCCCGGCGGAATCTGGAAATTGATCTGTGTCGGCGAAACAAAAAACAACGGTGCGGTGCGTTCAACGTTGGCGCTGTCTTTAACGATTACACGAGTACCAGCCAGTTCATTGGGCAGCGGGGAAGCTGTGGCGATTTGAATGGTCGTCGCCATTGCGTTGCCGAACACCGTCGCCAGCGATTCGACTGCCAGCGAAGTTCCGCTATAGTTGGCCGAAGACACCAGTGTTAGCGGGTTTGGCGACACAGTGATTTCCTGTGCGCGCGATTCGCGGCCAGTCGCATCCATGACATACAGCAACGCTCGACCGGCAAACAACGTCGCCGGCAAGGCAAAGCGAATTCGTCGGTCGCTTTCTTCCCAAAAATTGCCGCCAGAGATTTCGTATCGGTACAGGCGATTGGTGTCGTCGGTTTGTTCAAGAATGATTTTTTTGCCGTTGGCAGGGAATCGTCCGGTCGCGGTTGCGGCTTGTCCCGCGCGAAACTCCGCGCTCGAATCCGGCTGAAATGCCAAACATGGTTTCAATCGTGGCGGGCAGTCTGTGCAGGGGGAAGAAATCGGAATAATGCTTTCGGTGGATTCCTGGCCTTGTGCATTGGCGAGGTAAAGAATCGTTTCGCGTTCGGGGACAAGGTCGTTCGGGAGTTTGAGGACAATTTGCGAGGCCGATTCGCTGAGCAGGTTCGGCTGTGTCAGCGTCCATTTCTGAAAGGTATGTTGCGTTATGCGTTGTTCGATGACGACCGTATTGCTGGCTGGCGAAAACCGATTGCCGGAAAGTGTGACCGTATCACCCGGAGCCATCTGCATAGTTTGGTAATTCGTTTCCAGAATGCCGCAGGGCGTAAAGGATGGACACATTTCGCAAGTGATGGGAATCGCCTGCGCATTGGAGATGTATCCGCGCGCATCCGTGACATAAACGCGCGTCCAGCCAGTTCTGCGCGCCGCAGGCATGGAGAAATTGATCTGCGTCGGCGATTCGTAAAACGCCTGAGCATTATCGCGTGGCAACTGGTAATGCCTTGCCGCCTGATCGAAATGCACTGTGTTGCCGCTGGCCGAAAACGGCGTGGTGACGTTTGTGCAACATCCCTGCGCGTAAATTGAAATCACCGTGTCGGGATTGATCTGGAAATTCGCCAGACCTTCTTCGTTCAAAATGCCCGGCTCCGGCGAAGTGCGAATCTGCGGACAACCGGTGTAAGTCATGGTGTTTTGCCCAGCCAGGTGTTTGCGGAAATTTTCGCCGATGGGCGAAAGACTGACTTGATCGCCCGAAGTTTTGTACAAACCAAAGTATTCCACTCCGATGCCATAAAACGGAGCGTTGTCCACTACCTGCCAGAAAACTGCATACGAAGCCTGAAACGAGTCTTCGCCTTCCAGCGCGTCGAACATTTCACCGGTGAAATTGGCGGCGTTGCAATCGCCGTAACGCGCGCGCTCGAATCCGTATTCGCCGACGATGAAGTTGTGTTCGGTGATTTCCGGGCGGCTCGCTTTGATGATCGCCAGCGCAAAACTCAGATCGTTTTTGTAGCGTTGTTTCAAATTGTCTTTGGGAACGGTTTCTTTCTGAATCAGGCTTTCCCACGACGAATACGAGTAATAGTCCACTTCGACTTGCGGTGCGACGTAATCAATCAGGCAGCGATTTCTTAGCGGATCGGTTCGCACCGTGTCGCTGACTGGCGACCCACACAGTTCGCCGGTTTGCCAGTTGTGAATTTGGTTGAATTCCAACCCGGAAAACAGTTTTGCGCCCGATGCGGGATATGTATGTCGAGCCAGTTTTACGCCTTCGACGCGCGAACGAATCCAGTTGGTATAGGCGTCCCAGATCGTGCGTTTGTTCGACCACAGCGACATGGCGTTATCACCTTCCCAGTTCAAGATGATGAAAGTCTTGCCAGTGAAGGCCGGATCGCTCAACAGGTATTCGCCCAACCGCCGGATTTCGTCGCGTTCGGTTTCATATTCAGCCGGGCTGTAACCATCGCTCCAGTTGCTGGCCATCGCTCCGCGCGAATACGTTGTCAGCATGACGGTGCGGAACCGGGCGTCTTTCAACACACGATCAAAAGCCGTGTGCTGTGCCAATTGCGCCAAATCCGGGTTGCCCGAAATCCCCAGCCGATAATCGTCGCGTGTGGCCAACGCAATGCGTATCGTTCGCGTGCCCAAGTCAGCAACTAAGTTCGCTCCCCAGGTGAGATGATCGGTTGCAGCGGGTTTGGCGGCATCGTTGATGTTCCAGTTGTAAACGCCGAATCGGTCGGCTCGCTCAGTTGGCGGTGCGGGAACGGTTGGCGACTGAACCGCTGCCACGCGATAAATTGGGACAGGCGAAAGAACAACTGTCGCGCAAAACAAAACTGCGTTTGGAACAAGCCAGCGAAACGAAAGCTTGAGAAACATACTTCTTCCTCAGTTGAACATGGGAATTGATTCAGGGAACAGCAGCGGCTTTGAGTGGAGGGGCGAGCCGATGATTTTCGAGGGCGAACGGATGTTAGCCTAAAGCGAAGGCGAGGCGCAAAATTTTGTTTGCTCTACTGTAAACACAAACGCCACAACAGATTGGTAAATCCATTGCGGCGTTTGTGATTTGAAGGCGAGACGCGAAATTTTGCGCCCCGATGGTTGTTGTTAGCAGCTAGGCGGGAAGACCGGGATGATGTAGCTCATCTGGTTGTTCAATCTCAGCGCGTGCAGGTTATGCCCTTGGTTGAAGGCGCCTGCCGAACTGGCCGCATTGCCGTTGAAGTTGATCGCCGCGCCCGTCATTCCTATGGCTCCCGTCTGGTTGTAGATCCGTATCCAGCCCGTTCGTCCGGCAGGAATGAACGTTTCAAAGCGAGGCGTTGTGCGCGGGAAGTTGTTATTGATCGAGCTTCGCAACTGGCAACCGCCCGTCACCGAGAAACTCAGCGCGTTTTCGGCGTCGTCGTACAAGATGCCGAAGAGCGGCCCAAGCGACGCAGCGCCGATGCCCAGATTCCCGCCGATGCGGTTCAAGATCAGCAGCGTGTCGTTGCCGTCAGCGCGAGAACCGATGTTCGACAACGCCAGCACAGCCGGAGTCCGGTTGTAGCTGATGCCGTCGAAGTTCAAGGTGGCCGTCACGGAGTTGCCATCGCAGAGCGGCAATCCGCCCGGCAGCGCTGCAAAGGCTTCTGCTCCGAGGTTGGCTTCGTGTCCCGTTGTGAATTTCACGTATTCATCGCCAATCAGGCAGTTGGATGCAATTGGACAACCGATTTCGTTGACCGCCACGGCCACCAGATAACCGGTCGTTCCCGGATCAAGGTCAGACGCCAGGAAGCTGGCCGTCTGATTGGGAGTAAGGCATATAAAGCTGTCTGCCACTGCGCAGCCTTCGGCCACAAAGAACAGATGCACGAACGCCGGACGCGATGGATTGGCGTTGGTAATGTTGATGCGCGTGTTCTGTTTGGTCGGATCGGTTGACGAAGTGTAGATGTTGTAAATCAACACAGAGCCAGCTTTTTGATCGCTCATCTCTGAATTGAACGGATCGGGCAAACCTGGGCCTTTGGGTTGGCAGTTGACGGTCAGGCAGGCTTGCAACGAACCCAGCACAGGCATGCCCAAATCAGCCGTCACAGTAGCGCAAAGCTGTGTGCCGGCTGCGACCTGACCAACCTGAGCCTTGAAGTTGAACGTCACGGTCTGGTTGTTCGTCAGAGTGCCCGACCAGTTCACTGTCGAAGCTGTCACAGAGCAGCTTCCGACATTGGCGGTGCAAGTGCCCGGAACTCCTACCAAACCGACGGGTAAGGCGACGCTGGCGGAAGACGCGGCAGTCATTCCCGAATTGTTGGTAATGGAAACTGTACCGTTGATCGTGTCGCCTGGGCCGACGCAACCGCCATTGGCGTCAATCAGAGCGATGGAGCCGGGAACATTCATCACTGTGACCGTAAATGCGCAAGTCACAGGATTGGCCCCTGCCGCGACGCAAGTGACGGTCGTTGTGCCGACAGGGAAATTCGACCCGGAAGGCGGAGTGCAGGTCACAGCGCCACATTGTCCGCTGGTGGTCGGCGGTGGATAGTTGACGACCGCAGACGTTCCCAGCGTTTTGACAGTTTGATTGGCAGGGCAGGTAATGGCGCAAGGCAAAGCGCATCCGTTGGTCGCTTCGAATTCCATTGACCATCTGACGAGCGTTCCAACATCTTCAGCCTGATCGTCTGTAATGGTCAGGGTCCAGGTTCCATTGGGATTTTCGCCCTGGAATGCGGCCAAGGCTCCTTCCGGAACCAGAGTGAACGCGACGACATTGTCGGTGAAAACAAAATCGGTGACAGGCGTCCCGGCCATGTCCTCCCATCCGGTTCCATTGAACACATTGTCATTGGCGCCGCCATTATCGGTCGTAATCGTGACTACCGTCCCGGCGGGCGAAGTCAGCGTGATGTCCAGATCGGCATTGAAGGTATGAGTGATGAAAGTTCCAAGGTCTACCTGGATGATGCTGGTCGGCGCGCCCGCAATCACGATGTTGGACGTGATGGTGTTCACGTCGGGAATGGGCAAATTGGCATTATTGCCATAGTTTAGTTTCGTCGGTGGAGGAGCAGTCGCCAGAGCGCTGACTTGCAACGACCAACTGGCAAGTTCACCAACGTCTCCTGACTGATCGTCCGTAATCGTCAGCGTCCAGACACCGTTGGGATTTTCGCCTCGAAACGCGCCCATTGCTTCTTCAACGACCAATGGTGAGGCCACCACATTATTGGCGTAAATGTGATCCGTGACAGGTGTTGTCGCCTGATCGTCCCAGACAGTGCCGTCAAAAACATTGTCATTGCCGCCTCCGTTATCTGTGGTGATGGTGACAACGGTTCCGGCAGGCGAAGTCAGGGTGATGTCCAGGTCGGCGGCGAATGTATGGGTGATGAACGTGATCATGTTCAAATCCCAAAGGTAGGGATTGGCGCCCGCCACAGTTATTGTCGAAGTCACCGTCGCAAGATCATTGATCGTGGTGGCCGTATTGTTCGCGGCGTTGACCGTGGTCAATACGCAGTTTGGAGGCGCAGGTGCAATGATGGAGACAGGCGCTCCGGTTTGTCCGGGTGAGCCATTGCTTTCATTGGCGGGTAAATCGCCGCCCAGACTGCTGGAGATTTGTTGCAATTCCGCTTGAGCGGCACTCAACGCGGCTTGTTGTCCCGGTTGAGATTTCAACTGCCCAATCAGGGTAAGCAATTCCCTCATTCGAGCATGCTTTTGGTCTTTGGTGAGTTGTTGAGCCACCGCAGCAGATGCGGCAGTTGATTTCAGTTCTGGTCGAACTGGATTGGCTGGCGCGCTGGTAAAAACAGAGCGCACGGCTTTTGATGAATATGCGAACAAGGTCGGCGCTTGCCAACCCGCCAGAACAAATGCCAACGCCAGCGCCGCAATGGTCAGCGCTCGATATGTGTGTTTGTGTAAGTGACGCATCAGGTTTCCTCCAAGGGAAAAAAGAAGTTAACTGTGTAAGAGACACGGAGAGGAACCATCTCTCTAACAGAAGATCAAGATTGTATTCAGTACGTTGTGACAGTCACCGAATCCTGGGGGAAGATGACTACAAGATTCACACCGATAAGGTTCAGAAATTTGGAGTTGCGATGTTCGGATCAATGAAACTTATTCTGGGACATTGTTGCCTTATGGCGACGATTAACTCTGCAGATTTGAAGCCTGATAAATTGAGGCGGCTTCGCACTGTCTTTGTGAAGTAAGTCAATCACCGTCCATGCTGGGACAAATAACGCACGGAGTATAAGCTCGGCTTGTTGTTTGGTCAATTTTCGATGAAGAAAAACCGGATTCGGCCAGGAAACCCGGTTGTCAACCTCTTTTGCCGCGCTGACGGCGGTTACTGTCGGTCAGCAGATTCAGTTTGAGCGTTTGGCTGCGGATTTGTTCGTTGAGGCTGTCGCGTTGGCCAACGTCGGAGCAAACGGCAAGTCGCTCAGTCAGGGATTCAATCTCTTTGCGAAGCTCTACTTCTTCGGGCAGACAACGGGCGCTTTTCAACACCGAATAGCTCAAGCGCAAATCAGCAGGCGTGGCAAAGTAAGCTTCCAGATCAATCGGTTTGCCTGCTCCCGGCAGATTGTCGAATTCGCCTGCTTCCATGGCTTCACGGATTTTCTCTTCAATCAATTTTCCAAACATAAGTTGATTGTGACATCATTCAATGGTCAGCCATAGCTGGCAAAGGAAATTTTATGATTCAAGCGATGACAATTACACAGAGCTATTCATTGACGGATTTCCAACAAAACCCCGCCGAGTGCATAGAACGCCTGAGACAGATTCGTCAGCCAATAGAATTAACAGTCAATGGCGCAACCGAGATGGTACTGCTTGATGTGGACAGTTTTAGGAAATTGCTGGAAGTGGCGGAATATGCCAATGCCGTCGAAGGGATTAAGCAAGGCTTGGAAGACATCCGCGAGGGAAGGACAAGACCTGCAAAAGAGTTTTTTGAAGAGATGCGGGCGAAATACAACATTCCGGCCAGACAATGAGCTATCAAGTCATTACCACACGACAAGCGGAATCCGATATGGAAGCTGCATATCAACAATGGATGGCAAACCATTCGCCTGATAAAGCCACGCTCTGGTTTTTCGATGTGCAGGAAGCGATTGAAAGTCTTGCCAACTTTCCATTGCGTTGTCCGCTCGCTCCTGAAAGCGTGACCTTTGGTAGTGAGATACGTCATCTTTTGATAGGAAAATATCGCATACTGTTTCACGTTGATGACGAAGTCGTTTATGTGACGCACGTCCGTCATTTCTCTCAGCAGACGCTTTCCGCTGAGGATGTCGGAGAGTCATGAATCAGTCAATCTTGGGTGATGATTCCATAGCCGTTCGCCATCAGTATGAGGAACATGGCGTTGAAAAATTTTATTCCCAATTTGGCTCGGAATATCGCAATCCGCACGAACCCACCATCGTCGAAGTTTTGCGCGAAGCCGTTCGTCGCTGGCGTCTGGATTTGACGCACGCGCTTGATCTGGCATGTGGCAGCGGCGAAGTGACGCTGGTTTTGCATAAACTCGGAGCGAAGCAGGTGGATGGCGTTGATCCATTCACTGGCGAAGCCTTTCGGGCGCGAACCGGCCAGCAGGCCGAAGCTTTCAATTTTGAACAAATCGCTGAAGGAGTCCTGGCCGAGCGGCGTTATTCATTGATCGTATGCAGTTTTGCCATGCATTTGATCGAAGAATCGTGGTTGCCGGCGTTGCTGTTCCGGCTTGGCGAAATTTCCGATTGCCTGTTGATCCTCACTCCTCACAAACGCCCTGAACTCAAACCCGAGTGGGGATGGACGCTGGAAGGCGAATTCATGATCGAACGTGTACGAGCCAGACTGTATCGGCTGAAGAAGTGAACCCAACTTGTCAGGAGAAACGATGCCCCGGACTTTCTTGTTGCAGACGCAATTGTTGACGATTGATTACGCGGTGCTGGCTCTGTATTTCGCGGCGATTTTTGCCATCGGCTGGTACTTTTCGCGCAAAGAGCGAACGACGACCGATTATTTTCTGGCCAGCCGCGACGTGGCTTGGTGGGCGATTGGCGCTTCGTTGTTTTCGTCGAACATAGGCAGCGAACATTTCATCGGTCTGGCGGGCAGCGGAGCAGCGACCGGACTGGCTCCGGGCAATTTTGAGTGGTTGGCGTCGTTGATCGTCCTGCTGTTGGGTTGGGTATTCGTGCCGTTTTATCTGCGGTCGAGTGTTTACACTATGCCGGAGTTTTTGGAACGACGCTACAACGGCGCTTGCCGCACGTATCTGGCGACGATTTCGTTGATCGCCTATATCTTCACCAAGATTGCCGTCGGCATATTTGCCGGAGCGATTGTGCTGAAAGCAGTGCTCGGCTGGGGGATGTGGCAAAGCTCGCTGGTGCTGGTCATAGCCACCGGAATTTACACCATCGCCGGGGGGATGGCGGCGGTGATTTACACCGAAGTCATTCAAACCGTCATTCTGGTCGGCGGCGCGTTGGTGTTGCTGTTCATAGGCCTGGACAAAGTCGGCGGCTGGTCGGGGTTGCAGGCGTCAGTGCCGCCCGAATTTTTCAGCATGGTCAAACCTGCGGCGGACAAGGATTTTCCCTGGACGGGGATTTTCTTCGGCGCGCCGATTCTGGGCATCTGGTACTGGTGTACGGATCAGGTCATCGTGCAGCGAACGCTGGCAGCTAAAAACATTCAACATGCACAAGGCGGAACCGTGCTGGCCGGGTTCTTGAAAATTCTGCCTGTCTTTCTGCTGGTTGTGCCGGGAATGATCGCCCGCGTGTTGTATCCGGCGGAAATGGCTGCGGATTCCAATTCTGCATTTCCGCTGATGGTCACGAAACTGATGCCAGCCGGGTTGCAAGGCGTGATGATCGCCGCAATGCTGGCGGCGCTGATGTCGAGTTTGAGCGCAGTGTTCAATTCCAGTTCGACCATTTTCACGATGGACTTTTACAAAAAGCTGCGCCCGGAAGCTTCGGAAAAACATCTGGTCAATGTTGGGCGGTTGGCGACGCTGGTGATGGTGGCGCTGGCGTTGTTGTGGATTCCGATGATGGGGCGCATCAGCAATCAGCTTTGGGTGTATTTGCAGAGCGTGCAGGCTTACGTTTCGCCGCCGATTGCCGCAGTGTTTTTGTTGGGCATTGCCTGGAAACGCATCAACGCTCAAGGTGCGCTGGCGTCGTTGCTGACCGGGTTCGCGCTCGGAGCCAGCCGCTTCATTCTGGAAGTCGTCTACGCCGGTCAACCGCTAGATGGCTTTTTGAAGTTTTATGTCGGCATGAATTTCCTGCACTTTGCCGTGTTGATGTTCGTCATTTGTGTTGGCGTGTTGCTGGCGATCAGTCTGGTGACGCCTGCGCCGAGTGCTGACAAAGTCGCCGGACTGACATTTCAAACGACGACCGGAGAGCAGGTTTCTACGGGGCGAAACCAATTGCCTGGCGTGTTTGCGTTGTTGTTGATTGTGACGGTTGTTGCGCTGTGGGTTTATTTCGCCTGACGTGCATAATGGATCAGAGTTCACGCTTCAGCGTGTGAAAATGAAATCTGACACGCTGAAGCGTGAACTCCTAACAACTCGATGATGAATTTTCAGGATTTCAGACAGCAGTTTCGCCAGCTTTACGGCAATGAACCTCGCCTGTTTTCAGCGCCGGGCAGAGTAAATTTGATCGGAGAACACACCGATTACAACGATGGGTTTGTGTTGCCGATGGCGATTGACCGGCGGACGTTGGTGGCTATGGCTGCGCGCAATGACGGGCGGGTTCGTTGTCTTTCCACCGAATTTGACGATCAGATTGAATTTGAATTGAGCGCCGATCTGAAACCTGCCCACGACTGGGCAAATCACGTTCGCGGCGTGGCGGCTTGTCTGCTGCGTGATGAATACAACCTGCGCGGCGCGGATTTGCTGATTGCCAGCGAAGTCCCGCTCGGCGCGGGATTGAGTTCATCGGCGGCTTTGGAAATAGCGGTTGGGTATGGATTGCTTAAACTTGCCGAACATGCGGTTGATCCCATACGGCTGGCATTGGCTGCGCAAAAAGCCGAACACGAATTCGCCGGAACGCAATGCGGCGTGATGGATCAATTCATTGCCTGCCTGGCACGCGAAGGACACGCGCTGAAAATTGATTGCCGCACGCTGGAATACGAAGCCGTTCCGGTTGACCTCAGCGAAACGCGCGTGGTCGTCGTCAATTCGATGATCAAACACGAACTGGCGAGCAGCGAATACAACCTGCGTCGCGCCGAATGCGAAGAAGCCGTTCGCCGGTTGGCCGGTCACATGCCCGGCATTCAATCCTTGCGTGATGTAGAGATGGAAGAGTTCGATCAATGGGCGGATGCCTTGCCGGAACTCATTCGCCGTCGAGCCAATCACGTCATCACCGAAAACGCGCGCACGCTGGCCGCCGTCAAAGCCTTGCAACTCGGTCAGCTTTCCCATTTCGGCAATCTGATGAAGGCTTCGCATGAAAGCCTGCGCGAAGATTATCAGGTCAGTTGCCGCGAACTGGATCTGCTGGTTGAAATCGCCGGAAGGCACAGCGGCGTTTACGGAGCCAGAATGACCGGCGGCGGATTTGGCGGCTGCACCGTCAATCTGGTCAAAGCCGATCAGGTTGAAAGCTTCATTCCTGAAACTGCCGAAGCCTATCGTTGGGTGATCGGCGTTCAGCCTGAAATTTACGTTTGCCGGGCAACAGGCGCCGTCCGGGAAGAAAACCAGTGAACGGCAGAAAATCTTAAATATAAGGTTTGCCACAATATACCGTTGCTTCTATAATGCCCGCCATCAATTAGTAGTGGTAGTAGTGGCCGGAACGAAAATGCGCCCTGATCGTTTCCGGCAAATTGTGAACACGGATCAAAGTTCAATATGTCATCTTTACGAACATCAGCGAAAAGCACAATTTCGTTTTTGGTCTGTTTGTTGGTCTCGCTTGTGACGATCCAACCGGCTTTGGCCGATTCGATCACTTATCGGCAATTGCGCCAGGATCAGGAAAGCAGAGTCGGCGCAGTCGCTTCGACCCCAAAAGTGGCGCGCACAACCGGACAGCAGGAACAGACTCAGCAGCAAGGGCAATCACCACAGGGGCAAGCCGGAGTAGCACAGGAAAGCCCAACACATCCGGAATTCGTCCGCTTGCCGGATGGGCGCATAGTTCGATACGGACCCGGAATCATCTGCGATGAAAACTGCGTCGAGCCGATTGCGCCAGCGGCATTTCGCGGCCCCGGCCCTGCGTTGTGGTGGATAGTTCCGCCCATCATTGCCGGAGGCGTGATTTGCGCAGTGTTGTGCAGACCGAGCGACGAATCCAATCCACAACCTTCGCCGACGATCATCATTCCCCAACCGACGGTTCAGCCAACGGCGACTGTTTCTCCAGCGACGCCTACGCCGCCGCCTTCAACTCCGCCGCCGACTGAAATTCCCGAACCAGGAACGATTGTCTTGCTCAGCGCGGGGCTGGGAGCGCTGCTGGCTCGAAAACGTATGGCGGCTCGAAAAAAAGATTTGTAGCAGGTTGCGATTCTCCATTTTCAGTTCAATAAAGAGCCTGAGATTTTTGTGAATCTCAGGCTCTTCGTTCGATGTGGTGCAGGCGATGCAACTCTGTAAGGGGGAGGGCGTTCAAAGGTCGGCAAGTTTTGCTGATTTGATCTGGCTTAAAGAAAGATTCTAAGAAAAGAGAAAGATGGTTATGAGAAAAATTCTTTTTGCAGCCTTGTTGGGAATCGTCGTCGTTTCGACTTCTGCTGGCGTGTTCGATTGGGAACGCGCGGTGTCTCTTTATAAACAGGGGCAGTTCCGCGAAGCCATCGCCGAGTTTCAAAAAGTCCTGACCGAATTTCCGGATCACGCCGACAGTTGGAAATATGTCGGGCTTTCTTATTACCAGTTGAAAGAATACGCCTCCGCCATCGAACCGCTGGAAAAAAGTCTTGAACAGAAAAAGAAAGACAATCGGCTAGACCCGGATTTGTATCGCGCGTTGGGGCAATCGCATCTGGCGTTGAACCAGCACGATCGCGCTTTGCCGTATTTTGAAGCTTTGACCAGGGCGCAGGCGAATGTCGCCGTCAACTTTCATCTGCTTGGGGTCGCTTATGCCAACCTGAACCGCCCCGAAGAAGCTGCTGAGGCCTTTCGCAAAGCGTCAAAGCTTGATCCGAAAGACGCAGATTCGTTTTACTACCTCGGAGTGCAGCAATTCCGCACTGGCAAATTGACCGAAGCCATTGCCAGTCTGCGCGCCGGGCTGGTTGCCGAACCACAAAATGTCGAAATGCTTGGATTGCTGGCCGAATCGTTATTGCGATATGCCGGTAATGAAAGCGACGAAAAGAAAGCCGCGACGTTGTTTGACGAAGCGACGCGCGTGGCGATGACCTTGAAAAGCGTAAAAGACGATGCGGCAGCGGCGGAATTGCTGGGGCGAGCTTACCTGGCGACCAAACGTTATCCGCAGGCCGAAGCGATGCTGTCCAAAGCCGTAGAAGGCACGAAAACTCCCAACGCCGCGCTGTATTTCAATCTGGGCTTTGCGCTGTCGCAAACCAAATCGTGGCCGCGCGCGGCGGAAATGTTCGCCAACGCCGACAAACTGAATCCCGGCGACACAAACACGCTTTATTACCTGGGTTACGTGTTTGAAAACCAGCGCCGATATCCTCAGGCGCTTGACGCTTACACCAAAGCTTACGAAGCCAGCGGGCGCAGCAACGCCGACATCAAAGCCAGCATTGATCGCGTCACGCCTTTGGCAAAGCAGTGATCGAGAGAAGCAGGGAAAGAGGGATTGAGAGATTAAAGCGGACTTCTCTCTGTCGCCCCTTCACTCTGTCTCTCAATCCGCTGCTTACCAACAATGGCGATTTTGTTTTGATTGGCGAGGTTGAGAGTTTCGTCGCGGTCGAAGATCAGCGTTTTGTCAGCGGTCAGCGACATTGCCGTCACATTGCATTCCTTCAGCGTAGCCATCGTGTTCAATCCAATCACTGGCACATCGAAGCGCATATCCTGATTCGGCTTGGCGACTTTGACGACCGTCAGCGGACGACCTCGCACAAGTTCTGAAGCGCGGCGGATCGTAGCGTCGGTTCCTTCCATCGCTTCCAGAGCGACAACCGCCTGATTTTTGACGACTATGGTTTGGCCTAAATCCAGCCGCGCAAGCTCCGTTGCCACGTGCAATCCGTATTCAATGTCGGCGAGTTCGTGTTTGTTCGGTTCACGTTTGGTCAGCGCTCCAGCGCGAGCCAGCAGCGGTTGTAAAAACGTCGTCGAATCAATCAGCTTGATGCCTTCGGATTCCAGCTCATCGCAGACGGCTCCGATCAGAGCGTCTGTGTTGCGGCGTTTCAGCCGCGCCAGCATCTTCGCCATTCGCAAATCGGGCAGGGCATTGAGTTTGAAAATCTGCACGTGTTTGACCTGTCCGGCCATAATCGCGTGCGTCACGCCTTCGCGCTTGAAGAATTTGATCAGTTTGTTCAGGTGGCCGACGCTGATCCATTCCACGACGTGCGCCAGCGGTTCAATGCTTTCGTCGGCTTCCTCTTTAATGGCGGCGACGGCCATTTCCACGCCTTCGGCGCGCGCGCCTTCCAGCACCAGAAACGGAAACCGTCCATTGCCTGCAATCAATCCATATTTCATGTGAGAGTTTGCTCCTGCCAAAACCTGTAAATCATGATCGCCGCCAGTTGTACGAAAAACCTTTCGGATTCACAAGCCGGGCGTTGCCGACGAATGGACGCTGGAAAAAAGTGAATCTTCAGTTCGTGGCAAGCCGTATAGCGGGGCATGAACACCTATCAATCCGATTCACCGGCTTCACGGAAACCGCTACGCGTGTGGCCCGGCGTGGTCATCGCCATCGCGTTAATTCTTCTCAGATATATCGCTCCACTCGTCGCGCCTGACGCTGAACTCTATTCAACTCCACTGGCCTTGATTGCAATGCTTGGGGGAATGCTGTGCGCGTTCGGCATCATCGTGTGGTGGCTGTTTTTCAGTAGAGCGCCCTGGGTCGAGCGCATAGGCGCAATAGCGCTAATGATTCTTGCGGTGTTTGCGACATGGTTCATCGTTCACGAATCCATCAAGGGCGGAATGATGGGGCTGATGCTGGTGCTCTATGCGATTCCGATCATCAGCCTTGTGCTTGTTGTTTGGGCGTTGGCAACCGGTCGTTTTGCTGTGGGGTTTCGCCGGGCTTCGCTGGTGGCGGCGATCCTGCTGGCCTGTGTGCCGTGGACGCTGGTGCGGACGGCTGGACTGACCAGCGGCGGTTCCGAATTTCATTGGCGCTGGACGCCGACTCCGGAGCAACTGCTGCTGGCGCAGGCCAACGACGAACCGAAACCGTTGCCGCCTTCTGCGGAAACAACAGCGAGTCCGACGGAATCGCCGGAAAGCAAAACCGAAGGCCAGCCAACACCAACCCCGGACGCTGCAACAACACCGACACCAGACGCCGCTGCTTCAGAATCGCAAGCCAACTGGCCGGGCTTTCGCGGGCCGAATCGCGACAGCATTATTCGCGGCGTTCAGATCAAAACCGATTGGGCTGCATCGCCGCCGGTAGAGGTTTGGCGTCGTCCCATTGGGCCGGGTTGGTCATCGTTCGCGGTTCGCGGCGATTTGCTTTATACACAGGAACAGCGCGGCGACGAAGAGATTGTCGCCTGTTACAAAGTCTCGACTGGCGAACCTGTCTGGCGGCACCGCGATCCAGCACGATTTTATGAATCAAACGCAGGCGCCGGGCCACGCGCAACACCTACTTTGAACAATGGTCGCGTTTACGCATTTGGCGCAACCGGAATCTTGAATGTTCTCGATGCCGCTACAGGCAAAGTAGTCTGGTCGCGCAACGTGGCGAATGACAGCAACACAAAGGTGCCGGGTTGGGGATTTTCAAGTTCGCCGTTGATCGTTGGCGATGTCGTCATTGTCGCCGCGGCTGGCAAGCTGGTCGGTTACGACCGCGCCACAGGCAAACCGCGCTGGTTCGGCCCGGAACACAGCGGCAGCTACAGTTCGCCGCATAGAACGACAATTGCCGGAGTCCCGCAAATTTTGCTGCTCAGCGATGATGGAGCGACAAGTGTCGCGCCAGCGACTGGTGAAGTGTTGTGGGAACACGCCTGGGCGGGCAACACCATTGTGCAACCGGCGCTGCTTGGCAGTGGCGACATTCTGATCAGCACAGGCGGAACCACAAGCGCTTCGCGCCGGATTGCGGTTTCGCACGGAACCGATGGATGGAGCGTGCAGGAGCGATGGACTTCAAATGGTCTGAAACCGAACTTCAACGACTTCGCCGTTCACAAGGGCCACGCCTACGGTTTCGACGGCAACATTCTGGCCAGTATCAACATTGAAAACGGCAAGCGTAAATGGAAAGGCGGGCGTTACGGCAATGGCCAGCTTGTTCTGCTGTCAGATCAGGATTTGCTGCTGGTGTTGTCGGAAGAAGGTGAAATTGCGCTGGTGTCGGCGACTCCAGACCAATTCACGGAAATCGCCCGGTTCAAAGCCATAGAAGGCAAAACCTGGAATCATCCTGCGCTGGCGCGCGACCTGTTGCTGGTTCGCAATGGCGAACAGATGGCTGCATTCCGATTGCCGCTGGCGGAACGTTGAAAAAGGGTGGCTGCTAAGGAATGGCTTGAGCTTAAATTTTCCCTTTCACCGCAGAGGCGCGGAGTGTCGCAGAGGTTACGCAGAGGTTTTACAAGAGCCTCTGCGCTTCCTTTGTGTTCTCGGCGTCTCTGCGGTGAAAATAGTTTTGGAATCTTATTTTCAAGCTATTTCCAGAGCGCTGGTTACAAACTATCCACCTCGACTTGCATTCTCAGCAATGCCGAACTGAGCGTTTTTCCCTGCGGATCGGTTTTCAAGGAAACCGTTCCGCCGCCGCCCAGCGATTCGTAGAGCAGAAAATTCAGCGAATTCAGATTCGGCAATTCAAAACGTTCGACCTTGCCTTTGCAGATTCCGGCGAAGTGCTGTTTTACGCGCTCGGCGGTGACTTCGCGGACCAGGATTGGGTAATACTCCGGCTTGCGAGCGATCAAGCCAATGTTGGCAGTGTCGCCTTTGTCGCCGGAACGAGCGTGCGCGATTTCCAGAAGTTGAACTTTCATATTCCTTTTGCCATTTCAGGATAGAGCAAGCTTGAATTCTCTTTCACCGCAGAGGCGCTAAGCATCGCAGAGGTAACGCAGAGATTTTATTGAATTCCCTCTGCGCTTCCTCTGCGTTCTCTGCGTCTCTGCGGTGAAAAGCCACTATTTGATTGCGTAACTCTTGCTCAGTTTGTTGCGGTCATTCGTTACTGTGAAACTCTTTTTCGCTGCATCCACTGAAACGCGAATCATGTGAGCCGCATCGTTTTGAGCTTCCAGATTGGCGATGAACTCCGCCGGAGCATTTTGCTCTTCCGTGCTGCCGACGTTGCGGTGGCCTTGCCACAGGTCTTTGATCGTCGGTGTGCTGCGAATGGTTTTGACCGTGTTGGGATGGCCGCCTTTGCGTGGGCCGTTGTTCATAATCGCCACAGTTGGTTTGATGGCGTTGACCAGCAGCGGATTGTTGCTGGTTTCGGCTCCGTGATGAGCCACTTGGTACAGATCAATTTCTCCAATCAGGTTGGTCGGGCAAATCAGTTTCTGTTCGATGTTCCAGGTCAGGTCGCCTGAATCCAAAAAATCGAACGCTCCATACCGCAGCACAAACACGACGCTGCGAGCGTTGTCCGAAGGGTCATCGGCTTGTCTGGTTGCCGCTTCGCATTCTTTGGAGGGCGAAGCTTTGACTCGCATCGGCTTCACTTCACTTGCCGCCGCCAGCACTTCCACTGAAATCTTCGGAGTTCCCGCAGCCTGTTTCAGCGCAATCGTGTCGCTGGGATGCAGCGTGATGGTTTTGCCGCCTGCCGCCGCTTTGTACGCGGCATACTTTTCGGCAAAGGTTCTGTCTTCCGGCAACGAATCCATCGGGCCGTGGTCGTAAAACTTGCCGATCTTAATGCGTTTGGCCAGTTCAGGGACTCCGCCGTAATGGTCTGTGTGGTAATGCGTGATGATCAGATGGTCAATTTGCGTGATGTTGGCGGCTTGCATGGCGGCTTCGATGCGTTTGGCGTCGCGGCCTTCAAAGCCCGGCCAGCCGGTGTCCACCAGAATGGATTCGCCCGCCGGAGTGACAATTAACGTCGCCGCGCCGCCTTCGACATCCACGTACAGGATTTCCAGCTTTCGTTTGGCGCTTTGCGATAAAACCGAAGTGATGCCGATGGCGGCCAGTAAACTGATGAGCAAACAAATCGTGAAGAGTCTTTTCATCTGAAGAGTCCTTTTGGTTGATTGCGCAAGCCTGAAAACGGAAGCTGCGCGCTTATTTTCTTAGCGGATGTGGACATCCGCGCTCCGGCTTTTCCATTTGTAGGCGGCGTAGATTACCAAACCCGCCAGCACGGCGATAGCTGCATCGCGGGCTTCGCGGCCAGTGCTGTGTGCCAGCAACCAGAGCATCAAGACAATCGCCAATCCGGCGGCGGCCAATCCCAGTGGAGCTTTGAACGGCGGCGGTTCGGCTTCGCGGCGACGAAGAATCACCAGGCCGAAACACGTCGTGATGTAAGCCAGCAATCGCGCAATCGTGCTGATGGTTGCGGCGTAAATGAACGTTCCCGACAGCGTCACAGCCAACATCACTGCGCCGGTTACCCAAATGGCCGCGTGCGGAGTGTGAAACCGCGAGTGCGTGGCTGCAAACAGTTTCGGCAATTCGTTTTGCCCGGCCATTGCATACGGCAACCGCGAAGCCGCCAGAATCAGCACCAGCAGATTGCCCAGAATCGAAATGATGGCTCCGGCGGTGATGACGCTGCCGCCAAGCGAACCCAAAATCTGAACTCCCGCATCGGCAAGCGGACGTTTTGAGTTGGCGAGTTCCGGCAGCGTTCCAATGCAAACCACCTGAATCAAAATGTACAACACGGCCACGATGGCCAGCGCCGTCAAAATCGCAAACGGCAGATTGCGATGCGGATCGCGGACTTCGCCCGCCGGAATCAGCGGCATCTCGAACCCTGTGAAGGCGTACACCAGCAACATCACCGATTGAGAAAACCCGCTGAAATTCGGTTGCGTAGTCGGTGTAAAGTTTTGCGGGTTGATGAAAAACATCCCTACGACGATGAACAATCCAATCGGAATCAGTTTGGCGATGGTCGAAACATTGCTGACCATCGCTGCGCGGCGAATGCCAACGACGTTGACGACGGTTAGCGTCGAGACCACTGTTGTCATCACCGCGGCGCGCGTCCAACCCGTATTCGCCGCTGGCCAGAAATAGCCGGAGTATTCCAACAGCAGATTGCAATTGGCGGCAAATGCCGTGATGCGCGCCAGCCACATCAGCCAGCCGACTTCAAAACCCGTTGCCGAACCAAACGCCGCTCGCGCGTACAGATACGGTCCGCCGGTTTCGCCGAATCGGCTTGCCACTTCGGCAAAGCAGAGAACGATCAGCGACACCACCAATCCACAGGCGAGAAATGCAATCAGACTGTACGGGCCAATCAGCGCAAACACTTTCGACGGCAGCCCGAAAATGCCCGCGCCGATGATTCCATTGATGGAGAAGGCGACCAAATCCCATCGCCGTATGCCTCTGACCAAACCCGTCGAACCAGCCAGTTCGGATTGATTCATTATGTTATGCCCTTGAAATGAAGATGTGAACGCGCGCGGATGATAGGGGAATCAGTGCAGGATGAAAAGTTTTTGCGTCGCCCCGGATACTTTGCGTTTGCTTTTCCCGCTTACCGAAGTGAGAGCGGCAAACGGTCGCTCTGAATCGCTTCAACGCTGCAAGCTTGGAACGCCAATCAACGGATCGCTCATCACAAGGAGAACGTTATGAAAAAGCCGATTCAGCATTTCACTGCAACCAGTCTGACCAGACTTATCGCTGTCGCCAGCCTGATGCTGGTTAGTTTCACCGGGACGGGATTGGCGCAAACCGGAGAGGACGATTACAAAATTCGCGTGGACATTCTGGGTGTGCCGGGCGAAGGCGTTGGCGGTTCCATCGAATCCTTCCAATTCAATTCAAACCTCGGCGTGGATTTCGGCGGAGCAAACGGCTCTCACGCAAGCAGAGCCAAATTCTCGCCAATGGTCATTACCAAAGGCATTGACGGCGCGTCGCCTAGACTGCAAACCCTTTGCGCCGGTGGGCAGCGATTGTCGCGGGTGCAAATCAGCTTCATTCGCAGCAACCGTTTGTTGCGCAATGGCGAACAGGTGTTTTATCGCATAGTGCTGGAAGACGTGCAGATCAGTTCAGTCTCCACGCGAGTTCCGAAAACCAGCGCAGGCAGAGTGGCTGAACCGGAAGAAGACGTAGCCTTCAGTTTTGGCCGCATCACCTGGATTTATACCTTGCCGAACGGCAGCACGATCCGCGAAGGCTGGGATGTGCGCAGCAGCAGGGAAATGTAAAGACAGAATCAAACACGAACAGGTTCATTAAAGGCCACAGGTTGCAATCGGCAATCTGTGGCCGAACGTTTTTCGTTCGCCAAAAATTTTTCCTCTGCTGATAGCTAGTGGCTGCAAATCCCGTTTACCAAGGTGGGATAGAAATACCGACAGCTTTCAGAAATGAGTGGCGTCGGATAGACGGCCAGCACTACCTTTTTGGGGAACTCTTTGGGCTGGCGCATCCCACCATCATGCGGTTGCCCGCAAAACCACTCTCAAGGAGGAAAATTCCATGCGTCGCTTAATCACTTTTCGCTCGCTTATCGCGCTGGCCACAGTCATCGTTGTAACTGTGTCGCTGGCACTTTCGTGGGATCGTTACGCCCCTCGTGTTGCCGCGCAGAGCAGTTGCGTCCAGCCGCCTTCCGGCATGGTGAGTTGGTGGCCGGCGGGCGGTCACACATTCGATATTCAAGATGGTAATCACGCCACACTCTCAGGAAACCCCACTTTCGTCACGGGGAAAGTGGCCCAAGGTTTCGGTTTTGATGGGGTTGACGATTATGTTCGGATTCCCGCCGCAGCGAACCTCAATGTAGGGGCATCAATCGGCTTTACGATGGATGCCTGGATTCGGCCTGACGACGGCGCAGCGCGGCCAATCTTCGAATACAACAATGAGGTAGGGGCTTGGGGAGTACATTTCTGGTCTAATTACCCAAGCGTGGGGGCGCTCTATGCGAACATCGTGGACACTTCCGGCATCGGTCACACCATCCAAACAACGCCAGGCACACTCACAATGGGTATCTTTCAACACGTCGCGCTGACTTACGATAGATCAACCGGCGTGGCGCGGCTCTACGTAAATGGAACGGAGGAGGCCAATGCCAGCCTAGGCGTCTTCACTCCACAAACAACGCATCCACTTTTCCTTGGGTACCGGGGATCGGGCTGCTGTGGAATCGGTCGTTTCAAAGGGGTGATAGATGAAGCAGATGTTTTCAACCGCGCACTCACAGCTTCAGAAATTCAATCCATTTTCTACGCCGACAGCGCAGGCAAGTGCAAACCATTCACCTACCCTCTTGACTCCAAAGCCACTTTTTTGCGCACAAATTCTGACAATCCGGCTGCACCGCTGATTGTGGATTTGGCGTCGGTCGGCTTTGCACCTGGCGAGCAAATCAAAATCCGCTTTGCTGCACAAGGCTTCAGCTTTTTTGGGTGCAGCGGCCCGTTTGCTACTCTTTCACAAATCGGCATGAACGCTGTTTTTAGCAATTCAACCACGCTGCTCGCACCAACGAATCAGTTTCGCGTTACGGGCGCAATTGACTCAGGCGTTGACATCTTTACGTCCAACACTCATTTCGGAGGTCAGCCGACAGACATCCCACAGGATTTTTGGGTCGCGCAAACAGTTGGAACTATAGTTCAGATACCGACTGGAGCTACGCACCTGTTCGTTGGATTGATAGATAGCTATTACCAGGACAATTGCGGAAACTTTCTGATTCTGATCGAGCGAGTCAACCGCCCGCCCGTGGCCGTCTGCCAGAATGTAACCGTGTCTGCCGGAGCGAACTGCATAGCCGATGCTTCGATTGACAATGGCTCTTCCGATCCTGACGGCAACGCGATCACACTCACGCAATCACCAGCCGGACCTTACGCGCTCGGATCGAGAACCGTGACGTTGACCGTGACCGATAGCAGCGGCGCTTCAAGTTCCTGCTCGGCAACCGTTACCGTCGTTGATTCGACTCCGCCTCAAGTCACGCCTCCGGCAAACGCCAGTTACCAATGCTTGAGCAACGTGCCGCCGGGGAATCCTTCGCAAGCGACTGCGATAGATAATTGCGGCACGGCGACCGTCACCGTCGCCGATGCCAGCAACGGCGGAGCAGGTTCGATTTCCAGCCCGCTTGTCATCTCTCGGCTCTTCACTGCAACCGACGGGGCGGGTAACAGCGCCAGCGCGTATCAGACCATCACAGTGATTGACAACACGCCGCCGGTTCCCGATCTGACTGCGCTGCCGGACGTGAACGGGCAATGTTCGGCTACGATCAGCGCCGCGCCGACCGCGACCGACAATTGCCGAGGCAGTGTCTCCGGAACGACCACCGATCCGGTGAGCTACACAACTCAGGGGACGTTCATCGTCACCTGGACTTTCGCCGACGGCAACGGCAACTCATCAACGCAAACTCAGCGAGTGATCGTCAGCGACTCGACCGCGCCGTCAATCGCAACGGCGAATAAAACCGTCAACACCGATCCGAACCTTTGTTCAGCAGCGGTCGCGCACGGAACTACCGCTGCGGACAACTGCGCGTTGGCGAGTTTGGTCGGCGTTCGCAGCGATGGAGCATTACTGACGGCTGCCTATCCAAAAGGGATGACGACGATCAACTGGACGGCGACGGATCAAGCAGGCAACACGAAAACCGAGACACAGACAATCACTGTCGTTGACAACCAGCAACCGGTCATCGCCTGTCAGCCGAACATCGCGTTGGATGGCAACATTTCAGGTTCGTGCGGAGCCAACGTCAGCCTGATTACTCCTGCGGCGACCGACAACTGTGGAGTCGGTTCGATCACTGGCGCTCGCAGTGATGGCCAGCCGCTCAATGCCGCTTACCCGCTTGGCTTGACGACCATTACCTGGACGGCCATGGATGCCGCGGGCAATTCCGCTTCGTGTCAGCAAACGGTGACTGTTGCCAATCCAGCCCCTGTGGTGGCGATCACCGGCCCACCGACCGGATCGGTTTACGCCATCAACACTCCGGTCAGCTTTACCGGTAGCTTCACCGACAACGCTGGCGGAATTCATTCGGCGACCTGGACGTTCGACAGCCAGTCATCGGCGGGAACGGTCAGCGAAACGACCGGCGAAGTCACGGGCAACTTCACCTTCACTGCGGCGGGTGTTTACAAAGTCACGCTGACAGTGACGGACGGTTGCGGCGGCGCTGGGTCGGCCAGCACGATTGACGAACTCGATCTGCTGGTGGTGATTTATGATCCGAGCGCGGGTTGGGTGACGGGCGGCGGCTGGATAAATTCTCCGGCTAGCGCTTATACGGCCAATCCCGGCTTGACCGGCAAAGCCAACTTCGGATTCGTCTCGAAGTATCAAAACGGCGCGACCGTGCCGACCGGCAACACCGAGTTCCAATTCAAGGCTGGCAATCTGAACTTCAGCAGCACCAGTTACGAATGGCTGGTCATCGCCGGAGCGCGTGCTCAGTACAAAGGCTCCGGCAAGATCAATGGCGCAGGCGATTATGACTTTAAGCTGACGGCGATTGACGGCCAGCAGCCGGGCGGAGGCGGCGCGGATAAATTCCGCATCCGAATCTGGGATCGAGTCAGCGGCGGATTGGTTTACGACAACCAACTCAACGCGCCAGACAGCGACGAGCCGACGACTATGTTGGGCGGAGGCAATATCGTCATTCACAAATAAACTCTGAAGCTCTGAAGGGGCGACGATCACTGACCGTCGCCCCTTCAGAGCCTCACTAACTCAATTGTTGGGATTATTCTGAAAGGCGCATACGGCGGAGTAATTCTTTGAATCGCGGATCGGCGCGAAGGCTCTCAACTTTCGGATCCACTTTGATGAACATCAATTCTTCAGATTTTGCCTGAAACGCTTTTTCCAGCCATTCAAAAGCTTGATCTTTTTCTCCCAGAGCGGCGTGGATCATGCCGATGTTGTATGGATCCACGTGCTTTTGTTGAGCATCGCGTTTCAACTCTGTCAATCGCCGCTGTGCTTCGCCGCGATCACCTTTCAAGGCGTGAACGTGCGCCAGAAACGCCGAAGGCGCCCAGCTTTTAGGATCAATTCGTTGCGCTTCGTTGAATTCGGCAATCGCCTGTTCATACATTCCTTTTTGCTCGTAAGCCAAACCCAGTGTGTAGCGAGCCACGAAAAAGTCCGGCTCCATTCGGATCATTTTTTTTAGCTGGGCAATTGCTTCGTCATTTCGGCGTGCGAGGTAATGCGCCCAAGCTAAAGTCGAACTGTTGTAAGAGGTCAGCGGGTCAAGGTCGCGCGCTCGTGTCATGGCGGCTATTGCTTCATCCATTCGGCCTTCTTCTATCAGGTGGAAACCATAATATAGATGTGTTCCTGCAAGATTAGGGGCCAGTTCCAGCGCGCGCCGGAATTCTGTGGCTGCTTCGACTCGGTTGAGTTCGTATCGTTCCCGAAAGAGGGCCAGCGAGATGTGGGCTTCGGCAATTGTGTCATCCAACTCAATTGCGCTTTGCGCTGCCGCTTTTACTTTGGGCATTGCTTCATCCGGCGGAAAGATAAAATTGGACGCGTTGTAATACGAAGAAGACAACCCCGCGTGAGCCAGCGCGTAAGTTGGGTCGAGTTCAACCGCGCGGTTCAAGTATTCGATTCCTTTTTTCAAACCATCAGTGCTGAACTGTTTAGAGTGGTAATGGCCTTTCAAATAAAGCTGGTAGGCTTCCGGGTTTTCTGTCTGGCGTTTGGTAACGATCTGCTGTTCAGCCTTGCTCAGTCTCAGGCGCAACTTTTCAGAAATTTGCCGGGCGATTTCTTCCAGAATGGCTTGTGCATCGGTGAGCTTGCGCGTGTAACGGTCGCCCCAAATTTGTGAACCATCGCTGGCGTTGACAAGGTCGGCTTGAATGTTCAGCGTATCGCCACGTTGAACCATTTTGCTGGTAAACACCGCGCGGACTTTCAATTCTTCGCCAACCTTACGCGGATCAACTTCTTTGTCTTTGTAACTGAACACGGTGCCTCGCGCCATCACGCGCAACTGCCGCAATTGCGACAAATTGTTTATCAAACTGTCTGTGATGCCGTCGCTCAGATATTCCAGATTGGCGTCTCCGCTGGCGTTGACCATCGGTAAAATCGCCAGCGAATCAATGGCTCCAACCGGTTTACTGCCCCAGAAAAGCCAGGCCGCCACCAAAAGCAATATGACCAAGGCAACCACGCCGAATCGAATGGCCAAACGATTTCGGCGATTAAGTGATTTGGGGAGCGGAGCGGTAATAGTTTTTCCAGTCAGTATCGCTTTCAGATCGAAAGCCAGATCGCGCGCCGATTGATACCGCTCATCGGGTTTCTTTTGCAGGCAATGGTTGATGACGCGTCCAATTTCCACGGGCAGGTTCTTTCCAGCGCCGAGTAGCGGCGCTGGTTCGGCGTCCAAAATCGCGGCGATCATTTCTGCCGTCGTAGCGCGGGCGAACGGGCGTTGGCCGCTCAGCATTTCGTACAACACACAACCCAGCGAGAAAATGTCGCTGGACGCCTCTGCCGGTTCACCTTTGATCTGTTCAGGCGACATGTAGCCGATAGTTCCAATCACTACGCCTTGTTTCGTGATTTCATTCGCCGAGGTCAGCGTCTGGGAGTCAGGCGTCACTGTACGTTTCACGCGGGCGATGCCGAAATCCAGAATCTTCACCTGACCTTCGTTTGTCAGAAAGATGTTTTCCGGCTTCAGGTCGCGGTGAATGATGTTTTTGGCGTGAGCCGCCGCCAAGCCTTCGGCAATGGCCGAACCGATTTCTACTGTTTCTCGCCAATCCAGCGTTCCGCGTTGAATGCGGTCGCGCAAGGTTTCGCCTTTCAGCAATTCCATCACGGCATAGCTGATGCCCTCTTCCGTGCCGAAATCGAAGATTGAAAGGATGTTCGGATGCGAAAGCGCGGCGACGGCTTTGGCTTCACGCTCGAATCGGCGCAGAGCTTCGGCGTCTTGTGCAAGATGTTCGGGCAGGATTTTGACGGCGACATCGCGGTCAAGCCTGGTGTCGTGCGCACGGTAAACTTCGCCCATTCCTCCCGCGCCGATCTTGGATTGAATCGTGTAATGGCCGAGCGTGCGACCAATCATTGAACTTGTTTGCTTCTCTGCCATCATTCCGGCAACGACATCGTCAGGCGATGATTCGATGAAACTGGCAGCCTGGTCGTGCGAGGCGAGCAGCGATTCGATTTCGCGGCGCAACTCTTCATCGCCAGCGCAGGCTTCCACTAAAAAGCTGGCGCGATTGGCTGGCTCGCGCTCCAACGTAGCGTGATAGATTTTCTCGATTTGTTGCCAGCGTTCAGGCGTCATAATCCCATTAGTCCAATAAACTTACGGCGCAAGATTCATACGCCGCAGCAAGGCTATAAATCGCTTGTCTGAGCGCAAAGGGGCGAGAATGGGAGCATCTTTGTAATACAGCAAGCTTTCAGACCGAGCCTCGCAAGCCTTGTCCAGCCAAACAAATGCTTCATCCTTTTGGCCAAGGCCTATGTAGATAATCGCGACGGCAAAAGGGTCTACATAGGTGCGTCTAGATCGTTGCATCAGTTCATCAAGCAATTTTCTCGCACGGTCTAGCTTGCCCGAAACCGCATAAATGTGGCCCAGGTATCCGTAAGTAAACGGCTGTTCGGGGTCTATGCGCTTCGCTTCATTGAATTCACCAATCGCTTCTTCAAACATCTGCTTTTGTTCATAACACAGGCCAAGGTAAGAGTGCGCCATGTAATAGTTCGGGTCTGTTTGAATAATTCTTCGAAGGCGTGAGATGGCTTCGTCAGTTTGCTGCGCAACATAATAATAAGATGCCAAGGTCATACTGGTGAAAGATGTGAGCGGATCCAGTCGTTGTGCCGCTTGCATCTCTTCAATGCCTTCTGCCAAACGTCCCCGATGCGCCAAATAATGTCCATAATACATATGAGCTGGGGCAAAGTTTGGGTTGAGTTCAAGTGCGCGCAGGTAATGTTTTTCAGCCCCTGCCCAATCCCATTCGTATTGAGCCGCAACCTGTCCAAGTGCTGTGTGTGCCTCGGCCAGAGTCTCGTCTAGCTGTAAAGCCCTTGTGGCTGCGAACTTGGCTTTGCGCATCGCATCATTGGGCTGTAGCCATACGCCTGAAGCCTCATAGTAGGTCGCCGCCAATCCAGCGTGGGCTAAAGCATAGGTAGGGTCTAGTACAATTGCCTGATTGAGATAGCTGATCCCCTGCTGAAATCCCTGAGCCCTCCAGGAATTGAGTGAGTGAACACGGCCTTTGAGATAAAGTTTATAAGCTTCAGTGTTTTCGGTGTATTGCTTGGTCACCCGGTTTTTATCTTCTTGGGTCAGAGTCAGACGTAACTGTTCGGAGATTTGATTCGACATCTCGACTTGTAGAGTCAGAACATCAGCCAACTTTTGCTGGAATTGCTTGCCCCAGATTTGCGAACCGTCCGCGACTTTGACCAGTTCTGTTCCAATGAACAAAGTGTCTCCGCGCTGAGTCAATCTGCCTGTAAGCACGGCGCTGACATTCAGCTTGTTCCCGACCTCTTGCGGGTCAATGGTTTTGTTTTTGTAGTTGAAGACCGTGCTACGCGACATGACTTGAAGCGCTGGAATTTGCGACAGGCTGTTAATAATGCTTTCGGTGATTCCATCGCAGAGATATTCCGTTTCCTGATCGTTGCTTGCATTGGATAACGGCAAAACAGCTAGCGAATTAACGGCCTGTTCTCGCTTGCCTGCGAATTTTCCCCAAGCCAATAGACCAAGAGAAAATACAACAATTGCTGCTCCAAGTAGTGTGGCTAGACGTTTGTAGTTCGCCGTTCGGGCTGGGATGGCGTCCTTGATCTTTCGTCCATCCGAAATGGCTTTCAGTTCCTGCGCCAGTTCCCGCGCCGATAACTGGCGCGCTGAGGGAAATTTTTCCAGGCAAGCGCGGATCACTCGATCCAATCCAACAGGGATTCCCCGCCCAGTTGAAGCCAACGCGGGAGGCTCTTCTTTCAGAATTGCTGCGATGGTGTCCGCCGCCGTTGCGTGTGCGAAGGGCCGCTGGCCTCTGACCATTTCATACAGCACGCAGCCCAACGAAAAGATGTCGCTGGGTGCATCGGCTTCTTCGCCGCGAACCTGTTCGGGCGACATATAACCGATGGTTCCCATAACTGTTCCCGGCTTTGTGACGGTTCCGGTCAGGGTTTCGGAATCAGGTGTGACGATGCGTTTCACGCGGGCGATGCCGAAATCCAGAATCTTCACACCGCCGCCAGAAGTTTGCCCGGAAGAAGTCAGAAAGATGTTTTCCGGCTTCAGGTCGCGGTGAATGATGTTTTTGGCGTGAGCCGCCGCCAAGCCTTCGGCAATGGCCGAACCGATTTCCACCGTTTCTCGCCAATCCAGCGTTCCGCGTTGAATGCGGTCGCGCAAGGTTTCGCCTTCCAGCAATTCCATCACGGCGTAGCTGATGCCCTCTTCCGTGCCGAAATCGAAGATCGAAAGAATGTTTGGGTGAGAAAGCGCGGCGACGGCTTTGGCTTCACGCTCGAATCGGCGCAGAGCTTCGACGTCTTGTGCAAGATGTTCGGGCAGGATTTTGACGGCGACATCGCGGTCAAGCCTGGTGTCGTGCGCACGGTAAACTTCGCCCATTCCTCCCGCGCCGATTTTGGATTGAATAGTGTAATGGCCGAGCGTGCGACCAATTATTTGACCTGTTTGCTTCTCCGCCATCATTCCGGCAACGACATCGTCAGGCGATGATTCGATGAAACTGGCAGCCTGGTCGTGCGAGGCGAGCAGAGATTCAACTTCGCGGCGCAAATTCTCATCTTCGCCACAGATTTGACGCAAAAAATCCGCTCGCGCCGCCGGAGCTTGTTCCAGCGCATCGTGGTAAAGAGCTTCGATTTGTTGCCAGCGTTCAGGCGACATAAAGGTGTTTTGCTTCAGTAGAAAATACAGCTACAAGTAAATCAAAGAATCCAATTAAAAGTCCTTACCCAGTCTTAATTCTTCTTGTTGTTTCTTTATTCGGCTTCTGAATCGGTGTTGGATAGTTGGCGATGCAGCCAGGATTTGGCCAAGCTCCAATCGCGGATAACCATGATTTCGGTAATGTTCATCGCTTTTGCTGTTTCTTTCACGCTCAAACCGCCGAAGAATCTCAACTCGACCACATGCGCTTTGCGAGCGTCGAATTTGGCCAGTTCTTTCAGCGCATCATCCAGCGCCACTAATTCCTCGGCACGTTCTTCTGAGACGGTCAGGGCTTCGTCCAGCGAAACGACCGCTGCTCCGCCGCCCCGTTTGCCGTACTGTTTCGACCTCGCGTAATCCACCAGAATATGGCGCATGGCGCTGGCCGCGACGCCAAAGAAATGCTCGCGATTTTGAAACTGTTTGTCCTGCTGGCCGACCAGCTTGACGAAGGCTTCGTTAATCAGGGCGGTGGTTTGCAGAGTGTGGCCGGGATTCTGTCGTGCCATGTATCGGTGAGCCATCTGGCGCAATTCTCCTTCGACCAATCGCATCAGTTGATCCAAAGCCAACTGATCGCCATTGCTCCAATTCGCCAGTAATTGGGTGACTTCGTGAGAGGTGATGGCCATTGTTTCTCCCGGTTGCTGATGAAAGCTGTTACAGGCTGCGCGGATCTGCGCGCGGATTATAGACCCGCCAGTCTGCAGGCAGAAGCAGTTGGCAAAAAAGTTGGAGATTTTTTTGCAGCGATGATAGCTGGCCATAAAGCTTCTCGTTTATCCGGGTGAGAGCGAAAGAAAGCGGCTCTCGGAAGAACAGGGAAGCAGTGACAGGCGAGCACCTGTACCGAATCCCGCCTACTCAAACCAAACAAGGAGAAAGTCATGAAAACCGTATACGCCGAAGAAATCGAACTGAACGTGGAAGAAATGGAAACCGTTATCGCCCCCGCTCTCGCGCCGAACCATAACGAAGCGGTGGAAGTTGATTTGAGCGTTGAAGAGATGGAAGCCGTGATCGCGCCGAGTATCACCACCAACCACAACGAAGCGGTGGAAGTTGATCTGAGCGTGGAAGAGATGGAAACCGTGATTGCCCTCGCTCTCTCTCCGAACCACAACGAGATGCTGGTCAGCGACGTCCGTTAATTTTTGCGATGAACAGATGACACTTTCCCTCTGCCGTGAAGTTGGGCGCTCAGTCTGGCTTTACGGCGGAGGAATTCTATTTAACCCGCCGAACCTTTCTTTATCGCAGTCGGCAGATGGATGATCTGTGAACGTTCGATGGAAATTCCAGTTTTGGCAATGCCATTCCATCCACCGGGAAATTTTACGACCGCCTGATAGCTCTCATTCGGATTTCCCGTTTATTTGGATGAGAGCGAAAGAAAGTGGCTCTCAAAGAGAGCGGGTAGCGAAAGACTAAGAGGCCTGAAAACGCCACCCGGATTTCCAACTCGGCGGCTGTTGGAATAACCGTCGCCAAACCTATGCGGAGGAACCTTATGTTCACAGGTACAAAACGGTATTTCTGTCGCCTGGCAATTGCCATGGTCGTAACTTTGGGATTGATGACACCTGTTCAGGCATCCTGCCCACAGGTGATTCCGAATGGGAGCGCTTACCAGAAACTGGCGGCTGACTGGTGGAAATGGGCTTTTTCGTTTCCTACCAGCATCAATCCGCTTTTTGATGAAACCGGTTCTCAAGCCTATCTGGGCGATCAGGGAAACGTTTTCTTTTTGGCAGGAGTTTATAACGTCACTGGAACGGCGACACGAACGGTCACCGTGCCTGCCGGAAAACCACTCTTCTTTCCCGTTTTGAACGCGGAATATGACAACGTGTTATTCCGCCCGCCTTATCTGGGAGGCCCAATCACTCCCCCACCTCAACCCAACCCGCTGTCTGTGCCGGAGCTTTACGCAGCATCAGCAGACGTGGTCGCGCTGACCAGCGAATTGCACGCGACAGTTGATGGTTGTCCGATCCCCGGTTTGTTTGGCTATCGAGCAAAATCGGCTCCGTTTAGCTTCAGACTTCCTGCGGCAGATAACATCTATCAATTTTTCGGAATTGATATTTTCGGCGTTGTGGCTCCGGCTGTGACCGACGGATATTGGCTGTTCCTGGCGCCGTTGCCGCCGGGGAATCACACGGTCAACTTTGGCGGAACTTTCGGAGCGCCCGTGAATTTCACGCTGGACATTACTTATCACATCACGGTAACCCCGTGATTGCATCCAGCGCGGCTCAGACTGATTTTGAATAAGCCTTCGGATGCGTGCGACCGTAAACCACTGATGGACACTGATTCACTCAGATAAACACAGATCAAGCCTGAAACTCCATCTGTGTTCATCAGTGATACTTCCTTTCAGTGTCGGTCGCATACGACTGAAAGTCGCTATAAATCAATGGCGCTTGGTAATGCGAAAAGCGATAGCGAGGCAATTTTTCAGGACTTACGCAGAAGCTGCCACAGAGTCTCATCTCTAAAGACGGTTTCGGTGTCAAGAGGGAAAATGAGCAGGCTTCGCCCTGTCGTCGCGGAGCGACGTTTTTTTGAGCCTCCGGTTGAATGACAGTCAGCGTAGTTCATTGGGTTAATCTCGTTCGTTGTTAGGTCTGAAAATGTTTAACGTGGTTCAGACTGTACGAGTAAAGTCGCGGTGACTCACTCACTCAGAGACACGGAGCAAAACAAGGGAATTCACTATCAATTGAAGTTGATCTCTGTGGCTCCGTGCCTCTGTGGCTATCTTTTCGTGTTTTGCGTAAGTCCTGTTCTTATCCTTTGCCTTTGAGTTCAGGCTTTCAGCCTGATGATTGAAACACCTTCTTGATCAGACTCAATGGCAGAGGGATTTATTTTCAATAGGAGGCAGCAATGATTACCACGACGTTGAATGCTCTGAAGCAGACAAAGCATCTTGGCGGTTCGGTTTCGACAGGCGTTTATGACGACGGAGAGTTGGAAGCGTTGTTGGGCGAATCGGATGATTTCCTGGCAAGCCGGAGTCATAGAACGCGAACTCTTTCGCCGGAATTGATGGCGCAGATTTTGGCAGGTGAATTCGCTTCGCCAAATTCAGACAGAGAAGGCGGAAAATTTTTTCAAAGGCGATGATAGTTTTGGCGTTCGACCTGCGCCTTAGCAGTTGGATGACGCAAACGGCGGCACCCGAAATCGGGAGAGAGACGATAGCCCTGTTTCGCTCCCACAAACTTAAACTGCTAAGTCGAAAGGAGATCAAAAGTTATGACTACGAATGAAACCTTCAATCAGGAAATCGAACTCGTGTTGGAAGAAGCCGAAGCTGTCATTGCTCCCGGCGTTAACCTGAACCACAACGAAACGGTGGAAGTCGAATTGTCGGTCGAAGAAGCCGAAGCCGTTATTGCCCCTGGCATTCAACTTCAGCACAACGAAACGTTGATTGTCGAAGGCTGAGCCGATAAAAAAATTTGAGATGATGACGAACTTTTCAGTTTGTTTTCGCCTGTCTGAGTGAGCGGCAGAAAAAGTCGCTCAGAATGTGGAGCGAAGACGGCAATCGCGCCGTCTTTCGCTTCCACTCAAATCAATTGCAGCTCAGAAAGGAAAAGAAAACTTATGAATACCAATGAAATCATCAAGCAGGAAATCGAACTGACCGTCGAAGAAGTCGAAACCGTTATCGCTCCGGCTGTTACCGCACAGCATAACGAAACGGTAGAAGTGGAGCTGGCGGTCGAAGAAGTCGAAGCCGTCATAGCTCCCGGGCTTCCGCTGATTTAACGGGCTTGTTGGCCGATAGGAAAGTTAATCATTGAGCGCTACAACTGAGACAATTTCGGCAGAAGGAAAACAGCGTGTTTGGGCGTTGGCGCATAAAGCGGACAAGCTGCGCGAGCAGGGACGTTACGCCGAATCCGAAACGCTTTTCAAACAGGCGTTGGCGCTGGCGGAAGAGGTTTTCGGACCGGACGCGCCGGAACTCCGAGTAGTTCTCAATAATCATGCCATTCTTTACAAATACTCCGGGCAATTCGACGAAGCCGAATTGCTTTACCGCCGCGCGCTTGATCTGACAATCCGACACCTGGGCGAAAATCATCCTGAAGTCGCCACCATTTATCACAATCTCGGAGGTTTGGATCACGCGCGCGGACGTTTTATCGAAGGCGAACCGGCGGCTCGGCGAGCGGTGGAAATTAGGCAGCGAGCTTTGGAAGCCAAACATCCGGGCGTGATGGAAGCTCAACTGGCGGCGGATTTGGCTGCGCTGGCGGGAGTGCTGGACGGGCAAAAGAAGTACGAAGAATCCGAACCGATTTATGATCGCGTGCTGGCGCTGTTTGAAGGGCAACTGGCAGCGGGCGACGCTTCGGCTGAATACGAACTCGCCATCAATCTGAACAATCTGGCGGCGCTGTATGCCAACACAGGCCGCGCCGAATTGTCCGAACCGCTTTATCGTCGTTCGCTGGCGTTGAAAGAAAAACTGCTTGGCGCATCTCATCCTGATGTCGCTTTGGGCTTAAACAATCTGGGCGTGTTGCTGAAAAAGCTAGGCCGTCGCGCGGAAGCTGCTGAAGCATACCGTCGCGCGCTGGCGGTTTTTGAAGCAACGCTTTCCGCCGATCATCCGAAGATCAAAGCAGTTCGTGCGAATCTGGAACGCCTGACCAAGTAGAAAATCAAAAGGCAAATATCAAAAGTCAAAAGGACTGATTCCGATTTTCAAATTTTTTCTCAACCGCAGCAAACCGCGCAAACAAGACAGTTTGCGTTACCCTCTCGGATTGCCCCCGGTTTTCCTGGCGTTTTCTCTTGAGAGATTGACAATCACCAAAAAATTTACAGAAAGAGGTTTTACGCTTCGATATGGCTAAAATCCGACTCGCTTCAACAGATCGGCAAAGCTCGGGTCGTTGCGCAGATTGTCGTAGCGGGGATCAACTTTCATATACCAGAGCGCGTAAAAGCGTTTTTGATAAGCCGTTTCCAGCAGGGCAATGGCCTGATCTTTTTCGCCGAGCGATGAGTGCAGATAGGCGGCTCGAAGCGCGGCTGCCGGATCGCCTTTGCCGATGGCGGGTTGCAGCCGTCCGAGTTTCATTCGCCAATACGCCGTCATTCCTTGTTGTTCGAAGGTGGTTTTGAACGCTTCGATTTCTTCCTGCGGTCTGTTCCGAACTCGCAAAAATTCCAGGTAAGCGTTGACCGCCTGTTTTTGATCGCCCATCGCTTCGTAAGTCGCGCTCATAAACGTCAGGGCGTTGGAATTATTCGGATCGAACCGCAGCGTTTTGCGAAATTGAGCGACGGCTTCGTCGAATCGGCGAGCGAAAAACAGGTAATAACCCCAGTCCACCGAGATGGGCATCGAAAGCGGTTCGATGTCGGCGGCCAGTTTGATTTCCTTCAAGGCTTCGTCGAACCGTCCCTGCGTTGCCAGAAACTCCGCGTACCAGTGATGCGCCGTCGCGTAACGCGGTTGTTGAGCGATGGCTTCCAGAAAACCGCTTTCGGCTTCTTGCCATCGCCAGTCGAATTGCGCGCGCGCAAAAGCGACGGCGGCTTTAGGCTCGGCCAGTCGCGGATTGAGTTGCAGCGCCTTGTCGGCTGCGGCAATGGTATTGGTGGAATCTTCTTCGAGCAGCACATAAGCGTCGGCCAGCCCGGCATAAGCCAGCGCAAATTTTGGATCGCTTCGAGTCGCTTTCTGGAAATAGTCAACCGCCTTTTTCAGGTTGTCTTCCCAATCCCTGGCGCGTTCGTTCAGGTGATAACGGCCTTTCAGATAAGCCTGGTAAGTTTCAGAGTCCGTGTTGTAACGCGCTGAAAGCTGGCGTTGCTGTTCGCCGGAAAGCTTGACCTGCAAATTTTCCGACACATTGCCCGCAATTTCCGATTGCACCTTTCGCGCTTCGTCCAATTCGATTTCAAACCGATTTCCCCAAAGCTGCCTGCCGTCGCTGACGTTTATCATTTCAACGGTGATGGACAGGTGAGAGCCTGTTTGCCGGATTTTGCCGAGCACGACGGCGTAGACGTTCAAATCCTTGCCGATTTTTTGCGGATTGGCTTCTTTTTGAATCTGCGTTTTGTACTTCACCGTGCTCCAACCCATGACGCGGATTTGGGGGACTTCGGACAGGGCGATGGTGATGTTTTCAGGGATGCCTTCGCACAGGTGATTGATTGCCGGGTCGCTGTCGGCATTTTCAAACGGCAAAATGGCGACGGTATTTGTCGGCGTGGCGGGTTTGCGAAACATCAACCAGCCAATCAGTCCGGCGATCAACAACGCCACCGGAATCATCGCCAGCAACATCCGGTTCGGGCGTTTCGCTTCAGGCGCGGTGACCCTGGCCGCAGGAATCGCTCCGCTGACGGCGCGATAAGTGCCAGACGAACTGGTCAGCATAGAGCGCAGATCGAAGGCCAGGTCGCGCGCCGACTGAAATCGCTCTTCGGGAGCTTTTTCCAGACAGCGAAAAATGATTCGATTCAGTTCCGGCGACAGATCGGTCGTTTCCAGCGAAGGCGGATCGTCGCGCAAAATCGCCGCCATCGTTTCCGCATTGCTTTTACGCGCAAAGGGGCGTTGGCCGGTCAGCATTTCCAGCATCACGCATCCCAGCGAAAAAATATCGCTCGGCGCGTCGGCGCTTTCGCCGCGCACCTGTTCGGGCGACATATAACCAATGGTTCCCATCAACGTGCCGGGTTTGGTTTCGTTCAGTCCTTGAGAAATCAGCGTTTGAGCGTTGCTGACCACGGCTTTTTTGACGCGGGCGATTCCGAAGTCCAGAATTTTGACCAGCCCGTCGGTAGTCAAAAAAACATTTTCCGGTTTGATGTCTCGATGAATGATTCCTCTGGCGTGAGCGGCGGCCAGGCCTTCGGCGACTGCCGCGCAGGTTTTCACGGTCTCGCGCCAGTTCAATGTGGAATGCGACATGCGCTGGCGCAGCGATTCGCCTTCCAGTAATTCCATCACCAGATAAGCAATGCCGCCTTCGTGGCCGAAATCGTGAATGGCCAGGATGTTCGGATGCGATAACGCAGCAACAGCTTTGGCTTCGCGCTCGAATCGCGTCAAGGCGTCAGGATGCGCCGACAGATGCTGTGGCAGCACCTTGACGGCGACATTGCGATCCAGCCGCGAATCGCGCGCCTTGTAAACTTCGCCCATACCGCCCGAACCGATCAGCGCGACCAGTTCGTAATGGCCGAGCGTCTGGCCAATCAGCGTTTGCGATTGGTCAAGGCCTCGTTCTGAAAATACGGTTGAAATCCCGTCGGCAGGAGTGGTTTCGATGAAGCTGCCTGCTTTTTCGTGCGCGGCCAGCAGCGACGCCAGTTCGCGGCGAAGCTCTTCATCGCCTGCACACACTTCGTCCAGGTAAGCGGCATGCCGTTCTGATGGCAAATCCAGAGCGGCATCTAGCAGTTCGTCAATTTTTTTCCACTGGTCGGGGCTCATACGGATACCGTGTCTGTAATCGAAATAACTTCATTCCATTTCTTGAACGCGGAAACAATATCCGAAAGAGGCATGAACTGCCATGATGTTTGTGGCGATTTCCCTGTCGTCACAGTATTGATGAGGTTGGAAATGTCGGAAGAAAGGCAAAGCCAGGTGACTTTTATGGAAAAGTCACCTGGCTCTCAATCAAATAATTTCACCTATCTTTAACTCACCCGATGCAAGTTCCAGACACCGTGTTATTGGATCGGCGCGATTCGATGATTCTGGGGCTACCCCCACAGCCTTTGGAATTTACTATGATTCGGAAGGTGCAGTCGGGAGAAAAGCAGCCAGTGGGAATATCTATGGTTACCGATGTCGAACCGAACGCTGGCACAGTCGGAACGTCTTTCTCTTCCACGTGGCCCGTAGAAAACTCGACTCTGACGACAGAGCAGGCTGCTGAAACGCTTGAAGCGTTCCGAACTGTCACGGTGAGCTGATTGCCTGTTCGGTCACAATATCCAGCTCTGGTTTGCAGCGGCAACAAATCAGGGTATGCAATGGGCAGCAGGCAGATTCCTCCGTCGGCTCTCGGGAAAGGATTGTTGCAATGAAGGTCATTGAAGAAGTCTGCCAATATGCCGTAATCCACCGCTCGATTTTGCAGAATCGCCAATCGCGTTTGTATGAACAAATCCTTCAGCATCGAGTTGGAATCGAAGAGGAAACCATTGCCCAACCTGACCGGACCAATCGGCCCCAAACAGCGCAGCGGCGACCACAGCGAATTGTAAGCCGCCGGAGAACCATCTCCGCCTGCCATTGCCAGACTCAATTGAGCGGCGACGTATTCCCTGTTGAGTTGTTGCAGCGGATTTGTGCCGAACAGGCCGCCGCCATTGAGCGCGAACTTCATCGCGTCGGCGTTGCGTGTGGAAACCGGCGCGTTGTAATTCACGCCGCCGATGAAAACCGCTCCGCCCGGCATACGATGCAAAGGATTCATAAAATAATCAGGCGAATAAAACAGTGGAAAATCACATTTGTCATCGCAGCAGGAAACTTCAAGGCGGACATCGTTGAAGTCGCGGTCGCTGCCGAGTCCGGGCAAATCTTCGAATTCAATGATGGGCTTATCCAATTGGCACTGAATGACGGCGTGCCCCAATCCATCAATCGGATTTCGTGAACCCGGTCCAGTCTGAAATCTGTTTCCGGTTTCCGTTTCGATCTCAAACACATATTCCGTCCCTGCCGGAAACGTGGCGGTATCCAAGCAAGTCATATTGCCGGTTTGGCGGTTGGTCCCAAGGAAAATCGGTGGACAGGTCGGACAAGGGCGCACGTAAATGTTGCTGGTCAACGCGGCGTCGGAGAGAAGAATCGTCACTTTAATTTTCCTGCCATTGGAAAAAAGCTGGAGACCAGTTCCAAGAGTAGTGGGGAGTGGGCAACTGAAGCATCGGTCGGCTTGCATTGCATTGGTTAATTCCCCGGACTCAGGCAATGAATGCGTCTGTTCGTTACCCCGAACCGGTGTGGAAGTTGTAGGCAAGCCGCTCAAAGACGCTGCTCCGATCAGAATTATCAGGAAGCTCAATTTTGCGGCAGTCAAAAGCACGGCTGAAAACGGGCTGTGTCGTTTCATATTGATTCTCCATTGAATTGGGCAGTAGTCACTCATTGGCTGGGATGGTCACTGAGGAAACTGCAAATTTTTCCAATTGCCCTGATCGCGCAGCCGGGCTTAGAATCCGCGCAACGCAAATTACGACGGATTGAAAGCTCGCTGACCGGGCAATCAGGGCTTTTGAATCAGGCCGCTCAGCAATTGAAACCAACCTGATCCGCGCGGACTTTAGTCGTAGTGGCGCTTAATTCTCTTTAGCCGGTCGCTTAATGTTTCTTGTTTTTTCTTATTGCCGTTATGAACCCAGCATCCCCACAGGTTTACGACTTCGGCAACTTTCGGTTGGACGCCGTCAAACGGGCGCTGTCGCGCGATGGTGAAGCTGTGCCGCTCAAATCGAAAGACTTTGATTTGCTGTTGGCGCTGGTCGAACGCAGCGGACAGGCGCTGAGCAAAGACGATTTGATGAAGCAGGTCTGGCCGGACAGTCTGGTCGAAGAAGGCAATCTCAGCGTTCACATCTTCGCCTTGCGGCGCGCGTTGGGCGAAACACCCGAAGATCATAATTTCATCGTCACAATCCCCGGACGCGGATACAGCTTTGTCGCTGAAGTGCGCGTCGTGTCTGGCAACAGCAATCATCAATCGGTTTGGCTTTCTGATGCTTCGTCGGAATCGGTTGCGCGATTGGAAACGGTTGGCGGAGCCGTTCCGCTTGATTCGCGGTTTTACATCGAACGAAGCGCTGACCGTCAGTTTCAGTCGGCGGTCTTGCGACGCGACAGCATAGTGCTGGTCAAAGGCGCGCGGCAGGTTGGCAAAACTTCTTTGCTGGCGCGCAGCCTGCAGCAGGCGCGCGAAACCGGAGCGCGAGTCGTCCTGACCGATTTTCAACTGCTCAACGCTTCGCATCTGGCGTCGGCGGAATCTTTGCTGCGTATGCTGGCGAAATCGCTGGCCGTTCAATTGGAACTTGCGGTGTTGCCGGATCAAATTTGGGACGACGATTTGGGGCCGAGCATGAACTTCACGCGATACGTTCGACGCGAAGTGTTGGGGAACAATCAACCGCCGCTGGTTTGGGGAATGGATGAAGTTGACAGGCTTTTTACCTGTCCATTCGGCAGCGAAGTTTTCGGGTTGTTCCGGTCGTGGCACAACGCGCGTTCACTCGATCCGGCTGCGCCCTGGACGCGGTTGACGCTGGCTATGGCTTACGCAACCGAAGCGCATCTGTTCATCACCGACGTGCATCAATCGCCGTTCAACGTCGGCACGCGGTTGACGCTGGAAGATTTCACGCGCGAGCAAGTCGCCGAACTCAATCAGCGTTACGGTTCGCCATTGAGCGAAACAGAACTCGACGAGTTCTTCCAACTGGTCGGCGGCCATCCGTATCTGGTTCGTTGCGGATTGCACGAATTGTCGGCGCACGGCGCGAACTTCAGCGATTTGAAATCCAAATCTGACAGCGATGAAGGGCCGTTCGGCGATCATCTGCGCCGGTTGTTGTTTTCGCTCAATCAGGACGCAGGGCTTTGCGGCGTGGCGCTTGGCGTAACCGAAGGCCAGCCGTGTCCGTCGGCGGAAAGTTTTTATAGGCTGCGCAGCGCAGGCGTGGTCGTCGGAGATTCGCCGCGCGGAGCGAAAATGCGTTGTCGGTTATATGCAAATTACTTGAAACACCATTTGTTATGAGCAGTCTGGCAACCGAATTTTTTGTCATCGGCGGAACGCTGCGGCGCGACGCTGCCTGTTACGTCGTGCGGCAGGCGGATAGGGAACTGCTGGAGGGATTGAGGCAAGGCAAGTTTTGTTACGTGCTGACTTCGCGGCAGATGGGCAAATCCAGTTTGATGGTGCGCACGGCGGCGCAATTGCGCGAAGAAGGTTGCGGAGTGGTCGTTCTCGATCTGACGGCCATCGGCCAGAACCTCAACGCAGAACAATGGTATCGCGGTTTGCTGGAACAGATGGCCGTTCAACTTGAACTGGAAGAAGAGTTGGTCGGTTTCTGGCGTTACAACAAAGAACTCGGCGTGATGCAGCGTTGGATGCGCGCCGTTCGTGAAATCGCGCTGACTCGTTATCCGGGACAGGTGGTCGTCTTCATTGATGAAATTGACGCGGCGCTGAGCCTGCCGTTTTCCACCGATGAATTTTTCGCCGCCATCAGAGAGTTTTACAACCGCCGCGCCGAAGATGAAGAACTGGAACGGCTGACGTTTTGTCTGCTGGGCGTGGCTTCGCCTTCGGATTTGATGCGCGACACGCGCGCGACGCCTTTCAACATCGGCCAGCGAATCGAATTGCACGATTTCACCGAAGCCGAAACCGCGCAGTTTGTGTCTGGCTTGCCCGACGAAGAAAACGCCGCCGGTTTGCTCAAACGAATTCATTACTGGACAAACGGCCATCCGTACCTGACGCAACGGCTTTGCCAAACGGTGGCTGAAACCAATCCGCAATCCGCAATCCGCAATCCCCAATCGGTAGATTGTTTATGCAATGACCTGTTCTTTTCGCCGCGCGCGCAGGAACGTGATGACAATTTGCTTTTCGTTCGTGAACGAATGCTGCACGGCAAAGCGGATTTGCCAGCGTTGTTGTACGTTTACGAACGAGTGTTGCGGGGAAAGCGAGTGTTTGATGACGAAGCCGATCCGCTGGTTAGCGCGCTGCGATTGTCGGGCGTCGCCAAAATCGAAGCCGGGCGATTGCGTTTGCGCAATCGGATTTACGCCAAAGTGTTCAACCGCGAATGGGTCAAGGCGAACATGCCGTACGCCGAACAGCGGCGACAGCGTGTTGCCTTTCGTCGCGGATTGGCGCGCGCCACGGCTGTGGCGGCAGTCATTGTTGCGGCTATGGCCTGGTTGGCGTTCGTCGCGCTTCAACAGCGCAATCTGGCCAAAGAAGAAACTCGACGCGCCGAAGCTGCTTTGGCCGAAGCGCGCCAGCAACGAGCCAACGCTGAAGCTCTGCAAGTCGAAGCCGATTCGCAGCGGCAACAGGCGCTGGAACAGAAAACTCTGGCTGAACAAAAACAGACCGAAGCCGAAGAACAACGCAATCGCGCATTGCAACAGGAAGAAGACAATCGCTGGTTGTTGTATGCGTCGCGTATGAATCTGGCGCAACAGTCACTGGCGGAAAACAACTTCGGGCGCATGCGCGAAATTCTGATGAATTATGCGCCAACCACCGAACATGCGGCGATGCGCGGTTTTGAGTGGTATCACCTGTGGCAACTTTGTTGCAGTGCGACGTTCGCGCAGCCAGTCGCCGCGCGCGGAGCGGCTTCGGTGGCTTATTCGCCGGATGGAAAACGTCTGGTGACGAGCGGTCGCCGACAGCCAGTCAGAGTTTTGGACGCTGAAACAGGCAGGGAACTCAGGCTGCCCAACGGCGATTTTGGCCAGGCTCACACGGCGATTTATTCGCCCGATGGTTTATGGTTGGCGACGGCGGATCAAAATGGCGTAATCAAACTTTTCAACACGCTGACCGGCAGCCAAAAACTTTTTCGCCAGAATCAGTCGGGAATGATTCTCTCGCTAGCCTTTTCGCCGAACAGCCAAACCATTGCATCAGGCAATTTCGACGGCACGGTCAGAATCTGGGACATTGCCGCCGAACGGGAATTGGTTGCGCTCAAAGGGCACAATCATCAAGTTAAATCCGTAGCTTTTTCGCCGGATGGTAAAACGCTGGCTTCGGGAAGTTATGACGGAACGGCCAGGGTTTGGGATTTGTCCGGTCGTCAATCTTTGTTTTCCCTGCCATACCCGCGACAGGTGAGTTGCGTAGCTTTTTCGCCGGGTGGAAAGTTGCTGGCAATTGGCGGATGGGGCGGAACTGTGAGCCTGTGGGATTTGGCGACTCGGAAAGAGGCGCGGTCGTGGGACGCTCAAGCCGAACACGTCACCGCTTTGTCCTTTTCTCCAGCGGGAAATCGGCAGTCCAAAAATCTGGCCGGAACTTTGATTGCGACAGCCGGAGGCAGAACGGTCAAGTTATGGGAAGTGGAAACAGGTCGTTTGGCTGGCTCGCTCAGCAAATTTACAGACGGCGCCAGTTCAATCTCGTTTTCTCCCAATGGCGTCAATCTGGCGGTGGCCAGCGTTGACGGCATTATCAGCTTATGGGACACAGTCACGCATCAGGAATTGAAAACCGGCGATGACATTTTGAAGAATGTCTGGTCGGTGGCGATTTCACCGAACGGCAAGCTGCTGGCGACAGGTGGAGTTCAAAATTCTGTCAAACTCTGGGACTTGATTACCGGCGAACAAATTGCCGAATTCATTGGCGGAGATGGTTCTGTGGCTTTCTCGCCTGACGGAACAAGGTTGGTTGCCGCAAGTTCGAATCGGACTGTGAACGTCTGGGATGTCGTCAGCCGTAGAAAAATCATCACGCTGACCGGATTGAGTCGCGTCCACGCATTGGCGTTTTCGCCGGACGGCAAGACGCTTGCTGTCGGAAGCGCCGATCATAACGTCAGGTTGTTTGACGCAGCGACCTGGCGGCAATCCGCTGCGCTGCAAAAGCACGCGGACGTTGTCTGGTCGGTCGCCTTTTCGCCGGATGGCAAAACGATTGCGTCGGCAAGCACGGATAGAACCGTCTTGTTATGGAATCCCGTGACCGGGCGATTGCTCAAGACATTGCGCGGACACTCAAGGACGGTGAATGCAGTGAGCTTTTCGCCGGACGGAACTCTGCTGGCTTCGGCAAGCGCAGATCGAAGCGTGCAGTTGTGGGAAGTCGCCACAGGAAAATCGCTCAAGACTTTTCAAGGACACGCCAACGCAGTGATGACCGTTCGGTTTTCGCCCGATGGCAAACGATTGGCGACCGCAGGCAGAGACAACCTGATCAAGTTCTGGGATGTGAGCAGAGGATTGGAACTGCTCAGCCTGAGCGGCCATCAAAAAGAAGTCTGGTCGTTGGCGTTTTCGCCGGACAGCCGATTGCTTGCTTCGGGAAGTTACGACGGCACGGTCAGGTTGTGGCGAGCAGCAACGGACACCGAAATCCCGGAGCAACTTAACCCGGCTGGCAAATTGGCTCGCAGTAAATGAAAATCCGCCACCAGAATGAACGAATCCAATCCCAACGAATTTTCCAGTGTAGTGTTGTTCCGCGACTTATCTACCGCGCATTTGCAGGAACTGGTTCCGTTGCTGCATCGCAAGACGTTCGCTTCCGGCGCAACAATGATGACGGCGGAACAAACCGGCGAAGTCGTTTACTTGATACAGAAGGGCACGGTCAAAGTTTGCGCGGAATCCGAAGACGGTTCGGAAGTCATACTGACCATTCTCGGCCCCGGCGAAATCGTCGGCGAAATGAGCGCCCTGGATCAGCCGATGCGTTCGGCCAGCGTCATCACTTTGGAAAAGACCGATGCGTTGTGGATTGATCGAGCTTCGTTTCATCGTTGCCTGCTGACAATGCCTCGACTGGCTTACAACCTGGCCTGCATTTTGTCGGCGCGATTGCGAATGGCCGACGACCAGATTCGCTCGCTGGCGCGGTTGGAAGTCGAAAATCGCGTCGCGCGCCAGTTGATTTCATTTGCCGAACGATACGGACAGCCCCAGCCCAATGGCGACACGCACATTCCAATTCGCCTGACACAAGGCGACATTGCAGCGCTGATCGGAGCTTCGCGCGAACACATCAACAAAGTCATCGTCGCTTACAAAGAACGCGGTTACCTGTCGGTTGATCGCCAATATCACATCACCATCCACAATTCACATGCGTTGGCCAAACGCTGCTGAACGCCGGGTTCGCATCGCTTCCAGCGTGCGCGTCCGGTTGTAACGGCTTTTCTTACAGAATGAATGACCCTCTGCCAAATCCCGCACGCTTGAAAAGCGCCTGCCTACACCTGTGACTCACCTTACACCTTGCCTGTGACCGTCTTCGCAGCGGGCAGAAGACTTCCCGATTACAGTGCGCCCGTCGAAACGGGAAGCGGTCTCAAGATTTGAAAAAGGTTCAAGCAGCCAATAAGGAGGGCAAAAAATGATTATTCGTAAAACCAAAGGTTTACTCATTGCAGTTCTGTTCAGTTTGTTGCTGCCAGCGATGGCGTTTGCCGAAGCGGAAGGCATTGTTCGATTCGGCGTTACACCGACGGCTTTGCAGAATGAATTTTTCAATGGACACGGCAAAAACGGTTATCTGCCGGTTCGCCTGACCGGTTACAAGGCCGGCAATTCAACACGGTATTTCACGCGCTGGATGCAGAACACCGGCAACAAGGCCTGGTACGGGTATTTCGGCAAAACGCTGGCTGAATTCGACCAGATTTATCTGACGATGAAAGCGCAGGGATTTTATCCGGTGGATGTCAGCGGGTACGACACGCCGAGCGGCATTCGGTATGCCGTGATTTATCACAAGAACACAAACGGAGTGGGTTGGTTGCTGTATCGCCATACGACACGCCAGGGAATGCAAACTCTGGTGGATACGGTTGGCAGTCGAGGCTGGGTTCCACATCGCGTCGAAGCGTATGAATCGAGCGATGAATCGCACTACGTTTCTATTTGGTACTACCAACCAGGAACCGGCTATTACATGCACAACAAGATGACTCGGCAGCAATACGACAATCATCTGAACGATTACAAGCAGAACGATTATTTGCCGGTGCATCTGGACGCGCATGCGGTCAACGGCGAAGTCTATTACTCCGGCATCTGGAAGCGCGTCAATTCAGGCTGGGCGATTCGCACCAATCGCGATTGGCGGAAATTCCAGCGGTATTACAACAACTATTGGGCCGCCGGATTCAACATTGACAACTTCTACGCGGCGGAAACTCCCAATGGGATTCGTTACGGCGGCATCTGGTTTTTCGACGGCGTTCCGCAGGTCAACAACAATTCGTCGTTGAGTTTGAAAATCCGCAAGGAAATTGATTCGGCCAAAGCGCGCGGCGGCGCGGCGGTCATCAACGTAACGACCGGACAGCAGGTGATGGTGCATGCCGACCAGGAATTCGCCATCGCCAGCACCAGCAAGATCGGCATCTTGTATGCGTTGTTGCGCGAAATTGATCTGGGCAACGATTCGTGGTTTTCGGTGATGAATTCCGGCGCGCAGTTCGGAACCAATCAGGGCGACTGGTTGCAACCGAACACCAATTACACGGTGAAGCAGATGGCGGAATTCATGATCCGCAGCAGCAACAATTGGGCGACCAACCGGCTGATTGAGCGGCTGGGAGCGGCAACGATCAACACTCGACTGGATCAGTTGGGACTGGATGTGACGCGCATCCAACGATACATGACCGGAACAGGAGCGCCGAGCATGCACGGCAACAGCAGCGCAGGCGCTGATCGTACGGAAGGTTGGGAAAACAAATCCACGCCGCGCGAAATGGTCACGCTGTTGAAAAAAGTCCTGCAAGACAATGTGTTGAGCAACACATCGGAAACGCGGTTTTGGAACACGCTGAAAATGGACAGCAACAACAACGGCGTCAATGAAAAGAGCTACATCGCTTCGACCGTCGGCCCGATGTTCAATCCGGCGATCAGCGTCTGGAACAAAGGCGGAAGTTTGACCGGAGCGCCGCGTTACGTTCGCGCCGACGCAGGCCGCTTCCAATTCCCGGACGGGCAGGAAGTTCTGGTGGCGATTTTTATGGACGACATTTCGGACGATCCTGACGATTTCGACACGGCTTCGGACGCCACGATCAACGCCGCAGTGGAGACGATCAAGGATGTCGCCAAGCTGATTGCAAACCAGTATTACAACTGAGTTCTTTACGGAGTTCTCAGCCGAATGGGTCTCAGCCGGGTTTCGTCTCAGCCAAAGAGAGCACACCGATTCGCTCTCGATCACCGTCAACGAGCGCAGGTTTTTGGGCAACCTGCGCTCGTTTTCTTTTCAAGATTTTAGAAAGTAATTGCCAGGTACGCAGCGCCTTCGGCCTGCGGGCTTTCTCCAAAAAAAATTTAGCCCGCTTTCCAGGATGCAAGTTGGGAAGCGGGCTTTTCCTGTTCAGCGCGTGGCGCCGATCAGAGAATCAATCACCGGTTTCAGCTACTTCTTTCGTTTCTTTTACTGCCGTCAATGGCTTCAGTCGTTTGGCCAGATTCGCCTTCTGGCGGCGACGGACATAGATCGGCAGGAAAAACAGATAAATTCCAGTCAGCCACAACAACAACAGCACAAACGCCGCAGGCAAAAACAGCCAGAGTTTGGCCGCTTCGTGGAAGAAAGAGCCGTTATGAATGGCTTCGATAATATCCGAGCGGCGATAAGCGATTTGCAGCACTTTGCCTGAATGGCTGTCGAGTTGCACTTCCCAATTATTCTTCGCCCAAATCTTGATCATTCCGCGCGAAGGACGAATGTCCAGCCGATTGATGTCGTCCCAGGTTTTCACTTCCGCTTCGGGAACCGATTGGCAGGCAGCCAGAATTTGCGGAAAGGTCAAAGTCATTTGCTTGCCTTCGCCGCGTTTTTCCGGCGGTTGCACCCAGGGAAGCTGCTTTTTCATTTGCAACAACAATCCTGTGCAGATGATGACCAACACCGGCAAGGCAATGATGATCGCTCCCCAATAATGAACCTTGCGGTTGAGTGAATGTAGTTTCATCTGGTTTAGAACTGGTATTTGTAACGAACGGTTACGCTGCGTCCGGGACCGTCAATGCCCCAACCGGGCAGACGATGGCTTTTGTCGCCAATGTTTTCGAAATCCACGCCGATCTGCGAATGTTCGCCAAAACGAATGCCGCCGCGCAGATTGAACAAACCATAACCGGAAATAGCTGTGAACAACGGCGCGGAATCCGCCGTGCCCAGCAGACGGTTTTGAACTTGAGCCAGAGTTTCGCCTGTGGCTTTCAAGGTTCCTCCGGCAGTGTTGCATTGACCGTTCGTCCCCGGTGTGGTGATGCCGCGCACACAAGCGCCGCGCCGGAAATAGTTCTGAATGTTCGCGCGTGAACGAGTCGCGCCAGTTCGGCGGTCAGCCAAATCAAGCGAAGAAAGCCTGTCCTGCCGCCCGGCCAGATTCGTGTAAGCTTCAATCCAGTAATTCGACCGCGCTGGTTGATACCGCAATCGCAAGAATCCCAACTGCGGAGGAAGACCACCGCCGCCCAGATTGGGCGGCGCGCCGGTCGCGCGGTCTTCGGCATAAACGTAGCTGTAGTTGCCGCCGAACGACCAGGCGTTCGTCAACCGCACGTTGAGTGTGTATTCGACACCGTGCAGCCGCGTGCCGCCGAAATTGGCCTGCACCAGCACGGGCGAACTGGACAGCGGGACGAACACCGCGCCATTGGCGTTCTGCCTTTCGATGATCTGGCTGCCCAGCGCCTTGCCGACCGCGCCCTGCGGCAAGATCAGCGTTTGCCGGACGATGGTGTTTTCGTAATCAATGATGAAACCTGTCAGGTCTGTATCAATACGGCTGTTGCGATAGCGCAGGCTGAAATCGTAGTTGTTGCTGGTTTCGGATTTGAGCGGTTCGACCGCCACGCCGCTGGAAACTGCGCGATCATCGGCGGTCGTGCCAAGTGAGGCGTTCAAGCCGAGCACGTCGCTGGTGGCGACTTGATAACCAACGCCGACCAGACCGGTTGAACCCAGCGCAGTGATGTTAGGAGCGCGGAAACCTCGGCTGAAATTGAAGGCGAGACTCAATCCTTCAGCGAGCGTTCCGACCACGCCGATGCGGCCTGAAAAATCTCCGACACGCAGCGAATCGTTCGGAAACAACGGCTGGCCATTGACGCGCGGAGCATCTTCGGCGCGCGCGCGATATGAACCTACGTTGTAACGCAATGCGCCAGTGACGCGCAGATGGTTGCGAATCAGTTCGTGCCCGTCCTGCGCGAAAAGCCCTGCCAGAATGTAACGCGAACCGTTCGGCACGCGCGGACGAACCAGCGTCACGGCGTTGGTCGCCGGTTCAACGGTGAATGACGGCGCATTCACCTTGTCGTAGTAAATATCTCCGCCGAACAAAAAGCTGTTGCGATCCCAGGATTGTTTATCCAGTGAAAAACTGTAGCCGTAACTGCTGGTGCGTTCCTTGTCGTGGGTGATGGCCGCCGCCGGGTTGCCGTTGCCGCCCTGATTGACGCGCTCTTCGCGCTGGCTGTTGTAAGAAACCGTGGTGGTGAAGTTGTCGAAAAATCCAACGCCTTGTTTGCTGTAACGGGCATAAAAGAAATCCAGCATCAGATTGCGCAGATCGGCTTTCAAATTGCCGTCTCCGCCGAGCGTCTGGTCGTAGCGTTTGCCGCCGTCCTGCTGGCTGCGCTGATAATTCAAACTGAACTGCTGATCGTTGGTCGGCGCGTAAACCAGTTTGAACGAACCGCCGTATTGCGTGAACGCGGTATCGGTCAACCGGGCGCCGAGAATGTCCGACGGCAAACCCAGAAAGCGCGTAATGGATGAATGGCTGTCAATGCCGCCGCCCGGTCGCAAAGTATTGACGCGGCGCCCAATCAAATTGGTCAGTACACCGAAGCGTTCTGTGCCGTAAGTGAGCAGCGCATTGCTGCCGAAAGAAAGATCGGCGCTGGTGAAGTAGGTGTTGAATTCGCCGTGCGTCTCCGGTTTGGCAAAACCGAATTGCGGTTGGCGCGTGAGCAGTTGCGCCGTTCCGCCAAGCGAATCCGAACCATACTGCGCGGTATTCGGTCCGCGCAACACTTCGACCGAGCGAAGGTTGGAAGGATCGTTGAGGTTGAAAAAGGTGTTGATGCCTCCGCGCTGCGTTGAATTCGTGTAACGCACGCCGTCAACGAACACGCCGACTTCGGTCAATCCGCGCACCAGCACTGAGCCGATGGTTGGGCTGGTTCGTTGCATGGCTAATCCGGCTTCTTCGTCGGCCACCTGCGCCAGCACTGCTGTGGTGCGTTGAGCGATGCTGTCTTCTGTGATGACATTGACCTGTTGCGCAACCTGATCCTTGTCCTGCACCGAGCCGGTTTCAGCCGTTACGGTTACTTCAGCCATCAACAACGCCAGGCCGAGTTTGATTTCCAGCGGCGCGGAGGCATCGCGCGGCAACAAAATCGCGCGGCGACGGGATTCAAAACCTTTGCTGCTGACCACCAATTCGTAGGTTCCGGCGGGAATGCCTGTCAATTTGAATTGCCCCTGCGCGTTGGCGCGAGCCGATGCGGTCACCAATTGACGCGGGTTCAACAAGCTGACCGAAGCTTCAGGAATGGGTTTGTCAGAATCGTCTTTGACAACGCCGGTCAGTTCGTAATCGGTTTCAGCTTTGACGGGGTGAGTCGCCAGAGAAGAAATGATTCCAGCCGAGAGAATTAACCAGACCAGCGCAAAAGCCAGACGGTTTTTCAGGAATGATCGCATCGAAAACGTGTCCTTGATGTTTTTGGTGTGAATGCCAGTGAAGTTTGTGGCTTGAAAAGGGATGCTAGTCAGAGAAGTGAAGTACTACCAGAGTTCGTAGATGAATTTACTGAAGCGCTGAAACGACGACTTCCATCAAAAGGTGTATGGGGAAAAGCAGGTCGGCGTCAGTGGCAATCACCAAAGAGGCTGTCAGAAATGCGCCGAATGGCAACCAGAGCGAAGCGCCAACCAGCGTTGTTTTGATCGAGGCGATTTCGTGCGCTGAGGAATTGGTCAGGCTGGCCAATCTGCTGACGCGGTGTCTGATGCTGCCGGAATCTTCGCCAACCAGCGAAACACCGATGGGCAGGCCAGGTCGTTGCCCTGCTGGAATCAGGCGGGCAATTTTGACCAGAGCGGAAGCCAGATCAAGGGCTTTCTCGTTGCCGTGACGAGCGGCAAAATCGTCAGCGGCGACTTCAGAAGCGGCAATCCATTCCTGATCCAGCGTCCTTCCGAAAGGCACAATCGCCAGCAGATCGCGGCAAATTCTGAGCGTGACTCGTTTTAGGTTGTCGCGCGCAATCAGATGGCCGCATTCATGAGCAATCGCCACGGAAAGTTCCTCAGTGGTCAGCGATGCCATCAGGTGATCGGCGATGAATAATCGCGGGCGAAGCACGCCAACAACGGCGATGATGGGAAACGGGTGTTTCAGGCGGAATGCGGGAATGGGTGATTGCGAGAGGTTGATTGGTTCGGAATTGCGCAGCCAGTTGGCGACCAGTTTGCGAGTCGCCATCCAGGCGGCCAGGCCACGCCAAACGGCCAGCGTCAATCCTGAAAAGGAAATCAGAGCGAGAACAGCCAGCTTCCAACTGACGTCTTCTGAAGGACGAGGTTCGTGCGCCAGATATGCGGGCACAAGCAAGGCCGCAACGCAGACAATTGCCAGACAGGTCGGAATTACTCTCAATGCAAAAATCGTCTGGGCTTGAATTTGCGCAGGCCAGTGTCCGGCCCGGGGACGTATGAGTCGCCAAAACGCCGATGTCATCAGCGACACTGCCGCGTTGCAAATCAACAGCGCCGTCAAAGCCAGACTGATTCCGAGTAATTCGTACATTGACTTCACTCTTTCGCAGGCAACGTTCGGCGTTTTTCGTCAATCAGCCGATCCAGTTCGTCCAGCAGTTCGCGGTCGCGATCGCTGACGGCGTCCACTATGCAGGCCAACACAGGCTCAACGCCGTGTTCGTTGTTTCCGATCAGCTTGTCAATCACCCTCCGAGCGGTGTTGCGCGAAAATTCCTGAGAGGTCTGCCTGGGCGAATAATAAAACGCGCGCCCATCTTTGCGGCGTTCGAGCAATCCTTTCTTATACAGACGATCCAGCGTGGTCATCAGCGTCGTGTAGGCCAGCCGTTCGTTGAAGGCCAGATAAACGTCGCGCACGCTGGCTTCGCTGCCAAGCTCGAACCGGTTCCAGACAAACTTCATCACGTCGCGTTCGAGCGGCCCAAGCTCCGGTGCAAGCGCTTTGTCAGGGTTGTATGATCTCTTAAATTGAAATCGGGAGCGATTCATCGCCGCGCAGTATCTTGATGACTGATACCGCTGTCAATCCTGCGCAGTTTGCTTTTCGATTCAACCAGCGTTTAGCATCCCGCTTCAACTGCTGCGAAGGAACATGATTCAAATTCAGATCGCAGCCAATAACCGCCTATGATTGTCCGCTAAACAATGAGTTGCCCGCCTGTGCTGAAAAGCTTCGTCCAGAGTGATGAACAGGTTGTTGTGTGCCGACTTGCGGCAACTCCCCTTACTGACAGCCAATCGCCACAATCAAACAATTCGACTTTCAGCCGCATTCGATTTGCGGCTTGCGGACAAGTTTTAGGAGACGACAGAAATGAGTTTTGATCGAAATCAATTGCAACGTTATGGCTGGAACGAAGTTTTCGACGCCGCTTTTTCCGAATTGGCGGCTGAAGGGTTTGTGCCGGGACGCGTAGCGTTGGAGTACAACCAGTTTTATCGAGTCTTGACGGACAAGGGCGAGTTGCTGGCCGAAATCACTGGCAAGTTGAAACACGAAGCCGCCAGTCGCGCAGAGCTTCCAGCAGTCGGAGATTGGGTTGCGTTGCGCATGATGGAATCGGAAAACAAGGCGACGATTCATGCGGTATTGCCTCGCCGCAGCAAATTCGCGCGCAAAACCAAAGGCTCCAAAACCGAAGAGCAAATCGTCGGCGCAAACATTGACACCATTTTTCTGGTTACGTCGTTGAATCAGGATTTCAATCCGCGAAGGATCGAACGGTATCTGACCATAGCCTGGGACAGCGGAGCCAGCCCCGTCGTGCTGTTGACCAAAACCGACCTTTGCGATGACCTGGCCGAAAAGCTGGAAGCCGTCAGTCAGGTTTCGATGGGAGCTTCAATTCATGCCGTTTGCGCCATAAAAGAAGAAGGGCTGGATGAATTGGAGCCTTACTTCACTGCCGGAAAAACCGTCGCTTTGATCGGTTCTTCGGGCGTAGGCAAATCCACGCTCATCAATCGGCTGATAGGGTTCGAGCGGCAAGCGGTCAAGGAAGTCCGCGAATCCGATGACCGTGGCTTGCACACGACTCGGCACCGCGAATTGATACTGATGCCGAATGGCGCTTTGGTGCTGGACACGCCCGGCATGCGCGAATTGCAACTCTGGGATGCCGACGAAGGAATTGAAACAACCTTTGAAGATATCGAAAAAATAGCCGCCGGGTGTTATTTCACTGATTGCAAGCACGGCAACGAACCGCGTTGTGGTGTGCGCGCCGCAATTACAGACGGAACACTCGCAGCCGAACGCCTTGAAAATTATCTGAAGATGCAGCACGAACTGGAATTTCTGGCTCGACGGCAGGATCAATTCGCACAGCGAACGGAGCGCAATCGCTGGAAAAAGCTGACTAAAGAAGGCGCAGAGCGCGGCAAGTGGAAACGGCAGGGGAAATGACTTGCCAAACGGAACGGCCATCAAGGTTTGTACAGCACATAAATTGTTTGATGGCGCGTTCCGCCAAAGCCAAACCAGGAACGACTGAGCACATAACCTTTGAGTTGGAAGGCTTGCGAATGTAACAGCGAGAACCCCGCTGTCTGGAAATCATCGGCGTGCAACTGAAACTCTTTTGGACCGGCCAAAGCGTCCCAGACGACCAGCGAACCTGAAGGCAATTCGCGCAGAGTTTTCAGGTCAGTTCCCCTGTCGCGCGTGAAAGCGGGGTTTTCCCAGGGATCGCGGTCAAACAAAATCGCCGCGTAAGGTTTGCTCCAGATGAAGCGGCTGATGGGAAGTTGCGCCGATTGCTGCTGCCAAAATGAGAACGCGGCGTTTATGGCGCGCGCATCCCTTGACCATTCGGCTCCGTCTGCATATACGAAATTCGTCCAAGCCGAAACGACCAGCAACACTGCAGCACAGCCCAATTTGACCGGCCTGGAAACGTGTGCGAACCACGCGGTCATCAGGTTCCAGCCGACCAGCGTAATCAACGCAATGGCTGGCGAAATGGCGACCATATAACGTGGATAACCCGCTGATCCCAACAATCCAAAGGCTCGGAAAATTGTGTGCAGCACAAACAACAGCAGAAACGACGAAGTCAGTGTCGTCAGTTGCCGTCGCTTCAGCAGCCAGACCAGTCCGTATACAAAGCAGGGAAGCAGGAACAGTCCGACGATTTCAGTCAAGCGGCTGGGATAAGCAAGAAGTCCGTGCGCGCCGTACATCGTGCCAGTCACAGGCCAGTTGCTCGGCCAATTGTTTTTGATGAACAGCGCATCACCAGTCAGCAAAAACGCTGCCAACCACCACAGGAATGAACCGGTAGCAAGCCACAACACTTTGATTGCGGATTGCGGATTGCGGATTGCAGATTTGATCCAGCGGAAAGTTTGCCTAAATTGTGGTGATTCTGTTTCGCCAGCCGCGACACCAGAAGGAATCCGCCATCCGCCATCCACCATCCGCAATACCCAAATCGCCCACAACACGCCGAGGAAAAAGCCTTCGGGTCTGGCCAGAATCATCAAGGATGCGACGATCATTCCAGCGACGAGCTTGCCTTTGTGATGAAGCCTGAGAGCGACGACGAAAGTCAGCGCGAAAATCGGTTCGGTCATCGTGTCCGCACAAAATAGAAAAAACGAAGGCTGCAAAAACAGCAGGGCAATGCTTAAAGGCGCTCTGTTCAAGCGTAAATCTTCAGCCAATCGCCACGTCTGCCACGCTATCAGCAGGCAGATCAGAATTGTCAGCGCGCGGGAAGCTTGAAACCCTATTGCCGCCGGAAAGGCATAAACGAACGTAAACAGCGGGCGCGACCAGACGCCGACAAACAATTCGTGATGCGTCCACGCCCAGCGAGCGAACAAATGATGCTGGCCGCCGTCCATCTGGCAACTGTCATCAAACAGAAACAGCATCGCCAACCCGGACACAGCACATAAAACCAACCAACCATAAGCTTGAAGACTTTTCGGGAGGGGATTAAGCATGCGGCGCGGATGGTAAATCAGTTGGGCGAATTGGTAAACGAAAGGCGGTTTTTGCGAATCCCTGTTTCATCTGTGAGGCAAACGAAATTTTTTTGAGACAGAAAAATCAAAAGAAGCCGATCATCTGCTAAAGCAGCAATATCAACAGGTTTTGAGAGGAGAATCTCAGTATATCTGCCCGAAAACCAACCAAAGCCCAAGATAGTGTGCTCAATCTTGATTCAACCGCAAGACGATTTTCCCACAAGAAGGCTTAAGCATTGGCCGGTTTTCCACAGAAGCAGGTTCTTCATGAGGTTTCAAGCGTGAAACTACTGAAAAATAGCGCTTTACAGGTTTTTATGTGCGTGCTACCGTCCGCGTCATCTTAAGCAAAGCATTAAACGATAAGGTTCAAGTAACGTTTTTCCCGGTAGCCAAACCGGATTCGGTGGTGCGGTAACAGGCCACAAAAATTTAAGCAAACAGATTTTGAATTGAAGTTTCCACGTCGAGGACACGATGGGAATAACTTTCGGCACTTCAGGATGGCGAGCGATTATCGCCGACGAGTTCACGATGGAAAACGTGCGTCTGGTGACGCGCGCCATTGCTTCTGTGGTTGAGGAAACAAGCGGAACTGGCGCTTTCATCGTCGGATATGACACTCGATTTTTGAGCGAACGATTTGCGGCAGTTTGTGCGCAGGAACTGGCCGAGCTTGGGTTTGAGTCGTATTTGACGACACGGGAAACCCCAACGCCTGCGATTTCTTATGCGATTCGAACAAAGAAGGCGAGAGGCGGGATCAACTTCACTGCCAGCCACAATCCGCCGCAATACAACGGCATGAAGCTTTCGACGGCGGATGGCGCGCCTGCTTTACCGGAAACGACCAAAGCCGTTGAACAGCGCATCGCCGAATTGCAAGCTGGAACCGCGCGAATTGACAAAACAACGCTGGGGGCAAAAGCCACGGAGTTCAATCCGCTGGAAGATTATCTGGCCGATCTGGCGACCAAGATTGATTTTGACAAGATTGCCAAAGCCGGTCTGAAGCTGGCTTATGACCCGTTGTGGGGAACAGGGCGCGGGTATCTGGACGAAGTCTTGCGACGCAATGGTTCGGAAGTGCAGACGGTTCACGATTTCCGCGATGTGTTGTTCGGCGGGCACAGCCCTGAACCTTCGGAAAAGAATCTGGCCGAAATGCGGCAATTGGTTCTGGATAGAAAGCTGGCCTTGGGTGTGGCGACAGACGGCGATGCGGATCGGTTTGGGTTCATTGACCAAGACGGAACTTTCGTTTCCGCCAATCACGTGCTGGCGCTGGTGTTGGATTATCTGTGCGAATCTCGTCCCGGTTGGGTTGGCGGCGTCGCTCGCAGCGTGGCGACGACTCATTTGCTGGATAAAGTGGCGGCTCGGCACAGACGCGAAGTGTTTGAAACGCCGGTCGGATTCAAATTCATAGGCGAATTGATTAACGCAGACAAAATCATTCTGGGTGGCGAAGAAAGCGCCGGATTGACGATCAAGGGACATTTTCCTGAAAAAGACGGGATTCTGGCTTGTCTGCTGGTGGTGGAAATGGTGGCTGCGCGCGGCGCGAGCCTGGGCGAGATGATCGAAGAGTTATTTCGGAAAGATGGCGCGCTTTATTGCGAGCGCGTCGGGATAAAGCTGACTGCCGAAGTCAAAGATCGTTTGCAAAAACGTTTGTCCGCCGATGCCCCGGCCTCAATCGGTGGACGCCGCGTGACCGAAGTCAACAGGATGGACGGTGTAAAGTACATCTTCGACGATGGCACGTGGATGTTGCTCAGAATGTCAGGCACTGAACCAGTGGTTCGGTGCTATGCGGAAACTCACACAAAGAAAGATTTGGAGGTGTTGCTTGAAACGAGCACTCAATTCGTACTCAGCTAGAACCGCTTCAGCTCAGTCTGTGGCCATTCGCACTCGACCGACTTCTGCAGACAGCCGTTCATCGTCGGACGCTCGCGCAGAAAGCTGGATCCCTGCAATTCCGAACTACGCCTGGTTGGGAATGGTGGCGCTGGCGTTTATGGCGTTGTCGTTCACTGTGTATCTGCGCGCACAAGGCGCCGAACAGGAAGCAGCGAAATCGCATGCCGTCATTGTCTCGCGCGTCGAAGAAGCCCGGTCCGCGAACAAGCAGATCAAACATCAGACGGAAAAGATCAAAACCGACCCGGTCGTCAAGGCGCAAAAGGCTCAGGAGCGAATGCGCAAGTTGCGATCGAATGAAATCGTCGTCGCTCGTCCGTAACTACACCTGACGACTTTTTCAGGAATTCAAAAGCCATCACCGCCAATCGTGAACTAGGTTCCGATTGGCGGTGATGGCTTTTTTTGCAGGTTTTTTTAGTTGGTTTGCCAACGACTGAGATGACGCTCCATCTTTTTTTTTCGCATTCTTGCAAGGGCAGGGAGGTTGTACTAAGATTCGCAACCTAGTAATTAAGCTTCCTTCTGGTACATCAAAAACCGTTTGCAAACGATCATCGCGCTCACGTGTCGCAAGGCTGAAGAGAGTGTGCAAAGGGAGTAGAGCACCAACAAACGAGAAAGGTCGAGAAAGGTTCGGATGAAAGAATACGTTCCCATCCTGATTGTCTTCATCTTCGTGTCGGGGTTTGCCGTTACGAACATCATCCTCACGCATCTGGTCGGCAAGCGAAAAGACACGCGTGCCAAGTTGATGCCGTATGAATGCGGTATGGACCCGGTCGGATCGGCTCACCAGCGATTTTCGGTGAAGTTTTATCTGGTGGCGATGCTGTTCATCCTGTTCGACATCGAAGCGATCTTTCTGGTGCCGTGGGCTGTGGTGTTCAAAAGCTTGATTACAAAGCTTTCTCGCCCATTTGTTTTCTTCGAGATGATGATCTTCTTTGCGGTTCTGCTGGTTGGCTATATTTACGTTTGGAAAAAGGGTTTGTTTGAGTGGAATCGCACATAAGCTCCAAAACCTGAGAAAGAAAATCCTAAAGAGTTTAAGTTATGGGTATTGAAACTAAAGTCGGCGAAGTTCTGCCAGAAATCATCACCACCAAGTTGGATGCGTTGGTCAATTGGGGACGCAAATCTTCAATCTGGCCTGCGACGTTCGGGCTGGCATGTTGCGCCATCGAAATGATGGCGATGACGGATCCGCGCAATGACATTGCCCGATTCGGCGCAGAGGTTTTTCGAGCCACACCCCGTCAGGCAGACGTGATGATCGTCGCCGGTCGCGTTTCGATCAAAATGGCTCCGGTGTTGCGCCGCATTTATGACCAAATGCCCGAACCGAAGTGGGTGATTTCAATGGGCGTTTGCGCTTCAGCAGGTGGCGTGTTCAACAACTACGCCATCGTACAGGGCGTGGACAAAGTCGTACCGGTGGACATTTTCGTTCCTGGTTGTCCGCCACGCCCCGAAGGGTTGATCTGGGCGATCATGAAGTTGCAGGAAAAGATTGAACGCGACAAAGTCTTCAAGGAAGAGAAAGTCGCTGCTTAAAACGGTGTTTAGTGACAGGTAATTGGCAGTTGGCTGCATCGGCCATCTGCCAGCAACCAGCCACCACCAACCGACCACCAAAACAATGTCCGAATCTATCGAACAAACACAAACGCATTCTTCGCGCTATGCGGACGCTTCTATCGTCCGCACAAAGTTTGCTGACACAATTGAAGAAATCATCGAAGTCATAGGCGAAATCACCCTGGTCGTCAAACGCGAGGGATTGGTCGAATTGATGACTTTTTTACGGGATGAGCCGAGCCTGAAGTTCAACTACTTGAGCGATATTGGCGGAGTTGATCTGGGCGAATTCGCCAGTCCGCGTTTTGCCGTGGCTTATCAACTGTATTCGCTCGAACACAACCACAGGCTTCGCGTGAAGGTGTTTCTGGACGAAGACGACGCCAACTTGCCGACCTTGTGGAACGTCTGGAAAGCGTCGAACTGGCTGGAACGCGAAATTTACGACATGTTCGGGGTGAACTTTGAAGGCCATCCCGATCAGCGCCGCATTCTGATGCCGGCGGATTACGAAGGTCATCCGCTTCGAAAAGATTTCCCGATGAAAGGCTACTGACGAGTGATGAATTCGGAATGAGGAACGTCGCTTCTCCTTGAATTCCGCAACAGCAATAGAAAACTATGCAAGCCAGAGAATTAGTTGTACCCGCAACCTCGACGATTTCGCCGCTTTCCATGCTGCGTAAACCAGACCCGTTGTCTGATACGCGAATGACGGTTTCGATGGGGCCGCAACATCCTTCGACGCACGGCGTGTTGCGCCTGGAACTGGTGCTGGACGGCGAAACCGTGGTCAAGGCCATTCCCGACATCGGCTACCTGCACACCGGCATGGAAAAGACGATGGAAAAGGAAAAATGGCAGCAAGTCGTGACCATCACCTGCCGCATGGATTACCTGAATTCGATGGGCAACGATTTGGGCTATTGTCTGGCAGTCGAAAAGTTGATGGGCGTCGAAGTGCCGGAACGCGCCAAAATCATTCGCGTTCTGCTGACCGAATTGAACCGCATCGCTTCGCATCTGGTCTGGTTCGGGACGCATGCGATGGACATTGGCGCAATGACCGGTTTTTTCTATGCCTTCACACACCGCGAAAAGATTCTGGATTTGTTTGAATGCGCGACCGGCGCACGGTTTCACCAAAGCTATTTCATCATAGGCGGAGCGCGCTGGGATGTGCCGGACAACTTCATTCCGCTGTGTGAGGAGTTTCTGGATGGATTTCCTTCGTTGCTGGCTGAAGCCAAAAAACTGGTCACCGGCAACAAAATTTTCCAAACCCGCACGAAAGGTGTCGGATACATCAGCAAAGAAGACGCCCTGGATTGGGCGCTGTCCGGCCCGACCATTCGCGGCAGCGGTGTCAACTGGGACATACGCAAATCCGAACCCTATTCGGATTATGAAACATACGACTTCGATGTTCCGGTGTATGACGGCGGCGATGTCTGGTCGCGGTATCTGGTTCGAATGGATGAATTCCACGAAAGCTGGAAGATTTGCCGTCAGGCGCTGGAACGGCTGAAAACGGTGAGCGGTTCGGTCAAGTCGGATCATCCGAAGCTGAAACTGCCGGAACGCGATCTGATGAAACAGCACATTGACGTGATGATTCATCACTTCCTGCTGGCGTCGGAAGGATTCACCGTGCCGGTCGGCGAAGTGTATCAATCCATAGAATCGGCGCGAGGCGAAATCGCCTATTACATTGTCAGTGACGGCGGTGAGCGCCCCTATCGCGTTCGAGTCCGCACGCCTTCTTACGTCAATCTGGCGGCGTTGCCCGCGATGGTTGAAGGCTCACTGATTGCTGATGTGGTCGCCGTCATTGGCAGCATTGACATTGTTCTTGGAGACGTTGACCGTTAAAAACCATGTTTAGCCAAGCAAACGAAACCAAAATAGACGAAATCATCTCCCACTACCCGGTCAAGCGTTCGGCGGTGCTTCCGGCGCTGTACATTGCCCAGGAAGAGCATGGATATGTCACTGACGACGACGTGCGATACATCGCCCAGCGGCTGGATATGCGTGTCAACGAAGTCGAAGAAGTCGTCACCTTTTACACGATGTATTCGCGCAAACCGGTTGGCAAATACAAGCTTCAAGTTTGCCGCACGCTTTCCTGTGCGCTGATGGGAGCGGAAAAAATTGCCGAACACATCGAACACAAACTCGACATAGGCCTGGGAGAAACAAGTCAGGACGGCAAGTTCACCTTGATGGAAGTCGAATGTCTTGGTTATTGCGATCTGGCTCCGTGCCTGCAGGTCAATTTCGATTATCACGAAAAAGTGACGACCGAAGCTGTGGATAAACTGATTGACGGATTGAAGTAAAACCAACCGCGAACTGTTATGACAAAAGTTCTGACCAACAGATTTCACCTCAAAGGCCAGGCTTGTGACATTGATGTTTACAAGCAGACTGGTGGTTATCAGGCGTTGCCGAAAGCGCTCAAGGAATTTCAGCCGGATCAGATTATCGAGGAAGTCAAAAAATCCGCCTTGCGCGGACGCGGCGGCGCGGGCTTTCCGACCGGCATGAAATGGAGCTTCGTTCCGAAGGAATCCAAACGCCCGAAATACGTCGTCTGCAACGCCGATGAATCCGAACCTGGCACAGGCAAAGACCGCGACCTGATGCGTTACGACCCGCACCAGATGATTGAAGGCATGATTATCGCGGGATATGCGCTTGGCTCGAATGTGTCGTACATCTACATTCGCGGCGAATACTGGTACATCAAGGAGATTCTGGAAAAAGCCATTGCACAGGCTTACGCGCAGGGTTATCTGGGCAAGAACATTCTGGGTTCCGGATTCGATCACGATATGTACGTTCATCCCGGAGCAGGCGCCTACATTTGTGGCGAAGAAACTGCGCTGCTGGAATCATTGGAAGGCAAACGCGGACATCCACGTTTGAAACCGCCGTTTCCGGCGGTGGTTGGTTTGTACGGCGGCCCGACTGTGGTCAACAACGTAGAAACGCTGGCCGTCGTCCCACACATCATTTTGAACGGCGGCGAATGGTACAAAGCACTGGGAACGGAAAAAAGCGGTGGGACGAAACTCTTCACAGTCAGCGGGCATGTCAACAATCCCGGCAACTTTGAAGTGCCGATGGGCTATCCGCTCATGTCGCTGATTAACAATGAATGCGGCGGCATTTCCGGTGGGCGCAAACTGAAAGCGGTCATTCCCGGCGGTTCGTCTGTTCCGATTCTGACCGCCGAAGAGTGCGAAAAGGTCAATATGGATTATGAATCCGTCGCGGCGGCTGGTTCGATGCTGGGTTCAGGCGGCGTCATAGTGATGGACGAAACGGCGGATATTTTTGAATCCACGATGAACATCACGCACTTTTACAAACACGAATCGTGCGGATGGTGTACGCCTTGCCGCGAAGGCACACGCTGGCTTTACAAGGTCTTCGAGCGTATGAAGCGCTACGAAGGTCGTTCGGGCGACGTGGAATTGTTGTACGACCTGGCCGACAAGATTCTGGGCAAGAGTTTTTGCGCGCTGGGCGATGCGGCTGCCATGCCCGTGCAATCGGCGATCAAAAAGTTCCGTGAAGATTTCGACCGGCGCATCAAACATAATTTGATCCAGATTGCGAAAGCCGCGGATTAAGTCTGATGCGCGAGCGGGCGAACCCTGAAAAGTAAAGAGGTACTATGCTTTTCAAAATTCCACTGGTTTTGTCGCCTCAACCGGAAGGCGGTTTTACTGTGACATCGCCTTTATTGCCGGAGTTGGTTACCGAAGGCGATTCGGTTGAAGAAGCTTTCGACAATGCTCGTGATGCGCTGGCTGCCGTGGTTGAGGCTTATCAAGATTTAGGACGTTCGCTTCCGGCAAACATCCAGCTTCGAGACACGAACGATTGAGTGGGCTGATTTTGAGAAAGCGTAAGCTCCTCCAAGCATCGGTGTTGAAGTAGCAGCGCAGTTAATGCGTTGCGTTGAAGAATGAATTTCAGACAGCCAGATGGCTGATGTCAATGAAAGCCAATCAGCGAATAGTCAATGTTTCGGCCATAGCAGTAGATGAAAGTTCACTGCCCAAGGTGTGACAGGCGAATTGCCGAATTTGCTAGTGTGGAAAAAGTCGGCGTTCAAATGGCTGTGTGCAGATATTGCAACATTCAGGCTCATGCCAGTTATGAGTACAAGGATGGCAACGATTATTGGGACGTTCATTTTGAACATGCCAGCACAACAGGCGATGGCTCGCTGGGATTCGCAGGTTTTTTGATTTTGATAGTAACGGCCTTCATCGCGCTGTTTTATTTCTTTGCGCAGTAAGGTGGCTGATCGTGGCGATTTCTTGAGAGTTCGCAGCAACTCTACAACCTGATTTATGGAAACAGTAAAAATCACAATCAACGGACAGGAAATGACCGCGCCGAAAGGCGAGTTGTTGATCGAAGCGTGTGAAATGAACGGCGTCTATCTGCCGCGCTTCTGTCATCATCGCGGATTGACGCCTCAGGCTTCGTGCAGAATGTGCGTGGTGCGCGTGGACAATCCGAAAATTCCCAAGTTGCAAACGGCCTGCACCATGCCGGTGACGGATGGAATGGCGGTCACGACGGAATCGCAGGAAGTCGAAGAAACGCGCGCGGCGATGATCGAATTTTTGCTGTCGAACCATCCGGTGGATTGCCCTGTCTGCGACCGCGCGGGCGAGTGCGAATTGCAGGATCAAACTTATGGATTCGGCGAAGACCGCATCCGTTCGCAATTCGACGACAAGGAAAATTACCTGGAACGCCAGATTTCGCCGTTCATTTACAACGATCCGCAACGCTGCGTCACCTGCAAACGCTGCACGCGCGTCTGCGAAGAATGGATGGACGAAAACGCCATCACCACCGTCAATCGTGGCTCGGCGACTTTAATCAGCAGCTTTGGCGGTTGGGTGGAATGTTCGGATTGCGGCAATTGCGTGGATGTCTGCCCTACGGGAACTTTGCTGCACGTGCCTTATAAATACGTCGCGCGACCGTGGGATTTGAAACAAACGCCGACCGTCTGCAATTTCTGTTCGGACGGCTGTTCGATTCTGGCCGGTACGCGCAGCGAAAAATTGATTCGCGCCGTCGCGCGTGACGGTCGCGGACGCACTGCCGGAGGCATCAATCACGACTTTCTGTGCGCGCTTGGCCGATACACAGTGGATTTCGTTCACAGCAAAGAGCGTGTGGATCGTCCGATGATTCGCCGCGGAGAGCATCTGGTTCCGACGACCTGGGATGATGCGCTCAATTTCGTCGCCCAAAAGCTCAGCGAGATCAAAGCTGAAAAAGGCGGGCAGAGCATTGGCGTCATCAGCGCGGCGAGATTGCTGAACGAAGATCAATTCGTTCTGCGCAAATTCGCCGACGAAGCTCTGCAAACTCCGCACGCTGAGCATTATCACGATGACGACGAAGTGGATTTGACCTCGTTCTATCGCTACGGTTCGCCGACCATTGCCACGCAGGAACACATTCAAAATGCCGATACGATTCTGCTGATCGGCTCTGACCCGAACGAAGAAAACCCGCTGACGGCTTTTTCGATTCGATGGGCTGTGCGGCAGAAAGCCGCTCGTTTGCTGGTCGTCAATTCCGTGGCGTCGCGGTTGGAACGGCAGGCCAACATCGCCGTTCGCGTCCGCGAAGGCAGTGAAGCCGCCATCATTCAGGCATTGCTCGACGAAACGAAACTCGCCGACGCCGCCGATGCGATGGGCGCAAATGCCGACGACATCCGGGCCATTCGCAAGGTCGTTCACGAAAGCGGCAAGGTTGTGGTGATCTTTGGCGACGAACTGCGCGGCGCGGCGGTCGAAGCCCTGCCGCTGCTGGAAGAAACGCTTGCTGTGCCGAGCGCCGAAGCCGCTGATGCCGCCAAAAAGGCTTACATTGATTCGCTGCAACGTCAGGTCAGATCGTCCAATTCGACTCAAAAACCTTCGATCAACGAAAACCCGTTCACTTACATCGTCGAACATCCGACTTTGGAAGTCGGCGCTTCGCCCGCGCGCACCGAAACCAAGTTTTCATTTGTGCCGTTGGCGCGTTATTCCAACACGCTGGGTTCGGGAATGATGGGAATGGCGTCAGGTTACAAAGGCGGAATGTCTGCGCAAGCTATGCTCAACGCGGCGGGCGGCGGCATCAAAGCTCTGTTGATTGCCGGTGAAGACGTAGTTTTCAAAGCGAACGGCGACGCCAGCCTGATCAAATCCCAACTCGGCAAACTTGATTTTCTGGTTGTGCAGGAAATGTTCCTGACCGAAACGGCGCAACTTGCCGATGTCGTGTTGCCGGTCACCAGCTTTGCCGAATCACAAGGCACGCAGGTCAACAACGGTTCGCAAATTCAGTTTGTGCGCCGGACTATTCCGCCGGTTGGACAGGCGCGTCCAGATTGGATGGTGGTCAACCAACTGGCCAGATTGATGGGCGTGGATTTCGGTTATCAGGGACAGCTTAAGAACGTGTTCAAGGAAATTACCGAAAAGCTGCCTGAATTCGCCGGATTGTCGCACAACCAACTGGCCAACGAAGGCGCGACGCCGATCAAATATGCTGCGGCGGATTTGAGCAAAATCAATCGCGCCGATCTGGCCGACCGGTTGGCCGGACAGGTGGCGAAGATCAATCGTTCGTTGGCAGTGGATCAATCGCCGTTGACTGCAAAAGCCGGTTCGCGGCTGCATCAACGGTACGTGCAGATTACTCGTCGTTCCGAAATGCTGACGCCTTCGCTGCCGCAAGTGGCTGAAGGCGAAACTGCAAAAGTTTTGATGTTCCCTGCATAAGCGATTCGTCGCCGAACAAAGTTTGCCCTGAGTGGGCGGAACCTCCTACGAAATCAAATGTCATCGCTGATTAACTCAATTGATTTTCCCTTTGTGCTTGGGGCGCTGATCAAGGTCGTGATCTTCTGGATCACGATCATGATTATTTGCGCTTATGCGGTGTACGCCGAACGCCGAGTGCTGGCCGTCATTCAAAACCGTCTGGGGCCTAACCGCGTCGGCTGGCAGGGATTGCTGCAACCGTTTGCCGATCTGATCAAATTCATCTTCAAGGAAGACATCATTCCGATGTCGGTCAATCGCGCGTTGTACGTCATGGCTCCGATCATTTCGCTGATACCGGCAATGATGGTGTTGATCGTATATCCATTCGGGCCTAGCGATCTGCCGTTGCCGGGCGGGGAAATTCTGAGTCAGTTGGTCAACGACCTTTCCACCAAACTCGGATTGGGATGGAACGTAGACCTGCGGACGATCAATTTGTATGTCACCAGCTTCAATGTCGGCATTCTGTATGTCTTTGCCATGACGGGCCTTGGGGTTTACGGAATCTTCATCGCCGGTTGGGCGTCGAATTCCAAATACAGTTTGCTGGGCGGACTGCGTTCATCGGCGCAAATGGTCAGTTATGAACTCGGATTGTCGCTTTCTGTCGTGGCCGTGCTGTTGATGGCAGGGACGCTGGATCTGGTAAAAATCGTCGAACAGCAATCAGGCTGGTACGGCATGCGCTGGAATATCTTCGGCGGAACGTCAGCCGGAGAAGGGCTGAGCAGTCTGGCGATGGCCATTCCGGCGATTTTCGCGTTCTTCATTTATCTGGTCAGCGCGATTGCCGAAACCAATCGTATTCCGTTCGATCTGCCCGAAGCCGAAACGGAACTCGTCGCCGGGTTCCATACCGAATACAGCGCATTGAAATTCGCGCTCTTTTTCATCGCCGAATACGTCAACATGACGACGGTTTCGGTGCTCGCGGCCTCGTTGTTTCTGGGCGGATGGAACGGTCCGTTCATCAATGTCTTTCCGTGGTTGGGGCCGATTTACTTTCTGGCCAAAGTCTTTTTCTTCCTGTTTCTGTACATCTGGTTGCGCGGAACGCTGCCCCGCTTGCGTTACGACCAGTTGATGAGTTTCGGCTGGAAGTTTTTGCTGCCTGCGGCGCTGTTGAACATCGCGCTGGCCGCGATCATCGCAGTGCTGGTTTACTAAATCCGATTCCGATATGGAACAATTCGCTCAAATCCAAGTTTCGCATCTTTTCTTTCTGGCGTTTGCTTCGCTGGCCGTGGTTGCCGCGTTCAACGTCATTTTGCAGCGCAATCCGATTTACAGCGCCATCGGGCTGATCGTAGTGATGTGTTGTCTGGCCGGACTCTTTTTGACTCTGGCTGCGGAATTCATCGCCGCGATTCAGATCATCGTCTATGCCGGAGCGATCATGGTGTTGTTCGTCTTCGTGATTATGTTGCTCAACGTGCGCGAAGAAGACGCCAAAGCCGACCGGCAGAAATACCTGAAGTTTCTGGCCGTGCCACTCTTTCTGGCCATGATCGCCGAAGTGATGGCCGTGCTGAAAACCGTCGGCAATCCGACTGCTTCTGAAACCGTTCCGGGCACGGTCGAATCCGTCGCTGAAGGAATGTTCACCAATTATGTGCTGCCGTTTGAAGCCACGTCCGTGCTGATTCTGATGGCGATTGTCGGTTCGATGATGCTGGCACGCCGCGAGAGCAAGGAAGAAACCGACGACATAGAAGCCGCATTGACCGCCGCCAATCAGCCGACGGAAATCGTCGAAGAAAGTTCCGAAGAGGAGGTTCACGCCTGAAATGGTTCCGCTTTCCTGGTATCTGGCGCTGAGCGCCGTGTTGTTCACCATCGGCGTCGCCGGCGTGCTGATTCAACGCAACGCCATCGTGCTGTTCATGTGCATTGAGTTGATGCTGAATTCCGTCAATCTGACGCTGGTTGCGTTCTCGCGTTTTCTGGGCGATGTGACCGGACAATTGTTCGTCTTCATCGTCATGGTCGTTGCCGCCGCCGAAGCCGCGGTTGGATTGGCCATCATCATTGCGCTGTTCAGAACGCGCGAAACGCTCAATGTGGACGAAGCAGATTTACTCAAGCTGTAAGCAGGTTTGAGGTTTCAGGTTATAGGTTGCAGGTCGTTTATCGGAAGCGATCTTTGAACCTGATACCTGACACCAATCACCTGACACCTAACACCTATGCTTAAATGGATCACCCTTGCGCCACTGATTGGCGCGATCATCAACGGATTGTTCGGCAAACGGCTCGGCGAAAAAGTCGTAGGCGCGATTGCCTGCGGCTCGGTTGCCGTGTCTGCCGTGCTGGCGTTCTTGTCGTTCAATCAACTGATACACGTTCCTAAAGATGCCAACGGAGTTCGCCGTGTTACTGAACATTTCTTCACCTGGATTTCGGTCGGCAATTTCCAGGCGGATTTCGCCTATCTGCTCGATCCGCTGTCCGGCATCTACATCCTGTTCATCACCGGCGTAGGCTTGCTGATTCACATTTACGCGGTCGGTTACATGCACGGCGATCCGGGTTTTTACAGGTTCTTCGCCTATCTGAACCTGTTTATGTTCATGATGCTGACGCTGGTGCTTGGCGATAATCTGCTGCTGCTCTTCGTCGGTTGGGAAGGCGTCGGATTGTGTTCGTACCTGTTGATAGGCTTTTTCACCAAATGGGACGTGGCGGGCGATGCGTCGAAAAAAGCCTTCATCGTCAACCGCATCGGCGATTTCGGCTTTATGATCGCCACGTTTCTGGTTTTCACCACCTTCGGCACTATCAGTTTTGTCACCAAGAACATTGGCGGACAGGAAGTAGCAAGTTTTCTGACTCAAGCGTCAGCGCCGACAATTGTCGCTGGCGGAGTGATGACGGCAATCGCCTTGTTGCTGTTTGTCGGGGCGACCGGTAAATCTGCTCAGATTCCATTGTTCGTCTGGTTGCCGGATGCGATGGCTGGTCCAACGCCTGTTTCGGCGTTGATCCACGCGGCGACGATGGTCACGGCTGGCGTGTACCTGACTGCGCGTTGCAGCGCAGTAGTCGTGAAATCGCCGACCGCAATGCTTGTCATCGCCGTTATTGGAGCAGCGACGGCAATTTTCGCCGCGACGATTGGTCTGGCGCAGAACGACATCAAAAAAGTGCTGGCGTATTCTACGGTTTCGCAGCTTGGTTATATGTTCCTGGCTTGCGGAGTGGGCGCGTTTGCTGCCGGAATTTTCCACGTCATGACGCACGCTTTCTTCAAGGCGCTGCTCTTCCTCGGCGCAGGGTCGGTCATTCACGGCGCTCACGATGAACAGGACATGCGCAAGATGGGCGGCTTTAGGAAATACATGCCGTTCACTTTCGGAACAATGTTGGTGGGGTGGTTGGCTATCTCAGGTTTTCCGCTGCTGTCAGGCTTTTTCAGCAAGGACGAAATTTTGTGGAAGACCTGGTCAACCGAAGCTTTGCCGCATGTCGCTGGCTTTCCGCTGAGCAAAATCTTGTGGGGCGTAGCCGCGCTGACCGCGTTGCTGACGGCGATTTATATGACCCGCATGATGGTCATGACTTTCTGGGGTGAAGAGCGATTCGGCAAATCGCACGGTGATGATCACGGCCACACTTCGCACGGACAGGACGATCACGGCCATAGTGGACACGGTCACGGCAAACCGCACGAATCCGGTTGGCTGATGGTTGCGCCGCTGGTGATTCTGGCCGTGCTTTCGGCTGTCGGCGGATTTGTCGGTGTGCCTGCCGCAATGGGCGGATCGAATCATTTTGAACATTTCCTGGAACCGGTCATTGCTCACGCGCAACCACACGGAGCCGCCGCCGCTCACGGAGTCGCTGCTGCTGAACAAGCCGCTGTTCCTGCCGCCAAAGCCGAAGAACATCACGACACTTCCACCGAACTTGCTCTGGCAGGATTTTCGATTCTGCTCGGACTGATTGGCATTGCAGTTGGTTTTGCCGTATTTGGCAAAAATCCGCTCAAGAAGATGCCGAAGATTCTGGAAGACAAATACAAGGTGGATGAGCTGTACGACGAAGTCATTGTCACTCCGATTGAAACACTATCCCGCGAAGGCCTTTGGAAAGTCGTTGACGTGAAAATCATTGATGGCGCGGTCAATGGCGCGGCGAAGCTGTTCGGTGGTTTGTCCGGCATCTTGCGTCACACGCAAACGGGTTTTGCGCGAAATTACGCCGCAGTGATTTTGGTTGGAGCAATCGTCGTCATCGGCTACTTCGGATACATCGCTTTGCGTTAGTTCGTAGCTGCTGCCTTCAGGCGGCTGGCTTCGCAAGCAAGACATTCCGGCTGAAGCCGGTGCTACGAACAGACTGACAAGATTATGAACCTCATTACGATCACAACTTTTCTGCCGCTGATAGGAGGAGTTTTGCTGCTGCTCCTTTCCTTGCGCGGTTCTGGCGATCAAAAAGCCGCGAACAATCTTTACCGGTACGCGACATTGGCCATCACGCTGGTCACGTTTCTGGTTTCGCTGGTGATTCTGGCGCGCTACGACAGTTCCAACGCGGCGGCGCAGCTTGTTGAGAAAACTGCCTGGATCGGTTCGCTGGGAGTTTATTACCACATAGGCATTGACGGGCTGAGCGTCTGGCTGGTGATTCTGACCACCTTCCTGATGCCGATTGCGGTTTTGGCAAGCTGGAACATCACCAAGCGCGTCCGCGAATACATGCTGTTTATGCTGATTCTGGAAACTGGAATGATCGGCGTGTTCGTTTCGCTGGATATGTTCCTGTTCTACCTGTTCTTCGAAATCACTCTGATTCCGATGTACTTCCTGATCGGCGTCTGGGGAGGGGAACGGCGTATTTACGCAGCGATCAAGTTTTTCGTTTACACCGTGGTCGGCAGCTTGTTGATGCTGGTCGCCATCATCGCCATTTACTTTTACAACGGCGGCACGACCTTTGACATGGTCGAAATCACCAACAATCTGCAAACCGGTAAAACCGTCATTCCCGGCAACGTTCAAACTTGGCTGTGGCTGGCGTTCGCGCTGGCGTTTTGCATCAAGGTTCCGTTGTTTCCGTTTCACACCTGGTTGCCGGATGCCCACGTCGAAGCGCCGACTGCCGGTTCGATCATTCTGGCCGGCGTGCTGCTGAAAATGGGAACGTATGGATTGATGCGCTTCAACCTGCCGTTTTTCCCGTCTGTCTCGCAGAAAGCGGCTCCCTGGATGATGGGCCTGGCGGTGATTGGCATCATTTACGGCGCGCTGGTGGCAATGGTGCAACCGGATATGAAAAAGCTGGTCGCCTATTCATCGGTCAGCCACCTGGGATTTGTCGTGCTGGGAATTTTTGCCTTCACCGATCAGGGCATGCAGGGAGCGTTGTATCAAATGCTGGCGCATGGAATTTCGACCGGCGCGCTCTTCCTTGGCGTAGGCATCGTGTACGACCGTCGCCATACTCGGCAGATTGCAGACTTCGGCGGAATTTCGACGCCGATGCCACAGTATTCGACGCTGTTTCTGATCGTAGCGCTTTCCAGCCTGGGTTTGCCGCTGCTGAACGGATTCATCGGCGAATTCCTGATCCTGATCGGCACGTTCGCTTCGCCGGTTCCGCACGCCAGGATGTTTGCCGTGCTGGCTGCGCTGGGCGTGATTCTGTCGGCGGTGTATTTGCTGTGGATGATTCAGCGAGTGTTCTTCGGAGAAATCACGAAGAAGGAAAACGAAGAACTGAAAGACATGAATGGCCGCGAAGTGCTGGCGATGGTTCCGCTGGTTGTGTTGGCGATTGTCATGGGCGTCAAACCTATGACCTTCCTGCGCGGCAGCGAAAAAACAGTCACCCTGGTTAAAGAATATGTGATAGGCAAACCTGCCAAGGTCGCCGAAAACCATCAAGAGCGGTAAAGGCAGAAAACCTGTAAAACAATGCAACTCACTTCTCTCAATTTGAATTACGCAGCAATCGCGCCGGAATCCATTGTGTCAGTGGCGGCGGTGGTGATTATGCTGGTGGACGCTTTTTCCAAAAAAGGCGCTCGCAAAATCAACGCCGGAATTACGCTGGTTGGTCTGGCGCTGGCTTTGATTGCGGTCATTGGACTGAACTCGGTGGGACGCGGTAGCTACTTTTCCGGGATGATCGTCGTTGACCCGATTCGCGTGTTTTTCTCGGTGACGATTCTGATCGTTTCCATTGCCGTGACCTTGTTGGCCAGCCAGTTTTTGCGCGACGAAGCATTGCCGCCCGGCGAATTCTTTGCGCTGATTTTGTTCGCGACGGCTGGCATGTTGCTGCTGGCTGGAGCAGGCGATCTGGTAACGATCTTTCTGGGATTGGAAATCGCTTCGATTACGACTTACGTCATGGCTGGGTATCGCCGCTATGATGCGCGCGCCAGCGAATCTTCGTTGAAGTATTTTCTGCTCGGTTCGTTCGCCACGGCGTTTTTACTGTACGGTATGTCGCTGGTTTATGGAGCGACGACGACGACCAACCTCATCGCCATCAATCAGGCGATTGCAGAAGGCAAAGTCCAGTTTCCCGCGTTGCTGATGATCGGAGCGGCGTTGATGCTGGTCGGTTTCGGCTTCAAAATCGCCAGCGCGCCGTTTCATTTGTGGACGCCTGACGTGTACGAAGGCGCTCCAACCATTGTCACCGGCTTTATGGGAACGGCTCCGAAGGTTGCCGTGTTCGCGGCATTCCTGCACACCTTTGCCGAAGGCTTTAACGCCGGAGGCGATCTGGGTTCACAGCTTCATCACGTTTGGGTGACTGCGGTTGCGATCATTGCCGCGCTGACGATGACAATCGGCAACATCGTTGCGCTTTCGCAAAAGAACATCAAACGAATGCTGGCGTATTCGTCCATAGCTCACGCCGGGTATGCGCTGGTTGGCTTCGTTACCAGCGAAGCCGCGCCGGTCGGATTTTACCTGCTGGTATATTCGATCATGAGCGTCGGCGCGTTTGCAGTGATTCAGTTGCTGGCGCGCGCTGGTGACCAGAAAGTCGAAACCGCAGATTACGCCGGAATCGGTTTTCAGACTCCTGGGCTCAGCTTTGCGCTGGCCATCTTCCTGTTCAGTTTGGCAGGCATTCCGCCAACCGCCGGATTCATGAGCAAGTTTTTTATCTTCAAATCGGCTTGGGATGGCGCGCCGAACTTGCGCTGGCTGGTGGTTGTGGCAGTCATCAACAGCATCATTTCGGTGTATTACTACCTGTATCCGATTGTGGTGATGTTCTTCCGTCCGCTGGCTCCGGGCTTCGTCAAACCGAAAGTCAGTGCGATGACGGCAGCGGCTTTGATTCTGGCTTTGGTTGGAACGCTGTATCTGGGAATTCTGCCGAACCGCGTGATGAGCGCGATGGGACGTTCCGGCGGTTCAAATACGGCACTGGTTCAACCGGTAGAAAAGTAACGATCCAATCAAATCGAAAACAAAAGAGCGCGGCGAGGTTAAACCTTGTCGCGCTCTTGCTTTTTCATCAACGCACCCGGATCGGATTGGAGTAAATCCACGGACGCTGTTCGCCGTCCAGCGTCAACCAGATTTCCGCGCGATAAACTCCGGCTTCATTCACTGCGAAATCCAGCTTGTCGGCATTGGCTTCCTGAACAACCTGGCCATTGCGGAAAAGTTTGATCGTTCCCGCGACGGGCGCAGCCAGACGCAACTTCAATCCTTTTTCCAGTTTCACTTCATCGCCCATCACGCCAATGCGTTTGCCGTTTCGTTCGGCGATGAAAGCAAAGCCCGTTGCATCGCAGAGCCAATCGTGAGCGACGTAGGCGTGACCTTGCCGCAGAGCCTGCCGCACCGAAACTTCGTTCAACTCTTTCAGCAGAATGTGCGTCGCCACGAACGTCATGCTGCGTTCGTAAGGATCGAAATCCAGCTTGGCAATCACGTCTCCAACTTTGCGGCCTTTCAGCATTTCGGCGATTCGCGGAGCCTGCTTGGTGGTGATTTTGCGCGGCGGGTCAGGGAAGGCAATGACTTCGATGGCGTCTTCACCAGCGGCTTTCACCGTGAACAGTTGGTTGTGATGGCAATCGTTGGCGGCGATGCCGGTCAGCCTGTGCGATGCCAAATCCCGATCCCACTTGGCGATAATCGTCGGCAAGTAATCCTGCAAGGCGCCGAAGACTTCAGCAGGGAATTCAGCCAAACCATTTTCCAACTGCTTCAACCGGTCGGGATTGGTGAACGCGCCCTGCAGCCAGCGGACAAACTCGGCTTCGTCCAGCAAGTCGGAGTGAATGTTGTAAATCTCCAAGCCGTCCAACTGGCTCGTGTCCCAATCGCCTTTTTCTTCGACGTGAGAAAGAAAGATGTCGCCGCGATCCTGCCCCACAGGTTCTTTGACCAGCCGGATGTATTCTTCGCGCGATTTGAAGCTCTTGTTGATGTGCGCGGCGATGATCGAACGTTGCGGGTACACCAGAAAACCTTCGCTTTCAGCTCCGTGGATGAACAACACGCCTTCGCGCAAGCCACGCCAACTGTCGGCGATGAAATCTTTCGGAGGCCGCACGTGATCGGTCAGCATGACGATCTTCACGCCAACGCGCCTGGCCGCCAACAGCAGTTCTGGCCGAGTCCCGCCTGTATGCGAGGAATCTTCGGCGTGCGCGTGCAGGATGGCTTTGTAATCGCCGAAGCCGGTTTGCAGCTTCACTGTTCGCCGCGTTTTCTGAATTTTCAGCTTATCCGCATTCACCGCGCGCAGTCGCTCCGGCTTCATGCGTTCGATGGTGGAATACTTACGCCCCACGCTCAATGTGGCTGGGGCAGGCTGAATAACTGACGCCGAAAACTTTTGACTGAATGCCAAACTGATAACGAACGTGAGCAGGAAAAACATAAGCAAGTGTTTGCGGGCAACAGACAGGAAGCTATTCATTTGATTCTCACTTTGTCCAATCCTCAAGCGAGAGGTTGGGCACTCGCTGAAAGTCCACGATGTTTTGTGTCACCAGAATGCCGCTAACTGAAAGAGTGATGTCAGCAATGGCCAGATCGTTATCCCCTTCAAAAATGCTGACCGCTTCCAACCAGTCTTGCGCGGTCGAAACGATTACAGGATATTCCATCGCTTATTCCTCCTTGTTTAAGGCCGCCGCATTATAGCCGGAAAGCTTCATCTGACCTCGCTGATCATCACCACGTCGCTATTGATCGTGCCGCGTGCAATGAGGAATTGTTTGCCGTCGCGCGAGAGATCGAACTGCCAGATTTGCTCGCTGGTGAAAAAGGCGGCGTCATTATCAATCTGCAGAAAATCGGGCAAGCCCAAAACCGAGAAGGCTTCGAGCAAATGAGCGCAAGCCGATGCGCCAGGCGCGTGCGTCCGCAGATTGATGGTGTTAAAGACAAAGACTTTCTTGCCGCCTGTCAGATAACGCGCGATCCAGTCGCAGGAAAGAATCGCCAGATCATCCGTCGCTTGAAACGTCGGATAGTAAGCCGACTCCTCGCAGGGCTGACAAGCTCCGGTATATTCGGCTTGCTTTAGCCAGCGTTTGATGCTGGCCAGCGAAGGTGGCGACTTGACCAATTTCTTGCGCTTGATTTCGTTTTGAATCTGACGCTGTCCGATCAACCCAACGTCGCTTTTTTCCAAACGGTCTCGAATTTCCAGCACAAGCTCGACCAAATTTTCGGAATGCTGCTGCGGGGAATTGTTCGGAGCTTTGGATAAACTGTCTAGCGCTTTCCACTCGTCACGTTGAAACCGCTCTCTCCACTTGAAGAGCCACGAACGCGAACGCGGAATGCGCCGGAGAATTTGAGCGACCGATTTTCCTTGTTCAAAGAGCTTGAAAGCCAGACAACGATATTCAATTTCCTGGGGATTTTTTTCGTTCATCCGAACAGGCTAAAGTTCGAATGAACTGAACCAATACCCAGTATTTACAAGGCTTTCGCCACCAGTGCACCAAGCGTTTGGCGTTTTAGGTCAGTTGAATCTGAAGCTGGCGATGTTGCAGCGTCCGGTTCATCTGGCGAACCAGCAAGCCGACAATGGCCAGCAGATCGTCGTCGCTGAGCGGTTTGAAGACGATGATCCTCTTCCCTGACACTCAATCCTGTGGCTTTACTTTTCTTTGATAACGGAACGATAGGGGTCAATCAGCAACCACATCGGCACGCCTAAAATGAAGACTGCGGTCATGATGTAAAAAGGCAGCGACCAGGAACCGAACGTTTTGACGGCGTAACCGAACACCAAAGGCGCAACCGTTCCGCCCAGATTGCCTACGGAATTCATAAAGCCCGTGACGATACCGGCATATTGGCGACCGACATCCAGACAAACCGACCACGCCGCGCTGATGGTCATGGTTTGCAACCCCAAGGCCAGCGCCAGTAACAATGCCGCGACCAGATTGCTTTTGACTTGAGCGACGGCAATCAACACGATGGCGCTGCTGGTGAAACCGATGGCTCCGACTCCACAGCGAGCCAATTTCAGATTGCCTGTGCGGGCGATACGATCGGTAAGCCAGCCTCCAAAGGCGAATGCCACTGCGCTGACCAGCCAGGGAAGGGCGGAAAACCATTTGGTCGAATTGATCGAAAAACCACGCGCTTTCAGCAGATAGGTTGGCAACCAGGTGATGTAAAAATAAAGCCCGTAAGCGTAAGCGAAATACATCAACCCGATGAAAATCATATTTGAATTGCGGAAGATCGTCTGCCAGGGAATCGGCTGAGAATGATCGGTGGGTTCGCCGGATTCTGCACGGATCAATTTCAATTCGGCGGCATTGATTGCCGGATGCTGTTCCGGCTGATCGCGATACCAGCGATTCCAAGCCAGACACCACAATACGCCGATCAGGCCAAATTCGAGGAAGGTCCATCGCCAGTGCTGCCATTCCAGCAAGGTCAGCACAATCGGCGCAGTCATCGCCGAACCGATGGCCAAGCCAATGAAAGACGCGCTCAATGCTCGGCCTTGTTCCGACGGAGGAAACCAGCGCGAAACTGCTTTGGCGATGTTCGGAAAGGCTCCGGCCTCGCCTGCGCCAAATAAGAATCGAATCGTCAGCAAGGAGTAATAACCGACGGCGGCTCCGGTCAGAGCGGTAAAGGCCGACCACCAAGTCACGACGCGCGTCAATGCCAATCGCGCTCCAAACCGGTCGCCAAGCCATCCACCTGGTATTTCAAACGCGGCGTATGCCAGGGTGAAGGCGCTGAACACCATGCCTTGCTGCATCTCCGAAAGAGAGAACTCCGCAGCCATTGTCGGCATTGCTGCGGAAATGCACAGACGGTCAAGGTATGTGATGACTGCCAAAAAGAAAATCAGCCATAACACTGTGTAGCGCGCGTGAGAGGGGGTGGAGTTTTCGGGAGAATTCATGGGCGCGTACTTTAAGGAAAAAGACGCGATATGGCTATGGCTGGAAGACAAAACCCGGTGAATGCCATGAAGCGCTCACCGGGTTGTTCGGGATAGATTGAATGCAGGGTTAATAAAGCGTGAAATTGAATTCCAACTGGCCGCGAACGCTGACCGGTTGACCATTTTTCATCGCCGGTTGAAAGCGAATCTTCTTAGCAGCTTCGATGGCGCTTTCGGTCAATCCATCAGGAAGTCCGCGAACGACTCTGATGTCGGTAATGCGTCCATCAAACGTATACGTCAACGCAACCAGCACCGAGCCTTGAATCTTGTTCGCGCGGGCTTCTTCGGTGTACTTGGCGCGTTCCTTGTAGAGAATCGTCGGGCGCAAACTGGCTGACATCGGTTCGACGCTTCGTCCGCCGCCGAGACTCATGTCGCCGCCACCGGTGTTGCCGCCTCGTCCGGGGCCAAGCCCGCCTCCTTGTCCACTTCCTAATCCGGTGCCTGAGCTATTTCCCATACCACCGCCGGAACCCGGTCCACTGGAAGGTGGAGCAGGAGGAGCATTGGGATCGCCGATGGGACCTTTCATCGGAGGCATGATCTTCGGATCACCATAAATGGTCGAAGCCACTACCAACGAGGGATTCTTGATCTTCGGCGGTTCGGGATCGGGCGGAATGATTTGCGGTGTCAAAGCCATCTGAGGCGGTCTGCCCTGACTGGCCGGAGTCGGATCGTTTTTACCGCCGCCGCCGCCGCCAGCCGCCTGTTTCGGTTGAGGTTTGCTGCCGCCCAGGATTTTCTCTTTGGCTTTTGCCGATTCGGCGACTTTGACATCAATCTTTTGAGCCAGATCCACCATTGCCACATCAACTAACTCCTGCGGCAATTCCTGCACCTGCACGCATCGAGAAGGGAAAATCCGGCAATAAAAATCATAGTTCGAGAACAGAACCGTGATGATCAAAATGGCGACAATCGGCGACCAGTTGAAAATTTCCAGCGCGACTTTTGGCGCAGCCAGACTGTTTTTGGCGCGATTGACCAGTTTGTAGAGCAGAAAACCGCGCGCGGCATAACAGGCCATCAGATAGGTGGCAAAGCCGATGAAAAATGTGTTGATCAAAAATCCGTTGGGTTTTTTGATCGAAGTCACAATCTGGGCGATGAAATAAATCGTGACGTATCCAACCAGCGCCAGTTCGGAACCGGCCAGCAAGGCATTGCGGCGATACCGATTGCTGCCTTCGCCTCGAACGAATTCCGACAGGAATTGTTTTGGATTCTGTTTGAATTCTGCCGCCGCCATGCCGACTTCGCGCTTTACGCTGGTGAACAGAGATTCTTCTTTCAGCAGAAACGGGCTTTCTGAGCCGGGCTTGTAATCGCCTTTTTTGAAAATCTCACCGATGTTTTTCAGGTTGGCAATCAAGTTTTCGATCATTCCGGCTTGTTGCGGAATCATCAAACTGAAGCCTTCATCCTGAGTTGCTGCTGCCTGCTTGCCGGAAACTGCCGGAGCAGAAGACGGTTTGGCGGTATTGCCTGCGGAAACATTGTTGACCGGGGTCGAAGATGGTGCAGGTTGAGAAACTCTGGCCGCCGGTTGAACCGGTTGCGGTTGTTGTTTGACCTGTTGAGGCGGGGTTGGGGGCGCTACTTTGACAGATTCTGTCACTTCAGGCTGCACAGCATGGATTTGCTCGGTTTGCCGAAACGGCATTCCACCGTTCTTTTCAGCCGGTTGAGATTCTCTCGAAGCAGGTGTGTGCGGAACAGCAGGAGCCTGATTGATTGACGGCGTCAACGGAACCACTTCGGCGCTTTCGATTTCCCGCGCGGGCGGAGCCGATGCAAGCGGCGCAGTTCGCCGGATGTATTCTTCGGTTGTAATCAGGATTTCAGTATCGTTTGGACAATACTGAAAGCCGTTTGGATACTGTTGCTGACATTTCGGACAAGTTTTCATTTGCAGCCTCACCTCTTCTCTGAATAGTAATCTTCAGTTTCTTCAAAATCAAGATAGCCCTCGGACAGGTTAAGAACGCCGAAAGCGCTATTACTTGCGCTCGTAAGCGGAAAATCTTCAATGTTTTGTGAACTTCCAGGGGGAGGGAGTTGACTCATCAAACGAACAGTGAGGGAAGATGGTTCAAGTAAAACATAGCCACGGATTTCGGCCAATCTCTGTCAAAAATCTGTCAGGCGTTCAACAGTTTATTGATTTCGTTCAGCGATTGCGAGGCCAGATTCTGGTTTGAATCTTCGCCATGAACCGCGTTGACGGCGACTGAAAACCAGAACTGCAAGTTGCGCGCTGTCTCGTCAATCGGGTTTAGCCGAACGTTGAGTTGCAACGCGCTCAGATCGAACGGCACGCCCAGCTTTGCGCCGTCCAGAGCTGACAGTTTGAAATAAATCACACCGGCATAGCCGCGCGAACCAGTCGCGTCGGTTGCGGGCAAATTGCTCGAATGAACCGCGCCAAGCATGGAATCCGTCGCTCCTGCCGGCGCAGGCGGAGCCGATTGAATGCCGCCTTGCGTCGAAAGCAAGGTCGCTTTTACGGCAGCGACTTTTTTTACCCCGGCGGCGGATTTCACCGAAAAACCACCTGTCAATTCGATCCTGCCATTGGTCAGCGCGGCGACTGAAGGCGAATATGCGAATTTGAGCTTTGTGCGACCCACTTCGATTTCGCCGGAAAACTCTCGCCCGATAAGCAAACTGTGAACGGAGTGCAATTTTCGCTTTTGAGTTTGAGTGAACATTGTCGAATCTCCTTCACAGATTGTTGCGCTTCATTTCTTCGGTCAGGTATTCGCAAGCGCGAATAGTCAGAGCCAGAATCGTCAGCGTAGGGTTTTGATTGGCCGAACCGACAAAGGCGGCTCCATCGGTGACAAAGACGTTTTTGGCGTCCCAGACCTGATTGAATTTGTTGAGCACGGATTTTGTCGGATCGTCGCCCATACGCGCCGTGCCGAGTTCGTGAATGATTCGACCGGGCACCGTCAGGTTTTCGCTGACCGTGATTTGTTCGGCTCCGGCCTGTTTCAGAATTTCAGCGGCGCTGGCGGATGCGTCCCTGCCCATTTCGCGTTCGTTGTCGGAATGTTGAATGTGAATTTTCAACACTGGAATTCCCCAGGCGTCAACGACTCCGTCAGGATCAATTTCGACGAAGTTTTCAAACCTCGACAACATCGCCGCCCGCGTAGTCAAACCGACCGGAGCCGTCCACCAGCGTCGAGTCTGTTTTTTGAACTCGCTGCCGAACCCTTCGATTCGCCTGGCAACGCCCGGAAACGCGCCAATCGCCGAACCGCCTTCAAAACCATATCCGCGCAAGAATTTCGGATGTTTGGTTTTCGTGTCCAGATTGCGAAATCGCGGAACGAAGATGCCTGAAGATTTGCCGTCTTCGTTGACCGGTTCGCGTCCGGCCAGCATGGGCATCACGCCGCTTGCGCCGGTTCCGCCAAAATGGTCAACCAGATAATGTCCCAGCACGCCCGACGAATTCCCAAGTCCGTTCGGATGTTGCCGCGATTTGGAATTCAGCAGCAACCGTGTTGATTCCAATGTCGAACCGGCGACGATGATGACTTTTCCACTGAACTCCAGTTCCTGATGCGTCAGCCGGTCAACAACGGCGACGCCTTTGGCTTTGCCGGTATTGGTGTCAATGGTTATGTGGCGAACTATGGAATTCGTTCGCAAGGTCAATCGTTTGGTTTCGTTCGCCGCCGGGAGCGTAGAAGAAATCGAATTGAACATGGCTCCGACCGAACAGCCGTTGCCGCAACTTCCGCAATAATGACATTGCGCACGACCATATTTGCGATGCTGAGGTTTGACCGCCGTCAGCATCGCCAATCGAGGTTGAATCAATTTCCAGCCGAGCTTTTCCGTAGCAGTTTTCAGTTTCTGCTCGCCGCAGGTTAGTGGTATGGGCGGCAAAAACTTGCCGTCGGGTTGCCACCACAAACCGTCCTTATTGCCCGCCACGCCGACCCATTCTTCCGCTTTGTCGTAATACGGTTCAATTTCCTTGTAGCTGATGGGCCAATCCATATCGAAGCCGTCGTGACTGGCGGCTTTGAAGTCCAGATCGGACAAACGCCACGACAGTCGTCCCCAGTGCAGAGTCTTGCCGCCCAGAATTCGCGCGCGCACCCACAGAAACGGTTTGCCGGGATCGGTCGTAAAAGGATGTTCTGTGTCCTTGATGTAAAAGTGGCGGCTGAATTCTCCGGCGGTGTCCTGTTGCCATTGTTCGTTCTGCTTCCAACCGGTTGGCCCAAAGCCTCGATACATTGATTCGTAGCCGAATTTGTTCATCGTAAATTCGCGCTTCGGATCAATCGGCGGCCCGGCTTCGAGCAAGAGTACTTCGAAGCCGCGTTCGGTCAGTTCCTTGGCGGCCATTCCGCCCGATGCGCCAGAGCCAATGATGATTGCGTCATAGATTTTTCTGCCGGATGCCTGCCTGGTTTGCACGCTGCCTCCACGAAGTTTTGGAACGATGTTTGGTTCGGTGAAAAAAGGGGAAAACTGCTTGCGGATAACGCGGCGAACCGTAGCACAGCCACGCGAGTCTTGGGAAGTCACGGTTTGTTAGACTTCCCAGGACTTCACGCGGGCTATTTGATGTTCACCCTCATCGTGTTCGCCGGTTTGCCATCAACGGTCAAAACCAAATCCACTTCGCTGCGTCCGATCAGTGTCCGAGGCAACAACAGGTTCAATTGATCCAGCCCGACAAAATCGCCTTGCGCGCCAGTGAATTGCACGCTAACCGGAGTTCCGCCAATGGTCGCCGTCACGTTTGTCAGAGAACTGCGAAACCGAAATCCGCTGCCGAAGAGCACAAGAAAGACCTGATCGGTTGCCGCGCCCAGATCAATCGGCACAGGGACGAATTTGCCTTGCCCGGTGTCGAAACGACTGATTGGCTCGTTGATTTGCGCTCCGGCGGCAGTCACGCGCAAAGCGAATCCGGCGGGAACTTCGCGCCCGTTTGAATTGGCGGCGAACAATGCAGGCGCTACGTTGCCGACCTCGACCGTGCCTGATGAAATGGTTCCGTCATCAGCGGTGATGCTGATTGTCGCTGTTCCCGGAGCCGTTCCCGGCGGAATCAAAAAATTGACCTGCGTCGAAGCCACGAAAAACAGAGGCGAAAATCTTTCGGCTCCAAGTGCGTCTCTGACAATGACGCGAGTTCCGGCCAATGTCGTAGGCAGTGGAACGACACTGGCAACTTCGGTTCGGATTGCCATGCCGGTTCCGAACGCTGCGACTATGGATTCCGAGGCAATGGCCGTTGCGCTGAAACTGGCGGCGGAAACGGTCGCCAGCGAACGCGAAGTCGTCAAACGATAAACTCCGCGTCCGTGTGTGGCGGCAAACAGCGAATTGGTCGCTGCATGGTATCGCACCATAAACGTGGCAACGCGCGGCATACCGTTGCCCAACCGTTCCCATGTCGTGCCGCCATTCGTTGTTTGAAACACTCCAAGATCAGTGCCGATATAAATCGTCAACGGATCATTTGGATTGATTGCCGCCGAAGTCACAGGCACGTCGGGCAAATTGCCGCTGATGTCCGTCCACGATTGGCCTTGATTGATGGTCAGGAACACGTGGCCGGGCATGGTTGGCGTAACGCTGTTGAACCCGGAAAAGGTGATGACGGCTCGTTGCGTGTTGTTGCGATCCAGCGCAATGTCGGTCAAGAAACGATTGGGCAACGGCGCTTTGGTCAGGTTGGTGAAAGTGGCGTTCGTCCCGGCATTGGCGTTGAGCGTAATCCGAATCGAACCATCGTTGGCTCCTACCCAGACGATTTCCTGATTGTTGGCCAGGCTGGGATGAGCGGCGATGGCCGACAATCTTCCCGTGCCGCCATTGGTGACATCAGCTCCAAACCCGTCCGAACTCGCTCCCAGTCCGTTCCAGGTGATTCCTTGATCCGCCGAGCGATACAACCTGTGCGTTCCAAAATAAACGACATTCCCGCTTGAGCCGGTGTAGCCTGTGTGTTGAGCCATCGGCGCGTAAAAGCCTACGCGATCCGCCGGGTGGAAATTGCCTTGCTGAGTCGAGCAACCGAAACAGCCGCGTCGCAACCAGGCGCTGCCGCCGTTGAGCGAAATTTCCGGGCCGATTTGCGCGCGCTGTCCGCCTGAATTGTTCTGGTTGAAAAACGTGTGATAGAGCACCTGCGGATTGGATTGGTCAACGAGCGTAAAACCGCCGTCGCCGCCGCGTGAATGTTGCCAGGTCAAACTGCCTCTGAAGATGTTGGTGCCGTTGTCTTGAGTGCCGCCAATGACGAAGTTCGGATTTGTGGGATGCAATGCGATGGCTTGAAATTGAGTGATGTTCAGCGTTCCGTTCAGATTTCTCCATGTGACGGTATTTGCGTTTGCATTGTTGGTTCGCCAGACGCCTCCGTCGTTTCCGGTAAAAACAATGTTGGGGTTGGCTGCGCTGACGGCGATGGCATGAGTGTCGGCGTGCAAGCCTTCGTTGCCGTCTCCGCGGCTTAAATCCGTCCAGCTTTGTCCGCCATTTACGCTGCGAAACACCGTTCCTGCGCTGTTGAGTGAGTTGGCTTGAGTCCCGTAATAAAGAACGTTGGCATTGGTCGGATCAATCGTCAGTTCCAGATTGTAATTCGCCTGTCCCTGAGTTTGCGGAGTGGTGACTTGTGCCCAGTTGGTTCCTCCATCCACCGAACGCCAGATGCCAAGCAGATTGTCGTTCGGCGCAGCAAACGCGACATACAGAGTTGATTCGGTCGAAGGCGCAATGGGCGGCCCGGCTGCCAACTCCACTCGGTTGAATGACGGATTGTTGGGGTCGCTGAACGGCAGTCCGCCCGAAAGCTGTGTCCAGGTGTTCAGTTCGCCGCCTTGATCCGAGCGAAAAATCCCCACGTTCAAAATCGCCGCGAAGACGCGCTGCGGGCGTCGCGGATCAATCAGCACATCCGTTCCCGTGCGATCCACAGTGAAGTTGCCTGGATTCAAATTGCGCCAGTTCAAGCCGCCATCTGTGGATTTCCAGATGCCGCGATTGCCAATGACTACGACTCCGCTGCCGCCGGACGCGCCGCTGGTCAATCCGATGTTGGTCGCTGCGTATAACGTTTGCGGATTGCTCGGATCAATTTCTATGGTCATGAACGAACAGTTGATGAACGAAGGCAGATTCGGCGCAGTCGTCGAAATCGGCCCGACTATTTGCGTCCAGGTATTGCCGCCGTCTGTGGTTTTCAACAATCCCTGTCCGTAATAAGTGTCGCCCGCGCGATTGCCTTCGCCTGTGCCGACGTAAATCACATTCGGATTGGCGGGATCAATCGCAATCGCGCCCACTGCCAGCGAAGGCTGATCGTCCATCAACGGAGTCCAGTGCGCGCCGTTATCAACTGATCGCCAAATGCCGCCTTGCGCCGCTCCGACGTAAACAGTCTGGTTGGTGGTTCCGTTGTAACCCGGATCGAGCGCTATGGCTGTTACGCGTCCCGAAACTGGCGTGCCGAAATTGGTAAACGTTTGCCCGTCTGCAATCGGCGCCGGCCCCAGCGCAGCCCAAACAGCCAGTTGTTCAGGCGCGGCGGATTCTCCATTTGATGCTCGCAATTCGTTCAGGCGAATTTCTTCGCTGGCGAGTTGTTCGCGCATTCGGAAACCGGACTCGACAGGAATTGTTTCTCCGGGATAAGCCCGCTGGTAATAAAACCAGTCAAATCGGCGCTTTCCTGTGCCTTCTTCCTCCTCTTCAATTTCCACGCTCGATTCGACCGTTCGCAATTCTTCAGCCGCAGGCCGCGCTTTAGAAGGGAAGGCAATTGGCGATTTCTTCGCAACACTGACCGGAGAAAGCTCAGGCTGCTGACGTTCGCCCGCCTGCGCTTCGGATTGTGATTGAGTTGATTCGACGATTGCTGAACGCGCAGGTCGCTGATACTGCTCGTGTCGGGTTTTCATAAACATCGCGGTTGCCAGCGCTGCCGATACGCCAAGTCCGATTACGCAGAACAACCAGAACGAAGGGCGAGCTAAAAAACGCCGACCGTAGCCGTAGAGCTTGGAAAAGAATTTCATGACATCACTCCTGATGATTGTTTCTAGGGAACGCTTGATCGTAAGGGACGATGATTTTGATTCACTCTCGAACTTGGAACAAGTCGGCTTGTCCGCTATTATCTGCGCGCGCTCACAACCATTTTCATCAAATGAACCAAGTTGTCTTTATCACCGGAGCTTCGAGCGGAATCGGTTACGCCCTGGCGAAGGAGCTTGCGCCGAAAGGCCACACGCTGGCATTGGCTGCGCGGCGAACGGATTTGCTCAACGTTTTGTGCGAAGACTTGCGTCGCGCGGGCAGCGACGCCATCGCAATGCATTGCGATGTGAGCAACCAAACCGAAGTCAAACAAGCCATCACCGACACTGTCGCGCGGTTTGGACGCATTGATCTGGCGATTCTTTCCGCTGGCATTGGCGGCCCCACGAATGCCGCCGATTTCAAGGCCGAAAAATTTCAACGATTGCTGCAAACGAATGTGCTGGGCGTGGCCTTTTGTCTGGAAGAATTGCTGCCATTGATGCGGCGGCAAGGCAGCGGAACCATTGCGGCGATTTCCAGTTTGGCGGGCGATAGAGGCTTTCCGGGTTCTGCCGGTTATTGCGCGACCAAAGCCGCGCTTTCGACTTTGTTCGATGGGTTGCGCGCAGAGTTGAAGGCCGCAGGCATCAATCTGGTGACGGTCGAACCGGGCTATGTGTTGACGCCTATGACTGAAAGTTTCGGCAAGATGCCCTTTATGATGCAGGCCGACGAAGCCGCGCAGTTGATTGTGCGCCGCTTGGAACGTGGAGACCGCGTAATCCGCTTTCCGCTGGCGGCCTCGGCGTTTATGAAACTGATGCGAATTCTGCCGGTCAGCTTGTTCGACCGCATCGCGGCCAAACGGCGACCCATCAAAACTCAAACGACTTGATCCCGATTATGGAGCAAAAACAACATTACTTTTCAGGCGCGAAATGGGAACCGATTGTCGGGTATTCGCGCGCCATTCGCATCGGCAATCAGATTCTGGTCACCGGAACGACCGCAACAAACGAACAGGGAGAAATTGTCGGCGTGGATGATGCTTACGCACAGACCGTGCAGGTGATTCGCAACATTGAAAAAGCTCTGCACGCGCTCGGCGCTGAGTTGAAACACGTTGTGCGGACGCGAATGTTCGTGACAGACATCGCTCGCTGGGAAGAGTTCGGGCGAGCGCACGGAGAATTTTTCCGCGACGTTCGCCCTTGCGCGACGATGGTCGAAGTCCGAAGACTGATTGATGATCGCATGCTGATCGAAATTGAAGCCGACGCAGTAATTGAATAACCCCAAATTGAAATCCTCTTGGTTGGTGATTGCCTATGAAACTGATTCCTTTGCGACCGGCTGTGAATCCGAGAACTCCGCCGGGAGAAGAATATGAAGAAGACGATGCCGCAGAATCGGCAGACGACGTAACTGCGCGAATTTTGTTCTGGCGGGCGTTTGTCTGGCTGATGATTGTTTTTGGCTTGCAGACCTTTGCCAGTCTTTCGCCGGAATTGGTCGAGTCGTATTACAGCCAGACAGCCTACTATTACCTGACGCGGTTTTTATCCGGCTTCAACAAATTCATTCCCTTTGTGGTGGGCGAATTGCTGGTTGTCGGTATCGTGCTGATTTACGTGGTCTGGACGATCTGGTATCTGCGCCGCGTGTTTCGCCGCGAATCGAATTTTTTGGATATGGTCAAGGTGCTATTTCTGCAATGGGCGTGGTTGTTGGTCGGCGCATTTGCGCTGTTTTTGTTCATGTGGGGATTGAATTATCAACGATTGCCTATTGAAGAGCGCATGGATTTGGAACGCCGAGCCGAAGGTCGCGAAGAAGCCATCAGTGTCGGCAGACGAATTGTCGAAGGCATCAATCGCAACTTCACCACGCGCGATGCCGCCGCCGCCACAGGCGTCAGCCAGATGACCGTCAGTCTACCGGTGGTCTTCAAAAGCATAGAGAATGCCTTTCAGCTTGAAACCATGCTGGGCAGAGCCAGTCAGGGAGGATTTTCCGATCCCAAACCGTTGCTGTTTTCCGGCGCAGCTACCTGGCTGGATATTCGAGGCGTTTACATTCCGTTCACTGGGGAAGCCGCCTACAACGAAAAACTGATGGATTGCGATTTGCCATTTCATGTCGCACACATCAAGGCTCACCAGCGAGGGTTTGCCCGCGAAGACGAAGCCAATTTCATCGCGTTCGTCGTGTGTATCAAATCCAATGAACAATACGTTCGTTATTCGGGGTATCTGCATGGATTGAAAGTGCTGGATTTTCTGGCCAAAAGCGACATGAAAGACGTCGAAGCGTTGAGAGCGATGATCGTTCCCGGTGCGATGGCCGACATTCAGGCCCGCGAAACCTTCGGCGCAAGGTCGAAAAGCCCGATGTTGAGCGGCATCTCCGACGGCGCAATCAACGTTTATTTGCGAGCCAACCGCATTCGCGGCGGATTGAAAAACTTTGTCGAAGATACGCCGCTGATCGTCAATTACATGCTGAAAAACCTGAACGATAGATGAGCACCGCGCAGGCCGTAAAACCAACCTCACAATCACGATTGGCTGACGCCATCAGCCGCGCTCAGCATTACTTATTGGCTCAGCAAAATCTGGAAGGGTTCTGGTGGGCGGAACTCGAAGCCAACGTCACCTTGACGGCGGAATACATCATGTTGCATCGCATTTTGATTCACGCCGACGCTCGCAATGCATTCAGAAGTGGCAGCAACGACCGCGACCGCGAAGCGCAGATTCAGCAGATGGCGCGATATCTGTTGCGGCAGCAACGTTCGCACGGAGGCTGGGAGTTGTTTTATGGCGACGGCGGGGAACTCAGCGTTACCATCGAGGCTTACTTCGCGCTGAAACTGGCCGGGCATTCCGAAACCGAATTGCCACTACAACAAGCGCGCAAATTCATTCTGGAACGCGGCGGACTGACCAAAGCGCGCGTCTTCACCAAACTGCATCTGGCGTTGTTCGGCGCTTATCCGTGGAGCGGAATTCCTACCTTGCCGCCGTGGTTTATGTTTTTGCCGAAGTGGTTTCCCTTCAACATGTATTCGATGGCGAGTTGGGCGCGCTCTTCGACCGTTCCGCTGTTGGTCGTGATTGATAAGCAGCCGGTTTGTGATTTGGGAATTTACGCCGACGAATTGTTTGTCGAAGGCTCGCAGACCAAAGCCGACACTGGATTGAAAAACAACGATGGCACATTTGTCGGCGCGTGTTTTCTAATGGCGGACAAAGCGTTGAAGACGATGAACAGCATTGGGTTTGTGCCTAGTCGCCAGGCTGGCATAGAAGCGGCTGAACGCTGGGTGATTGAACGACAAGACGCTTCAGGCGATTGGGCTGGGATTGTTCCGGCGATGCTCAATTCGATTCTGATGTTTCATGCGCTGGGATATTCGGCCAGTCATCCATATATCAAACGCGGCCTTGATGCGCTGGACCGATTCTGCATCGAAGAAGGCGCGATGAGCGATTCCGAATTGCCGCAGTATCTGCGCCTGCAACCATGCATTTCGCCGACTTGGGATACGGCGCTGGGGTTGACGGCGTTGCTGGATTCCGGTGTGCCGCAGGCTGATCCGCGCGTCAAAGCCGCTGGCGAATGGTTGCTGACCAAACAGATTTTTCGTTACGGCGATTGGGCTGTATACAACCGTCGCGGCAAACCTGCCGGATGGGCGTTCGAGTTTTTCAACGATTATTACCCCGACGTGGACGATACGGCAGCGGTGATTATGGCTTTGCTGGGGCTGAAGACCGGCGATGATGAATACAAGCTCGAAGCTTGCCGCGCCGCAACCGAATGGGTGATTACCATGCAATGCCGCGAAGGCGGTTGGGCGGCGTTTGACATTAACAACACCAACGACCTTTGGAACCAGATGCCGTACGGCGATTTGAAAGCGATGATTGATCCGCCGACGGCTGATCTGACCGGACGTGTGTTGGAAATGCTTGGCCACTGGCAATCGAAGCACGGCGAAAAGCTCTATCGAGACGAAGATGCTCAACGCGCCATCACGTTTCTGCTCAGCTTGCAGGAGTCGGACGGTTCGTGGTGGGGACGTTGGGGAGTCAATTACATTTACGGGACTTATCTGGCGCTGGTTGGTTTGCGTTCGATCGCTCCTCACATTGGGTTTGAGATGAATTGCGAACAGGTCAACCGAGCCGCCGTCTGGCTGCGTTGCGTGCAAAATGCCGACGGAGGTTGGGGCGAAACTTGCGATTCGTACAAGAAGCCGGAGCTTCGCGGCAAAGGCGCAAGCGCTCCTTCGCAAACGGCCTGGGCGTTGATCGGCCTGATGGCCGCCGGAGATTACAACAGCGATGCGGTCAAAAATGGAATCGAGCATTTGCTCCGTATGCAAAACGCCGATGGCAGTTGGCCGGAATCTGAATTCACCGGCACAGGCTTTCCGGGCCATTTTTATATCAACTATCACCAGTACCGAAATCAGTTTCCACTGACGGCATTGGGGCGATTCCGAGCAAAAGCCTAAATGTTGCAAACTGTTTTAGCGCCCTCGTTCTGGCAACGGGGTTTCTCACCATGAAAATTTCAAGATTGAGCCTGTTGGCATTTTTGCTTCTGTCTGTTGTTGGTTTCAACCACTCAACAGTTTTGGCATGCAGTTGTCGAGAATTCTCGGCCTGTGAAGCATTCAATTTTTCGAGCGCAGTGTTTATTGGACGACCAATTTCCGCCAGTCGCCAGCGTGAACTGCCTTCGGGGAGAATAGAGCTTTTCGGAGATGTGGTTTTTGAAGTTCTGGAGTCGTTTTCAGGTACTTCAGGGCGGACTGTAACTGCGGGCGCTAGCCCCGACGGATTGTGTGGCGGGCGCACATTTACTCCAGGAACTCTTTATCTGATTTATGCGAGTGAGGCGCAAGACAAGGCGCTCTGGATAAATACTTGTAGCCGAACGCGGGTGTTGGATCATTCCTGGTTAATTTCGGAGCTAAATGCAAATACTGAGTCGGAGCGGTGGCGAAAATATCTGCTTGAGAAAATAAAAGAATACGAGGATGAGTTGGCCTTTTTGCGAAATGTTGCGAGCGGGAAAATCAACAGGGGCCGCATCTTTGGAAAGATTACGAAAAGCGTAAATTATCTGGAAAATCGTGAAAATCGCGGACCAGAGCTTGTATTTGGTGTCGTTGTCAAAATAGAAGGCGAAGGGTATTCAGCGACAACGCAGGCAAACGAAAGCGGCACGTTTAGTTTTGAAGGTCTAAACCCCGGAATCTATTTTGTGTCGGCTACACCGCCGGAAGGGTATCAACCCAGCCGCAGTGAATGGGGTAGTCTACCTGTCCCGAGTTGATTGGCGAGGCGAAGCCACCGTCCAGAGAAGCTCTTTGATAGTCCAGATGTGATCGGTCAATCCGGCGGCCATTGCTGGAGATCGTCGTTGAAACTTGCG